>Ga0307947_1004071_pt1 | contig 11624 bp, 11 predicted proteins | sample OrgLakmetagen232_FD_201840 | JGI IMG/M metagenome (GOLD analysis project Ga0307947, IMG submission 201840) | Saline water microbial communities from Organic Lake, Antarctica - #232 | ecosystem: Environmental > Aquatic > Non-marine Saline and Alkaline > Saline | place: Antarctica: Organic Lake...
GTCATCACAGTATCACTGATTTTGACATCAATGCATTCCTGAATCAAGACTCATACAGACTCCTCAAGTTTGTGTCAGATTTAGTTTCAATTATCGACACTGGTTGATTTTGTTTCACCAGCCAATTGCCATCAGCCAGAGACTCGGGCTGTAGGCCATCCTTGTAACCCTTATCTAGAAATGAGATTAATGTACCACGGTATCTCCATCTTCATCTGTCCAAACATGTTATGCGCAATATAAGTAGATTCCGCTTGCGTGCGCATACTTTGAAAGTTGAGGCAGCAGCGTGGCTTGAAGATGGTTCTTGCGTATGTAACCAATGTCCTGGTGTAGACATGTTCAAAACGAGGTGCATGCTCTTTTACTTTGCCAAGAGCATCGAGTTTGTGAGCTGAGGAAACACTTTTCCTTTCTGTTTTCACCTTTTTTTGAGGACTTTTCAGCAGCCCAACCCTTTTTGCTGCAACAGGCCAACAACCAACTTGTTCAAAATTTCCTTTCTCAGCAGAACAATAGACTTTTTCTTTTTCTTTCTGAGCTTTTGGATTTATTTGTGGCTGGCCGAGACCAGTCAGCAGCCGATCAGCCAAACTACCTGGCTGAAGGTCACCCCCCATTGTAACCATTGTAACCATTGTATCACTGATTTTGAGATCAATGCATTCCTGAATCAAAACTCATACAGACTCCTCAAGTTTGTGTCAGATTTAGTTTCAATTTTCGCAACTGGTTGATTTTGTTTCACCAGCCAATTGCCATCAGCCAGAGACTCGGGCTGTAGGCCATCCTTGTAACCCCTTGTGTTTTGGTGCTCTCAACCACCATGACTTTAGTCCATTAGTAGCTAATCAGGAAAACGTGGCCTTACATGTGAATGCTAGCTTCACAAACGATTCCAAAAACGAAAGGCATACACATGAAAAAGATGACATACTAAAGGTCAAACAAGAAAGGAGAATGCAGCTTTCTCATTCCAGCTTGTTAGAACAGTTAACACAGGAGGACATAAACAAAGAGAGAGCCAGGGCAAAAGGAATTACAGACGCAAAAGAAGGGACACATGCAGTGGCATCGGTCAATTGATGCAGAACTTGTGCAAACACAGCAGTAACGTACACATGTACAGAAAAAACCATTTGCCATAAAACATAACACGCCGGGAGATCCATTTGCCTCAGCGCCGTTTGCCTCAGCGCAAAGTGCATTGACCCTCAAAATCAAGCAGGGGCACGAGCCTCCCTCCTCAAGCCGTACATAGGTGCAACACCAAAAGGATCAGCACTTCATAATTCATGTCTCAGGAAAAACCATGAAAATGGCAGCAGTGCAGGATAATGGTAAAAAATAATCAGTCCTACTTGCAGATTTCTAGTCCAGAAACAGAAGGCCAATTGCAACCCCTCTGTGCAGGTGACATGCACACCCACCCACCCACACACACACACATACACATGCCTGCCTCAAGCCGCGGGCGGCCGCAACAACGAGTCCTGCATGCTGTCCAGCATCTGAGGGGGTACCCAGTTGCCCCCATACAACGGCTCCCCGTAACCCATCCCTAAGTTACCCATGTTGTTGCTCCCATGCGCACTGGCCCCGGGAAACCAGGGGGCGCCCGCAGCCACCACATGACCCTGTTGCTGCTGCTGCCCGACCTTCATCGTAGGCATGGGGAAGGAAGCCGCAGGAAACTGCACGGCATTCTCCTCGTCCTTCAAGCTCCCCTCCTCCCCGCCTTGCGGCTGCTGCTGCTGCTGCTGCTGCTGCTGCTGCTGCTGCACAGCGGGTTTTTGCTGGTGCTGGTGGTGCTGGCTGCCTGAATTTTGTCGTGAGGCGTTGCTGCCTGCGTTGTTGCCGGTGCCTCTGCTTGCCGGTTGGTGGGGGAGCTGGTAAGTGGCTGCAGGAATGGGGGAGGGGGCGTGGGGAAGGGGGGGGTGCATGGGGAAAGGGGAGGAAGAGGTGGAGGTGGAAGCGGCGACAGCTGTAAGGGGAGGTTGCGTGGGTAGAGAAAAGAGGATTGGCAGGCAGGCGTGCGTGTGTGTTTGTCTTTGTGTGTGTGTGTGTGTGTGTGTGTGTGTATGTTGAATGTGCTGCAACATGGCTTAACGTAGGTGAGGGAGGCGTGTGTGTGTGTGCAGGCACGTGCACGTGCGTGTGTGCTTGTATGAGTGCATGCAAGTGCACAAGGGAGCGGGCCACAGCTGCGACAGCAATGTGTGTGTGTGTATGTGTGTGTATGTGGGTGTGTGTGTATGTGTTTGTGTGTTGCATGCGCTGCAACATGGACTTGCGTAGGTAAAGGAGGCATGCGTGCAAACGAAAAAATACTCAGGCACGTGCACGTATGCACATACGTGCACACTTGTGCATGCAGGTTCACAATAACTGACACACACACACGCTCACCTGCGGCTGCAGCAGCGACTTCGGCGGGGCAGGGGCCTGTGGGGGCGGAGTGCGGGGCTGGGGCGAAGGGGGGAGGCATGGAGGAAGGTCCGGGCATGCCTGCGAATAGGAAGTCAGAAGGGCAGAGGGCATGCATGTTGCATCGCTACCAAATGCAAGCATTCTGTCATATCGTAAGAGTGGTAAATACGTAACAACGTGACGGATAGGCACTTCTGATTCATATTTGAACACACGCACATGCGCACATGCACGCGCGCACGCACATACACACACGCACACACTCTCTTGCATACACAACGGACCTGGCATCCCCATCATGCCCCCGTGCTGCATCATGAGGCTCTGTTGGTACAGCGTCTGCCCCCTCTCCCTCTCCAGCTGGCCCATGCGCTCCTCCAGGAATTTGTTGAGCTGACGCAGCTGGTGGTTCTCCACACGCATCTGCTGCACGCACTTGATAGTGTCCTACACAGCATTGCACAAGCGCACCAGGGTCAAGTCAAATCCCGCTGAGCTCAATAGTGGTCCTCCTTCTCTGTTAAGCGCAAGCTTGAAAGTGCAGTTTCACAGTATTGTTGGTGAAAGGCATTTCACACTCCGACAGGGCTTCTAGCGCAGGGTCTGCTGGAAGTGAAGAGTTCAGGGGGTGCATGCTACGTACAATAGGCCACGAATATGCTGCTTCCCAAGGTTGGTTAGACAATTGACAACAGCTTGAGCAGAAGCTGCTGTGCGAGGCGGCATGTGTGCGAGGCGGCATGTATTGATGGATGTTTGTGTGAGCCTCACCTGCAAGATTGAAGGCTTGTCCGTCTTGGGCTCCTTCCCTGGGTCTACGAGTTGTGCCAGCTCGCTGAATCTGTGGTCGAGGGTGGGGATGGTTGGAATTTTGAGAGACAATAGAGCATGGTTGTGAGGGGCCTTTCACTCTCTCAAGGGTCACCATAGGGAATGTGTGTTTGCGAAGCAGACAACAGGGCTTACAATGCATGCCACCTCTGTATTCCGTTCCATGAGTTGCTACACTTGTGCAATTGCTGTACATTTGCCTGAGAAGGGCTGGTAAACAGAGGATGGGTAATCTTATGTAATATTGCAAATCTGGAGCAGTGCCAACACAAACCAGGGTGGTGCCAGCACACTCAGGGAGTACACACCCCACCTACCTATCGTTAATCTTCTCCCTGCGTGCCTTCTCCCTGCTGGCCTTGTTCTTGGCTGTCTGGTTGGCCTCGGACTTGGCCTCAGAGCGGGCCCTCTTGTTCCCACCCGTCTTGCCCTTGCTCCCCGTCTCCTCCTCGCCCTCAGAACCCCCATTGTCACTGTCCTGCGCCTGCAGCTTCTTGCGGGTGTCATCGCTGGGGGGGAGGGGGGGCGGGCCCAGGGCTTCCGTGTTGTGGGTGCACACGGCGGTCAGCGTCTGCGGGTCCATCAAATCAGTGAACAGGTTGGGGCAGACGCCGTCGTCCGTCATGAAGTCCAAGAAGGCCGCTCCCAGGGGCCAGCCAGCATCCGGTGCGGTTTGGGGCGGAGGAAGCAGGGGGGGAGGCTCATGTATTTGTTGGCTCATGTCCAATTTCGATGATAGGCAGCCAAAAGCTGGCTGTGGAGTGAGCGAGTGAAGAATATGTGTAGCCTGCTGGGACCAGGCCTCTTATTAACAGGCACCAAGCCCTGGAAGCACTTAAAATATCATTCTGAAAAATAATCAAATAAATGCGAAAGGAATGTAAAGGGCAATTGTAAGATTTTGTGTTTAAGGAAGATTTTGTATTAAGGAAAATTTCCAATATGTTTCAATTTTCCAGCGAGTAGTACCATGCGTGAAACTTGGATCGAACCATAATTTCTGCTCGCATAACGTAACTGTTTTGCATGCGCCACAATATAATATAATATTTGAATGTAATAAACATAGTGAATATTATATGCAAGGCGCAGAAAGCACGGCTCGGCCCATACTGTGCGATTATTTAAGTATAACACCTTGGCACAAGCTACCAGAAGTAGCTGGAGCAAGGCAGAATTCAAATACGCCAAGTTGGCTATAATCATGTATTTGCGGTTTATTTGTTGCGATGCTGCACAGATTAAGTTGCCCACGGATAGACAAAGCTCAGATGCTGTAGCTATTTAGAATGTGTGCTGTGACAGCAAATTTGTTTCAACATGTATGCTCTGACCACCGGTTGGTTAAAAACAACCCAACTGGGAAAGAAAGCAAAGTGTCAGGTGGTTGGAGGCAATGCGCACCAAGAGAAAAACAAACTAGATTTAGGAAGTGAAATCCAGTTGGCACTTGGAGTTCAAAACCCGCTTGCACATTTTGACATATTGTTTCTCTGTTATCTCAACTCCGGCACGTCTCCAGCTGAAAAGGTGCAATTTATAGGTTATAGGTTGTCATAGCATCTTGAGTGATTTTCAGTAAATGGGGATGGTGGAGCATAAAAACGTTCGAGTTGCATACTCAACACCTCTTGATCCCCATTGAATGTAATTTCACTAATGTAGAAGAGCTATACTTTGCGTGCATCGTAAGATTCATTACAAGGATCACAACTGCCCGAACTAGAAGAATAGGCAGAAATTTAAACTCAAGCTAAGAAGGAAGAGCAGTTGTAAAGCCAAGAAAATAACAAGGTGGACAATCTGAAAGAGGGACACCGACAAAAGGCAAGAGGGATGACATTGTACTTCACTTCCCAGAACTGGAATATTATTGTTACACACTGAACTCAGCAGTCTTGCAAGAACCACCTGTAATTAATACCAGTGACCGACATGCACACAACGACAAGCAAATGGTCACATCGCAATCACATCAAACTACTAGGGGATCACCAGAAATTAAAAGGTCTGAAATGCACAGATGCATAGATACACAAGCGCTCTTCCATTAAAAAAAAGGTCTGGAAAGGTATGTTGTGGCATTCTTCGGAGCCTCGTTCGTGTACCTGCGCAATTACAAGTTAAGCAACAATGTTGTTCGTTGTCAAGGCTACAAAACAATGTCTCTCTTTCACACGCAGATCTGCAAGCCCGCCTGTCTATGGTCCCAACTATTCTGGGCACAGTTGTTTTCCTAGCGCCAGTGTGCCTGTGAGTGTAAAGCAAAGTTTTATGCATTAATGTAATACTGATTTTTGCAGCACAGCAAGAAGCGCTCGTCCTTCATGTCATGCTTTTGTTAGCCTTTGTATCACAACTAGGGTCAGAGTCTCGTAAGTAAATATGCGGCGTATGCACGTACTTTTTTATTTGCTCACAGCAATTTTCCGTTAATTCTATGATTTGCAGCTCTATACAGTATACGGCATGAACATATATTTGTGGTTGCCATATAAATACGTATACAGTCATCCTGTACACGATCCTGCCCAACCCTAATTACAATTTGTCTGCAGGGAGTTTTCTTTTAGCTCATCAGATGAAGTCCATGTGACCAAAGTCCTCTGTCTCATGAACTCTGGATAAAGAGCCTCCTTGAGTTAACTTTTGCTGCGTACGGCTCGTATCTTTTGGGTGTACAGCAATGTGTTTGTGGGTATACAACTAAAATAGCTGGATTGAGGGATTGCATAAAATGCAGAAGTTGTGCATCATAGTCCAACAAGCGTTTTAACATTTTAAATAAACGCCTCACATCTTGTCCACCAGTCATCAACACGTTTGGCGCCTTGATTTTGGTTAAATCATACTCAGGTACGTCTGCAGATTATTCGCATTAGGTATAACTAAGTGGTTAAGATTCAACTCCTTTTTGAAGTGCATGAAGGCATAAAGCTACCAATGTGTTTGTTTCAAGGCTTGCAACCCTCGAAACAGCTCGTGTGTTCAACAATCACACATCACAGCCTGCAGGTATACACTATGCCCTGTTTGCCCGATTTTATTTTGCCTTTGGCATTTCTATCCCGCCTGAAGAAAGTGATGTTGCAATGGCATAGACAAAAGTGATGAGGCATTTCTATCACGCCTGAAGAAAGTGATGTTGCAATGGCATAGACAGAAGTGGTGATGTATTTGCTTAATGCTAACACTTACAGAAGCGCACAAATTTGCAGCTGTGCTCTTTCCACAAAAACACTATAAAGGAGTAGGCAGAAAAAATTGGACTTGTAAATGTGCGACCAGTCATTTATGCATGTTGCAGCAAGCATTCCTAAATCTAAAATCAAAGCTGAATAGATCGAGTCTGAGATCTTTCACACGTCGCTAAAAAATACCAATCCATGCCCCTAAACAGATGAGACGCCTCAATAACATGTATACACTTCTGAACAGATCAAGTCTGAGTCTGACCTTGGCGCTTCAAGGAAACCTGTTCCTTCTGTGTAACAAAATGAGATGCCTTAACACAATTTCTACACTCTGAACAGATCAAGTCTGAATTCGTCCATACTTCACTTCAAAAATACCGGTCCCTGCCCTACGAACAAATGAGGTGCCTTGATATATTCACTACACATTGTGGCCATCCTCGTTTATTGCTTTTTTAAACAAAAAGACCCTTTTTCAGGCTACGGCCCTGCCCTGCCGTGCCCCTGATTCCACGATCGACCACAGGGTCAGTTTTCATTCCGCCCATCAACACGGCTTCCTCAGAACCAGGCCCCGCTTTCATGTGCTGACTGATGCCTGCTGCACTTTGCCCTCTACCTACTGACCCTGCTGCCTCTGCCGCTACTGGTTGAGAAACACAGAAAGTGCGAAGGGCTAGTTCTGCAGCCAGCGGGTGCTTGGTGCCTGATGCATGTGGCGCTGTGCTGAGCAACTCGTCTTGCAGAGCCAGAGCTAGGTCTGCATATGCTTGACCCCAGGGACGAACTCCTGGGTCTATGTGTTTGAGTGTGTATTTGTGTGTTTGTGTGTGTTTGTGTGTTTGTGTGTGTATGTGTGTGTGTGTGCGTGTGTGTGTGTGTGTATGTGTGTGCGTGAGAGAGGCCTGTAAGCTGCAAGAATAGGAGAAACAATTTATACTACAGCCTTTAGATATGAAATTGTACATCTAATCACTGCAGGCAAGCTTTCAGATCATCTAGTGCACAGTGCACGCACCAAGCTCATCCCGCTGCAGATCAACCACCATTGAAATGAGCGGGCGAGGTAGGAAAGGAGGCAGAGGCTTTTCTTCTGACAGTGCGTGTAAAGCCGTGTTGACGCCCCAGGCCCCGTCGTGCTGCTGCTCTTGTGAATTTGCTGCCATCATCAGCAAGAGCATCATGATTCGGGTTATGACCGCTGCAACTAGGAGTGCTGGTTCACTGCTTCCAGAAGCGCTGCGCGCTACCCATGCTTTGAGGCTGTGTAGGTCGTCCAGCACAGAAACCAGGGCCTGTGTGAGCGGGCAGGAGGTGGCAACTGAGCAAGATTAAGAGCGATTTAATATACCGTCATATACGGCGTACATATACGGTTCTGGCCAACCGTGCAAGTTAACCATTAACTATATTGGAGTGATGGGAAAGGTGCTTCTGACATGCAAGCAAACACACGCTAGCTCACTATGCCATTACAGGTCAATGCTGTGCTGGCAGCAAATTCAATAAGATAACGACATGGGACATGGATGATTTCATGGCATCAACTTTGACAAGGTAGATCGCTTTTCTGAGACACACCTGTGCAGTGAGGTGCAGCACGCTCTGCAGCCTCTGTCCCTCAGCAGCTGGGTAGTCAGCTCGCAGTAGCGCAGCAAGATGCGCCTGCTGACCAGGAAAGCTGGCGTGCCTAATCAGGAGTGAAGCAGGCACCACCTGCGCACGTTTGTATGCGTGACATTTTTGAGGCAGCGTACGGGATTGGATCTTGTTTGTTGATTGGTTCACTGCTTCACCAGTTTGCTGCTCTGTTGATGCTTCCTCATATTTTGCTTACAACATAGTGGGGGCGCATCAATGCCCTTGCAGTGATTTTTGGATGCAAAGGTGTCTCTAAGCCTGTGGTAGCCTGACAAGCGTGTCAAATAAGCAGAGGAGGTGCAGCATTATGGCCGAAATGATGATGGTGATGATGATGATGATGATGGTGCAGCATGATGGTGCAGCATGATGGTGCAGCATGATGATGATGGTGATGATGATGATGGTGCAGCATGATGGCCGAAGGCTGAGTTTGCTCCTACCGCGCAGAGGTTGGTGGTGTGTAGGAGGTTTAGGGTGGTGTTGCGCTCCATGAGGGTTAACAGAGTGCATGGAGAGATGAAGTGCTGCGCACACTCCTTGAGCTTGGGCATGCAAGCTGCCCTTTCAATGACGGGGCGAACCTCAAGTAACAGCCGTGCAGCAGACCTGTAGGCGTGTGTATATTCGAGTACATGAATTCATGGGCTTTGTACAGGGGATTTTAAGGAAGACCATCCCACCAATCACTGTACAAGAAGTTATGCCCTTAAAAGAAGACATTCCACAGATCTCTGCAAAATATTTCACCTCACAGAGCCTCAACCCCTGGCGGATCACATTGCTGGTAAGAAAGAGGAAAGAAAAGAAGAAGGTAGTATGCAGGCAACAAAGTCCACATTAACTAGGCCGGTACCAAAGTGGCTACTTTTCCCTAATTCATGTGGGGAGTGATTATTTACTATCCACATGAAATAGGGGCTTTACTATCAGCAATAGTTTTTTCTTTGTCATTCATACTGCAGAGAAAGAGCCATCAATTGGTTTTCTTACTACCCTGCATAGTTTTTCTCCTTCTTTTTCTTTTCTTACTACAGCGAAAGAGCCATCAACTGCTGGTGATTAAATCAGCAGGCATTGTGTGTGTGTGCGTGTGTGTGTGTGTGTGTGTGTGTGTGCGTGCGTGAGCACGAAAGCCTGCGCTGGTAGGACCAGCACCCGTTAAGGAAAGTCTTTCAATGAGTGACCAAACAAGTCCTACCAAATTGCACAGAGTTCAAGCAGGAAAGCTGTACAAAGCGATGAGGGCAAGGGAAAGATACTAGTGCCATCTCTCAATGAGTGACCAAACAAGTCCCACCAAATTGCATAGAGTTGAGGCAGGAAAGCTGTACAAAGCAAAATAATGGGGGCAAGAGGAAGATACTAAAATCGGATTGGTCAATGCATGGGATTAATTGCCTCCCTTGCCCAGAAACTGTGTTGCAGTTGCAGTGCCTGCAGAAGTGCATATTGAGGGTGCAAGTTTCCAACCTATACCAACAGCAAAAAGAGAAAACTACGCAGGCAGTGAAAACCACTCCCCACAATAATTGAGGAAAAGGAGCCACTTTGGAACTGAGTACCGTGGAATTCCTTCACCACAAATGATGAAAGGAACATTGTCAATGGGGTATTGCATGTTATGTTCTTGTTTTGTGTGCCAGGGGTGACGTTGCCCTTTCTAAATACGCACACAACAGCTCTGACACATTGCCCTTTTAAAATTAACACGTCTCAGCCTTGGCATATTGCTCTTTCTTAATACGCACACAACGGCTCTGACACATTGCCCTTTTAAAATAAACTTGTCGCAACCCTGACATATTGCCTTTTTAAAAATTTACACGTCTCAGCCCTGGCATATTGCTCTTTCTAAATACGCACATAACGGCTCGGACACATTGCTCTTTCTAAATACGCACATAACGGCTCGAAACGTTGCTCTTTAAAAATATACTAGTAACAGCTTTGACATATTGTCCTTTTCTAAATAAACACCTCACAGCCCTGACATAATGCAGTTGAAGCAAGCGCAGCTAGGATGGCTACAAAAGAAAAAATACGCAGGCAGTGAAAACCATTCCCCACATTAATTAAGGAAGAGGAGCCACTTTGGTACCATAGAAACTCCTCAAAAAAACAATAGGAAAAACATCAATGAGGATCAGGAGGGTTAACCTGAACGTTGCAGGCTTGACCTGAAACCGCTGCCTCATGAGAGTTGATGAAAGCATTGGAAAGTACGCGTTGAGTATGGACAATTTACAGTCAACATTACTCAGTGTAACTAAGAAACATTTAGAATCATTTGCAGAGGCAGACCTTTCTTTGTGTTGTCTTTATGCAGTCACACAGTCACACAGTCACACAATCACACAGTCACACAGTCGCTCCTCACACAATTATGCTAGTCACACGGTCACACAGTCACACAATCACTTAGTCACACAGTCACGCCCCACATAGTTATGCTAGTCACACAGTCACACAGTCACACAGTCACACAGTCATACCTTGCGCTGCTCAGGATGGCGTTCACGGTCGTGCGTGCTGCATCATGTGAGTTTCCAGCTGCATCCATGCTGATCTTGGTAGCGTGCATGCTCCATATGGCTTCCTGCCAGAGAGTGGCTTTGGAGTTCTGACCCGAAATGGCAGGTAGCTGGAGGGGCACTTGCTCACCCAGCCAGGTGTGGGGCAGGACGCTCTACGAATCAGAGAACAAGGCATGGGGTCATATCAGTGCTGAACTGTTTGGCAGGTTACACCAAAGGAAATTGTGCACCTTCAGGCAAGGATTCAGGGTTTACAAGGCTTACAAGGAAAAGCCTTCAGTCAAAGCGTGCGACTGCTAGCAAGGATTCACCTGGACTACACATGCAATAAGACCACCAGAAAACGATAGCAAATTGAATGCCACGCATTACGTGAACGTGCCTTACAGACCACAAACACAATACCTCAACCTCGAATCCAACTCTTTTAGTGCACTGCCTACCCATGCCTGCTAATTATAAGCTCACTTGAAGTCTGTGCTCACTTGAAGTTGTGCTCACTTGAAGTTGTGCTCACTTGAAGTTGTGCTCACTTGAAGTTGTGCTCACTTGAAGTTTTGCTCACCCATGCCTGCTAATTTCAAAACTCACTTGAAGTCTGTGCTCACTTGAAGTTGTGCTCACTTGAAGTTGTGCTCACCCATGCCTGCTAAACTCAAGCTCATTTGAAGTCTGTACGTTCCCCTTCAGGGCAAATAATCTTCTTTAGTGCACAGACCTGTAGGGTCTGGATTGTGGCCAATGCCTCATAGGAGAGGTCTGGGTGGAACAGCTGTCGTGGGTGGCACTTCAGGAGGGCATGCAGGCCTTGCCAATGCTTGCCAGAACCTGTGGGCGTGGCCAAGCCATCGGCCACTTCCTGCACACACACATACACGCAAGGGAATGGTCTAGAACCTGTGGGCGTGGCCAAGCTGTCGGCCACTTCCTGCACACACACACACACACACACACACACACACACACACACACACGCACGCAAGGGAATGGT
>Ga0307947_1004075_pt1 | contig 11607 bp, 11 predicted proteins | sample OrgLakmetagen232_FD_201840 | JGI IMG/M metagenome (GOLD analysis project Ga0307947, IMG submission 201840) | Saline water microbial communities from Organic Lake, Antarctica - #232 | ecosystem: Environmental > Aquatic > Non-marine Saline and Alkaline > Saline | place: Antarctica: Organic Lake...
CCACGTGAAGAGGAGACGGCGAGGCTGGTCTCCTGATAACCATGCATAACCAACACAGGTCGCCAGACCCGACAAAAATTGAGAGAGCCACTGCAACGAGTACAGTGGCTCTATTTTTTTATTTTCTCCCTTTTATCTGAAAGCGCAATCTTATAACTTATAATGTCAGAGAGGCAATCAGCAAAAGTTGCGTTGGAGACTGTTTTGGCACAAAGGTCATTGCCAGTATGGCTTAGTTTGCTCCTTATCCTGGCTGGCTCCTAGCTTCTCTTGCCTTCGTGTCTGGGTGCTCTTCTGTTATCATGGGTATCCAGGCCTCAGTTTTCTTAGTTAACCCTCAATTTTGCTCTCCGCTCTAGTCTTCTTTTCGTATTTCCTTTGATTTCCTTGAACCCAGCTTTTTCCGCCTTAGCCTTTTTTCCCTACTACGTCTCCCCCCTTGCCTCCTTTTTCCGTCCTTCCAGCCCCTCTTGCTGCCTTTCGTTCTAACACTTACCTTTTTTTCATGTAGTAGGGAGTTTGCTATCGCCCCTTGATATATGTAATACCCTCCAATCAGAGTCTTTTTCCGATGAAGTTGTAACGGAATCACAATGAATTTTCTACACACCTTTGTTTACCTAAAGTGCATCAAGCCAGAGACACAGCTGATAGATCAATTATTAATACGGCACAACAAATCATGGTACCAGCTTATGCATGGATTGCAGGAATGAGTTACATCCCCACTCAAAGGAGAAAATTTAACATCTCCCCCCTCTCTCCTCCTCGTGAGGAATGAAAAGACAACTTAAGCAACGCATAGAGATGATGAATGCCTGAAAGAGCGAGTTTGTCGCAAGAGGACCATCTAAACTGGCCAAACAAAAAAGTACCCAATTTAATGTTTGTCGTAGTAGAAATCCCAGGAAGAATTAAATGATGTGTCCATGCCACTGATTTAGCATGGCAAACAGTCCGCAAAATTTACAACAATTGCAGATGAATACACAGAAATGTAAGGGTAAAGGCAGGGATGAGGGCTGTGTTTGCTTGTCGGGATAGGATTTCCTCTTGTTTAATGTCTGAACCCCACAACTAGATGAATACACTCTTCTTTTTACAGCACCTCGTGAATTAAGTACCCTACCATTGCAATGGCTTAGGTGCCCATTGACTTGGGGGATATCTACCCTCACGACTCCTCTCTGGCTGTTGTGGTGAATGCCCCAGCCCTAATCCTGGAGCTTGACCTGCTGCACCTTTAAGGTTCCTTGCATAGGCAAGCGCAGCTGCCCGTGCGTTCATGCCCGCCCTGAAGCAGGAAGTATTCAGACATTAATTTAGAGTTTAACAAACATGGCGGGAGGTAAAAGAAGATAGCTTCCCATCAAAAATCAACAATACCAAAAACATAGACATGCAAAGCCTGCGTCTGTCGTACTAAGAAGGGTAGGGAAAAAAGGGTGTGTCCACCAACCCTTTAAAACCACATGCAAAACCACATACACAAAAACATACACACATACATTCACCAAGCACTCTCATGCACATACATATATGTACATATGCACCCCTTTCCCCTCTTCCCCACACACGCATACACACCCGTAGTTCCATGGAGGCGGCTTCCCCAGCTGCAATGGAGGGGTTGGACCTCTCACTGGCGGGGGAGGCCCTCCAGCCAGGGGTCCTCCCCCAGCTGCTGCATAACCTCCACGGCCGCCCTGTGTGCACAAAAATGTTTGCGTACAATACGTGGCGTGCGAATGGGTGTGTATACATGTGTGCACAATTGTTGTACAAGTGTGCAAGCATGCCAGTGTGTGTGTGCGTGTGTGTGTTGTGTGTGTGTGTGTGTGTGTGTGTGCATCCATGTCACAATGCCTGCATTCAAACATTTGAACACACCTTAGGGCCCTCTATAGGAGCAAGCTTGATGGGCGCCCCAGCACCCCCCCCGGCCTCCATTCGTCGGTTTGCATACGGGCTGCCATACGCATTGGCATGCATACGTGGCAGCTGTTGCTGGCCCCCGCCCCCTGGGGTGGGGGCAACAGAGGGAGCATCGTACACACTTGGACGCCCACCGCCCCCCTGCAGAATCAAAGTTAAAGTGTCATTGCATAACTTATTGCATACATGTGTGTATTTACGCCTGTGGGGGTTGTGTACAGTCATGCCTGTTGCCTTAACAGCGGGCTTGTTTACTCCTTGCAAGAAGTTGTCACCTTTGTGTGCGTTCCTTCCCTGTGTTTACATTGGAAAGTTCACAAAGGAGGAAGCATGTGTGCTACTTGCAATTTTGTTTGCCAAAAGAGTATACTATGCTAGCACATGCCTGACCCAGTTTTTTCTCCTCAGGCAGGCACATATTTTTAATCTTGCTTGCCTGGTGTCTTGTGGTGTTTGCTACAGGCTTCCTGCTTCACTGTATAAGCACATCCACGCAAATTTGAGCGCCAGTAAAACAGAGGGTATCCTGAATCTATCCTGAGTGACAGTTTAAGTTATACATCACGCCACGAGCATCTGATAACAGCACAAACTATCAATGGGACAGTGCATCCGTACCTGAGCGGGGCTGTTGTAGAATGCACCATAGGCTGCATGGCTCTCAGACACAGGCGCGCGAGGAGGGTTGGCATGGAGAGCAGCCTGCACCGGCTTCCACACATCATCTGATGTGAGGTCACTGTGATAACCGCCTTGCTGTGCTTGAAGGTGGTGGGGGAGAGGAGCGCTGATGTTCCCTCCCACACGCGCTTGAACTTGAGCAGCCGGGGCCTGCAGTTGTGACTATTCGAAAACTCAAGTCATATTGGAGCTTGTGCATTTTGTGGATTTGATCGGCATAAAGAGGTTGAAAATGCAATTGCATGCACGCACAAACATACGGCACACGCGGAGCACTCACCACCCGCTTAATGTAGCAGCTAATAATGTAACTAGCAAGTGGCACCTGTGAAGATACAGATTTTGTATCCAGAGACAGCAGTTGATACTAGCGTACGACAAATGCATTCCATGTCCATACCCACCTGCGCATCGCATTGACAACCTTCTACCATATCATTTCATGCGTGCGACAATGTGTTCCACCTATACCGGCCACATAAAACCTGCCAAGCACATCAATGAGTACCAACCTGTAGTTCCATTACAGCAAATCATTGTAGGTAGGTCCTGTTATTAGGTCTCAGAGCAAACTCAGTCTCTGGTTCCCTGCACACCCTGCTATTCCCCACCTGGCCGTTGTAAGGTGCCCCAAGGCCTGCCATTGCCGGCAGCTGCATTTTCGAAGGGGTAGGAGCATTGGAGGCTCGCAGTCTGGGAGGGAGCTGCACGGGGGGTGGGTAGTAATTGGCAGAGGGTGGCACACCCACACCACGCTGTGCTGCACGTGCTGCGGCCGCTGCGCTGGCTGCTCCTCCTATGGGTGGGGCGGGGCCTCTTGCCAATGGAGGCTTGGGCGGCAAACGATGGACCTCCATGACCTCTGCACCCTCATCCCCCTCTTGGATGGACCCTGCACGGATGCACGGCAGGGACAGAAAGCAGGAGTGACCTTATCTGCGCTGGTTGATCTTTAAGGCAGGGGTAAGATGGACCCTACAGGATGGAACCTGCAGGGATGCAAGGTAGGGACAGTAGTATGGAGTGACCTCATTTGCACTGGACGGTTTCAGATGAGCAGGGGCAGGGGCAGGATGGACCCTGCAGGGTCGCAAGGTAGGGACAGAAAGCTGAAGTGACCTCATTTCCGCTGGACGGTCTTAGATAGAGCAGGAGTTGCAGGGACCCTGAAGGGATGTGAGGCAGAGACATAAGACAGGAGTGACCTCATTTGCATTGGACGGTCTATAAAGCAGGATCTGGAGGGACCCTGCAGCAATGTAAGGCAGGGACAAAAAGTAGGCAGCGCACAATTCTGGATGGTCTTAAGGTGGAAACGGGAGTGTACATGTAAGGCGTTTACGTTTCTTGCAACTGAGCTCAGCGTTTAGGCAGGTGCAGAAAGCTGGGTACGTAACACACATGCTGCACGTGTGCCACACACCACACACGTGGGTAGCAGGGAGAACTAGGGTATGAGGAACGTTTCTTGGGATGCTGTCAAGGAGGTGGCATGCGGATGCTGCTTACCTGTCGTGGCAGCAAGGAGACGAGTGCATTACAACAACTCTGATCTCTTTAGAAACCCTTTGGGCATTTAAAAGGTGATAGCACACAAAGCTGGGCAGCAAATACATAAGCACGGCTGTGTCTGAGAAGTACAGGCTTAAAGACAACACAGTGTACTCTCTTGGCGACTATTCTTATTGCTAGCCACCTTCACCACCATGCCGCAACAAAGGGAAAAGGAAAGAAAGGAGCATGACAGAGACACGCCAAAACGCCACCTGCCTGTTGCAGCGTACAACGATAAAAATAACACTAGCAGGTCTGGTGGATCTTGAAAGACCCACTTGCCTACTTGCGTAAGAGGTGAAAACATCTTTTATACAGAGTGTGTACAATAATTTAGACATTAAGGCCAATGTATGTTTGGATACGGCGTGCATATACGCTTCTGGCTGAACCAATATATGATGTACTTTTCTGCAGCAAGCACCAGAAAACTCACCAAAGCCCTTGTCAGACTTGCCCTTATGTCCAGGGGGGACCAACACATCCGTGGCGTAGTTTGCTGGCGGCAAGCGGTTCTTGACAGCTGCAAAATTTCCGCGGGGCACTTTGATGGTGTCCAGCAGTTCACTTCCAGAGTTGGTAGGTGGCCGTGCGGGAGGCTGCGCGAAGCAAGTAGGGTAGTGCGCACCTCATTCGATTTTGAATAAAAGTCTACTTTGCCGTGCTGACTTTTTCTGGACATGGCCGGCCCAAGTTGTGTCAGGGATGCAATAGGAAGGAATAGTTGGCTAGCTGGCATGATGAGGTGTGCCGGATAAAAATTGCACCTGTCTTTGAACAGTTTTGTTTCAACAGCAATGTGCATATATCAAAATACATTCAACACTTCCAACACACTCACCACTCCGTCTTTGGGCACCAAGTGCATGCGGCTTTGCACTGCTGGGCTGTTGAGGATCATATCCATACTAGGCCGCCTGTCTGGATTTGGGTCGAGGCATGAGGCCACCATGCCACTCAGCTCTCGGCTGTAGCTGCTGCTGATAGGGGGATAGCTGTGTGGAGAGCAGGAAGCGGCCAGGAGCTCAGTGCACGTGTGTGTGTGTGTGAGAGAGAGAGAGAGAGAGAGAGAGAGAGAGAGAGAGAGAGAGAGAAAGAGAGAGAGAGAGAGAGAGAGAGAGAGAGAGAGAGAGAGAGAGGAGAGAGAGAGAGAGGGAGGGAGAAAGGGAGAGAGGGAGGGAAGGAGAAAGGGAGAGAGGGAGAGAGGGAGAGAGGGAGAGAGGGAGAGAGGGAGAGAGGGTGAGCTTATTTAAGCAAGCTTGAATGTAGCATCAGGTGTGTTTGGCACTTGGGCGCCCTGACTTGCCATAAAAACAATTCCGACTCACGAACATGGCCTTGTGATTAAGGCCTAGAATATAACAGCCTTAACACTCACGTGCTGCGCAGGACTTTGTATCTCAGCTCGTTCATGGAGCGCGCCTCAAACGGCACTGTTAATGTGGTCATCTCATATAACAGGCAGCCCAGCGCCCATGAGTCTGATAGGAAGCCGTACGGCCTGCGGCAAGCACAGGCAAAGAAATAAGATGGATAAAAAGGGCAACTAGCATAGGTGGCAGCGCGGCCTGCGACAAGCACAGGCAAAGATGTCAGTTGTAAACTAACTGGCAACACGCGAGATACTACTGTCAGTTTAGGAGGTGATCCAGTAGCATGACTAGGCCTTGCCATCAAGCAGAGACTGAGCTGCCTGAAACCTTGTGGAGAACACTGTGGAAGGTCACAGTGAGATTGCAGACAAGCAGAGACTGAGTTGCCTGAAACATTGTGGAGAACACTGTGGAAGGCCACAGTGAGGTTGCAGACAAGGCAGGGCCTCTGACTTGGTCCCATGCAAGTGCACTAAAAGCTGCTTCGTTGTAATTAATGACGTGCAAATGCAAACTGAGCTTTACATAGGCTGAATGACATGCAGATGTTTAGTTGAGAGTTGCCAAAGTATGTATGTGCATCATCACCAAGACACCACGGCAATACATAGCAAGTCAGGTGCTGGTTACGACGCTCACTTAAGCACTACATGCACACACATACACATAGGCAAGCACGCAAACACACAAAAATAATTAATCACACATACATCTACCTGTTCCGCCAGATCTCAGGTGGCATATAGTGTGGCGTCCCGATCTGCGTCTTTGCTGCCATCGTGCTCTTTAGCAGCTTGGCAATGCCCAGGTCACCAATTTTGGCCACGTCGTTTGACAAGACCATGATGTTTCCGGGCTTAATATCTGGGTGGGTGATGAACAGGCAGCTGCAACTGACACGCAGTGTGGTCAAAGTGCTCCGCACAGCAAAGACCACAGGCCACAGAAATGCCTTGCCAAAATAGCTGGAGCTGAATGGATATATCGCATTGCATACAAGTAAATTCCTGAGACGTATTGCCAACAATACCAGACGGGCACTGCAGGTGGTTGAAGATCTGGCCTTCCCTACCATTGTGCTACAAATAGCTGCGCTTAAAATTTATCTACTTACACATGTTTGTGTGCGTGTGTGTAGGCATGTGTATGTGCTGTTTCAGAGCAACCTCTTGCTTCAAGGCAAAGTCCACACCTCTATGCAAGATCTTCATTGAATGCAAACAAGCAAGTCCTCGGGCGACCTGCACATTGACAAGCCAATGGCGATTGCAACGGGGGGCTAGTCAACAACAATAGGGGGATTAATGTACAAACCTTCCTGACTTGCATTGTAAGGCATCTAAGGCACGCAAGCTTTTTTAGTTAGGTCAGGAGATTAGGACGGAGGGCATCAGATTTGGTGCATGAAACCCACAACGATGCCCCAAGATTCGCAATTGAGAAGGGTTTCAAAGCACAGGACTTCAGTTAACCTATGCCTACAACAAGATAAAACACGATAAGGGGTATGAACATTCCACTTACCTGGATAAAATACTTCCACGCCAAGTCTTCAGGCATTGGCCTATGCAGGACCTGGTGTTTCTTAATGACCTTGGCCAAGTCCCCGTCCGGAGCGTACTCCATGATGATACACCTGTGTCATGTTAGACAACCATTAATTCCTGTCAGCCTATTAAAATGCTGAATATTCCTAAGTAAGTGCATACAGAAAGAGTAGCTGACCAAACACAAAATAAAAGACTAGGTACACTGATTGAAATGATCACGGGTGCGGGTGCTTGCAGCACTCACAATTTGTTTCCATCAAGGAACGCTTCGTTGTAGGCAATCACGTTCGGATGGTCTACGCTGGCCATAAGGCGGATCTCATTCACAGAGTCCTCTCTCTCAGCCTGACTCATAGAACGCACATCCATCTCCTGCAAATGTGATGCAGCCATGATGCTTTCTAAACTACACTAGCTCAAACAAGGTGTGTGCTGCTGAGCAGTCAGGGCATGCCTAGTGCGCAGTCAGGAAAGCCTAGTTGTTTTTCTACGCCAAGGCCTGCGTCTTTTTACTTTACCTATATGCCTCGCAAGTTGATCAGCTTTTGCACCCATGCCCTCACAGCCAGGTACCTCACCTTCAGCGCATATGGCTGGCCATCGCCCAGGCGCTGCACCTGGAGGACCGAGCCATAGGAGCCCTTGCCCAAAAACTTTATGACCTGGAGGAGCGTAAAAAAGGAGTACAATCCAAATGTGCAATGTTTGCTACGACGACCAGCTGTCAATTTGCGCTCGCAGATGACATGTCCATCAATGGTTAGGGGACCCGTTACTGGAATTTTGTAGAAATACCAGCACTGCCTGTTCCCCATCAAGCTTGATATGGTTCCCACTTAGGCCGACACGCATGTGCTCTAAGCTCACAAACTTGTATTTCGATGTCGCAAGCAGTAAACTGGCCCACCTTAAACTTAGTGTTTAGTTCCCTCTGGTCTTGTACGCGACCATGCACGTGGCTGCGCCCGTTGAGCATCTTGCAGCGTTGTTCTGATGCACGCTTTAGTTCAAGGAAATGTGGAACATGTCATGCCACATGGCTAAGCCTTGCTGGTCCAAGCCTCTTTCAATTACATTGAAAGTTGGAGATTTCATGCCACATGCCACATCACAGCAGCTCCTCCCTCATAAACATTGAAAACCTCGAAGCTACACACGGCAGGAATGATTTCTTACTTATTCAATATAAATTTGTGTCTTGAAGGAATTTCAAGTCAGCAAATTCGGATAGAAGAGCCGACTAGAACCTAAAGGTATTTTTGCAGTAAACTCGCACAGGATATGATTGATCGTTAACAAGATGCCAAGAAGCAGGAGCCCGTCTAGGCGGGACAGCAGCAGGAAAGATGATAGGAGGTAGGCAATTGCAATTGCTCCTTGATCCATTCACACGCATACACACATACACACACACGCACACACACACGCACACACACACACACACACACGCACACACACACTCACACACACATACACACACGTACACGCATGCACGCATACACTCACAACTCACACACACATGCATGCACGCACGCACGAGCACACACACACACACACACTCTCTCTCTCTCACACACACACATACACATACGTGCACATATGCACGCACACACTCACACACACATGCATGCATGCATGCATGCGCACACACACACACACACACATACACACACAGAGAGAGAGACATACATATACACACACACTGACACACACACTCAGGCACACACTCAAGCACACACGTGCGTACATGCGCACAAACACACACATGCACGCACACACACTCAACACACACATACATACAAGCACACAAGTGCGTGCGCGAGCACAGATGTACAGACGTTCACATACTCCTGTGCAAATGCACATGCAAACACTCACAAGCACTCAGAGATACTCATTTGAATACATGCACACTCACACACTTTCTCTTTCTCATACATGTGCATGCGTGCACATACGCACCATTGCATGTGCGCATGTGTGCAGACATGCAAGTTTACTCATGCATACAGGCTCATTTCACTCTCACACTTACATAACCACCCAACCACCCAACCACCCGCGCACATATGCACGCGCACACACAAATGCACACACATACACACACTCTTACACTTACCCACGTTCACACACACACACACACACACACACACACACACACACACACACACACACACACACACACACACACACACAGACACACACACACAACCACACAAAAAAACACAGTCACACACACAACCACACAGTAACACACACAAACACTGGCATATGCGTACCTGCATATACATAATCATGGTCACATAAGCACACTTGCTGACATGTATGCTAATACGTACGCACCATTGCTGTCTCTACGCCTTCCTGCTCACTCCCTCTCATTCCCTATGTCCCCAGCGTATGCCCACTTGACATTCTGATTGCTGCTATTCAGCCGTTCTTCTATGCACACTGATGTAGACCAGCGTGGTATTGCAATAATCTGTCTTGCACCCCCACCTGGCACACTCTCAGCCGCCGGCGCAGCCGCAGCCGCAGTCAGGACAGGAGTGGCCGTGACGGATCACGAGATCGCAGGCGCCGCGGCTCGCGCGAACGAAGATCCTGCTCCCGATCTCCAAAGCGCCATGATGATAAGTCACGCGAACGTCATAGGGACAGACAACGATCAGATCGCGGGGATCGGGATCGCGAGCGTACATCTTCGGTAGCTGCCCAAGGGGGTGGAGCACCAGAGCCAGACCCAGTAGCGAGTGTGTATGTGTGTGCGTGTGTTTGTTTGTTTGTGTGTGTTTGTGTGTGTGATGTTATGTGGGCTGCGTGAGCCTGACATGGGCTGCAAGGGCCTGACCGCAAGGCCCCTTGCCAACATGTCCAACACCCCTCACGGTGTATTGGATTAAATCTGCAAGGATGATGTAGATCATATGTAAGCATGGTCTGAGTCTGCTGTGCACGCAACTTTGCGGCTTGTGACTCTGTTGCTGTTGTGCCCATCAAACGTGCTGCACTTGCACAGCCCAACATGTTTGCTGAATCAAACAGGAAACATGTATCTTGACAGCAACCTGGCTATCTTTCCAGCAAGCACGTGCTTTCACTACAGCTTTTGTTTCACGTCATGTAAGCCTATTTGTGTTTTGTGTCGCTGCCTTCCTCGCAGCCTATTTTTAAGAGAGGCTCTGGTGCGTGTCGAGTCAGCACTTCAAACGATGTGCCCTATGTCAGACCACAAGGCAGTATGAAGTATGATGCAAAGCAATTTTGGATGTGCTCACATGTGTGTGTCTGCCCGCCACTCGCAGCTGCTGTCGAGGAGAAACGGAGACGGCTCGAGGCATGGAAGGCTAAAAAGACGGCAGAGGGTGTCCTAAACGAGGGTGCTAGTGCTGCTCCTCTCCCTGCCACCACTGCGCCACCCACGCCTGCTGCTCCTGCTGCTCCTGCCCCAACACAGCCAGCAACAGGTGCGTGCACTTGTGTGTGTATGTGCTCATCTCTCGTCCTGCTGCTCCCGCCCCAATACAGCCAGCAACAGGTGCGTGCACTTGTGTGTGTATGTGCTCATCACTCATCCTGCTGCTCCTGCCCCAATACAGCCAGCCACAGATGTGTGTATGTGTGTGTACTTTTTTCTCGTCCTGCTGCTCCTGCCCCATCAAGCCAGCAACAGGCGTTTGCGTTATCATGTTTGCTTAACCTTCATCACGCTAATTTTTCTTGGCCATTTTGCGGGAGTGTCATCTTTTCTTTTATGTGCTGCTGCCACCAAATACTGTAAATTTGGCATTCAAGCAGGTAGGAATGATTATCGCCGCACTTTCACAGAAACCAGCCTTTGTGATCGAGACATTGCCGTGAATACCACTTGCTCTTGTCAGCGTGCATCTTGCAACAGTTGCTGCTCAGTCACAGCTACGACGCTCCTCATCTTGATGGTTATTGGGGAAATGCCAGAGGGGGTTATCTGAGGCCAAAAGTGGTACGGTTTTTGCATGCTCCCAGGGTATGGGTCCCGTAACTGGCAGGTTTCAAGCTCAGCTCTGCTATGTAGATTTCAATGCAGCTACCTAATCGGCCGCGGCGTGAACACCTAATCGGTTGTGGCGTGAATACCTAATCGGCCGTGGCGTGAACCCTACTTTTTGAGCAGCCATATGCTGTATCTGACCAGTTAGCGCGCCAAACCCGGTGAAATTTAGTGTTTTAAAATTTTTGAATTACCGTACGAACAATATATCACGCCGCAAAAATATTGTTTTTGGGGGGTGCGGCGAGCTCACACCCCCTGAAATATATAAATAGTTGAGGGGGTGCGGATTGGTGCGGATTGAAATTAAATAATTACTTTTGAGTTTTTGACGGGTCATGAGTGGGAAAGAGCCCCCGAGAGCCCCTGTGGGGCGTGTCCAGACAGGGATGGCCAGCTTCTGCAAGCCCCCCCCAACCGCCGAGCATGAGTGGGATGACAGAAAAGGAGCTGGCTGAATTGGTGCAGCCCCGCACCACACGAT
>Ga0307947_1004082_pt1 | contig 11596 bp, 13 predicted proteins | sample OrgLakmetagen232_FD_201840 | JGI IMG/M metagenome (GOLD analysis project Ga0307947, IMG submission 201840) | Saline water microbial communities from Organic Lake, Antarctica - #232 | ecosystem: Environmental > Aquatic > Non-marine Saline and Alkaline > Saline | place: Antarctica: Organic Lake...
AGAGAGAGAGAGATAGAGAGAGAGAGAGGGAGAGAGAGAGAGAGAGAGAGAGAGTGTGTGGCAAGTGGCAAGCTGTCCCGGCGTTGCTTCACATGCATTGAAAATGTCAAGGAAACGTCTCAAGTTGGTGCTCGCATTAGGGAGCGACCCTCCCAAACCCAAAATCATTGTAACGCAAAATAGCCTTTCTTAAGCTTTTGGCTAGAACCAGACATGCGTGTATGTCCTGCAGAAAAATCCATGTATAATTCAATTATTTGCTCCGGCCAATCCTGCTCTTTCTTGACAGCTACCTTGGAAAAGAGCCGGTATCACAATAGCGTTTTGACGGGCCAAGTATTTGATCTTGATTTGTCGCAATAGAACAATACAGAGTGAGCCAATGCTGTGTCGCTGCAATGCATCAGCATTTTTGTTGAGGTTTGTTTGATATATCACAAAAGGTGATCTGAAACGTAAGGGAACTTGATGAGCAAAACAGCCTGCAGCAGGCTGGAATGAGTGCGGTTTGTGGCTGAATTTAAATTGTGGGTGAGAGACTGGCAGTGCCTGCTACCTATTCCTTTAAGGCAACAAGACTTTGGCGCAGGTCCTGTAAGTTAGCATGAGATGGAAGGCTTGCACAACAACCTTGCTGCCGTTGCAAAACATCAAATTTGACCTGTTATGTTGCTGCTGTTTGAAACAGGGTTGTTCAGTTCGGGGTCCGGTCAAAAGTTAAGGTTCGCAAACTTTCACAAACTTTCACGAACCTTAAGAATGCCGTTATTAGAAATTCGTCGAACTTTAAGCCCTTTTTTCGAATTCTTGGGTCCAAAACTGTAGTCAAAAATGCAGGGAAAAGCCTTAGATGGCCGTCAAACGTTCAGATTTTTTGTGTACGGGTTAAATATAACATATTTCATGTATTTAAAACAATATAAGCATGTTTTGGACGAGTATGACCTCAGAAACCAGCAAAATCCTCCATTTTCGAAATTGCACATCGAACTGCTCGAGCAGTTTGAGGGTTCTAGAACTTTCACGAACTTTACCGAATTCTTGCTCTCAAAAAATCGAACTGAACAACCCTGGTTTGAAACAACTCGTCCTGCTCATTTTATACTGAACAGGTCCGCCGGGACTACCCAATAGTTCAATTAAACGGATGGAAGGTACGCAATAGGGGGCTCTACATAGCCTATTTTTATTCCAGACTTTATTAATATCACACGGCGTCAGCCATAGTACCTCTTCATTCTATATTGACATGGGGATAGATTAAGCTGCCAGCATAGCCACCTAAACCCTAACCCTATTAAATTCGTTACTTTGCCCTCTGCACTGCGTGAAATTTAGGCTACTAGATCATTCCTATCATGCCATTAACGTTGCTGCCTAAATTTTGTGCAGTTATGGCCTCTGGCCGCCCTAATAAACTACGGACTTGTCCCTGTTCAGGTGCGTTGGGTAGTTCTGTGTTCTATTAAAAGATACGCTGGCCAAAAAGATAAATGCGAAGGGTCTAGAAAATTTGTAACTGCAAAAATATGAAGTTATTGAGATGAGTGCCCCATGAGTTTAACTTACAGACTTGCCTTGGTCCAGGTGGACATGTGTGTGACTTGAATAAATACAACGTGCAAGTACGGTGCAGCATACTTAAATCACCACGTACTGCAAACGTTTCTGACCCCCTCACGGAATGTTGCAATGATTTAAAGTAATGAAGATAGACGCCTCGCACAGTTTGCTTTGTTGCAAAATAAAAGGGGCACTAGGTTCAAATCCTGGTCACCCCCCCCCAAATCGTGTTATTCGCTCCAAAATCGTCAATTTTTGGAAATTTTACTCCTCAATAGTCAAATACAAAATTCCATTTGCCTTTACTTATGTACATGTAGAGACGTTTTGCTCGATTAGGACAGGGGCAAAAGTACCCCGCGTAGGCTCGTATTGTACGTAGTAATTGACCTTGTTTTGTGCACACGCAGTTCCGGGTGCTTTTTGCCAACGTCGTGGCCCTGTTCTGGTCCATTTTCTTGCTGCAACGCGCAAAGAGGCTGGCAAACAGTACCGTCAAGCCAAAGAAAGAGCAGGAGTGAGATGGTCTTCACGATGTGGTGCTTCACTTCACGTTCAGGCTTTTGGACGGGCAGGGGGGCGCAGCAAAGGTGTTGTCCTCTTAGGTTGTTGGGTGCAAGTCAGGGAGTGTTGCGTTGTGGGTTTTCTCGTGATTGCGTGCCTTAAATATCACTCTCAAGATAGATCAGATGATGTTTTGCAAGTGCAATTTCGCTAGACCTTATAAGCTGTGCTTCAGAGTCCACCTTACAGTGGTACCGGCAAATTGAAATTTTCAGCAATGAGAGCTACAGTCTGCGTGGAAGCTGGAATTTACTAGCGTGCATTCGGCTTGGTTTTGGAAAGTAGGGTGAAGCTCGCAAATGTTTATTTTTTCTCCATTTCCTCCTACTTTTTCCAAGACTTCTTGCCCTTGATCTTTGTCCACAAAACTGTACTTTCTTATGTTTGCTCCAAAACAGTGTACCTTAATCATCCTTTTCGAAGTAGATCAATTGTGAATCCTTGCTTATGCATTGTGTTGTGCGTAATATAGAGGTGAAGCCTTACTTTGTACCATAACTACTTTCACTTAGCACAGAAGTTTTGGGGGCTGGTTTGCTTTGTGGTCATAATTGTCATTGTTTCCATTAATAGTACACACGCTGAAGCTACAGCCTGGCCTTTCTTTATGCATCCTTGCCTCTTAAAGTTTGAATATTGGCTGCTATGTTGATGTTTATTCTATGCGTCCCTTCCTTTGTTTTTATGCCTTACCTCTTCAAGAGCTGTTGGTGGGGAGCGAGTGGCAGCACATGCATGGCACACTACTATAGCAGCTTTGCATTTTTTACGGTATTGCAATTTTAAGTACGCCGCGCAAAAACAGCACAAAGGCCTCTGCTCCATCCTTCAAAGAGCCTTTATTACCCTCCACATCATCCTTTTGGGAGGAGTGGTTGGCACCATCTGCAACAATCACACGCTGGAGTCTTTTAAGGAGCTGGGTCTTGATTCTCAAAGAGCTAAGAAACTTGCTTCCAAGCTTCATGCTCATTCTGTCAATTATGCTGCCAAACTTGTCCATACCAGACGTGCCCTTTCCAGCACTATTAACAACTCTCATCATGAGACGGTTTCAGGTCAAACCTGCAACCCTCCTGATTCCCATTGATCTTTTTCGTTTTTTCTGATGGAGGAAATCTACGGTACATAATTCCTAACTCCTTAATTAATGTGGGGAGTGGTGTTTCAATTAGCGTATTTCTTTATTCTTTTTTCAGAATTTGCCGTATTACACGGGTGAAGGTAAAAGATAAAAGGGTCATCATATCATCCGAATGTACCTGATGTTCCTTGATTATTATCACACTAGCTGTCAACGAGATGCTAGTTCAGTGGCATTGACAAATGGTGGTACTTGGCAGTTGGCGTGTTGGCGTGGTAAGATGGTCCTCTTAATTCGCTCACTCGCTCTTTCATACATCTAACATGTATATACCTGCATGAAACCTATGTTTGAACTGGGGAGTGTGTGGGGAGTGGTTTTCCACTGCCAGCGTAGCTTATCCTTTTTTCTTCTTCTTTAAACTGGTACGCGCCATGATAAGACATGACGGGTTTCGTCAGGCAAAACAGGAATCAGTTGCAGTGCAGTTGACACGGTTGATTTCAACCTGGATATCAATTGCTCCCCTTGGTTGATATCATTTTCATTTGATAAGACATGACAGATTTCAAGTTGGAGGAGCGAGTACCGTGGGGGGTCTGGAGCACATGGCTGACAACTGGCCTGGCTGGCTGGTCCATGTTAGTGCCTCTGATTTATTATCTTGTTCTCTGGGCTCTGGCTAGTCTTGAAACTTCCCTTAATGCATGCTGGGCATGGTAGCATTGGGAGCTAGCAACCAGAAATAGCATTGGGAAGGATCCCAACCTGGCTCTAACTGCAAACCTCAAATCAAAAGAAATAGGTCTTTTCTTGACTTCGTTACCGTCGTAATTGTTAAGGTGGGAGTGTAAGAAAAAGCACAAAGCACGACAAATGCGATAAATGATTTACTTTTGGTGTGCGCGCTATGGTCTTTGCTGAGATGTGAAGGTTGTTAATGACACAGTGCAGAGGTATTGAAACGAGGTATTGAAGGTAAAAACAGGATATAAGGAATTTTTAAGGTTTAAGGCTATGTACAATAAAAAGCATGAAAGTCAGATGTGGACACCATTCAGACCCCTTTAGCTCGCCAATCAAGTAGCTCTTCTTCTGACACACTGTCCTCCTCCTCAATGCCCCCTCCAGCATCCTCCTGCATGAACAGAGACCACAGAGATGGGTGCACATCAGAAGAATACAGTCAGCTCTGCTGCTAGATCAATACTGTCTGCCCTCCTCCTCACTGCACCCTAAAGCATCCTCCTGCAGGAGCATAAAGAACACAGATGAGTGCACAAGTAGGAGTAGGAGAGTAACCAGGATATACACCGCCAGCATGACTTGGGAGAACAAGGCCACGAATGAGTCCAGGTAGTTCTTTGCATCATGTTATGCAGGAACAGATAGTCTACCTAGGCAGCAAAACCGCTCCCTAATACCAAGGAAAAAAGAAAGCCACATTGGCAACAAGTACATAATCCTACATCCTTCACTGTGGATAAGAAGCTGACGGGTCTAAGAATTGCACACAGATGACAAGAGCCCTCGCTGCTGCCTTCGGGATCTTGGTGGCCCAATCCTTGTGTAACAAGTTGACAGCACAACCGCTGTGACATCCAAGGAACAAATACTACGTTGTAGTGACACCTGTGCGCTTACGCCTTCCGCGAGTATTCCGTGCTCACTTCTTTACTAACAATCGTACGTTACTGGGCTCATCCCCCCCTGGAAATATTTATTTTATAGTAACTGCCCCCCTGTTCACTTGGGCCTCTTTTCACAGTTATCAGACCTCTAGGGAGTCGAGTTCTTGCACCCAGCCAGACAACTATTGTTACGGGCCTGACCTCGCCACTTCACGCCCTGGAAACCACCAAAAATATGATAAAAATCGTAATCGGATCATTATACTGTTTTGCACCAACCGCTCCCTCAAAAAGAAAAATTAAACGGACGTTTTGAGCAGCTTAATCACCGCCCCCTTCAAAAGACTTTGTTGAGGGGCGGTGATGTAAGAAAGATACGGAACTCAAACCCTGACTTGACCGCCCCCTCTCATGCTCAGGATCTACATCAGCACAAGGAAGTCAAGCATGGAGATGTTCAAGACGCACCTGACCCGGTGCTGTCCCTAGCTCTCGCATTGTATCTATCACACGCTTCTTTCGGGGCATCGCAAACGGTTGCGGGTGGTCCTCCTTGCCGGGAAGTCCTAGGGCCTCCTCAGCAATGTCCATTACATCCATGGCAGTGTCCTCCCCTTGGCTGCAGAGCAGGTAAGTGTGAACGCATGTGTGTGCGTGAGTATGAGTATGTATGTGCGTGTGTGTGCGCGTGTGAAGTAACACATATGGATGTTTAATTATATGTAGTGCCCGTGAAATGTATGAAAGTGCAGGTGTGTAGGTATGTTTTGAGTGTTGTGTAAATTAAGCTACATGTAGATGTGATGTGTGATACGTGTATGCAACGCCCGTCACTCAAGTGCAAATAAGTGTGAGTGTGTATATATGTGTGTGTTTGTGATTATGAGAGTCCTTGCGCTTCTGTGGGTGCACATGAAGCCATGACCATTGAACCAGCTTCAACTGCTTCAATCGCCACACGCATGTGATCCCCAACTTACCCTTGATTGGAGTGATCCTGTGAGCTGCCAGGCCCTGGCGGTCTATTCTTGGGTGGTACCATTACTAGCTTGTGCAACCGTTGCATGCGTAACCTGGATCGAGGAGACAGTTTGTGTAAGCAAGAAGTGTGTAAGAGGCAGTTTGTAAGTAAGAGAGTGTGTGTGAGCAAGAGACAGTGTGTGTGAGCAAGAGACCATGTGTGCAAGCAAGAAGTGTGTGTAAGTAAGAGACAGTGTGTAATTAAGAGTGTGTAAGACAGTGTGTAAGTAAGACACAATGTGTTTAAGTAAGAAGTGTGTGTAAGACAGTGAGTAAGTAAGAGGCAGTGTGTAAGACAGTGTGTAAGTAAGAAGTGTGTGTAAGCAATGTAGAGGCGAGTCGACAGCACTTCTGGTGGGTCAACTATTTAGCGTGTATGTCCTGTTCGGACTTGCAAACTAGAAAAAAGGTTTAGTGTAGACCCTTGATGCCAGCTAGTGTGGTTCATCTACACACCTTGCTCCACTATGTACTTAATAAATGCACATTGGTAGACAAAGTGGGGAATACCAGGTGGGGCAGGAACGGGTGTTTGTGGTGTCTGTGGGTGCTTGTGGTGTGTGCTAAATGGCTGACTTGATCGTTTAGTGATGTTCTAGAGTTCTGAGGGTCCTCAGAAACTGTTTAGTGGCTTGCATGGAAATGTACGTGTGTGTATGTCTGTATCTGTGACAGAAAACGTTCCCAGCACGGATGTGAGGCAAGGCTAGCCAATGCCTTGACACACGTCTCAAGCTGTGTGTGATGTAGGCCTGCAGTGAAAGAGGGCTACTACGTACACACACGTCTCAAACTGCGTGTGATGTAGGCCTGCAGTGAAAGAGGGCTACTATGTTCTGAGGGGAAGCACTGGCGCCCTCAGGAGAAGCAGACCACGCTTTGTGTGTCATGTAGTCATGTATGTGATGACCACACCATCGAACACACCATCCTCTGACATCATTGCATCTCTTATCAGTTGCCAGTGCGCATCGATCCCTGCCTCTGAAAACCGGCCAGCCCATTGTTTCCATTGGCCTTCTTCATCCGCCAGAGTTTGCTTGTAAAAGGCACTAAATAGTCGTGATCACGCCATTGCTACTTAGCCATGCACAGGAAACTTCAGTTCGGACGTTCAAACAATATGTTTCCCTTTATTTCCATGATCCGGCATCCTCCTTTGCAATTCTTTATCGGCCTGCTAAGACATCACTGCACCACACCACTCTTTGACTGCTTCACGCATACTCACTGGCATTAAGCACATACCTGTGTTCAAACACTCTCTCGGTCCTCTTTTAACGGTATTACACATACTCGCTGACATAAAGCACATACCTGTGTTCAAACCTCTCCATACTCACTTACACAACACGCAAACACACACCTTTGCTCAAACATCTCGCGGTCCTCTTTATCTCCGGCCTCTTCCTCCGCCTCCTCCGCTTCCTTGACAGCTGCCACCTTCAGCTCCTCCTCCATCATGCGTTGAAAAGCCTGCCACAGGAGGGGATCAGACCAAGCGAATGTGAGGGCAGAAAAATGCACCACCTGCCAGTGAAGATTGCAGGCTGCCACAGGAGGGGATCAAACCAAACAAGTGCAAGGGCAGAAAAATGCACCACCTACCAGTGAGGATTACAGGCTACGCGACCACCCCAATACTTCAGACCCATCACGCAACCCAACGATTACATAGTACATAATAACATTACAATACATAGCCCACCCTCGCCCACAAATCGTATTTGAAGACACTTTTTCTAACCAGGAGCACGTCCTCCGGGTTTCCCTGTTTTGTTTGGATTCACCTGGAACTCGTCCTCCTTGTCCTTTGCATTCGGCAGCTTGACGCCCCGTGCTTTTGCATCCGCTGCCTTGTCTGCAAAAAAGCCTGCAGGCAAACTTGCGTCCGCTTGTTTGCTGCTGGGGGCGGCGGGGGCAGGGGGGTGGCTTGGGGGTGCAGTAGCAGGCACTGCCTGCCGCTGCAAGGACGTGTGAATGTGTGTTTGTTGTGTGTGCGTGTGTATGCATGTAAGTGTGTGTGAGTGTTTGTGTGTGTATGCACGTGACGTTCTACCTAACGCTCATATCAAGACTGATCTCAAAATGGAAAAGGCGAGAGAGGGCTTCATTGAGGTATGCGTGCCTTCATATAAAGCCAAATTACACACATGCGTTTGTTACGTCAGGATGCATTATATGATCATAAGCAATTCACATGTTTGCTGCAATGCATTTAGATAGGCTAGGGTGTTTGGGGTTATCAATATGCTGGGAGTATGTACGGTTGCATGGTTGAACAAATAGGGTGTGCTTGTTGAGAGTGGTAGCATAACTTTGTGGGGTTGGACGTGATACACCCTACATGTTTATGTGGGTAGGCTGGAACCAACATATGCATACATGTACACAACATTTACATAAGTAACCAGAAGGAAGATCGCCTGATATATACGGTCATGCACGTCGCATGGTGTACGCATGTACGGATTTGGCTATCCCTGCATGTACGTACACCACGCACTTTTGCTGGCTGCTCAAAAAATTCATCTGGCACTCCTTGGCCACTAGGCCTGCTAGCTGGAACCGGGACAGGCGTTTGCTGTGCCACCGCAGCAGGTGGTCCCGCCTGTGCTCGCAAACAAAGGGAAAATCGGTGTTTGAATTAGAGGCAGTTTTGTACAGAAAATACACCTTCGCACATGATGGCCCTGCGTGTCCCTGAAGCGGCAGGGGTTGCCTGCCAATGTACCTCACAGCACACACAAACACACACATACACACACACAGACACACACGCCACACACACACTTAGACACACACGCGCGCGCGCACACACACACACACACACACACACACACACACACACACACACACACAACACACACACACACAACACACGCACACGCAACACACACACACACACACACACACACATCACACACACAAACACACACAATACATACACACACGCACGCACACACGCACATACACACACATACACACACATGCACGCACGCACGCACCCCTGAGGTGTTTGGTGGAGCGCCCTGGGCGGACTTTTGTTTTTGTTGTGCCTTCAAGGCTTTGATTTGTGCCAGACTCTGCAAAATGGTGACATTTGGAATGAAAACCAAATTTCTTCTGCCTGACTGGACACACTGGGAATTCCCAGCCCTTCAACTGTCACGCGCGAAGAGGATACGCGTGCGTGTGTGCATGTGCTTGGGTTACATGTTACATACTTTGGTGCTGGCTCCCCCTCTTTGTTCCTTTGCCGCCCGGAACTGGGCTTTGAGGTCTGCCATTTCTAATGTTGCGATCAATAGGAGAGAGAAGCGAATATAATAATTATCCTAAATTAAAATGAGCCAAAAAAGGCAGGGAGCAGAAAAAGAGCTGGAGCCAGGAGAACTTGAAACAGACACAGTGGAACAGGCATGTTATTGTCTCATTTGCACTGTTGAAGCCAAGTGCAAGTGCAAGCACATACAACACTCTCCCCCTGATTAACAATTGTACCACCCTTCACCCTTCGGCGCAGGAGTATGGAGCGGAGTTCAGGTATGGGAGGTTCTGAAGGGAGGGACAGCTTCTGGCATCTCGTGATTAGTGGTGTTGTAAAGACTGCTACTAATTCTGCACATGCATATGCACACACACATACACACATGCATGAACACTAATTCTGCACATGCATATGCACACACCCAAATGCGCACAATCACACGCACGCACACACACACACACACGCACATGCGTGCACACACACAAACACACACACACACACACACGCACACACACACACACACACACACACACACACACACACACGCACGCACACACACACACAACACACACACACATAGACACATCCTCCACACAAATCTACAGCACACACCTCGCACCTTTCCTTGCAGTGAAAATACGCTGGACATCCTACGGGGCTTTGAGCGCCCCAGCTACCAGCAAGAGCTTGAGGACTCGTTGGACCCTGTGAGTTACAGTGGTGATGTGTAAATGTAAAATGTACAGGTGTTCACTGCCATTATATCTTGAAAGCTCGAGTTCACTGTACACTGCACAAGTGCCTGGCTCCATGTGTTCATAAGCACTGGAGGCATTGTCCACCTCTTCTTACAGAAAATAAGCGTGTGGATGGTACCAATGTAAGAATGTACGGCCACCCCTTTTTATGCATTGTTTGGTCCTGCGTGCTCGTATTTATTTGGATGCTCTTGTAATAGAGCTATTGGTATGGCCTATACTGTAAGGGTAAGTACCCGTTGCTCCTCTGAACTCAGCCATTAAACTTGGTAAGAGCCATAGTGCAGCAAATCGCATACTTAATAGTACACCTCGTGGCTGGCTTTTGTGCCTTCATGTGTTTTGATCAACACTCATGATCCTGATGTAATTCCCAGTGCTATCTAAATCTCGTGCAACAGTTAACTTAATTAAGAAAGAACGTTCTGCTGTTCATTATAATGGTTCCCCCTCGTAGGTGGACGATTTAGACGAACACATCGCGCACGGTATCAAACTCCCGCCCAGCACGTATGAAGCCTTGCAAGCAGCAGGCAGGGAGGACATAGAGGGCCTTGCGCGGATGCGAGATGCTCCTATTGATCCAGAGATGCAGGCGGTGGTGCGCTACAGGCAGCAGCTGGCAGAAGGTGCGTGAGCTGGTGTACGAGGAAGCAGTAGCTAGAAGGAGGGGGGGGCGACCAAAGGCCTTGCTCTTGGATGCAAGATGATTTTGTTGATCTAAGAGATGCAGGCGGTGGTGCGCTACAGGCAGCCGCTGATGGAAGGTATGGACGCTGGGGGTGATGGTGTGAGGCTCTTGGGAAGTAATTTGGAGGCAGGTGTGTGTGTATGGTGTTGGGGGGGGGGGGGGGGCAATCAAAGGTCTTGCACTGATGCGAGGTGCTCCTGTTGATCAGAGATATGCTGGCATTTGTGCGTTTAAGTCAAGGTTAAGTGCGCCATTTTGCACCACAGCAAAAATTTACGAGAGATTTTGCACAAGGTGATCAGCAGGCTGCAGACACGCTTGCACAAGGTGCAGGCACGCAGGTGCAGACACGCAGGTGCAGACACGTAGGTGCAGTCACGCAGGTGCAGACACGCAGGTGAAGACACGCAGGTGCAGACACGCAGGTGCAGACACGCAGGTGCAAACACGCTTGCACAAGGTGATCAGCAGGCTGCAGACACGCTCATGCTCGTGCATGCGCTCGAGCTCGCAGGCACCAGCCCCAAGGACCTCACGTGGTTGAAAACGCGCGCTTACTACCGCGGACTTGAACGCGTACGTGCTGCCAGAGATGCCGAGCGAGCGCAAGCAAAGGCCTGGCGCATGCAGGTAGGCTCTTGTTCCAAGCGAACGCGGATTCAAGGTACGTGCCCGCTCTCAATACCCAAGGCGGCGCACTGTCTGTGGCAGAGAAGCCTACGTCTCTCATGCCTTGAGTCGCGGGAAAAGAATGATGGTGCAGGCCAACTCTCAAACGGGAAACGGGACAGAATTAACACAACTTTAGGGCTGGACCAGAAATTGGACATGCCCTTATGTACTGACGTGAGTATCAGGCTTGTTGAGTTGTACGGTACGGTACGATTACGGTCTGTACGGTACGCACCGTACTTGTTAAATTACGGCGTACTACCGTAATTATCACACCGTACTTTACCGTAATTACGGTAAAATACGGTACGGTGTACGGTACGGTGCCAAGCTGGCACTGCC
>Ga0307947_1004083_pt1 | contig 11595 bp, 9 predicted proteins | sample OrgLakmetagen232_FD_201840 | JGI IMG/M metagenome (GOLD analysis project Ga0307947, IMG submission 201840) | Saline water microbial communities from Organic Lake, Antarctica - #232 | ecosystem: Environmental > Aquatic > Non-marine Saline and Alkaline > Saline | place: Antarctica: Organic Lake...
TTCTCGACCAGCTTCTTGGCCTGTTTCACCGTCGAGCTGAGACCCTTGGCCTCGAGCCGCGAATAGATGAACGGCTTGAACAGCTCCAGCGCCATCTTCTTGGGCAGGCCGCATTGATGCAGCTTCAACTCCGGCCCCGTCACGATGACCGACCGGCCCGAGAAATCGACACGCTTGCCCAGAAGGTTCTGGCGGAAGCGGCCCTGCTTGCCCTTGAGCATGTCGGACATGGATTTCAGCGGGCGTTTGTTGGCCCCGGTGATGACCCGGCCGCGACGGCCGTTGTCAAACAGCGCATCGACCGATTCCTGCAACATCCGCTTTTCGTTGCGCACGATGATATCCGGCGCGCGCAGTTCGATCAGCCGCTTGAGACGGTTGTTGCGGTTGATCACCCGGCGGTAGAGATCGTTGAGGTCGGACGTCGCGAACCGGCCGCCATCCAGCGGCACCAGCGGGCGCAGTTCCGGCGGAATCACCGGCAGCACCGTCATCACCATCCATTCCGGGCGGTTGCCGGATTCGAGGAAGGATTCGACCACCTTGAGACGCTTGATGATCTTCTTGGGCTTCAATTCGCCCGTCGCTTCCTTGAGATCGGCGCGCAGCTGCTCGGCCTCGGCCTCGAGGTCGATATTGGCCAGCATCTCGCGGATCGCCTCGGCGCCGATATTGGCCGTGAAGGCATCCATGCCATACGCGTCCTGCGCATCCATGAATTCCTCTTCTGTCAGCATCTGGCCATAGGTCAGATCCGTGAGACCCGGCTCGATCACCACGTAATTCTCGAAATAGAGAACCCGTTCCAGATCGCGCAGCGTCATGTCGAGCATCAGACCGATGCGGCTGGGAAGCGATTTCAGGAACCAGATATGCGCGCAAGGCGCGGCAAGCTCGATATGGCCCATACGCTCGCGCCGGACCTTCTGCAGGGTCACCTCGACACCGCATTTCTCGCAGACGACGCCGCGATATTTCATGCGCTTGTATTTGCCGCACAGGCATTCGTAATCCTTGATCGGACCGAAGATGCGCGCGCAGAACAGACCGTCACGCTCGGGCTTGAACGTGCGGTAGTTGATCGTCTCCGGCTTCTTGATCTCGCCATAGGACCACGACAGGATCCGCTCGGGGCTGGCCAGAGAGACCTTGATTTCGTCGAACACCTTGGTCGGGGCCACGGGGTTGAACGGGTTGTTTGTGAGTTCCTGGTTCATTTTCTTATCCTTGAAGACTGGCGGTGGGGCATGATGAGGCGCCGTTTTCCGGCACGGAAAACGGACCGGACCCTTTGAAAGGGTCCGGCGCGCGGCGTTTACTCATCCTCCTCCGCATCCAGGAGTTCCATGTTGAGGCCGAGACCCCGCACCTCTTTCACGAGGACGTTGAACGATTCCGGCACGCCAGCCTCGAAATTGTCCTCACCCTTGACGATGCTCTCATAGACCTTTGTGCGGCCCGCGACATCGTCGGACTTCACCGTCAGCATCTCCTGCAAGGTGTAGGCGGCGCCGTAGGCCTCCAGCGCCCAGACCTCCATCTCGCCAAGACGCTGCCCGCCGAACTGTGCCTTGCCGCCAAGCGGTTGCTGGGTCACCAGGCTGTAGGGTCCGGTGGACCGCGCGTGGATCTTGTCGTCGACAAGGTGGTGCAGCTTGAGCAGGTACTTGATGCCGACGGTCACCGGACGGCTGAACCGCTCGCCGGTGCGTCCGTCATGGACGATCGACTGGCCCGAATCGTCGAATCCGGCCCGCTTGAGCGCGTCGTTGATGTCGTCCTCCTTGGCCCCGTCGAAGACAGGTGTGGCGATCGGCACGCCCCCCGTCACCGAGTCGGCCGATTCGATCAGCGCCTCCTCGGTCATGTCCTTGATGCCCTCCTCGTAGACGTCGTCGCCATACGCGTAATGCATCGCCTCGCGCACCGGGGTGAGATCGCCGGAACGGCGGTATTCCGCAAGCGCCTCGCCGATTTGCAGCCCGAGCGCCCGGCTGGCCCAGCCCATATGCGTCTCGAGGATCTGGCCCACATTCATGCGCGACGGCACCCCGAGCGGGTTGAGACAGACATCGACAGGCGTGCCATCGGCGAGGAACGGCATGTCCTCTTCAGGGATCACCTTGGAGATGACACCCTTGTTGCCGTGCCGGCCCGCCATCTTGTCGCCCGGCTGAAGCTTGCGCTTCACGGCGATGAAGACCTTGACCATCTTCATCACCCCCGGCGGAAGACCGTCACCGCGGCGCACCTTCTCGACCTTGTCCTCGAAGCGTGCATCGAGGGTGCGCTTCTGCACCTCGTACTGATCATGCAGCGCCTCGACGATCTTGGCGTCGGCCTCATCCTTGAGGGCCAACTGCCACCACTGACCCCGGGTCAGTGTCGCCAGCAGGTCCTCGGTGATCTCGGAATTGGCCTTGACGCCCTTGGGGCCCTTCACGGCGACCTTGCCGAGGATCAGGGTCTTGAGGCGCGCATAGATGTTGCGGTCGAGGATCGCCAGCTCGTCATCGCGGTCCCGCGACAGGCGCTCGACCTCTTCACGCTCGATCTGCAGCGCGCGCTCGTCCTTTTCCACACCGTGGCGGTTGAAGACGCGCACTTCGACGATCGTGCCGAAATCACCCGGCTTCACCCGCAGGCTCGTGTCGCGCACGTCGCTGGCCTTCTCGCCGAAGATCGCGCGCAACAGCTTTTCTTCCGGTGTCATCGGGCTTTCGCCCTTGGGGGTGATCTTGCCCACAAGGATGTCGCCCGGCTCCACATCGGCGCCGATATAGACGATGCCCGCCTCGTCGAGATTGCGCAAAGCCTCCTCGCCGACATTGGGAATGTCGCGGGTGATCTCTTCCGGCCCCAGCTTGGTGTCGCGGGCGGCCACCTCGAAGTCCTCGATATGGACAGAGGTGAACACGTCATCCTTGACGATCCGCTCGGAGATCAGGATCGAGTCCTCGTAGTTGTAGCCGTTCCACGGCATGAAGGCGACGATCACGTTGCGCCCGACCGCCAGTTCGCCCATGTCGGTGCCCGGCCCGTCGGCGACGACCTCGCCCTTCTGAACCATATCCCCCACCTTGACCAACGGCCGCTGGTTGATGCAGCTGTTCTGGTTCGACCGCTGGAACTTGCGCAGGCGGTAGATGTCGACGCCGGGATCGCCAAGATCGAGATCCTCGGTGGCGCGCACCACGATGCGCTGTGCATCGACCTGATCGATCACACCCGCCCGGCGCGCCATGATCGAGGCCCCGGAATCGCGCGCGACCTGACCCTCGATGCCGGTGCCGACAAGCGGTGCCTCGGTGCGTACCAGCGGCAGCGCCTGCCGCATCATGTTGGCCCCCATCAGGGCGCGGTTGGCGTCGTCGTTTTCCAGAAACGGAATCAGCGAGGCCGCGACCGAGACAAGCTGCTTGGGGCTCACGTCGATCATGTCGACATGCTCGTTCGGGGCCAGCATGTATTCGCCCGACTGCCGGGTGCTGACCAGATCGTTCATGAAACGACCGTCATCGTCGAGCTTGGCGTTGGCCTGCGCGACGGTGTGCCGGGCTTCCTCGGTGGCCGACATGTAGACGACCTCGTCGGACACCTGACCGTTCGCAACCTTGCGATACGGGGTTTCGATGAAGCCGTACTTGTTGACCCGCGCGAAGGTCGCCAGAGAGTTGATCAGACCGATGTTCTGACCTTCCGGCGTCTCGATCGGGCAGATGCGACCGTAATGCGTGGGATGCACGTCGCGCACCTCGAAACCCGCGCGCTCACGCGTCAGACCGCCCGGTCCGAGCGCCGACAGACGGCGCTTGTGGGTCACTTCCGACAGCGGATTGTTCTGGTCCATGAACTGCGACAGCTGCGAGGAGCCGAAGAATTCGCGCACCGCCGCCGCCGCCGGCTTGGCGTTGATCAGGTCCTGCGGCATCACCGTGTCGATCTCGACGGAGCTCATCCGCTCTTTGATCGCCCGCTCCATGCGCAGCAGGCCGACGCGGTACTGGTTCTCCATCAACTCGCCGACAGACCGCACGCGGCGATTGCCGAGGTGGTCGATATCGTCGATATCGCCCTTGCCGTCACGCAATTCGGTCAGCGCCTTGATACAGGACACGATATCCTCGCGATCCAGCGTGCGCTGCGTGTCGGGCTTTTCGAGCGCCAGCCGCATGTTCATCTTGACCCGGCCCACGGCGCTCAGGTCATACCGCTCGGGGTCGCCGAACAATGTCTCGAACAGCGCGGCCGAGCCTTCCTCGGTCGGCGGCTCGCCGGGGCGCATCACGCGGTAGATGTCCATGAGCGCGCTTTCGCGGTTCATGTTCTTGTCCATCGCCATCGTGTTGCGGATATACGGGCCGACGTTGATACCGTCGATATCCAGCACCGGGATGTCCGTGATGCCGACATCGAGCAGATCCTGCAGCGTGCCGCCGGTGATCTCGCCGCTCTTGTCGTATTCAAGGGTCAGCTCGTCGCCGGCCTCGACATGGATCGCGCCGGTCTCCTCGTCGATGATGTCGCGCGCCACGAACTTGCCGACGATCTGGTCGAACGGCACCAGAACCTCTGTCACCTTGCCGTCGTCGATCAGGTCCTTGACCGCGCGCGGCGTGATCTTCTTGCTCGCCTCGGCGATCACCTCGCCGGTGGCGGCGTCGATCAGATCATGGGTCGGGCGGGTGCCGCGCACACGCTCGGGGAAGAACTTGGTGACCCAGCCCTTCTTTTTCTGCAGCTTGTAATCGACCGTGTCGTAATAGGCATCCATGATGCCTTCCTGATCGAGCCCGAGCGCATAAAGCAGCGTCGTCACCGGCAGCTTGCGGCGACGGTCGATCCGGGCATAGACCATGTCCTTGGCGTCGAACTCGAAATCCAGCCATGAGCCGCGATAAGGAATGATCCGGCAGGTGAACAAAAGCTTGCCCGACGAATGCGTCTTGCCCTTGTCATGGTCGAAGAACACGCCCGGCGAACGGTGCATCTGGGACACGACGACACGCTCTGTGCCGTTGACGACGAAGGTCGCATGCGGTGTCATCAGCGGCATGTCGCCCATGAAGACATCCTGTTCCTTGATGTCCTTCACGGATTTCGCGCCGGTATCCTCGTCGACATCGAACACGATCAGCCGCAGCTTGACCTTCAGCGGCGCGGCATAGGTCATGTCGCGCTGCATGCACTCTTCGACGTCGTATTTGGGGCGTTCCAGATCGTAGCTGACGAATTCCAGCACGCTGGTCTCGTTGAAATCCTTGATCGGAAAGACCGACTTGAAGACGCCCTGGATGCCTTCGCTGTCCATCGGCTCGGGCTCGTCGCCGGATCTCAGGAAGAGATCGTACGAGGATTTCTGAACCTCGATGAGGTTCGGCATCTCCAGCACTTCGCGGATCTTGCCATAATACTTGCGCAAACGTTTCTGACCGAGGTATGACTGAGCCATCGTGGCGTCACCTTTCTTTTCTCACCGGTCGCGCACGCTGTCGGGGTTCAGCGCCGCGGCCATCCGAGAGGGCGGGTCGGATCAATTCGTGGCCCTCGTCCCAAAGAGAGCCTCCCGATCCTGCAAACCTCGCCTTGGAAAACCCCCGCCGTGCGCAGGGCCTTTCCGAGACAGGCGTGGCCGGGTCCGGATTCCTCCGGGCCCAGCCTTGTCGTTGTCACGCGTGGCGGAAAGGTCCCGCCACAAGCGGGATCACTTGAGTTCGACCTCGGCGCCGGCTGCTTCCAGCTTGCCCTTGATCGTTTCCGCTTCGTCCTTCGAGACCTGCTCCTTGACGGCCTTGCCGCCGGCCTCGACCAGATCCTTGGCTTCCTTGAGGCCCAGCCCGGTGATCGCACGCACTTCCTTGATGACGTTGATCTTCGATGCGCCTGCAGTTTTCAGGATCACGTCGAATTCGGTCTGCTCTTCCTCGGCCTCGCCACCGCCTTCGGCAGGCCCGGCCATCATGACCGCGCCACCGGATGCGGGCTCGATGCCATACTCGTCCTTGAGGATGGTTTTCAGTTCTTGTGCTTCGAGAAGCGTCAGGTTGACAATCTCTTCCGCCAGTTTTTTCAGATCAGCCATTTGACTCTTTTCCGTTCTCTAGATGTGTTCCAACGTCGGGTTTTTTCCACCCTCACGTGACTGTTGCAGTTTGCCTTACGCGGCTTCGGCCTTCTCTTCGATGGTCGAAAGGATGCTCGCGATGTTCGAAGCAGGTGCGCCAATGGCCCCCGCGATGTTCGAAGCAGGTGCGCCAAGCATGCCCGCGATCTGAGCAATAAGCTCATCGCGCGAGGGCAGTTTCGACGTTGCTTCGACACCGGCACGGTCCAGACCGGTTGTGCCCATTGCCCCGCCAAGGATCTCGAACTTCTTGTTATCCTTGGCGAAATCCTCGGCCACCTTGGCTGCTGCCACGGGGTCCTCGGAGAAGGTGAGCACGGTCATGCCCGAGAGGTACTCAGCAATGCTTGCGCAGGGCTTGCCCTCGAGGGCGATCTTGGCGAGCCTGTTCTTGGCCACACGAACCGATGCCTCTGCCGCACGGGCGCGGGCACGCAGATCCTGCATTTCGGCAACTGTCAGACCCGTGTAGTGGGCAACCACCACGACGCCAGAGCTTTCGAAGATCTGGCCGAGTTCATCGACCACTTTCTCTTTCTGGGCTCTATCCACAGTTTCACTCCAAATTTGGGGGTTCCCCCCCGGCTCTGTTGTGCCGATCCCGGGGGATCGGCGTTCGGGTCCAAAACGCGGGTCCCGAGGCCAAGATCACCCGACGGCAGATGCCCTCGTTGGAAATCTCATCTCGTTTCCCATCTCAGGAAGGAATTATTCACCACCACTCGCGGCGAACCCTCCGTCTCGGACAGGACAGGGCGGTTTGACGGCCCTGCCATCCGCCGCCGGAACCATGGTCCCGGCGACAAATTCTTACGCGACCGCGGCGCTGCTGACGTCGATCGTCACACCCGGCCCCATGGTGGAGGTCAGCGAGATCTTCTCGACATAGGTGCCCTTGGCACCGGTCGGCTTGGCCTTTTGCACGGCAGAGACGAAGGCGCGCACGTTTTCGACCAGCTTCGCCTCGTCGAACGACACCTTGCCGATACCGCCATGCACCACGCCGGCCTTCTCGGCCTTGAACTGCACCTGACCGCCCTTGGCGTCCTTGACGGCCTGCGCGACATCCATGGTCACCGTGCCGATCTTGGGGTTCGGCATCAGGTTGCGCGGGCCAAGGATCTTGCCCAGACGGCCCACGACGGGCATCATGTCGGGCGTGGCGATGCAGCGATCGAACTCGATCTTGCCGCCCTGGATCGTCTCCATCAGATCCTCGGCACCGACGATATCGGCACCCGCCGCCTCGGCTTCCTCGGCCTTGGGGCCGCGCGCGAACACGGCCACGCGCACCGTCTTGCCGGTGCCGTTGGGCAGCCCCACGACACCACGGACCATCTGGTCGGCGTGACGCGGATCGACGCCGAGATTCATCGAGATCTCGACGGTCTCGTCGAATTTCGCGGTGGCGTTCGCCTTGATCAGCGCAACGGCATCCTCGACGCTCAGATTGTCCTTGCCGGCGGTCGCGGCGCGCATCGCTTGGGTGCGTTTCGAAAGCTTTGTCATGTCACTTCACCTCGATGCCCATGGACCGCGCGGAGCCGAGCACGATCTTCATCGCCGCTTCGATATCCGTCGCGTTCAGATCCCGCCACTTGGCTTCCGCGATCTCGCGCACCTGCTTGGTGCTGACGGATCCGGCGGTGGCGCGCCCCGGCGTCGCGGAGCCGGATTTCAGCTTTGCGGCCTTCTTCAGGTAATATGACGCGGGCGGCGTCTTGATTTCCAGAACGAAGGACTTGTCCTGATAGTAGGAAATCTCGGTCGGGCACGGCGCGCCCTGTTCCATCTCGGCAGTCTTTGCGTTGAACTGCTTGCAGAATTCCATGATGTTGATCCCGCGCTGACCCAGTGCGGGGCCAACCGGCGGGCTCGGGTTGGCTTGCCCGGCTTTCACCTGAAGCTTGAGCTTGCCTATCAGTTTCTTGGCCATCCGGCCTCTCCTTTTTCCAACACCGTCGGGGCGCGCCCCTTCGGCCGTCTTGTTGTGTGGTCCGGCCAGACGACCGCGGCCGTCTGAGCCTCCCACGGTTCACATCATCAGGTCTGTTTGGTCACCTGCGTGAATTCCAGCTCGACCGGGGTTTCCCGGCCAAAGATCGACACCGCGACCTTGAGGCGCTGATGCTCGTCGTCGACCGCCTCGACCATCCCGTCGAAATCCTCGAAGGGGCCGTCATTGACCTTGACCTTCTCGCCGATCTCGAAGTGGATCAGGGTGCGCGGGCTGTCCTCGCCCTCCTGAACGCGGTTCAGGATGGTGTTCACCTCGGCGTCGCGCATCGGCATCGGGCGGCCTTGCGGCCCGAGAAACCCTGTCACCTTGTTGATCGAATTGATCAGGTGATAGCCCTTGTCCGACATCTCCATGCGCACCAGTACGTAGCCCGGCATGAAGCGACGCTCGGCGGTCACCTTCTTGCCGCGACGCACCTCGATCACCTCTTCAGTGGGCACCAGCACCTCGTCGATCTCGTCTTCGAGCGCCTGCTCTGCAACGGATGCTCTGATCTGCTCGGCAATCTTCTTCTCGAAATTCGAGAGAACACTGACCGAGTACCACCGCTTTGCCATCCTAGAACCACGTCCTTTTATTCACCGGACCGAAGCCGGATAGTCACATCTTTTCAAGCGGCTGCACCCGCATCGTCCGAAACGAAAATTGGCGCGCAACTCGATTCGCCGCACGCCCGATCCGGATATGTGCCGCGCAATACCTTTTATCCCGCGCAGGTTCAAGGCCCCAGAGCCTTTGACGGGCGTCAATCGACGCGTCAGCCGAAGAGACCCAGCACAGCCTGAAGACCGCTGCGAATGCCAAGATCCACGAGCGCAAAGAAGATCGCGGTCAGCGTCGCCATGATGAACACCATGACCGTGGTCAACAGCACCTCGCGGCGCGTGGGCCAGATCACCTTGGAGACTTCCGAGCGGACCTGCTGGATGAACTGAAGCGGGTTCGTGCGTGCCATATGCGCTGTCTTCCATGGTTTCGGATTTGAGCGCGACATACGCGCGCGTGGCGCCGAGTTCAAGAGCCCATGCATCTGCGGGTCGCCCGCGCCACCACGTCGGGCACGGGATATGAATGGCAGGGGCACCAGGACTTGAACCCGGGACCTACGGTTTTGGAGACCGTCGCTCTACCAACTGAGCTATACCCCTAACGTGGGTGTCCGATACTTGAGCCTCGCGCGGGAATCAAGCGCCCGCGCGTGATTTCCCGCCCCCCGGCGCGACTTTTCCGGCCCCGGCACCCGGCGCTGCCGTCAGCCCCCCGGTCGCGCGCCGTGACGCGGGCCTTGCACGACGCCCGCGTCGAAAAGCTGGGCGATCTCGGTATCGCACAGCCCCGCGACCTCACCGAGCACCGCCTCGGTATCCGCCCCAAGGGCCGGGGCCGGCATGGGCGGCTCTTGGTCATGGCCGGAAAACACCGCCGGATGACCCGGCACCGGAAACCGGCCCAGCCCGGGTTGATCCAGCGTCTCGAACATCGGGTTGGCGTCGCTGAGGTCGGGATCCTCGCGCACCGCCTCGCGCACCGTGCGAAAGACCGACCATGTCAGCCCCGCGGCATCGAAATCGTCGGCGAAATCAGCAACGCTGCGCGCCGCGAACCACGGGCGCAGGATCTCGGTGATCCGGTCGCGCAACTCCCAGCGTACGCCCTCGTCGCCGAGATTGCGCCCGGTGCGTGTCGCGAGATCGGCCATCACGGTCTCGGTGCCCGTCGCCTTGACCAGATTGCGCCATTGCCGCTTCGTCAGGCCGATCACCATCACCCGACGCCCGCAGGCGCAGAGGAAATCCTGCCCGTAGGCCCCGTATAGCGCATTCCCGGCCTTGGGCCTGTCCTGCCCGTTCACCACCGCGTCGCCGATCATCCCCAGATGGCCGATGGTCGCCGCCGCCACATCCTTGAGCGACAGTTCCACCTCCTGGCCATGGCCACGCCGCAGCCGCGTGCGCTCGGCGGCCAGCAGCGAGGCGACCACCAGATGCCCGGCGGCGACGTCCCAGGCGGGCATGGCATGCGCCACCGGCTCCGTGCTGTCCACGGGGCCGGTCATCGCCGGGATGCCGAGCGCGGGGTTCACGGTATAATCGACCTGCGACCGCCCCTGCCTGTCGCCCATCAGCGTAACCATGATCAGATCCTTGCGGTGTTGCGATAACGTCTCGTAATCCATCCAGCCGCGCACGCGCAGATTGGTCAGGAACAGCCCCGCATCCTCGCCGGGTGCTGTGACGATGCGGGTGATCAGCTCGCGCCCCTCGGGGCGGCTCATGTCCACGGCGACGGATTTCTTGCCCTTGTTGAGCCCGGCCCAGAACAAACTCTGCCCCGACGGCGCAAGCGGCCAGCGCCCGGCATCGAGGCCGCCGCCGATGCGATCAAACCGGGTCACCTCGGCCCCCATCTGCGCCAGCGTCATCCCCGCCAGCGGCACGGCGACAAAGGCCGACCCCTCGACCACGCGCATGCCGTTCAGTATGCCGCTCATGCCGTATCCTTCCATGTGGCGGTGGCGTTTGTGCATTGGTGCCCCGCCTGCCCGGCATAAAGCGCGAGCCCACCCGCATCGCCCGGCTCTGCCATGATATCGGCCTGCGGGCTCTCACCGTGCACCAGCAGCATCGGATGCACGCCGCGAAACGAGAACCCGTCGGGCCATGACCCGTAGGCCCGATGCGCCGCCTGGATCAGCCAGATCGCCTGCAACGGCCCGTGCACCACGAGACCGGGATACCGCTCCACCTCCCTTGCGTAGGGCAGATCGATATGGATGCGGTGCGCGTTGAAGGTCAGCGCCGAGTAGCGAAAGAGCAGCACCTCGCTGGCCTCGCGCCTGTCATGCCGCAGCGGGGTCTCAGGCATCGGACGCTTGCGCGGCGGGCTGTAAGTGTCGGGAATGTCGAGATAGACGATGTTCTGCACCTCCTCGACCGCCAGACCGTCCGCGCCGTGCAGCTCATGCGCCACAGTGACCAGAACCATCGGGCCGGCCGCGCCGGCCTTTTCCTCGACGCTGCGGATGACGGACTGCCGGTTCAGCGTCTCGCCGACATGCAAGGGCTGGTGGAACCGCAAATCGGCGCTGGCCCACATCCGCCGTTGCAACGGAACCGGCGGCAGGAAACCGCCCAGTTTGGGGTGACCGTCGCGCCCCAGCTCCTCGGTCGGAACGGTGGGCACGAAGGCGCACCAATGCCAGAGCGGCGGCATGACCTCGCCCGCGACCGGCGCGGGCGCGTCACCGTGCCCCAGCGTGGCGTGGATCTGCGCCGCCTGCGGCGCATGAATGCACCCGTCGCGCGTCTCGCGCCGCCCGATCCATCCCGAAAAATCAAGTTCCGACACCTGCGCCTTCTCCTCGTCCCCCGCCGCATATCCGCGCGACGGTGGCGGGGCCTTTGGAAAAAGTCAATCTATCAATATGTTATTGAATACCGTTGTATGCGGC
>Ga0307947_1004087_pt1 | contig 11592 bp, 10 predicted proteins | sample OrgLakmetagen232_FD_201840 | JGI IMG/M metagenome (GOLD analysis project Ga0307947, IMG submission 201840) | Saline water microbial communities from Organic Lake, Antarctica - #232 | ecosystem: Environmental > Aquatic > Non-marine Saline and Alkaline > Saline | place: Antarctica: Organic Lake...
TGGGTGTGAAAGAGAGAGAGAGAGAGAGAGAGAGAGAGAGAGAGAGAGAGAGAGAGAGAGAGAGAGAGCTCCCAGGTGTGTGTGTGCGTGCGTTGGGGGTGTACTAGCCGTATGTGCATGCACTGCTGACCATTCTTAGACAGCTTTGCCTGCATTACACTTTCATACTCATTGGCCCACTCTGCATCATTCTTACACACACATACACACACACGCAAACACACACACACATACGCACACACATAGCTGTCCATATTATAGCGATGCCGGTGCCTCATTCCCAAACCTCTCATTTCCTGCTGGTCCGTTCACGTGTGTGTATCAAACTCAACATGCTAGGAACATACCGTGCTGCAACAAAACTCTGTGTGTGACCCTCCCCTGGGAACAGTGCCTCTGTCCCGAACCTCTCATTTCCTACTGGTCCGTTCACGTGTGTGTGTGTGTGTGTGAACTAGCATGCTAAAAACATAACGTGCTGCAACAAAACGCAGTGTGTGCCCTTCCCCTGGGGACAGTGCCTGCGTTCCTTCAGCGGCAGCGCTGGCAGCAATGGTGGGCGCCGTGCACGATGCACTTGCGTTTGAGGTTGGCTTACAGGTGGGAAGAGTGATATGTTTCTTCCATCCACGATGCACTTGCGTTTGAGGTTGGCTTACAGGTGGGAAGAGTGGTATGTTTCTTCCATCAGCCTGTGAGCAATGCGTTTCATCAGCCTGTGAGCAATGCGTTTCATCAGCCTGTGAGCATTGCGTTTCATCAGCCTGTGAGCATTGCGTTTCATCAGCCTGTGAGCATTGCGTTTCATCAGTCCGTGAGCAATTTGTGACAGCGCACGATGCACTTGCGTTTGAGGTTGGCTTACAGTTCAGAAGAATGAGTACAAGTGTATGTCTGTGATTATATGGGCCTGTGAGCGGTGCAAAAAAGTATAAAATGCGCTTGTGTTTGAGGTTAGGTTGCGTGTGTGTTCGCATGTGTTTGAGTATGTGTTTGTGTGTATGCTTGTGAGGCGAGCGCGTAGCTAGATTTTTGATGCAACGTGCAAGAGGGCATATTGTGCCTGACAAGTTAGGCTTTGCTTGCCTTTGAGAAACGAGAAATTGGAAATGCAGGTACGTGTGGTATGTGCCATTGATTGTTATAAGGAGGAAATGTTACACATGGTTCATGTGTGTAGGATAGCCATGCATGTAGGGTTGGCCGCAACTGAATACATACACCATATATGACCATATATTCGGTGAGTTCCCTGCCAGAAATACCGTCTAGGTACGCACCGCATATATATGGTCCTAGCCAACCCTACAAATTTGCCTCAAGTGCACGCACAGATGCTCTCTGCATCTGTAAGCAAATTACTTGATAGAGATGCATTGCTGCAAGGAGCGTTCTGGATCAATGAAGATGAGGGCAACTCAGATTGGAGCGTTGATCTGATCTGATCAGATATGACAAGAGTATTGATTCTCATGAATGTGAGTGCAAGAACGCTCGCCGCGCAATATTTCATGACCCAACGGCTTTGTGCGTGCACACACACACACACAAACACACACACACGCACACACACACACACACACACACACGCACACCACACACGTACACACCCTGTGACAACAATTTGCCGCAGGCTTCATGGGCTGAGGCCTCCTTAGATTGGGCACTCCACTGCCGCAGCAGGCATCTGTCCTGCAGGTCCTTCCAGGTGGGTTTGTGTGTGTGTGTGTGTGCATCTGTCTGTTTAGATGTGTGCTCCTCTGCAAATTTTGACTCACTCACCACATTTTCCTGTCCAACAATAAATCCTGCATCCAAGTGATTGTACACTTACATTCACACAAGGGTGTGCATGCGTGAACACACACACACACACACACGCAGGTATTCCGTGCCCTACGCCCCCAGCTCACCTCTGACGTGTGCTGCACACTCCTTGTGGCACTGCATCACTGCTTTGCCGCCGCAGCCACCTCCACCATCATGCCCCCCTCAAGTAGCGGAGCTGGTGAGAGTCTGGTGCCATTGGATTGCAAACGCGTTATGCCTTTTTGATTACAATCAGCCAAAGATTTGTATGATTGAGATGTGTGCTTGAACAGAGGCCCTTCCTGAAGATTACCTGGTTGTACCCTGAAAGTGAGTACGGACGCAAACGGTGAAAGCACCTCGAGCGTCGAATGAGGAAGTAGGGGTTGATGAAGGAAGCAGACACGTTCCCAAGCAACTCCTTCTGACCTTTACTGACATTCAGCATGCTCTGTTCACATATTGCAATGTGAGTGCCCCCCCCTCTGTCTCAACTCTGTGGCAATTCGGTTTGGTGCAATGACGGTCTGAAGGTTCACTTTGTCAACCATATCATGGTTGTGATGCAAAATGGCTCTTACAGTGGCATTTCACAGCCCTGGTGGAAATGCTGGGAGTGCCTTTCATCTCTGTTATGCTGCACACAGACTTCTGCGTGTCCTTAAGGGTCAGAAGAAAGGTCCTCCAGGGTTCCTAGTTGTGCGTGTGCATTTGTGTGTGTGCGTGTGTCTGCGCAAATGGACCTCCCGCAGAAGTTGTGCCTGCCGTCTCCTGTGCACACACCTCGTACACTTACACACACATACACACAATACACACACACACACCTCGTACATTTACACACACATCTCGTACACTTACACACACACACACCTCGTACACTTACACACACACACACACACGCACACCTCGTACACTTACACACACACACACATTCTGTAGCACGCCCGCTACCTTGAGCAATCAGCAGTGCTGCAGATGGGCGAGCTGACCCCATGCTTGCCTGCTTTTTCATACTCCAAATGCGTCTTGTACACCTCCTTTCGCATCTATTCCGCTGCGTGCCCTCGACCTTCAGATATCAGCAGAGCTGCAGACGGACAAGCTGCTCTGATCTTTGTTCTATCCCTACCTTCTTTTCCACACTCAATCCCGACCTGCTTTTTCACACTCGTGTGCCTATCACTACTCAGCCACGCACACATCAGTTACTGAACAGGTCTCCACAGTCCGAACATTGATTTTACTTGGTACTTACATGATCTGACAAGTAAAAACAGCTTGCCTACAAGTCTGCCTACGCAAAGCTTTAAGCTCACATGATCTCCTTGGTGCTTGCATGATTTGCCTCCCTGCTCTGCCAGGCCTATTTTTCACACCACTCCCGAACCCCTGCCGCCCTCACACCACTTCCACTCTCGATACCTCTGGCCTGCTGCTACCATTCTAACATAACATTCATTCCGCTCACACCACCCCCATGCTGCTGCTGCCCTAACACCACTTCCAGTCCCGACACCTTTGGCCTGCTGCTGCCATTCTAGCATGACGTGTATTCCGCTCACACCACCCCCTCACTACGGCCACTATCCTCACACCAGTTTCCTTACAACACCAGCTGCCTTGCATGTGCCAAACATTGAGTGGCACCGCCCTCGCATCACTGCACTGCTCACACCACTTTCATCGTTCATCACTAACATCACACCACACTTCTCTCACACCACTTTCAACACCGATTTTATACCCCTTTTCCTCTCACACCACTCTTAACACCAACCTCACACATTGCTGCCTCTCTCATACACCACTTTCCACGCCATCTCAAGCCACTGCCTCTCTTCTGCCATCTGTAACAAAGACCTCACACCTCACACTACTGCCTCTATTTCTCTCTCTCTCTCATTCTCTCTCTCTCTCTCTCCTCTCTCTCCTCTCTCTCTCTCTCTCTCTCTCTCTCACACACACACACGCACACACACACACACACCATGCCTCTCAAAAACACCAGCAGGTGGAATGGCAGGCAACACCAAAGCAGGCACAAACTCTTCATTTGCGCGCATGGACAGCGTCAGGTGGGTAAAAGCGTGTACGCAAAATTGTGTAGAGCGTGATTGTGCGTGCAGTAAATCGTGTGTTTGCTTGGATGCGCGCGTATGTGTATGCAAGAGTACCTAACGCCCTTGCCATCAAAACAATGATCAAATCTGTATTTCTTGAAATAATTGACATATTTTGGAATGTTCCACACTTTGTTTGTACATTCTCTGGCACGCCAAAACATGCCAAACCAAATACACACGACACACACATACACACATACACACACATGCACATACATACACACACGCGCACACACACATACACACACACATACACACACGCGCACACACATACACACACACGCCACACACACATACACACACATTCACACACAGGCGCTCTGTCAGTCAGAGCCATCAAGCCGTTGAAGCCTCTGGGCCTCCTTTGGTCACATGTCTGGCTTGTGCGCAAGAGATCATCACCACCCTCAAGGTAGGTGGACTCTGCATTATACTTCTATTAAGAGGCTGAGAAGTGTTGCATGCTGTATGCGTTGCGTTGCAGGCTCCTATATATATTATATTCAGGGTTGTGGAATAACGGCGTGACGGTACGGTATATTAATATATATGGTCTGACGGTTGACGCCGTAAACGATGGTGCCGTCAAAATACGGTCAGACCATTGATTGAGACGGCGCATGATGGTACGGTTGACGGTACGGTCCAAAAATCGCATAAAGGCCCAAACATGGCATTTTGGCTCTTTTCTCGTCATTTCTAAATGTTGCATGAGTATTATTTGTATAGACAAACCAGTGTATAATGGAAAGGAAAAAGAATAGCAGAAAGTGTGTCTTGACTAGGATTCGAGTCCTGGTCTCAACTTTCACAGCAAAAAGGCTTGACGGTGAAATACACAGGGAAGTACGGTGGATGGTCCCCTCGACCGTCTAGTCGGTCAGCACCCTCATTTCTGAAACACCGTCATTTTTTCGTTCTGACGGTACAGACCGTCGACCGTACCTTGATTACGGTGCAAAATTGCTATGACGTTGTCATTGCACAGCCCTGATAAAATTGTATAAATATGTGTATGTACCCTCTATATATATTATATATTATTGTTCTGTAATTATTCCAATGGTCACATGCAGGCACGTAAACGCAATGCCTGTCATGCACACAATATCTACCACCCTGAAACCATCACTAACCCAAAGATGGACTGGCCTGCGCACGTGTCTTAATGTGCTGCATATTTTTCTTGCGTCATCACTCCCACATGTTTCCTTACCCACTGTTTCCTTACCCACTTTGGTGGGGAAGACTCACGGCACTTTGGGCCAATGTGTCACCTTTTCCTTAACTGATGCAGGGAATGTTTGCTGCCTGCGTATTTTTCCTTTTCTTTTCTTTCCCTTACCCACTTGGTTCCTTGCTCGCAGAGCTTGATAGAGGGCCTGGACTCCAGCGGCCGGCTGGTCATATACCCACAGGTGAGCAGAGTTATAGAACTAAAGAGGGGCTGGTTTCGTGGAGAATTGCGTAGATGAGGAATGCGGTCGTATATCCACACAGGTGAGCAGAGCTTCAAAACAGAAGAGGGGCTAGTGTTGCCAAAAATGAAGCAGAGGAATGAAGGATTATGGTCTTTGACCTACGAATGGTTGTGATCACAACGGCTAGGACTTGGGAAGGGGTTTCCATTATGTGTGAAACCAAGAGGACGTAAACTGTTTGGAACCTGCACCATTTACCATTTTGCACACCCAAGTGCACACGTGCACACTACTATTTTGTGATTTCCCATAATCTTCTCTTGCTTAGTCAGTGTACACTCGGTTAAAAGCCGAGTACGCACGCACACACACACACACACACACACACACACACACACACGCACACACACACTCACGCGCACGCGCACCCACAGGTGTATTGGTTGGCGCTGGCCCTTCTCCATAGCAGTAGCGTGCCCCTGTATGGCCATGCTCTGTCGTTGCTGGACGTTGTGATGTCTCGCCTCAAGCTCCACCAGTCCAAGGTACGGTATGCTTGTGCGTGCATGGGGCCGCATCACCAAATCCTAGTCAGCATCTGCTTTGACTGGCATTGCGAGCGCCTCACAGTTGCACGGCCATATGAATGGTGCTGGATGCTGTGAGGCCACGCCTCAAGCTTCACCAACTTCAGGGAATCTTGCTTAAAACGACTTGCTCTGTATCACACTGCAAGCGTCACACCACCAATCCAAATCAATCGCTTTGATTTTACTGCAAGCGTCACCACCAATCCAAATCAATCGCTTTGATTACACTGCAAGCGTCACCACCAATCCAAATCAATCGCTTTGATTACACTGCAAGCTTCACCACCAATCCAAATCAATTGCTTTGATTACACTGCAAGCGTCACCACCATTTCAAATCAATCGCTTTGATTACACTGCAAGCGTCACCACCAACCCGAATCGATAACTTTGTATCACACTGCAAGCATCATAAATCAGGGCTGCGTTTACTTCGAAGGGGTCCGCTGCTCCATGCATGTGCAGGAGTATACATACTCCCCCCACCACCATATGCACGTACCACAGCACACACACACACACACGTACGCACATACGTAAACAGCAGCGGTGCTGCTAGCATCTGCCCCCACCGTGCCAGGCATCTGCACTGCAGGGTGCCTGTAAGCATACACACACAAGCGCACACACACAAGCACGCGTACACACACAAATACACACAGGCAGGCAGTGGCATTGCTGCTAGCATCTGCCACCACCGACCAGGCATCTGCACTGCAGGGCCCCTATGCGCGCGCGCGCACACACACACACACACACACACACACACACACACCACATACACACACACGCACGCACACACACAAACACACACAAACAAACACTCACAAACACACACACAAACACACACACACACACTCACACATACACATGCAGGTAGCTACAGTGCTGCTAGCGTCCGCCCCCACTGTCCCAGGCATCTGCACTGCAGGGCCTCTTCAGCAGGCCCTCGTCACACAGAGCATCTGGGCAGGGCTCTCCTCCTCTGGCAAGCACAAAGGAGGAAGCGGGGGTACAGGGGCGGAAGTGGAGATGGAGGAGGAGCAGCCAGGTGGGCAATTTGACATTGCTAGGGTTGGCCAAAACCATACATTTATAGGTATATACGGTGTACATACGGTATTTTCAGCAGGGAAATCACCATACGTACGGTCATATACGATGTAAAAATACGGTTCTGGCCAACCCTAGACATTGTCAATATCTTTGTCGATGGGCATGAATATTTGCAGTTTTTAATCTCGTAGTTGATTAGGCATGATTGTTTGTTGGACTGTGTAAATTTTTTTGGAAAGAAGAGGAAGGGCAGCCTGGTGTGATGGACCTGTGGAATGTTTCTTGTCTGACTTGGGCTGCGCTTATTTGTATGGGAAAAAAGAGAAACAGGAGCATGTTGCGTGTGGCTTGGGGTTGTGTGTGATTGCCTCTAAAACAGGAAGGAGGAGGAGAGGTGAAGCAGAAGGTGGTGCAGTCAGGTAAGGATTTGGTGTGTTCTGTGTTTGCTGTGTGGTGTATGTGTAGGGTGGGCCAGAACCATATAGTTATACGTATATATATGGTGTACATACGGTATTTTTTGCTTGGAAATCACGGTCATGTATGATGTGTATATACAGTTCTGGCCCACCCTATGTATGTGTGTACAGCAAAAGCGTGTGTGTCGGGGGGGGAGCGTACAAAGACACAGGAGGCAGTCCGGAGGAAAGGGGCAGCCAAGTGTGAGGACCGAAGCCTGCAATAACTGACGTTGTGCTGCGTGTGCGTCTGCATGCATGCATCAATAACTCAATTTGTACCAGAAGCACGTGACGTGCGTGGCGGTTTGATTCCTGAACCAGGGTCCAGCAGTAGACTGTCCTCCTACTGCAAACCGTGAACTTCCTAGTCTGTTACAAGATGTCCTTGGACTTCTTTATTCATTACGAGCCAGACAAGTTTGTGTTCTGTTGCCAACAGAGATGTGGCTGCTGGGCGTGGTCCCTGTGAGTGCAATGCCCTACTCCCAGCACCAAAATACAAACGCCCTGTTCATTCAGACAATCAGCCATCTCGTCCATAACTCTTGTGGTCGCACACACACACGCTCTGCACACAGAGCTGTGGCTGCTGGGTGTGGCCCCCTTGAGCATGATGCCTTGCTTCCAGCACCAATTCGCAAGTGTCCTGTTCATACATGCATACATACATACAGCATTTTGGTCCATAACTCTTGTGGACACACACACACACTGTACGCAGAGCTGTGGCTGCTGGGTGTGGCCCCCTTGGGCATGATGCCTTACTTCCAGCACCATTTTGAGAGCCCCATGGGAGGCAGCACTGGAGGGGCAGGTGCAGCAGACCCTGGAATCAGCAGGGATTCGTCAGGCCAGCAGCTGGTGTGTGTGCTCTTTCCCAACTTTACGTTTATCTATGCGCGATTTCTTGAAATGCATGTAGCATCTTTCAGGAGTATGGGTATCTTGCGTGTGGCAGCAGGGGCTTGTCAGACCTGCATCTGGCACGTATTTATTTTGATTTAATGGAGGAATTGACGGCGCCTGGTGCTCTGCCTACACCTTCCTTCTCTTTTCCCCTTATTATGAACCGTCCAGGTGCAGCTATTTGAAATGGTGTGCTGTTCGTTTGGGTGTGCTGTTCTTAAGTGTGTGTGTGTGTGCCATGCTTGCAGCAGCATGGCTTTCTCAGGTTACAAGCTGGTTGATGCTTGGGGCAGTGCAGGAAACGAGGCAAAAGTACGGATGCGCTCAATTGAACACACGCACACATATACACACACACGCAAATTAGTGCACTCAACTGTGCACGCGCACACACATTCGGGTAAAAAACACAGATGAACTCAATTGTACACACACACAAACACACACACACACACACACACACACACACACACACACACACGTTTGCAAGTGTAAACACTGAAACACACGTGCATCTCCACACGCAGGGTGGTGCTGCTGCTGGCACAGCCCCTGGCAGCAGCGTAGACTGGGGTTCCAGCCCCGCAGGCTTAGGTGTGCGCTACACCCCCCTAGCAATGCAACAGCTGCTGCTGAGGGGCCTTTTGGTTGGCGACACCGCGGCCGCTTCTCTGCGTGCGCTGGGCGTGTTTGCAGACTCACTCGCACAGCAGGTAAAGGAGGCCACTGTGGTGATGGTGTGGGATGGCGCGTGAGGGGGGGGAGGCTTGTATTACGTGGGCGAGTGTGTTAGGCATGTTTGAGGACTCACTCGCACAGCATATAAAGGGGGCCATTGTGGTGATGCTGCAAACCAGTGCGTGGGTTTGAGAATTGGATGAGCGCGTATCGGGCGCGCACTTGGGAGTAGTCACTACTTGTGGCTATAGGGCAAAGCATTAGTGATGATTTGGGTTGGCCAGAACCGTATCTATACACCGTATATGACTGTATATTTGGTGATTTCCCTGCAAAAATGCACCGTATGTAAACCGTACATACATGGTTCTGGCCAACCCTAGTGATGATGTGGGTTGGTGTACGGTGTGGGGGGGTTGATAGTGTAAAGGTGGATGAGCGTGCAAAGTGCGTGGGCAGATTTGCGGACGCGCCTTCGCAGCAGGTGATGGGGTTGGCTGTCATGTTGTGCGATTTTAGGCGGCAGGAGGAGAGCATGCGTATGCTCAAAAGGACTACAATTTTTAGTAGGATATTTCTACACATATATACACACATCGCACGCACACACACACATTACATCACACACACACACATACACACACACGTGCATACCAGGGCTATGCAGTGCCAGAGCACGTACTCACCACGCGCACACACGTACACATGCACATATACCACGCACACCATACACGAATGTGTCTACCAGGGCTATGCAGCGTCAGAGCACGTACACACCACGCACACACATACACCACACACACACACACACACATATGTTACCAGGGCTATGCAGCATCAGAGCACGTACACATCACGCACACACACGCACACACACATACACACACACACGTGCCAACCAGGGCTATGCGGCGTCAGAGCATCTGCGCCAGCGCATGCGCAGCTCTACTTCGTCGTCCTCCTGCTTGGATGCTCCTCATGGAGAGAAAAGAGGGTCTGCTAGGAGCAGCATGGTAAGATCCTCGGAGTATGGGGGTGTGTGGGTGCGCCTTTGTTTATTGTGGTATTAGCCTGTGCGCGTTGGGGCATCGCTAGGAGCAGCATGGTCGGAACCTGAGTTTTTGTCTGTCTTGTAATGCTGGCAGGTGTGTGTGTGTGTGTGTTGCTGCTCAAATTGGAGCAGTAAGGTAGGAAGGTGTGTGTGTGGCGGTAACCTCCTGTTGCGTGTTGGGCCCATGGCACGTGTGTTGAGTCGATGTTATATGTGTTGTGTTGGGTCGATGTTATGTGTGTTGGGCTGACAGCATGTGTGTTAAGTCGATGTTATGTGTGTTGGGCTGCTGGTATGTAGAAGCTGAGGCCTTTCTCAGCAGCATGGTAGGAAGGGGTGTGTGCTGATGTCGTTGTTGAGCAAACTTGTGTGTTCTAAATCATTGGCAAGGTCGCTCTTGGCAGGACGTGATGGTCTATGGGAGGAGGCAGTGTGCTGCAAGCCCAACATGCCCTACACTTCCACCAGCACGGGCACATACACACACGTACGCACATGCACGTGCACACATCTGCGGGCTTACAGCCCTGCTGCATCTGCCACGGGTACACACGCACACACACACGCACACACACATACGCACGAATTCATACACACACACACACACGCACACGCATACACACGCACACACACACAAGCATGCAGGCTCACAGCCCTGCTGCATCTGCCACGGGTACACACACACACACACACACACACACACACACACGCACACACACACGCACACACAAGCCTGCAGGCTCACAGCCCTGCTGCCTCTGCTACAGGTTCAGGTGCACACACACACACACACACTCACACACACTCTCACATACGCACACATTCACCTGCAGGCTCACAGCCCTGCTGCTTCTGCCACGGGTACCATCCGTGCCAAAGGAGGGCTCAGGGGAGGGCCCCAAGGAGGGGGTAAGTGAAGGAGCTAGCTGTGCTCTCACACACATGTGGGGGTTGCACTAGCTTTTTTCTGCTTATCCTGCGTGGCCTGCAGTGCGCTGTATGTACTGTGTGTGGTTTGACCGCTTAGTGATGTGAGAAAGCTGTGTAAGTGTGAGAAAGCTGTGTGAGTGTGAGAAAGCTGTGTGAGTGTGAGAAAGCTGGCCGCTCTCACACTGGAGAGAAATGACTTCTGGTGCTGTGCAAACGGTATTTATGCTAGCCACAGCATTTACCCAATGTTCAGAGCTTAATGCTCTATTGAAGCCAGGACAGGCCCCTTTCTATAAAACACCTCAGCACCTGTCTTACACACACCCATTTCCACACACACACACGCACACACACACACCCATTCACACATGCCCATTTACACACGAGCACACACGCCCATTTACACATACACACACACTAACGCACACTCAGACACACACACACACACACAAAAAACGCATTAACACACATGCACACGCACGCTCACACACATGCGCACACACATGCACACACACACACACACACAACACACAAAACACACACACACACACAACCACACACACA
>Ga0307947_1004089_pt1 | contig 11583 bp, 13 predicted proteins | sample OrgLakmetagen232_FD_201840 | JGI IMG/M metagenome (GOLD analysis project Ga0307947, IMG submission 201840) | Saline water microbial communities from Organic Lake, Antarctica - #232 | ecosystem: Environmental > Aquatic > Non-marine Saline and Alkaline > Saline | place: Antarctica: Organic Lake...
CCTACCCTGCTGCTGCTGATGGTACATGCGTGCTCCCTGTGTGTGTGTATTGTATGCATGTACCACCCTCTCCCTCCCCCTGCGACCCTGCAGGTGCATCCTAACCCACACTGCCTGCTTCTTCAGCTTCTGGGCTTCTGTTGCTGCTGCTGCTGCTTTTGCTGTGAAGTGCAGATGCAAGCGCACCTGCTGCTCCCCCCCACTCCACCTGAGTTGCAGCTCTGCCCACACATGCCTCTCCTGGAGGGGCTTGCACCCCCAATGGTGCAAGCACCTTGGGCCTCCCCACAGGCCTCTTAACTGGGGCAGGGCGGGATGCAATGCTGGCTGCAATGGCTGCATCCCTGGCTGCTACTGCCTGCTGCACATCAGGCCTGAGGCGGATGATGAGCTCCCGAGCGGAACTATCGTCCTCTGTGCGCTTCCGTTTGGTGCAACCTAGGTCAAATAGTGATGCTTGCCCCTTGGGGCGATGGGGTTCCATTGGGGGGACCCAGAAACTACCGCATTAAAAAGTCTAAGTATTGCGAGGTCTGAAAAAACTTTATTTATTATCGGCTTAACTTATTGCGAGGGGCCTCAATAATTATTAATTACTCGCAAAACAACCAAGCGCAGTACGGTAATCCACTTATATGGGCAAAAACTGCTATGCGCACGCTCTTGCACTGACCACCTAATACTGTTGGTTCACGATCACTTCGGGACCACACTTTCAAAAATTTAATTAAATTTTCGACTTCAGTTCGTGAGGGGGTCTGGGGATTAGTTTCTGAGTTCGAGAGCCCCCTTGTGAATGCTGCCTGTGCACTGCTACTGCTGTTTGTTATGGCTGAAGATGTGGTGTGATGCAGGGTGCGGACTCCACCGTTCACATCGTTGGAGCGCTGGACAGCTGCGACAACCAGTTTGAACGCCCCCCCTTAAACCAGTCCGTGTAGGCCCCCCTCTTGCGCTTGCCATCCTGCCCCTGCTGCTGTGCAGGCTGCTGTGCAGACGGACCATTGGCTGCATGGGGAGAGCGACAGCTTAGTGCTTGCACACACATTTCCTCAATCAGAGAAGGAACCTTCTCTTACATACTTGCCATCTACACTCACTCCGTATGGATGTCTCTGAAGGGGCTGCGAGGGGTGGAGGCTTGTTCTTGGAGCTGCGCGGGCGCCCCACAGGCCTCTTCCCAGCCTCACCCCTTGCCTTTGCCTCTTCCTCTTGCAGCTCCTTGAGCTGCCTCTCCCTCTGCAGCTTCTCACAGTCCCGCTGCTGAGCAGCCATCCTTTCAGCTGGGGACTGGGGCTTCGAGAACCCGGCCAGGGGGTTCACACTGGCGCGCTTGGAGCTCATTTCGATTTTCACCCTCAAAACCACTATAAATAATTAATTCTTCATTCGAAGTCAGTTCGAAGAGGCCTGCAAGAATTAACAAAAATTTTCGTTTCCTGGCTAAATAATCAATTAATTTCCGAAGTGATCATCGTAAACGGACGGTATCCGACGTCAAGAGCTATTGATTGGTATATATATGAGTCGAATCCGGAGGGAGGGGGGGTTGGGGTGGCACCCCAATGTGGATTCGTTTTTTTGGGGGGAAGGTCTCCAACGTTTTCTGGGCAACTTCCACGGAGTTTCAAATACATCATTGAAATCCTCAGAGCTCAATCCCAATCGATTGGCACCCTTTTGGGAAAACTGGGTAAAAGGGGGTGTCTGTGGACACGTCCAAAAGTCAGAGGCACACGCACTCGGGTGCAGGCCGTGGGGTGAATCAAGCCAATGGAGCAGCAATTCTCTCCAAACTTCCATAATTGTGCCAGCATGAGATAGTCAGTAAAATTCTGAACAAATGGAAGCAATGTGGGGCTGTGCAAACCAGTTGTGGGTGCCTGGTAGGCATGTCTGCACGGGCGTCCGTATCTCAGTTTTTGCCCCATGACTTTGCAAATTTTCAGTTTCAGATCTTGATAAGTATGCAGATGGATGCAGAATCAAAGAGGAGCAGATTGGTACCTCTTTTGTCTGGGTGAGAGCACTAGAAAGGGGGGTTTGGGGGTGGTGGTCCCCCAGGGGTGTTCACCACAAAAAGTACTCTTTGTTTACATTTCCATTTCAAGATGCGCAATTCTTGCGTGCAGTGATGGCATTAACATTGTAACAATGCCGTTTTCTTCTCTTTTTTATTGTTGATCTCATTTTCTATCCCTTTGCTAATTCTCACCTAAGGGTGTGGACCGCCTTTTGGTGTGTGGGCTGCGCTTTGTAGTATTGTACGCGGCCCCTGATCCAATTCGTCCAAATGGCCACTGCAAATAAACACAAAATGAGCACACGTTTAGCAAAGGAGTGCATGTACACACGCACACACACGTATACACACATGCACATACACACACGCACATAAACACACAAAATCAGGTTAGGGACGTGAAGGCACCACAGGTGGGACCATGGTTCACACACTGAAACGAATAACATCCTCAGTCAAAGCACGACTGTCCCGACACTATTTCAGTTCAGGTTGGATGACCAAGGCATTGTTTGTGGGATACCGTACGCACATGTACTCACCCCCCCCCTGTAAGAATTTTTATTTTACAGAAAGAACAGCAACCACCCCCTAGAAATATTTATTTCATAACTAAATTCAGCAACCACCCCCTCTCAAGGGGCTTTTGGAGCCCTGGGGGTTTGTGTGTGGCTACCATCACCTGCCACAAACTCAAGGAGGAAATGGAAGCCACTGCCACTGCCACTTGCTTTTGTTGCAGTCACTGCTGCTGCTGCTACTGCTGCCACTGCTGCTGCATGTGTGTGCTAGCTTTGCGTGCTGCTTGGGTGCTAGAGCTAGAGTGTGTGTGTATGTGTGTGTGTGTGTGCGTGCGTGTGTGTGTGCGCGCAAGGGTGCTAGAGAGAGTGTGTGTGTGCGTGCGAGTGTGCGCCGTGCGTGTGTGCGCCTGTGCATGATTGCCTGTGCGTGTGTTTGCGCCTGTGCGTGTGTGTGTGCGTGCGTGTGTGCGCCTGTAGATTTCTGCTGCATTGCTGCTGCACGAGAGCATGCTTGCATTCCTGTCAACTTCATTTGTTGCATAATCTCAGAATGCAGTGCCAACTATACAATCCTGTGGGGGCAAACCAAGGTCTGCGAATTCTGCATGGCTGCCTCTTGTTCTTGCGCTCCTTTGCCTTTTGCTCAGCCCGGCCCGCTCTTGCCTGCTGTAGGCAGGCGGGGTCTGGGGGGCAAGGGGCAGGCGGAGCGAGGGGAGGCATCCTCTCCTTGTCACTTTGAACAAGAAATGTTTTCCGCTACCGCCTCCCTAAAACCCTGAACCGCTCCCCCTAGAAATAAATAAATATTTTTCCACCTTTCCACCAGTACTATGTCACCGCCCCCCCCCAAAAACAATAATTAGGGGCGGTGATATACTGTATGTACGGTAGCTGCTTATTTCATGAGGACAAGGTGAACCTAGAAACAGACCAAGCCTGAAAGGGCTGTGACAAGGCTGTCACACGAGTGTAGATCATAGTTTAGTAAAAGTTAGCAAGCAAGATCAAACCCTAAACCCCTAAACCCTAAAGTGCTGCATCATGACATGTATTCACATAATGTATACATACATTGAATTGCTTTATAAGTGGAGGGTGGCGACCAAATCACGTACCGTACGGGGATCCACCGCCCCACTGAAAAAATAATATTTTATGGTCAAGATGCGCAATTGCCCCCCTAAGAATGAATATTTTGCAGTTTAGTATTTTGTACTGCAGCGCCCTCCCCTCGCTGGAACTTCCCGATGGGTGCAGGCGGGGCTGGGGCTGGGGCTGGGGCTGGGGCTAGGGGTGCAGGGGCAGGCGGAGCTGGGGCTGGGGGGCAGGGAGTGCTGGGAGGCCTCCTGACCACTCATCGCTCGCACTGCTCAAAAACTTACTTTCCGCAAGCGCCCCACAACAGCTCCCTTATAAGAAAACTACATATTAAACCAGAGGGGGTTATCTGGGCAAAAGCCAAAACATGCTCCTTTTTGCATGAAAGGTGCAACTACTCACACGTCACTTCATCAAATTGGACCCAACCTGGCTTTTTAACTGATGCTGACTTTATAAGCTACCCGAGCATGTGCTCAGATTTAGACAAGTCGCCCTGCGTACAGAATGACAGGACTAAAAGCACACGTCGTGCACCTGTACCCTGGATGGGTGCTTTCTAGGGAAAATGGCACATTAATTTGCATATCTCGCCAACCACTTGCTCTTTTTGCTCCATTGTTTTTGCAATGATCTTTATTTATTATAAGGACTTCAAAACACGGAAATTCACCGGGTTTGGTGCGCTGGCTGGTCAGATACAGCATATAACTGCTCAAAAAGTTCACTCCACGGTCGATTAGGTATGGGCCCCGTAACTGGCACGTTTCAAGCTCAGCTGCATTGGAATCCCATATCAGAGCTGAGCTTGAAACGTGCAAATTAGGGGGCCCATACCCTAGGAGCATGCAAAAACCGTACCAGTTTTGGCTTCAGATAACCCCCTCTGATATTAAACCACCGCCCCGTCACCACCTCCACCATAAAACAATAATTAGGGGGCGGTGATGTACTTTTCGTACGGCAATGTACATAATTATACCTATACGATGAGCCCTTATTATAAGTGGATGGTGACAATCAACCGTAATAAGCTTGCATGTCACCGCATCTGTGCGTGATCTCCATGGTTATGTGTTTACTAGGTAGGCTACAACGGCAAGTATATTACAAACAAAATGCTCGCTTTCAAGCTGGCGCTCAGTGTCCCCATCTAGCGACTAATCTGTAGCACAGGTCTACAGCGCGCTTCCTTGGCCTGTCTTTTCTAGTCTTATTTCTTCTCTTGCTTGCATACCAATTCACTACAGCCTTCCAGGAATGCGTGCAACGCGTGAGATGGGGTTAGCCAGATCCACACATACGTTCATGAAAATATGCTGAACCCTGCCCATGTTTAGGTGAGGGGCAGGGAACACACAGCTTGCAGGTGGCGTCGAGCTCACCCACAACTTCAGGAGAGCCTACATCCCCGGGATGGCGTTGGAAGTCTTGCGCTAGTTTCATCTTGGTGGCCTTGAAGGCCCCGCTCCGGCTCATGTTGTGCACCCCCAAGATCTGTTGCAAAGGAGCATGTGCGTGCGCATGTACGTATCGTGTATATGCGTGAGTGTTTTTGGTGTGTGTATGTACGTGTGTGTATGTATGTACGTGCGTGTGTGCGCATGTACGTATATCGTATATGCGTGAGTGTTTTTGGTGTGTTTATGTACGTGTGTGTATGAATGTACGTGCGTGTGTGCGTGTTGTGTGGTGTGTGTATGCGTATGTGCGTATGTGTGCGTGTGTGTGCGTGTGTGTGCGTGTGTGTGTGCGCGTGTGTGTGTGTGTGTGTGTGTGTGTGTGTGTGTGTGTGTGTTTGTGTCACCTGTTCTACAAGCTCTGGCTTCCTCTCTGACTTTCCAGAGGTGGATGGAGAGCTACCTGCAGAAGGACACGTTTGTTTATGGTCTGCATGCATGGACACAACAGCTTTGCTGCGCCGGGGTGTACCTGTTGGTGTAGCCTCTTCTTCCCTACTTGAGCTGCTACTGCTGCTGGTAGAAGTGTGTGAGGCTTCATATGCAAAGCCTCTCAAACGGAGAAGAGCTGGAAACGTCTGCCAACTGAGGCGTGCTTTGGGACTTGCGGTTAATAGATTTGATAATGCTAACATTGAGTCCTATAATAATTAAAAGTGAAATTTAAAATTCCACCATGCAAGAATTGAATTTGTCAACCCAGAACGAGCAGCAAATCGAAGCTTATCTGCGCTTTGCCAAGTTGAAGAGGCAAGTGTTTGATGTTGCATGTGTGCAAGCACAAATGCAAGCAAGAAAACCTGACACATGTGCGCGTCAACATCAGAAACATACAGAAATACGCGCACACACACACACACACAACACACACACAATCACACACACACGCACACACATATACACACGCACACACACACACGCACACACACATGCACACTTACACACACACACACACACACACACACACACACACACACACACACACACACACACACACACACACACACACACACAAAACAAATCCAATAACATGCTCAAAACAAAAGATGTGTTCGTCTTTGCCCCATTTCCTCTCTCACACACACTCGTGAGACTTTAACTGCCCAACATCACTGAAACTACGAGCAGGGATCAGCATGTGCGTGAAACACAGATGGTCATTCGAGATTTTGGAAAAGAAAAGCTTCAGCCTGGAGAAATCTACAATCACAAAGAGGCATCAAGTCTTTTCCAAGATCTGGAGGAGGAAGTCCGTATTCTTGTAGACAAGGTCGGTGTTGTGTGTATGCGTGTGTGTATGTGTGTATGGATGTGTGTGCGCGCGTGTGCAGGTGCAGGTGCATGTGCGTGACATGCATGTCATAGTGGGGCCAATCTATTCGTCGTTTACCCATAACTCGACCGTTACGGTACACAAGAGGGTGGCTGAGCACCCCATACATCTCTTTCTTTGCAAAGGATGAAAGCATCCAAGCCCTGCTAACCAGTCTGCTGCTTGTTCCATGTGCACCTGCTTTGTTTAAAGTGTGCAGTGTGCAGGTGCACACCATTACAAATTTCCATGACGCTCCAGTGCTTGGTCGTACACTCTACGCCCCCTTTCTGCCTGCCTGCCTCGATGCCGGCAGCCAAGACTCCCTCTTCATCTCTTGCTGCCTGCTTGCGTACTCGCTTCCCGTTACACTCTTGCTGCCCAGCTACCCTATTTACGTGCTACCCTAATTACACGCTACCCTGTTCATCTCTTGCTGCCCGCTTGTGTACTCGCTACCCTGTTTACAGAGGGGGGCTTGTTTTTCATTTTCCCAGCATTCAGCGCAAATCATTGTGTGTGGGAAAAAGGTGCCACAGAAAACTCCTTGTTATGCCTCGATTATCAGCTGACGCCTCTTGACCTTGTCATGACATCATTTCTTGTCCAAGCCACAAGTCCAAGGTCCAGGCCACACGTCTTCTCTCTATCTTAGCTAGGGTTGGCCAGGACCGTATAATCACACCGTATATGACCATACGTATGGTGATTTACCTGCTAAAAATACCGTGTGTTCACCGTATATACGTATTTATATATGGTTCTGGCCCACCCTAATCTTAGCGCAGCAGATCCGGTGTGCCTACCGCACCAATGGACAGCCGATCAGGCTGCCTGATTCGCACCCTTTCTGTCTTCACTTGCCGCCTTTTGCATGTGTCTCAACATTTCATACGCATGTATCAACTGCCACAGCTTGTCCATCTCAGCGAAGCAGATCCTACCCTTTTGCCTGCCTACCTCAAATGCGGGCTGCTGATCAGACTGCTCAATCCCCACCCCTTTGTTGTTACTAGACGCCCCATGTGTCTCAAACACGCATAAATTCATTGCCACATTTTTTGCAATCAAGCACAGGAGATCCAGCATGCATACCACACCAACGGGCTGCTGATCAAGCTGCTCGTCAGCCAGGCTGAGAGCAGCGGCATCACACTGAATGTGGACACTAACAGCCTAGAAAACGAGGTCTTGCTGCGTCAGGTGCGTGGCTGCGTTCCAGACTTGATGTTAAGCGTTTGGGATTCAGCCTACTTCATTACATTTTAGGAACAAGAGTGGGGTAGCCAGCACCGTTAGACTACGACAGAGTTTTCCGTTTAAATCACCGCCTCTACACTCTTTTTTTTTGGCCGAAAAAGATAGGTTATACTTCGCGAGTTTTCATAACGGCACTGGTTCCTTTGCTGCACAAGTATGAGCACGCAACCCCCTGGTCAACGCCGGGCAGCTCCTTGTGCTGCCGCTGTGCTTCCTGCTGCACTAGTGCCTGGAAATAAGTGAGCATTATGTGCACTCGTGCCTAAAAATAAGTGAGCAACATGTGCACTAGTGCCTGGTAATAACAAATGATAACAAGAACAAATAAGTAAGCAATATGTGCGCTAGTGCCAGAAATGAGTGAGCAATCTGTCCTGTCCAAGACCCTGGTCAACACCGGACACTCCTTGTGCTGCCTCCGTGCTTCTGCTGCAAAGGTGTCTTGAAACGAATAAGGAATAAGTATTATGTCCCGGCCATATCAAAACGTTGCTTGAGCTGTTGCTGTGCTCTCTGCTGCATGGGCGGCTGCTGTTGAACACTTATGGCCCAGATTGCATCTCACCACTGTACCTTTTCTGCTGCAGAGAAAGCCAGGCGTTGTACTGCTGCAGAGAAAGCCAGGCGTTGTACTGCTACTTTAACACAGTGTTGCTCCTGTTCTTTGTGCTGTACAGGTGGCCAAGAGTGAGCTGGTAGCCCTGGGCAAAAAGCCCGCTGATTTTGTGACCAGGTACAGGGTGAGATTCAGTGGTGAGGTGATGTTCAGTGGTGAGGCACAGTGTTGAGGTTCAGTGCTGAGGTTCAGTGGTGAAGTTCAGTGGTGGGGTTCAGTAATGAGGTTCAGTGGTGAGGCACAGTGGTGGGGTTCAGTGGTGAGGTTCAGTGGTGAGGTACAGTGGTGAGGTTCAGTGGTGAGGCACAGTGATGAGGTTCATTGTTTAAGGTACAGTGGTGAAGTTCAGTGGTGTGAGGTTCAGTGGTGAGATACAGTGGTAAGGCACAGTGGTGAGGCACAGTGGTGAGGTTCAGTGGTGAAGTTCAGTGGTGAGGCACAGTGGTGAAATGCAAGTGCACCAAGCGGAGCACTTGCTACTCCATTGATTGATGTATCGTTGCAGACGGCCACTGTTCATGGGTGTGAGCATTGGGGCCGACCTCTGCAGAGTAGAGTGCAGTGCTTGAGCAAGGCCGACCTCTGCTGAGTAGAGTGCAGTGCAGAGTAGAGTGCAGAGCTTGTTGCAGAAAAGAGTGCAGTGCAGAGTAGAGTGCAGTGCAGAGTAGAGTGCAGTGCTTGTTGCAGGGTAGAGTGCAGTGCAAAGCAGAGTGCAGTGCAGAGCAGAGTGCAGTGCAGAGTAGAGCGCAGTGCAGAGTAGAGTGCAGTGCAGAGTAGAGTGCAGTGCTGAGTAGAGTAGAGTGCAGTGCAGAGCAAAGTGCAGTGCTTGAGCGAGGCAGGGACTGCTTTGCTGCACCACGCGTACTGCAAGCGTGCTCTGAGGAGCACATAGAGACAGGGCACAACTGCTTTGCTGCACCACGCGCACTGCAAGCGTGCTCTGAGGAGCACTTAGAGACAGGGCACGAAATCCTCGCATTGCGGGGGTATGTAAGCACAAACATGGTCTACGCTCACTTGGAGCTGATGCCTCATCTGAATCGTGTGCACAGCCCATCAAAGCAAAGCAGACGTCACATTCAGCAGGCATGCCCTTTTTCCAGGGTGTTTGTTGTGCTCTGTATTTTGTGCTGAAGTTTACAAGTATAAGCACGTTGTGCTGTGCTTCTCATCACGGCACAGGCAACTAATCAAGCACGCTGGTTTTTAAAAGGCAGCCCACCCCTGTCCTCCCTTGCTGTTTGTGCAGCAAGCCTCAGTTTGTGGCTCCTGCTCCGCCATCTGGCAACTCTGCTGAGCTAGAGAAGCAGAACAAGCAGTTGCAGACGGAGAAAGCAAGCATGCAGGAGCGTTTGACGCAGCTACAAGAACAGGTGTGTATGCCTGGGTGTGCCTTTGTTTGTGTATGTGAGCACAATTGACGTATAAGTATCTAATTAACTAAGCTAGCTTTCGAAAAGGCAATGACCGGTCCTGTGTGAGCAGGAAAAGGCTGTAGGGCAGGTCAGACAGGAAGAAACGTGTGAGCCTGGTGAAGTGAGTCAGGAAAGATGTGTGAGTCAGGTGAAAAAGTGAGTCAGGAAAGATGTGTGAGTCAGGTGAAGAAGTGAGTCTGGAAAGATGTGTGAGTCAGGTAAAGAAGTAGGAAAGATGTGTGGGTCAGGTGGAGAAGTGAGTCAGGAAAGATGTGTGAGCCAGGTAACAGGTGTAGGGCAGGTCAAGGCAGGAAGGTTTGAGTGTGACACCGAGTCAGTCTGTGTCTTACTATGGTACAGGCTGAGGAAATCGGGTAGGTACATTTGGCAGTGTTCCTCTGCACCCACATGCTTGTGACTGTGATTTTTCCTGGAGCATTTTTGGCAGTGTTCCTGTGCACCCACATGCTTGTGACTGTGATTTTTCCTGGAGCATTTTTGGCAGTGTTCCTGTGTACCCACATGCTTGTGACTGTGATTTTTTCTGGAACATTTTTGGCAGTGTTCCTGTGCACCCACATGCTTGTGACTGATTTTCCTGGAGCATTTGGCGATCCGTGAAGAGCAATGCACGTCATTAGGGCACGTACACTTTGAAAATATTGCCTGGTGTGTGCCTCTGACGGCATCCAAAAACGTGCACTCTCTCTGTAGTATGATTTGGCAAAAGGCAGTGTAGGAACAAGAATGTCGCTGGAAGAATTCTGACAAACATCACTCACACAATTGCTGAGAAGACTGTGACAAACTCACTTGTGTGATCAGCTATGAACATCACATGCTATGATTCACATGCTCTTCATGTAGCCAGTCACACCAGCAGCAGCATGTGTAAGCCTGCACGTTCGCTGACTGTAATGCTCACAGCCAAGTACGGATTGCATGCAATGTATGTATGCCTTGGGGCTGGTTACAAGCCGTTGATATCATGCCGAGTGCAGTCTGCAGTCTGTAGAACAACCCCTTGTTGTTTTACAGACGTCAGTCCACGATATGCAGGTCACAAGAGGAACACCAAACAGAGCGCGTACACTACCTTTGACAGTAATCAATGCATATCATTTATCATTCATATATCTTGCTGTGCAGGTCACTAGCATCATGCGTGAGCGCACCACTCTGAACGACACCATCAATGGCTTGAAAGACGAGCTGGCTGCTTCCAGCAACAACATCAAGACATCCCAAACGGGCAATGACAGTGCACTGTCCAAGATGCAGCAGGAGTTTAAGGCGCTGAATACACAGGCAGCAGGTGAGACAGGTTATTGTGTGCGTGTTTGTAAAATCTGGGACCTTAGGCTCTGGACGACATGGACAAGATTCGCCACGCAACACATGTCAAGGCTTTTGGGCACACAAGGAGCAGTGAAAAAAGAGAGATTCAGCAGGAGGGTGTTTTTTTATTTTTTTGGACGACAGTTTACTTTTTGGGGTGGACACCCCTGAGGGACCACCCACCCCCCAAACTCCCCTCCCAGTGCCCCCACCAGACCGAAAAGGGTACCATTCTGCTCCTTTTGGAATTCTGTATCCATCTGCATACTCATCAATACCTGAAACTATAATGCCGCAGAGTTATGGGACAAAAACTGAGATACGGACGCCCATGCACACGTGACCTACCAGGCACCCATAACTGGCTTGCACAGTCCCACATTGCTTCTATTTCTTCAGAATTCGACTGACTATCTCATGCTGGCACAATCCTGTGAGTTCGGGGTAAATTGCTGTTTCATTGGCTTGACTCACCCCGCGGCCTGCACCGAGTGCGTGTGCCCCTGACTTTTGGACATGTCCACAGACCCCCCCTTTTAC
>Ga0307947_1004091_pt1 | contig 11581 bp, 7 predicted proteins | sample OrgLakmetagen232_FD_201840 | JGI IMG/M metagenome (GOLD analysis project Ga0307947, IMG submission 201840) | Saline water microbial communities from Organic Lake, Antarctica - #232 | ecosystem: Environmental > Aquatic > Non-marine Saline and Alkaline > Saline | place: Antarctica: Organic Lake...
ATTGATCAGGTACTCCCTGTGATGAAGGCTTGTCGGTCGCCGTGACCTCCGCCCAGGAGGCCATGGGGCTCGAAGGTCTTGGTCGCTTGACTCCAGGGCGAGGTAATTTTCTGTGATTTCCTAATTTTATTTATTATTATTTTTTTTTGCTAGGATTGAAGCTGCAATGAAATGGTCAAGGAGCTGTTTGGCCTAGCAAGCACAAAGAGGCGAGCCTGGCCTAGGTCGGAGAAACTGGAGACACCACCTTGGCAGGCGGCAAAGTCTTTAAAAGCTGCAAGGAGAAGATCAACTGACTAGAGCTTCTACTTCTATATAGGCACCAAGCCTGTCCTGGCTAGTGTACTAAACATTAGCGCTCCTAGCATGGCTGGCAGTCAGGGCAGCTAGGAACACAGCATACCACACTTTCTTCCTTACTGATTGGCATGGCTGCTCTAGCAGCCACACATGCTCTAGCAGACACACATGCTGAGGCAGCAGCTGCACCCCCTCTGGGACCGTTGCGTTGTATAGTTCGCCCAATGGCTAAAGCCCCTGTACAAGTCCATAAGACATGCTCTCGTAGCTGCAATGCCTGTGCAGCACGTGACGAGGTGGCTGCATGTTGCCAGCCACACGGACACGCTGTTCCCCGCTTTATGGACATCTGTGACCCCCGCTCCCACCACACCATGTTGGAGCAGGCGCCACCAGACTTCCTTCTTGTTGTTCTCCCATGGTAATGTATCAGGGTGCAGGTCCACAGGCCTCGTTTAAGCCAAACACGCAATGTACCCCTCTTAATTTAGTCTCACGCTGCCCAAGGAGCAGCACTTTTAGTGACATGTTGCTCTTCTTTCTAGCAGCTCATGCTGCTGTTTGAAACAGATTTCAGCTCAGAGTGTGCCGTATTTGTGCCTTTGGGTTCGTAAGGCCTGTTGCAAACTGAATTGCTGCAGACAGCACTGCTTTTGTAACATCTGTTTGGTCTTTTTGACTGCGGTCAGGCAAGCTTCCCTGCTTTGCGTTAAATTTAAGGATTCCTCATCATAGCAGATTATCATTAAACACTCATCAGTATAGCAGTAAACTTATGTAGTTTAACAAGGGAAATTTGGTTCATATGTGCAATCCGCTTGTGTTGCTTGAGCTGTCGCTTCCTTCTTGAGGAGAAGAGGGGGAGGAATTATGTCACCTTTGTCTTCAATTTGTGCTTAAGCTGGTACAATGAGGCATCGTGGCATGGTTTGATATCCTAAAATGGTGCAACAATCTCCTTGCATACTATATTAACCGAGGGAGGTATAGTAAAATGGGGCACCGTGCCTTCTAAATTAATAAAAACAGCAAAACTCTGTGCTGAAATGGTGCTCATAATGTTGGCTTTTGATAGTTGGTAACAGTATTGACGCGTCTTATATGGACAAGGTTCTTACCAACTGCTTCTTTTGGGCTCTCATCCTCTGCCCCATGCTTGAAGGTGGGGTTCATTTTTGTCTGCGAGCACTAATGTACAAGCCTTCTCAGAAAGTTGACACAAGCCAGGAGGCACATACTTTACCATTCTTTGTTTTTTTTGAAAGACGGTTTTCAACCCGATATATACGTCACTTAGATAAAGCAATCCTTGATTATAAATCAGCATTTGTGACTGTCAGTGAAATCAAACCTACAAACTTCCACCATTATTCACAGCTTACAATGCATTCTCTTGTAGTATTGCATTCTCTTAAAGTAATGCAGTCAAACCGCTGAACTACAGCTTGAGGATGCATTCACAATTACCAGCCCTTCATCTTCTTGTGAACAAACGCCTGTACGTGGTTGTCAATCATGTGAGTTTTGTGCCTGTCTTGGCATGCATGCAAGCTCTTGCAAACTTTGCTCTATTAAACCCATCCCAGAGCGAGGCAGATGCCAAAGAAAGAGCTAGGCAAACGACACCCCAGAGCAGAGCCTCCAAAGCTGAGTGCTGGACAGCGATTAAACAAGCGCAGGGAAAGAAGGCTGCCACTGCCAGGTAGAGGCCCATACGCAGAGAAGGGGCCTGCAAACAGAAGAGCATAAAAACAAAGAAAGCGTGTCTTTTGCCATTGGCGATCGGCTTGAGAATTGTGCGGTAAGATATAGATAGATGCATACTTAACCACCAGGTGTACCTTGGCTAACAGTTATATATGATGCATATTTTAACCGACCAGATGCACCTTGGTAAACAATGGATCCAGCACGGACTGCACCAACATCACGATCGGGGCAATGCGAGCTGCAGCGTCCTTGCCAGCACCCTCAGCAGTTCTCATGCCATCTGAAACAGATGGTTGTGATTGTGATGTGAGTATACTTATGATGAGGTGGCAGTGCGTTGCTTTAGAGCATGTCGTTATTTGAATACCTTTCAAGACAGAAAATAACGTTGAGCTATGCAGCAATGATGAGCCCTAGCCAATTGCGACTGCTTCTTTCTGAGGTCATGTCAAAATTGTTTTCACCACGGTGTTACTTCATTTTACTTTAGCTAGTTGTGGGCACAAGCTTGGAGTTTCGCCTGATCGCAGGCCATAAATATTCCCACATAGACAAGATCTCATCACTGATAAAAACAAAGGAATTAGCTTGTTACCTGGAACAAGGACCAGCAGTAAGACCATCCACCAGGCAGATTGCAGCAGTAGAGCAGACCTGTTTGCATATGCCGATGCGGAAATGTGTGGTTAAATTAAAATAAGGCTACGTTGCTTTATATGCCTCAAATGCGCTATATATGTCTCAGATGTGTGGTTGAATGCGTAGTTCTTCTTCTGCCCTTTGTATGCATAGCGATTACAATTCCCATTCACAACAAGCACCTGGTGATAACGTCAAAGATTGTGAGGTGCAGGGGTGCGTGCACGAAAGGTTTGCTTCACTGCAATCCTCTTTTCCTGCCTTGACAAACGTGAGGAAGGGAACCTAATTTAGAAATACCTAGCATGTTCGCTTTTTTGGTGGACACCTTACCTCGTCTCCAAATGTTTTAGTTTAAAACAGACTCATCCCTTTGCTATGCTAGGCCAAACGGCTCCTTGACTATTTTATTGTAGCTCCTTGACTATTTTTACTGTAGCTCCTTGACTATTTTAGTGTAGCTCCTTGACTATTTTACTGTAGCTCCTGTCCTAGCTAAGCTTTTACGTGTCATCTTTTTCTAAACCTAGGCAAACCAGCCTCCCCCATGTGCTCAAATCCTTGCGGTGGAGCCTGCGCCCAAATGCCTAGGCCACTTTAGCGTACCTATCCCCTTTCTGTCCTCCCTATAATGAAGTTGGTATTTGAGAGTGATTTGCTGCGCCCCTTAGCTTAAACCTGTAGGGGAGACTTTTGCTTGTAGTCTTGGGTTGTGTTTGAGTTGGTTATGGCGCACCAGTCAACGCAATGGCTTACTTGCTTTTATCCTGACTAATCTGAGCTTCCCTTGCCTTTTTGTTAAGTGCCTCAAAGTTCTGTACCTGGATATGCCCTCGGCCCGTCTTTCTCCATTGTTACTAGCCCTAATCCCCTCTATTACATAGACATTCAAGTTTTCCTCCTGTGTATGCTCCGCGTGTATGTCATGACTTTCGCGTGTGTGTCATGATTTTTGCATGTCTGTCATGACTTTCTTTTTCCGTCATGACCGCGTGTATGCACATCATGACTTTGCGTGTATGTCGTGACTTTCTTTTTACGTCGTTACCGCGTGTATGTCACGACTTTCTTAACCGGTATAAAATTGCCCTCCCCCCCCTTCCTTTTCTTCCAGCCTGCTTCTCTGGCTCTTTTATATTTTGCTCTCAGCCTCGTAGTAGGGAAGTGACGCGCCCAAAACTCAAAAACACACTGGCTCAGGCGGTAATTTCCTAAGATTCACTCTTTAGACTGCTTGCAAAGAGTTCGGAAGCTTGCTTCCGAGCTCCAAGCGCATTCTGTCAAGTGGCTCATTTTCCTTATTTCATGTGGGGAGTGTTTTTCACTGCCCGCGTATTCGTTTTTGACCCATTTTTGTGCGTCTTCCAAAGCCTTGAGGTCGTCTCACCTGAGAAAAGAAACCTTGAGGACAGTGGTGGCGAGTAATACAAAGATCCTGGAATATGCAGCAGAGTAGTTGGTAATAAAGTAGAAAGAATTCGAAAATTTGAATTCATTTCTGAGAGCACAGGTTGCAAGATCCCCTCCAGCCCAGAGCGTCGCTCTCTTTGTTACTTAAGACTTAGCTTTAGATTCTCAGGCTTGAAGCTTAGCAACTGGTGCTTAGTATAGCTCCCTGCTGCACGGCAATTCCTACCAGGGCCACTTTTACTACTCAATGAACAATACTCACGCTGAGTACTTGTGATCCACGCGTAATCCACACATGTGCACAATCTGTGCCGCTGATGCCATCAACAGAACCTGCAATATGCACATCAAAATTTGGACGAGCGCTGAAGGGGCAGGGGATCCAGAGCCGTGCCCGGTGCGACTAAGGAATAACTAAGCCATAATCTCAAACTAGAATTTTTTCTAGATTCCCCACTTACCAATGCAGACAGAAACTGCCATTGCCTCATTCGCCTGACCTACAAGAATTCAGGATGTATTAATAAGTGGATTTATGATGAAGTCAAGCATGTGTTAAGGATATCAATTAGACAGGTGCGCTTACAATCCAGGATCCTACCTAAAGAAGGTTCACTGAAACTTTACACATATATACATATCTGCTGGTATATATGTTTATATACGGTGTAAATACAGCATTTTTTGGAAATTACCATACATACAGTCGCATACGGTGGTGGGTATACGGTTCTGGTCAACCCTAAACCTAAAGACATTGTAGTGGAGACCATGTATCTCCTCATTTATTAAAAGCAGAGTTTTAGGGGACTTAGAGGCACAACGTCTAATACACCATCTGTTATAATTGCTCGTGGTATTAGAGCAAATCATTACCTTTTGATCGAATGAATTTTGCAAATTGCTGCACAAAAAAATTAGAAATGAAATCGCACACAAAGCACACAACTTAATTTTGGCCATTTGCGGCATTTGCTTGTTGCTGCAGCCTTGGCACTATTTTTCTGCGAGTGAGTAGCACACTATGGTAAAAAAAGCTGTCATCGGCATTCTAGCCATCTCACCTGTTCAGCAAAAAAGTAGTCTTGGTATGCACGCTCAACCTCCTCCTCTTGCTCCTGTGTATGTGGGTCTCGAAACTTATCTTTGGCTGCACGGATGTAACTGTCCAGCACCTTTGTAGTGACTCTGGACGGCTCTTGGGGAACGTTCCGAATAGCGCTGATCTGGTTGTTGGTGTACAAAAATGCCTGCATTTTTCAGAGGTGCCTCTGGGTATTGAATCAATGGCTGAATCTGGAGAAAAATGTGAAAGGGTTCAAATTGCAAAGTACTCCGCAGCATGCAGAAGTACTCAGGTTCTTGGAAGCGAGTGCAATACTTTCTTGCCACAGCTTGCGCTGTGGGAACTATCTTTTATCTCTTCCAGCCTGCCTCTCTTGCTCCCTTTTTGTTCATCAACTTTCAGTCAGGTCAGCCATTCCTGCTAAAAGTTTTGCCCCAAAGCCGAATAGTATATTTAAGTATCCAGAATCCTTAGTTACATATATTTAAGCACCCCTGCACACTCAGTTTTTGGAGGGAGGTGCCCAGGTGGGCAGGGTGGACCTGGGTGGAAATCCCTGCCAAATTTGGTGGATTTCCAAAAGCTCCTGCCCGGTGTCAGAAAAATGCAGGGGTGTTCTAAATAATATTCCCGATATTTTGGTGAAGGTCCGGGGGTCTGGGGTGAAGTTCCGGTTTTGGACCCCCTTTGACCCCAATTTTGGCAGGGAAACTTGCCAAATATATGGAAAAATTACACAGTCCAAGTCGTCCCAAACCGATTTTTGCGATGAATTACAATATTATAGCACTATAAAACTACGAAGTGGGGCCTTCTGAAACAGCTTAGCAGGCCAGATCGTGTCAGAAAGGTGTTTTAAAAGGTGTGCAATAATTGCATACTTTTTGAAGATCTCAGCTGTCGCTGCCCATACAGCCCACCCCCAGCATCCCAGACCATAAAACTTGGCAAAACACCCCTGGGGATTATACTGAACAACTCCTGCTACTCAGATGGTGTCCAAACACCGTGCTTCCATGGTTTTCAAAAAATGCACATGTTTGCCTTGCAAACAAGCCCACGCACTAAGTCCTTTGGAGCAAATATTTTGCCCCCCTTTTTTTTTGCCCAATGGGTAAGGTTGGACCTAAAATGTACCTGAGAACAAAAATTTGGGGGAAATTTGTGCTTGGACATGCACTTCTGCACTCATGTCACTATAGTTAGCTAATTTGGCAGGGAAACGGCACAAATCCAGCCCTCCACTCACACCCTTGACCCCAAACCCATTTATTTTTATGCAGAAGTGTTACATCTATGTATAGAAACCGCTGTGTGACCTCAAATGTGTATTTTAGAAGTGGGGCATTAACACCCCCTTTTTTGGGTGGGCTTGGCTGGCCTGACTTTCAGTTCGTTTCCACCTCGTAGTAGGGAATTTGCTTTCTCCCCTGGACCTATGGAATACGCCAACAAAAAATCTTTTTTATACCTGGATTATTGGCCAGTGAAAATTTCCCCTTGGAGCAACATTTGATGGAACCGAGCCGGATTATGACTGGTCAAGAAAAAGAGTTCAAACTGGCTAGTGATCACATCAGCCAGCCCGTCTGACAGGAATATCACACATAACCATTGAATAGGTCTATTCATAACAATACAAGCCTCTATTCTACTGCAAAAGGCAAGCTCATCCCCTGTATTATATGCTGCACCTGCAAATCACCCTATCCAAACCAACAGTTGTTATGCCTAACCTTTCGTGTCACTTCCGAGAAGATTTCCACCAGGTGCAGTAGGTGAGGCAAGTTTTGGTCCTGCTCTCTGAGGTAGTTTGTCAGCCGGTCGATGAGGGGAAGGGCGTCCATACCGAGATCCTGTAGGGGAGGGGGTCGTGTTCCAAGTGTGCAGGCTGCAGGGGTGTTGTTAAATCCCAGATCCTTGAGGGACAGAGTCTGCATTGAAAGTGTAATGGGACCAACACAACCCCTCATATTACCCGGAACTGCTTGTATTGTCTACGCTTCAATGCAGCAAAGGAGTGGGTTTCCCCTCCTTTAAAATAGATGTTTAAGAACCGCAGAATGAGCAAAGGCACACTCCTGGATGCTTTTAAATAACAGAGCTAAAAACACTCTTGGAAGTCAATGCGTCATTAAGCTTATCCATCTTGTGTGAACAGCAAATCAGACGCGCCACACCTGTTCACCAATTCTTTGGCTCTTTTCATTGTAGACTTACATATAAAGGTACAAAGCATTGAACTTGCCATCATTTAAACGGTGGGTCTTCTTCTGTTCAAGCAGATTACACAGTCTCAACACAATCTCCTTTACCAGGATCTCTCCGATGAGGTGTGATGGATTGAAAGGCTTTGATCGGTAAAGCACCACATCGTCCAAATCCTGGCTCCTGTTTTCAAGTTTTGGAGGGAGTGCGCGTGCTAGGGGAATTTGCTTCGGCCTCTGAGTCTCCTCCTGGTAGGACAATGCAACAATTCTTTATGTAAAGTAAATGAAAAGAAGGGAAGTGAACTTGGTGTGTCATTGTCCACAACTTGGCTCTTATATAGAGTATGGAGGTAAGCCCAACTTGTGCTCACGCTTCCTCTTACAATTTGGCACGAGCAGATGTGTCTTTTCAAGATATTGCAAAGGCTGCCAATTTTTGATTCCACATTGAAATTGGCATACGATTGCAATCACAGTTGATGCAAGGGCACAAACCTGCTTTGCAGACTCTTTCAGATTTGATAATGAGGTTAGTAATGCAGCTTCCTGCTCCTGCGCAGAAGGCTTGGGTTGCTCTGGAGCTGGAGTTGCTGGTGATGATGGACCCAAAGGGGGCTTCAGAGGGTTCTGTGGAGCGAGAGAGTGGCTGGCCTCTGAAATTGAGCTCATGCCCTGATGTGGGTAAGGAACAATGAAAGGCTTGTGCTGGCCTCTGAAACTGAGCTCATGCCCTGATGTGGGTAAGGAACAATGAATGCTTGCGTCTGTGTATTGAGAAGACAGGCAAGTATGTATGTACCGACTCTCGGAATTGCGTTGTTACTCCTGATGCAACAAAAGAAACATTAAGGTTCATAAATAAGTACATATGCAAAGGTCCATTTTTAGCGTCCAACGCTTCCAGCGTGATTAAGGAAAGAGCGGCGCAACTGTTATCTAAGACCATTTTTTGTGGGGTAGGTGCATCATTTAAAGTAAAGAAAGCAAAGACTTGGACAATGTGCCAGGTGCTGGTCAAATAGGACCATAATAAACAAAAAATTTACATTTTTTGCTTATTCCTGTGATGATAAGTTTATATGCTGAGTCCTATACTTTGTAGTGATGGTGATATGGTCTGACATTTGTGCCGGCGGTTTTTACACCATCGGCGCTTTTTCTTTCCTTTTCTTAGACATGCTAAGAATCAGAGTGGGTCAAAGACCCCAAGGTAGTATCTCATTCAATACTAAACCTAACTACATAGGTGTACTTGAGCATGGTGTGGGTCAAATATGATCGAATAATAAACAACATCATTTCCTAGTCTGTGCCGTTGTTTACACTACCTGCGTCGCTTTTTCTTTTCTTTTTGCAGATAAAAAAGCATAAAAGTCCATGCTAAGGCTCTGAGTACGCCAAAGACTCCAAACTAGTGCTCACACAGTACCAAATAAACCTAACTATTGCCAATACAGTATGCAGTGTTTGTTAACGGAATGACCCCCCCCTTGAAAATATATTATTTCAACAAACCGCCCCTTGTTCTCTCGGGCCTCTTTTAACAGTATATCAGAGCTACGGAGTCTTGCACGCAGCCAAAAAAGTGCTGGCCTGACTTTGCCACTTCACACCCTGAAAAACACCGAGATTTGATTTAAAGTAGATTAAAGTAGATTAAGATCTTTACACTTTCTTACACCAACCGTCCCCTCAAACAATAAATGTATATTACATTCAACAACCATTTTGAGCAGTTTAAACTGGCCCCACCCCCCCAAAACAATGATTAGGGAGCAGTTATATAAAGAAGAAACGGTAATATATAATGGAGGTCCACTCTAAAGACCAGGTATCATTATTTGTACCTTAAATTGAATGTCTGGAGGTTTGGATAAGGCTTCAACTACAGAGGTCTTTGTGCTCGAGCCCCTCCGTTCAGGACGAAGCAAATATGACATGCCTGTGGTTGGAAAGAAGGGAGAACTTTTAGTGTGACCGATAAAAATATCCAAAGACTCGAGTCCAGAAACTCAAAACAGGCTTCTTGTCAAAGAAAGCTGCCGCATTTGAGTTGAAATTACAGGACCTGCAATTGATAAATCTGCTGGTGGGTTCGCCTCTGCAGTGGAGTCTGGAAGTGGCACATTGGGAAGAGCGGCGGCAGCCAGCTTTTGTGCCAACTGGAGTTGAAAGAAGACGAGGAAGTGCGTGGAGTACAGGGCGCCTCCAATATCATAGATAAGCGGCTCTAAGTAGTCTTTCCTGTATATGTGGTAAAAAGGCCAAATGTTTGATGAAGAACGAGATGCTCTTTTTGCGTGGCGTAAAATTTAGGTGGACTTCGTTGTTTCCTTGCCTCAAGCTAGAAAAGGGCTGCCGATGAAATGTAAGAAGACGCGCAACAACTAAGCACAAAAACAAGTCTGCGGTGAATGTACCAGCAATTTGCCCATTGAGACTTGTCTTCTGCGCCGCCAAATGCAATGTCCAGAGCTTTTAAGGCAAGGGGGGAGCGAAGACCACTTCTATGCTTCTCCTCCTGCAAACATGATAGCGCAGGCATCACTTTTTTGTGTGCTTATTATTGCCATTTTGATGCTGCCAATGTATCGTGCCAATTTGGCATGCAGTCTTTTTGAGAAGGAAATGATAGGTCACTTTGTAAGATATCCAGGAATGATCATGATTAATTAAGTGATAACAATAGCTTGAAATGGATAAGATGGGGATCTCTATCGTGTAAAAGAGCGCTTTACCATGTCAGGCATCAAATATTCGTGAATGTATACTTTCAGGAGTATACGGACTCCATATACATAAATTATTGCTGCGTCCTTACAGCTATAGGGTTCCTTATAGGCAAAGGCACACGCCGTCCTACCTGCCATAAGTTTGCAGGTTTGATTTGCACCATTGGTATGTCTACAAAGAACTAATTCTTTCCTCAGGCATCATGACTACATGCAAAAATGGAGAAACAAACACAATCTACTTGCCTTCTGTTCCTCTCTATTGCGAACAGCAACAACCATTGCGTGCCAAAGAGACGCAAGCTCCTCGCATGCCTGTAGTGTTCGACCAAAGTAGGCCATTGATACCAAAAACAGTGGCCAATGTTAAGATTTAAGTTAGGCAGCGGCCTGATGACTCTGAAATCTTCTATCAAAAATCATTTATGAGCGTGCACCAAGGAATGCCTGCAACACAATGCTCAATCAAGGCAGATCCCAGTTATGAACGTTGATTCATTCTCCAAGCTAGTTGATGTAATTAAGATCAGGCATCTGAAGTCTCACTCACCGGCTCTGAAAGCACAACGCAGCTTGCGTGATCATGGATGTGACCTCGAGCCCCATTCACAGATTCTTGACTTGAGGAGGCCTGTGTTTGTTGGCCTTCCTTCCTGCAAAGCACGCCAGCAGCACTGTGGCTTTGTCCTGCGTATTGTCGCAAATAACTGGTGGCAGTGATTTGTCCTTTGTCCTGTATAATAAGCAGTATCTGGTTTTCAGCTGATGTTTGACCTGGCATTCTGGTTCAACATTGACTTGATGTACTGAGTTTATGTATTGAGCTTGTACTTTGTTGCCTTAATAACTTGATCTGACAGTGCTTCCCAAGTCACGACACTTGTAATAAAGCATCAATCACGCTGCGATCACACGGAGCAACATCCTTGAGCACTGACTGTTAAGGTCACCTTGGAACTGATAGTGAGCCTGCGTCCACCTTAAACTGAAATGTGTCGCGCAACCATAATGCAAGTGTACCGTGGTGGTTCTATTAGCAGCACCACAATGGCTACTCCAGGAGGGGACGCGTTGAGCATAAATGAGGTGGCTGGTAGCTTGAGCCTGCATTGCAAAAGTGTTCCTTGTTTCTTGTGTGTTATGCTCTTGTATGTGTACAGCTTGTACTTGCTACGCCAGCAGGTGCGACATTGATAGCGTCTGAGTTTGAAGATTTGCATAATTGTTGTCCTGCATCTTGACGTAGCATTGCGAAATGCAAGCGCAGATGGTGGTGAAAGCTAGATTGGAACAAATTCAAACAGGAATGAACCCTGTTCTTAAGAATGTATGGCGAGGTTGTCTAAACTGTTGACCAGAGTACTTGCAAGCCACCTTTTCAAATGGCACAAGGTCTTATGGCACCAAACTCCTATATTAAGTACGTTCCTCTTGTTTCTCCATCCTATAAATTCCTTGGTCATCACAAGTGCTCTTTTTCCCTAGCTTGAGTCAGCTGTGTGTGTGATCCTTTG
>Ga0307947_1004094_pt1:2500-11576 | contig 11576 bp, 13 predicted proteins | sample OrgLakmetagen232_FD_201840 | JGI IMG/M metagenome (GOLD analysis project Ga0307947, IMG submission 201840) | Saline water microbial communities from Organic Lake, Antarctica - #232 | ecosystem: Environmental > Aquatic > Non-marine Saline and Alkaline > Saline | place: Antarctica...
TATTTGGGCTTGCAAAATGGGATTCCGGGGGTTCGTGCTGCCAGACTCTAGCCGAGCAAATGAAGAGTAGACGGAGTTTGAACTAAAATTGAAATAAAAGCGCTGGAACCATGTATGAAAAGTACTCCTTGATCCTTCGTACGGAAATCAATTATCCTGACATCGAACAGTTCACAGAAACCCAGAATGACGTGGGATCAATGTGCAGTAAAGCATGTGGCCTGTCAAACCTGAACATACACACATGCAGGAATGCCTGCGTTTGGTTAGAAGTGTGCCAACAGCTGAAGGCCCTTGTAAAAGGCTTCTAATACAATAGGCCATAAAGCAAGGGGGCGCTCGGAAGTAGCATAAAGGGCTTGACGTCAGCATTGAATAATCATTTAAAAAGGCTTTACTTCAGCATCGAATATTCAGCATCAAACGATCATTCAAAAGTTGCAATAAATACCTTCAAGCCTCAAAGAGGGAAACCAGAAAATTCTGAGGAGTGGGTTTTGTGACTAAGGCGCTTACGTTGGTGACTCTGTGCCTTACATAAGGCACACACACAAAACACAACACACACACACACACACACGTTGAATCACGCACCTCAAGGTTTGCGAGGCTGTTGTCAAAATGGTGGATGGCGTGGCCAGGAGCGATGAGGTGCTCAAAGAAGCCTGTGTAATTGGAGGCCTGCAGATATACAGCAAAATGGGCTTAGGTAGGGTTGCCATAACTAAATATATACGGTGTATATACGGTAGTTCTGGCAGGGAAACCACCAAATATACGGTCATATACGGAGTAGATATACGGTTGTGGCCAACCCTAGGCAAACATTCTGTGCAACAAACGTGAGATCGAGCGAATAAGTAGCGTTGCCAGATGTGAGTGTGATTGAGGTCAAGCACACTTGTTACAGACCACCTTGGCTCAGACACGTTACCGTGAAATGCGAGCACGTTTAAGTGGCATCAAGCATGAGTGTGGTTAACCTGTGATAGGAAGCAAGTGCACAAGCAACACTTGTAGCGACGAGGATGGCTTAAAGGCAATGAATGCTGTCAAATGCATTTTAGTGCTGTCAAGCAGGAGCGCGGTTAGGGTCTGATGTAGAGCACAGGCAGTGCGAGTATGATCAGAGGGACGTGGTTTGCACTTTAGGCACAACAGCGATGCAGTCTTAGACCAAAAACAACAGCGATGCAGTCTTAGACCAAAAAGAGGACAGGCAGTACACGTATGATCAGAGGGACGTGGTTTGCACTTTAGGCACAACAGCGATGCAGTCTTAGACCAAAAAGAGCACAGGCAGTACACGTATGATCAGAGGGACGTGGTTTGCACTTTAGGCACAACAGCGATGCAGTCTTGGACAGAAATTTAAAACCAAATGCACATTGCACGGCGGTGTAATTCCAAGGCCACTTTAGGTCCTGCTGTCAAGCCTGGCAGGGTGGGCTATGCCAAAACTTAGCAGCAAGAGCTACCTAAATGCGTATACCTCCCATTTTTACTCACATGTCAATTACAAAAAATGTGTTTAACATGTCAACACGCACCTGCTTCAGCATGGGCGTGCTGTAGCAGGTTTGTGTGTGTAGTGGGTCTGCATGTGCATGTTTTGTAGTGAATCTGCACACACATATATACCTGCTTCAGCATGGGCGTGTTGTAGTGGGCCTGCGTGTGGAAGCGGTCTGACCACCCATTGCCGTCCATGTCAATGACGACCGCGTGCTGCAGTTGTGTAAGTGCGTGACACATGAGCGTGCAAGTGCGTGACACATGAGCGTGTAAGTGCGTGACACATGAGCGTGTAAGTGCGTGACACATGAGCGTGTAAGTGCGTGACACATGAGCGTGTAAGTGCGTGACACATGAGCGTGTAAGTGCGTGACACATGAGCGTGTAAGTGTGTGACACATGAGCCTAGCAGACACACTTTTTGACTGATGCTTTAATCTGTAACCTATGTAACCGCTGTAAGAGTGACACATGAGTGGAGGTTAAGGCTTGCTGCTTGCAGGCTCCTTCAATTAAAGAATGGGACGTGTCAGTTACTTCGATTGAAGCACGGGGCGAGTTATGGCATCGGCCCATATTTAATTACAGTAAGCGGCAACGTCACATCCTTGCATTACCTGCACCGATAATGCCGCGTACCGCATCATTGTGAACGATGACGTCACATTCCGTGCGCGGTGAAGATGCCATTGACGGCGCCCCGAAATGGCGAAAGCATGCATCATTTTCAACGAAATAGACCCCATGATGGGAGCATGGGCACAGTCACACCAAGTATCACCCAGCTGGTAGTTCTCCACGCTACCTTCATCCCACGACGGATCAACCTAGTAGGCTTAAAACCTAGAGAGGTGGAATGTGAGCAGCTGCGCTTATGCCTGCTCACATCCATTACGTCCTCACCTCCATTTCATCTTCAATAGGCTCAGTGGAATAGCCCTTTACATTGGGCTAAAAGGTGTGACATCCCACCACTATTCCATCTTCACTAACCCTTTACACTGGGCTTGAAGGTGTGACATCCCACCATGTTCCTTCTTTACTAAGCACAGTAACAAGACAATAAATTAAAACCCTCAACGAAAAGGTGTGACGTCCCACCTTCATGCCATCTTCAATGGGCATTGGCGCTGCAAGGGTGCGTTGCAAGATGCGCTCAACCTCTGGAGCTACGGGTATGGGTAAGTAGGCAGTTGTGTTATGTTAGCAGCAGCAGCAGCAGCAGCAGCAGCAGCAGTAGCAGTAGCACCAGTTTCTTAAACAAGTAACAGTTTCAAGAGTGCTTGAGTTCTGCAGCTGCTTAGTTGCCAAGAAAATGTGTGCACAATATTTAAAAAGTTAGCACACGGGTTCACACAGGTATACACGTATGTATACACGCACATGCACTTGCACTCAGGCACACACATATGAATATATACACGCACATGCACTTGCACACTTGCGCACACAGAAACGCATGCATACCCACTTGTTTGCAGAATGCTGGTGGGCTTGGTTTCAAGCACCGCGCACGTGACTGCACGCGCATAGGCACGTAGGCATACTCACTCGCTTGCAAAATGCCGGTGAGCTTGGTGTTGAGCACGGTGCTGTTGAACGACATGTAATGCAGCTTGATGCGAGCAGCCTGCATTTGATACAATTTTTACAGTTTTTCACATGAAGCTTGGTGTTGAGCACGGTGCTGTTGAACGACATGTGATGCAGCTTGATGCGAGCAGCCTGCATTTGTTACAGTTTTCACCGTTTTTCACATGAGGCTTGGTGTTGAGCTCGGTGCTGTTGAACGACACATGATGCAGCTTGATGCGAGCAGCCTCCATCTGCTACACATTTGCAATTACAGTTTTTACAATGTTTTACATACGCAGCCTAGCAGTCGCACTTTTGACTGATGGCTTTATCAGTAGCCTCTGTAACCTCTGTGATGCAGCTTTTGATGCGAGCAGCCTGCATTGTGGGGAGTGATTTTTTACTGCCTGCATAGCCTTTTCTCTTTTCTTGCTGAAATGTAGCTTTGATGAGAGCAGCCTGCATTGCACACAGAGATGCATGCACAAAAATTCATGACACAGTCGAAGACAAAGACATTGATCTGCAAGGATGTTAATTGGGTGGAGGTAAAAGATGCTGCTGAATTCAGCAAGGTACTGTTATAGCCTGCTAACGCAGGAACGCAAGGTCACAGTGCTCTGCTCTCAAAACCCCTTTTTCAGAATTTGCAGCACCGACTCTGGCTACCAGTGTTGATACCGAGCAACCAATCTTGAAATTCGCCCTGTATGTGACCTTTTTGCGCAAGATAGCTGATCTTTGAACTCTATACTGGTACAGTGTGTGTTTGTGTGCATCAAGGCCTGCGCTTGGCACTCTTGTTCCAATGTTGCGATAGCTGTTCTTTTGACTCTATACTGGTACAGTGTGTGTGTGCCTGCATCAAGGCCTGCGCTTGGCACTCTTGTTCTAATGTTGCTTTTGTCGTTCATAGTGTGTGTGTGTGTGTGCGGTTTGCATACGTCCTTCGCAATTTCATTCATCTGATGAGAGTTTGCAAAATTACACGTCGCACCTCCCTCACGGTGCGTACCTTCAAATAGGAAGACCGGTTGAACTCTTCATAGATGGGGTCCGTAGTAGACCCCCGCCACACTGCATCGTGCACCCTGGTTGTCATGTTCATCGGATACCTCTGCGTAAAGCACCTGTGCAGCACCTGCAGCAGACGTTGTCAAGGGCATACACGCACAGTGTCAGCCACACTGCCTGCATGCTGAGCTCTGGTGGGCACTTATCGTCCGACACCTCTGCGTAAAGCACCTGTGCAGCACCTGCAGCAGACGTTGTCAAGGGCATACACGCAGTGTCAGCCACACTGCCTGCATGCTGAGCTCTGGTGGCCACTTATCGTCCGACACCTCAATCCGACACCTTTCTCTTTCTTTCTGAGCTTCTAAATTTATTTGTGGCTGGCCGAGACCAGTCAGTAGCCGATCAGCCAATCAACCCGGCTGCAGGTCACCCCCCATTGTATCCATTGAAACCATTACCGTCCGACACTTCTGCGTAAAGCACCTGTGCAGCACCTGCAGCAGACGTTGCAAAAGCAAACACAGGAAACAACATCTGCAGTGGTCTGTACATGTCTGTATGCTTGTCTGCCTGGAGAAAGACACACAGGGGTGCCTCACTACTCACCACCACCCTGCAGTCATTGGTGCAACTGGGCACACATGTCTGCATGTGCATTTGCATTTGCGCTGCTATATGCGTCTGTACATGCATTTGTATTTGCACTGCTATTTGTGTCTGTATGTGCATGTGCATTTACACTGCTATATGTGTCTGTATGTGCACTTGCATTTGCACTGCTATTTGTGTCTGTATGTGCATGTGCATTTGCACTGCTATATGTGTCTGTATGTGCATTTGCATTTGCACTGCTATTTGTGTCTGTATGTGCATTTGCATTTGCACTGCTATTTGTGTCTGTACATGCATATGCATTTGCACTGCTGCACGTGTCTGTATGTGCATTTGCATTTGCACTGCTATTTGTGTCTGTATGTGCATTTGTATTTGCACTGCTACACGTATCTATCTGTATGTGCATGTGCATTTGCACTGCTGCACGTATCTATCTGTATGTGCATGTGCATTTGCACTGCGACACGTATCTGTGCACTGTTGAGATGTCTGCTGCGTGTACTGGTGCATAGGTCATGTTTAGGGTTGGCCAGAACCGTATATATACACGTATATGACCGTATATTTGGTGATTCCCCTGCCAATAATACCGTATATACACCGTATATATATGGTTCTGGCCAACCCTAGTCATGTTCATAGTGCATAGGAGGTGTAGTCTGCAAGGCATGGGAATGTGGCATGTCTCAACGGTTTAGGATCTGTTTCAAAACCCTTGTCCCCTTTTCAAAATCAGCAGGTTTGCGGCGTTTTAATTCTTCACCCCCAGGTGCGCAGACAACAGACAAAACACACCTGCACACCGTAACTTCTGGACAATCTGCGTCTTATTAGCATTTACATTGCTGAAACAGCAACGCCCAAGGTCCATCAACCCCCAGAACCACACTACAACACCCACATAGATGCTGCTCCTGCATACGCTCACACTTTTTGTTAACCAGTTGTGATGAAAACGCACGCGTGCCTTTAAGCTCAGTAGCTGCGCTGCCCTTGCCCTTGCTTGCATCTCACTCATGCACTCGCCGCTTGTTTCTTACTTTTGTTCTCTTTTCACTGCAAGTGGTATTCCCCCGTATTCCCGCAAGTGGTATAATCTGCAGATAATATATCATTATGTAATCTGCAGACAATATATCCCCCGTATTCCCGCAAGTGGTATAAACTGCAGACAATAACGCTTACGTTTTGTTGATGAGGTCCCAAGGCGTGCTGCCAGGCTCTGTAGCTGGGCATTGTGAACCCCCCCCTGTCTGTGTTGTTACGGCAGATGCCCCATGCTGCAGTATGAAAAATGGCGAATACATAAGCTTCAAATGAAATGAGGAGGCCACTTTTCACACAGCAAAGCTCTGGCAAGTGTTAGCATTGCCGCATGCTGCTGGTGTGTGTGTGTGTGTGTGTGTGTGCGCGCGTGTGCGTGTGCGTGTGCGTGTGTGTGTGTGTGTGTGTGTGTGTGTGTGTGTGTGTGTGTGTGTGTGTGAAGAGGGCAGTCAATAAAGGAAAGGCAGCATGGGAATAGGAGAATTAAGACATCCTGTGACAGCAAGGAGGAACTTTTGTACATGTCGATGCTGCAGCTTATTATTGGTTGGGCTCGCGACTGTATTGAAGCTCTGAAGCTAGAATAACAACGAGAAAGCAACGAGGCAGATTGTATTTGTCTAGGTAAACTGGCCCTTATTCCTGAATGATGTGCAATGTTTGGTGAATGATGTGTAATGTTTGGTGAATGACGTGTAATGTTTGGCGAATGATGTGTAATGTTTGCTCTGCATGCGAGTGCTGGGACTTCATTTCCCCCTTCAGTTCTGTGGAGCTAGGCTGCAAGCTCACAATCACCCCCCTCATGGGCACCTACCTAAGACAGGCACGCCTTGAAATGGGCAGCTGTCCCCATACTGGAGAGCTATGTCTGTGTCAGGCACATGAAACAAGTGCAGCGCCACCAGCATCATCTCCTCAGCAAACTGTGTGTGTGTGTGTGTGTGTGTGTGTGCGCGCGCGTGTGTTTTTGCATATGGTTGTGCTACCCTTTACAGGGACAAGGGACAAAAACAGTTGTTGGCGCCTAAGATGACAGCGCCAACCCCTCAGTGCCCTGTGTGGTAAACGAAGCAGCAGCGCGAGCTGTATCTCAGCCAATTGTGTTTACACTGAAACACTGCCGTAGTCTGTTACATTTATAACATCTGTGTTGCATTTGTCGCAATTAGAGGCGATTTTTACGCACATGTGTTAAAACATGTCATCTGTAAACAAACGTACGCACGGAAAGAAGTATCTAAGATCTTGCATGTCCTGGCTGGAGCGCACACCGCTGGAAGCCGGTTGAAGTGTTGCCCACCACCCTGTCATGGGCTCAACAAAGGTATTCGAACACGATCATGCAGTTTCAAGCAGCGACATTGTCTTTTTCAGCACAGAGAAGTGGCCTCTGCTTCTCTGCCAAGTGCTGAACATGCAAAGAGCCAGTTGTCTAGCGAAGGGGGCGACCCAACAATAGCATCAAAACTTTGTCCTTGCTGTCCCATATTGAGCAACACAGGCACGCAGATTATGCTTCAACCAATGAAACAAAGCAAAAGCGAGTGGCTGATTAAGACGCAAGTGACGGCCTGATTAAACAGCGCTTGTGGCTGACTCTACCTGCGAGTACAGGCTGCTGCCACATCCCCCATGTCTGTACAGCTGGTTGTCCACGACCTGCAAAAAGGGCAGGTGTGTCATGCAAAGTGCAGGTGTGTCATGCAAAGTGCAGGTGTATCTTGCAAACAGGGCCGAGCAAACAGGGCTGAGTTGGCTAACTCAGTCATTTCAATACAATTGCACGTCACTTAGGTGGTAGTGGTCAGCTTGCCGGCAATGCAGTGCTATCGTAATTTCCTCGTCGCATGGTACAGTCAGTGTGTGCTTAGTTCCACCACCTTGTATTTGATGATCCTCTTCTTCCGCCTGCCTTGCAAACTGGTGACTGCCTTCTCGAAATCGGCCCACGTGATGTTGCCAGGCCATTGGTACCACGATCTGAGAGATGCAAGGGGGCATGGGCTGTGGGTGAGTGTTAAAGTAGATGGTGTTCAGCGGAGCCATTGCAAGACGATCACGACAAATGGCACGGGAAGTAAGCAAGGCCGCGACATGAGGCAAGAACGAAGTGCGTACAACGCAACTCATGCTTACCTCGGGGTGTTCCCAGGCAGGGCTGCGGCTGGTGCGTGCCGTGGCTTGTATAGCTCGCTGTATGGCTGTTGTACCTGTAATGCATTTGGAGGATACTTGTTGGTAGGCCAGCTCCACTCAAGCAAGTAGTAAACAAGCTTGTTACAGCAGTGCAACACGCTTCATCGATACCTGGGCTGCCAGGTCATGGCACGATCCCTTCTGGTCTTTAAAGGAATGGGATCTCCTGCCTGTTTTGGGGAGCGGGGGGGGCGGTGAGAAGGTGGTGTCTACATGCCAAAAGCCCCCCCACACCCCTTCATTGACATGCCTAATGCCGGTGATGTTGGGAGGCCGCGCGTGCTGGAGGTTGTCGTGCAGCTTGGGGCCAGTCCCAGCTGTTGCGGAGAAGTGATAGAGGGAGAAGTAGGAGATGGTTAGGATTCCAAGTCCAAATGCGATGAGGCGGGAACTGAAGGTCCCTAAGTTGAGCAGACGTATGCAAATCGTGCGCAATAACGAGGAATGGGAGCGCATGTGTCGTAATTGCGCCATAACTTGTACAATTTCTACATTGTTACGCAATAATCACAGATGCTTGTAAAAAATTATTATTTATTTGATATATTGCAGGGGGGCAAAGAGCGGGCAAAAAGTCCTGAATGCCTTTTGCATTTATGATAACGGTGCGTTTTTTTCCAATAGGGTGAGAATTAATGATTGTGATTAACACTTCACTCGAATTACTCACGTTTAAATTAATCACCCTGCGTATCCAATGAACCTTGATTAATGCGCTGCCATTTGCCCACCGGGCATTCCCATGGACCAGGCACTGTACCTGACATGCAGGGGAAGAGAATTTGACTGTGGGAAGGGTCCCCTGCTGCAACACAGTTGCTGCAACACAGAGCTGTAGCTGACAGATGGAAGGAACAAGGCTGTTTGACTCAAAAAGCGTTCACCCATCGTCCCATTGGGCACCATTTGACTGCCAACAGGGAAGCCTGGCAGCCCCTGGAGGTGCGGGTGGAGGCCAGGAAGGGAGAGGCCTGGACTTGCAGCAAGCTGGAAGTACCTAGTCGGGGTCATTATCCATAGCTCTGATCAGAGCCCTCACTAAGAAGGCGCTGCATCGCCGCTGAAATTTATTACTTGAATTAATCACGATGAATTACTCATCTATCACCCC
>Ga0307947_1004095_pt1 | contig 11576 bp, 8 predicted proteins | sample OrgLakmetagen232_FD_201840 | JGI IMG/M metagenome (GOLD analysis project Ga0307947, IMG submission 201840) | Saline water microbial communities from Organic Lake, Antarctica - #232 | ecosystem: Environmental > Aquatic > Non-marine Saline and Alkaline > Saline | place: Antarctica: Organic Lake...
ATAAACGCACTAGGTGCAGCGACCTTATTAAATTCATCTAGTTGGTAAATACAACCTTGAGGAAAAGCCTTCGAGTTGCCTTTGTTATAGGAAAACTCACCATGTTTCAAAAGAATATAATTTTTATACTGTTCACCTGATATATCGCGGCCAAATTTTTCGACTTGACTTACAAAACCAAAACCGGCGGTAATACTCACGGTGGTTAGTTTTCGACTTCCTACTTTTTCTTGAAGTCGCTCGCTGATTTGAGTAAGTTTGAAGTTATTCCACTCCCCTGCACCCCGAAACTCGGGAAAGCGCAGCCTGGGCACCAATGCTTGTTTCTCGCTCATTGCTCCTCCAGCCCGTCAGGGTTGTTTATCGCCTGCTTTTCAGCGGATGTCAGGCGGCGTTCGACCTTTTTCACATCTTCGTCAGGCGGCAGGCTCTCCGGGCGAATGCCTCGACCCAGCAGGGTCTGGCGCACGGCCTCGTTGTTGGCCACGTGCTCTTTTGAAATATGCCGTTCATGGTGCATAGATTGTTCGCGGGCATTATGGAGGGTGATCTCGGTAGCAAAGTCTTTGGCCTTGAGGATGATGGTGGGGGCAAAATCGGCCAGTGGGCGGTTGTCCGGCACTTGCCACTGGGCTTTCATGGCCTTGGTGTTTTTGCCGAACAGCGCCGTATCGCCTTTGCTGAGGATTAGTGCAAAGCTTTTTGCCATGGCATAAACCCGTTCATTTTTCATCGTTCGGCCTCTCCCTTTTTGCTTGTTCATCTGGTTCGGCAATTTTCTTCAGCGCCCGGTCAAAATCGCTTTCAAACAGCTTGTCTTGCACGATGCGGTATTTCTCGAATTCGCTGAGCGCGTGTGCTTTGGCAATTTCCGCCGTGACTTTGCCGGCGTCTTGTAAGATTTCGCGGTCAGTCGCTTCGATGAATTTGTTCAGACGGGTTTCCCAATCTTGCATCGTCATGGGGATCTGGCGTAGCGCCATGTCTTCGGCGACATCCAGATAGGCCGCCACTAACCGCTGCAATTGGGCCATTTCGCTTGGGGTGAGATAGTTTTTGGCGACGCTCACATCGAACGTTTGAACTTTCCCTCGCGGCGCATCTTTCCAAGTGGTCAGCCCCATGTTTGCTTTTTCAGCATCGGCGCGGTAATAGACCACTTCTGCCGCGGTTTGCCCGTGAATGGCCCAATGCAGTTTGTTTTGCACGGTGGCGAAGAAGCGTTGGGTGGCCTTTGCGGTGACGTCGTAGTCGATGGAGGTGGCATATATGTCAGTGATTTTTTGGTAGAATTTCCGCTCAGAGAGACGAATCTCGCGGATGCGCTGTAGTTGTTCTTCAAAGTATTGTTTGCTGAGAATCGAGCCGTCGTTTTTCAGCCGCTCGTCATCCATGGCAAAGCCTTTGATGGCGAACGACTCAACGATAGTGGTGGCCCATTTGCGGAACTGTACGGCACGCTCGGAGTTGACTTTGTAGCCAACAGCGATAATTGCAGCCAGATTGTAGTGTTGGGTGTCGTAATTTTTGCCGTCAGATGCAGTTATTCGAAAATTTCGAATAACTGCATCCTGCTCTAACTCACTATCGGTAAAGACCTTTTTTAGATGGTAGTTGATGGTATGGGTTGCGACGTCGTAGAGCTGCCCAATCATCTTTTGAGTAAGCCAAACATTTTCATCGGCATACACAGCTTGCACTTCACTCTGGCCACTGGCGGCGATAAAGGTTAGGTATTCGGCAGCCGAGGAGCGAATGGTGGTTTGGGTATTCCCCGTAAGCTTACTCATACGCCGCTAATCCCGAAATCTCGCGCCCTTGCACCTGCTTGTTCAAAAAAGGCACCAGGTCATCCATCAATGCCAGCTCGGCCTTGGTGCGCGCTTTCCAGCCCAGTTCCAGCGGCGCGAACAGGTCGCTTAATTGCTCGCCGTCGAAAATCATGCGGTCGAGAATGGCATCGACAAAGGCTTTTAGAGTGACGGGTTCTAACTGGTGCATGGCGGCAAGCTCCGCCAATTCGCTGTCGGCCTTTTGCGCCTTGAAGGCTTGATAGCCGTCGCGGATTTCCTGCTCACTTAGGCCCTGGCCCGCTTGCAGGCTGTTGATGTAGGCAATGATGTCGTCGCGTTCGTCCATCAGGTTGCTGCTGGCGGCGAGCATGTTAACCAACTGTGTGCGGCTCATGGTCTGCTTGCCGGGTTTGTTCTGGCTGAAGCGGGCGATCAGGCCGATGATGTAGTCGTAGTCGATCAGCGCCGAGGAGAAGAGCACAAACTCAAAATCGAGCTGTTCGATGCCCTCCTGCGCGCCGCTGGCCCCCTCTCCATCAACGGGGCCGCTTTTGCCTTGCTGGGCCTTGAGGCGCTGGGCGGTTTCGAGGTAAGAGCCTCTTAACGCCCGCAGGTCATCTTCGGGCAACAGGGTGTTTATTTTTTCCTTTTGCGCTTGGTCAAGGTCCGTGTATTGATCAAGCTGGGTTTTCAGGCGCTGCACTTCCTTGAAGCGCTTGATGAATTCGATACGCGCGGCGTCACCTTTTAGGTTGTAGACCGCTTCTGGTTCGCAAACGCCATTGCTCTGTTGCGTGGTTTGGGCGCCACTAGCTGATATAAACCGTTCCATCTCCGCTACCGCTTGTTGGTACTTTTCAATCACTTTGGGTGCTGGGTCCACCAGCCAAATTTCCCTGGAGCGGTCTTTGTCTTCACCAGAGAAAAGTGCGATGGCTTCGTCCACGCTCGGTTCCTGCCCACGAAAGTCGAGGATGTTGCCGTAAGGCTTGGTGTCGTTGAGCACGCGGTTGGTGCGTGAGAACGCCTGGATCAGGCCGTGGTGTTTAAGGTTTTTATCCACATACAGGGTGTTGAGGTATTTGGAGTCGAAACCGGTGAGCAGCATATCCACCACTATGACGATGTCGATCTTGTGCTTATGCGGGTAGTCGCTGTTGCGGTATTGCTGATCTTTGATGCGCTGCTGCACGTCTTGATAGTAGAGATCGAACTCGTTAATGCTGTGGTTGGTGCCGTACTGGCTGTTGTAGTCGGCAATGATGGTTTTGAGCGCGGCTTTTTTACGCTCAGGCTCCTGCTCATTGTCGGCCTTTTCCTGCGGCAAGTCTTCCTGAAGCTGTTTGACGTCTTTGTTGCCCTCCGCCGGGGGTGAGAAGACGCAGGCGATATTGAGCGGCTCAAGGTCGGAATTGCCCGCCTGGCGTTCGGCCTGTATCTCTTTGAACAGGGTGTAGTAATCAATAGCTTTGTTGATGGATGAAGTGGCCAGCACGGCGTTAAAGCGCCGCTGGTTGGTGGCGGCATTATGCTTGGCCAGAATCGACTCGACGACCGCTTTCTGGGTGAAGGTCTCGCCGGGTTTTACCTTGGCCTTTTTTTCGGTTTTGCGGGCGTTGTTAACTGTATCGTTACCTGCGTCGTTATCAGCCGCGTTCTGCCGGGCGGCTTCGGGCTTGAAGTAGTCGATATGAAAGCGCAGCACGTTACCGTCGTCGATGGCGTGGGTAATGGTATAGGCGTGCAGTTGCTTTTCAAAAATATCCTTGGTGGTTCTATATGAGCCGACGGTGCCGTCAAACTGCTTGTAAGTGGCGTTTTCTTCAAAGATCGGCGTGCCGGTGAAGCCAAACAGTTGCGCCTTAGGAAAGAAGGACTTGATAGCTTTGTGGTTCTCGCCGAATTGCGAGCGATGGCATTCGTCGAAAATAAAGACGATGCGCTTGTCGCGCAGGGGTTCCAGCCGCTCCTTATAGGTGAGCTTGCCTTTTTCCCTGTGCTGCTGTGCTTTTCTGCTGGTTTCATCCAAGGCCAGACCCAGCTTTTGGATGGTGGTGACGATGACCTTGTCGGCATAGTCTTCCGAGAGCAAACGACGCACCAAGGTTTCGGTGTTGGTGTTCTCCTCGACGCAGCCCTCCTGAAATCTGTTGAATTCCTCGCGGGTTTGCCGATCCAGGTCTTTGCGGTCGACCACAAACAGGCATTTTTCGATGTCGGGGTTGTCTTTGAGCAGCGTAGAGGCCTTGAAGGAGGTGAGCGTTTTGCCGCTGCCGGTGGTGTGCCAGATGTAACCATTGCCCCGGTTCTGGTGGATGCAATCGACAATGGCCTTGACCGCGTAGATTTGATACGGCCGCATGATCATCAGCTTTTGCTCGCTGGCAACCAGCACCATGTAACGGCTAATCATCTGGGCTAAGGTGCATTTGGCAAGGAATTTGTCGGCAAAATCGTCCAGGTGGGTGATTTTGTTGTTGTCTTCCCCGGCCATTTGGTAGATAGGCAAAAAACGCTCATCGGCATTAAACGCGAAGTGCTGGCTGTGGTTGTTGGCAAAGTAGTAAGTGTTGCTGCGGTTGCTGACAATAAAGAGCTGCATGAAGCAGAGCAGCGTATTGGCGTAGCCATTGCCAGGGTCGTTCTTGTAATTGACGATCTGCTCCATGGCACGGCGCGGGTTGATGCCCAGTGTTTTCAGCTCGATTTGCACTACGGGCAAGCCATTGATCAGCAAGATCACATCATAGCGGTGGTGGCTGTTGTCGGAGTTGATGCGGAGCTGATTGATGACCTCAAAGTCGTTTTTGCACCAGTCCTTGAGGTTGACCAGCATGTAATCCAGAGGCGTGCCGTCCTCACGTTGGAAATACCCGTACTCGCGCAGGGTTTTGGCGGCCTGGAAGACATCGGCGTTGATGATTTCGTCGCGCAGGCGGGCGAATTCCGCGTCAGTAAGCCGGACGTGGTTGAGCGCCTCAAACTTGTCGCGGAAGTTTTGCTCAAGGGTAGCCTTGTCGCGGATGTCTGGGCGATAGATGTACTTGAGTTCATCGAGCTTTTTGATGAGGTTTTGCTCGATTTCGCTTTCTAGCAGAGGCATCCAGTTATCTCTTTTTTGTAAGTAAGCTCGGCAGGGCATGCATCCGACAAATATTTGCTGCACATTATTTTGCCATTTTAGCCAGCTTTATGCAGCCTTTTGTCCGGCAGGTTGGGCTAGGCTCATAACAGACTGGATTCAATGCCCCGACAATTAGTTGCAAATGGAACCAACACGCACTACCCTCAGTCTATATAGTTTCATTTGCAACCATAACTGCCTGAGGTTCTGGTCATGACACCCCCGCCCGATTATCAAAACGGTTTTCGCAATCAGTTTTCTACTGAAGCGCTACCTGGCGCTCTGCCTGTAGGCCAGAATTCGCCTCAACGCTGCCCCTACGGCCTGTATGCCGAGCAACTTTCGGGTTCGGCGTTTACCGCGCCGCGTCATCAAAACCTGCGCAGCTGGTTGTATCGGATACGCCCCTCGGCGCTGCAGTCGGCTTACCGTCCACTGCCGGATCGGTCGGTCGAAACAGCCCCTCTGCAAAACCCGGCGTCCGATCCGAATCAGATGCGCTGGGATCCACTGCCGATTCCGACTGAGCCGACCGACTTTATCGACGGCCTGATCACCATGGCGGCTAACGGGGACGCCAGTACTCAAACCGGATGCGGTGTGCATGTGTTTGCGTTCAACACCAACATGACCCATCGGTTTTTTTACAATGCCGATGGCGAACTGTTGATTGTGCCGCAACTGGGCTCGCTAGTAGTGCGCACAGAAATGGGCGTGCTTGAGGTAGCCAGCGGTGAGATCGCGGTGATACCGCGCGGCATCAAGTTCCAGGTCCGGCTGGGCGAAGGCACTGCAGCAGCGCGGGGCTATGTCTGTGAAAACTATGGCAGCCCGCTCGAATTACCGGGCCTTGGCCCCATCGGCGCCAATGGTCTGGCCAATCCCCGAGATTTCCTGTCACCGGTCGCGGCCTATGAAGACCTCACCGGTAAGTTTGAACTGATTACCAAGTTCTCCGGTCGTTTCTGGAGCGCTGATCTCGGTCATTCACCGCTCGATGTTGTCGCCTGGCACGGTAACGTGGCGCCCTACAAGTATGACCTGGCGCGGTTCAACACCATCAACACCGTGAGCTTCGACCACCCCGACCCGTCTATCTTTACCGTGCTGACGTCGGCATCGGACACCCCGGGTATGGCCAATATCGATTTCGTGATTTTTCCGCCGCGCTGGATGGTGGCCGAAAACACCTTTCGCCCGCCCTATTTTCACCGCAACCTGATGAGCGAGTTCATGGGCCTTATCCACGGCGAATACGACGCCAAAGCCGAAGGCTTTGTGCCCGGAGGTGCCAGCCTGCACAACTGCATGTCGCCGCACGGTCCGGATGCTGATACCTTCAACAAAGCCTCCAGTACCGAATTGAAACCCCAGTATCAAGGCAACACCCTGGCGTTCATGTTTGAGAGCCGTTACGTTTTTCAGCCAACGGAAACGGCGCTGAACAGCGACCATCGCCAGCGGGATTACGCATCGGTTTGGTCGACTCTGAACTCACAGTTCACGCCTGATCAACGCTGAAACACACCCAATTTCTGTCCTACACTCACACTGACAGCAAGGATTAAAACACCATGAAACTCGCCACACTTAACACTGGCCGTGACGGTAACCTGATCATTGTCTCGCGGGACCTGAGCCAGGCTGCACCGGCGGCCGATATTGCACCGACGCTGCAACAGGCCCTTGAAAACTGGGACTCTGTTGCGCCAAAGCTAATAGCCCTTTATGCAGAGCTCAACGCAGGCACGGCAAAAGAGGCGTTCAAACTAGACATGAACCAACTGCACTCACCACTGCCACGTACCTACCAATGGGCAGATGGCTCGGCCTATCTGAACCATGTCAAACTGGTGCGCCAGGCGCGCAATGCCGAGATGCCAGAAACCTTCTGGACCGACCCACTGATGTACCAGGGCGGCGGCGACTGCTTCCTGACACCGACCGAAGACATCGAAGCCGTCAGTGAGGAGCACGGTATCGATTTCGAGGGTGAAATAGCGGTGATCACCGACGACGTGCCGATGGCAGTAACGCCCGGGCAGGCGGCCAGCCACATCAAACTGATTATGCTGGTCAATGACGTCAGCCTGCGCGCACTCATTCCCGGAGAGCTGGCCAAAGGTTTTGGCTTCTTTCAGGCCAAACCCGCCTCCAGTTTTTCACCGGTCTGCGTCACGCCCGACGAACTCGGCGATGCCTGGCGCGACGGCCGTGTCCACCGGCCCTTAACGGTGCATCTTAATGGCGAAAAATTCGGGGAACCTGAAGCCGGCCCTGATATGATTTTTGGCTTCCCGGAGCTGGTTGCTCATGCTGCTAAAACTCGCTATTTGGGTGCAGGGGCCATCATTGGTTCGGGCACGGTCTCAAACCCTGACGCCGACGGTGGCCCTGGAAAACCGATCAGCGACGGCGGTGTAGGCTACAGCTGTCTGGCTGAAGTTCGGATGGTTGAAACCATTTCGCAGGGTGCCGCCAAAACGCCGTTTATGCGGTTTGGCGATCGGGTTCGTATTGAAATGTTCGACCCGGATGGCCAAAGCATCTTTGGTGCGATCGACCAGAAAGTGAGCCAATATAAGCCCTGATACCGAAAAATAATCGGCTTTCAGACGATAATAGTGACAGAGGTATTCCATGCTCACATTGCACAGCTACTACCGATCCTCCGCCGCGTTTCGGGTACGCATCGCGCTGAACCTGAAAGAACTGGAATACCAGCAAATCCCGGTCAATTTATTGAAGGGCGAACACCGACTGGAGGCTCACACGCAGCGCAACCCGCAAGGGCTGGTCCCTGTACTGGAAACCGAAACCGGTGAAGCGCTTGCTCAATCAATGGCGATCTGTGAATACCTCGAAGAATGCTACCCGCAAATGCCCTTGCTGCCCGATACACCGCTAGGGCGAGCACGAGTGCGTTCCCTGGCCATGCTGGTTGCCTGTGAGATGCACCCGCTGAACAACCTATCCGTATTGGGCTACCTGACTGGCACCATGGGCGTAGACGAAGCCACCAAACTGGCCTGGTATCACCACTGGATCGCCAAAGGCTTTACTGCGCTTGAAGCCAGACTGGCGCAGGACACAGAGACAGGACTATTTTGCCATGGTGACACGCCGACGCTGGCTGATGTGTTTCTGGTACCTCAGATGTTCAACGCTGAACGCTTCAACTGTGACCTGAGCGCCTACCCCACGCTGGTCCGAATTGCGGCTCATTGCCGGGAACTGCCTGAGTTTGAGAAAGCGGCACCGGCTGCGCAGCCGGATGCGGTTTAAACGGGCGCTGATAGCAACAATCCAACACTCGCGGGCAAAGATGCGCGCATGGCAACGGGGAACGATACGTCTGTGTCTATGTAGACAGACACTAACAATGGCTTTCTTGAGGCAACAATAGGCGCCAACCGGTCACTACTCGCTCCCAGTTACCTATTTCCCCTATCGAAATCTCGCTTCCCATATTAAACTGGCGCCTCTCTGCCCAGCCGCTCAAAAACAGGAATTGTCATGACTTTTTCGACTGAACAGTCAAGAAATGTCGTCGTTGTCAGCAACCTAGCCGACAACCCCTTCGCCATCGACATTGCCTACGCCGTCGGACAACTGGAAGACATTGCTGACAAGATCAGTATGAAACAGTTTATGAACTCCGAATTCTGTCCGCGGTTTATTTCCGATGAACAGGATATGGACAACATCGGCCACACTCTGGATGGCAAAATTGTCGTCATTGTCAGCACCAGCAGCCAACTGCGCAGCCGCCAGGAGCTGGCCATGGCCAACCTGGTCATCGCCCGGGCGGCAAAGGAGAACGGGGCCGCACGAGTTGTCCTGGTTGAGCCGGACCTGTTCTACAGTGCTCAGGACAGAGGGCCGCGCAAGGATCTGGGCGAAACCCATTTCGAACGCGACATCAAAGACATCAAGAAGTTCGACGGCCAACCCTTCACCGCCAAGCTCTACGCTCAATTATTGAAACTGTCCGGTGTTGATACCGTACTGACGGTTCATAACCATTCCAGTTCCGTTCAGAAAATCTTTTCCAACGTGTTCGAAGGCGACTTTCACAACCTCATTCCCTACGAAATCTACGCACACTATCTGTTGAATTCCGATATTCTGAATTATGGCCAAAATGGCGAAGGCCTGGTGCTGTGTGCGCCAGACAGAGGCGCACGTGACTTCGTCAAAGACATGTTTGGTACGCTTGGCCTGAGCAAAGCCAAATTCATCATGCTCGACAAAATACGGACCGATGAGCGCAAAGTTGAAATAGCGCTGCATAAAGAGAGTGAGAATACGTTCGAAGGTCTGGAAGATGCCAACGTCATTCTGTTTGATGACATGGTACGTACCGGCTCAACTGTGGTGAAATCCTGTCAGTTCCTAAAGCAAATCAACCCAAAACGACTGGTATTCGCTGTGTCGCATTTCTATGCCAGTGATGAAGGACGTGAGCGCATGGCCCACCCGGCCATTGATGAAATTCTGACGCTGAACACCTTGCCCACCATCCTGAACCGCGATGAGCAAGGCCGACTGCGTAAAAAACTGGTGGTCCTGAAAATCGAAAAATGGCTGGCACAGGAATTATGCCGGATTCTCGGCTTTCCACAGGCAGAAGAACTCAACCCTTATAAAATCGACATGTCGTCCAAGAACCCGCGATTCAAGCGAAAAATCTGGTACAGCGATGAACTGACGGACCTGAACCCAAAATAGATCGACACTGCGCCGGCAACCGAAGATCTTACAAAAAAGCGTTTTCGCTTGCTGGCGCGTATGCCTGCTTAGCAGCCTGTGTGCTTGCCTGATGTGCCGCCCCGCATCGTGAAACCTTCCGGGTGCATCCTTAGAATGCCAACCTTGGCTTGAGCACTCCTCCCCGCTCGAACCGCTCAAATGAGAACGCCGACAAATCGTGTCCAACAGGCCGCTCCATCACCATATCCGCGACCACTCGCCCAATGGCCGGCCCGATACCAAAACCATGGCCACTGAGGCCAGTCGCAATGACCAGTCCCGGCAGGTTGGGCACTCTGTCTATCACCGGTATTTCATCCGGCATTGTGTCGATCATCCCAGCCCAGGCCTGGCGAATGGTCGGACGACCCAAATCCGGCCAGATCTCGGCGAAGTGATCCAGCGCTGCATTCAACTTACCCATATTAGGCTGCGGATTCAGTACCCTCATGCGCTCGAAGGGCGTTTCTTCATCGGCTTGCCAGCGCCGCTGAGTGCGCCAGGCATCCGGGAAATCACGAGGAGCAGCCGGGCGCAGGCGCGTGGTTTTCAAACCTGATTTCAACTGCTCTTTATAGGCAAAGAAATGCCTGAACGCATCCGGCCCGAGATAAAAATCATTGGAGAAGCCATGTGCGATGGAGTAACCGCCGTCAGCGCGAGCCCGAAAAGCGAGCAGCGGATCAGCCGCCCCGCCTGCAAAAGGAACTGGCATCGGATTTGTGGCCATAGCCGATGCCAGCACGCTCAACTGCGGCAAGTGCACACCATGAGCCCGCGCAAACAGGGACGACCAGGCGCCGCCAGCCAGCACAACCTGGTCGCACTTAATCCGCCCGGATTCGGTCCAGACGCCAACGACCTTGCCACCCGCCGTATCCAGTGACCGCACGGCACAGCGTTCACGCAAAACAGCGCCGCAGCGCTTCGCCAGCCGGGCCAGAGCAGGCACTGCCAGCCAGGGCTCGGCCTTGGCGTCGCTGGGCGTATACAATCCACCTAACCAGCCTCCTTTTGCACCCGGTAAAAGATCGGCCAACTCTTTTACACTTAGCGAACGGCTATCAACCCCGCACTCCCGGGCATGAGGCAGCCAGCGCTCATAGGTTTCAAGCTCGGCCTCATCTGCCGCCATATAGACAATACCGGTAGTTTGAAGGCCGATATCCTCGCCTACCTCGTCTGCCAGCTGATGCCACAAGCGCGTGGCCTCCACCATAATCGGCAGTTCAGCCGGATGACGACCCTGCTGGCGAATCCAGCCCCAATTGCGTGAAGATTGCTCACCCGCGATCCGCCCTTTTTCGCACACCACAACCTTCTGCCCTTGCCTGGCCAGGAAATATGCAGTCATAACACCGGCAATGCCGCCTCCGATAATGACGGTATCGCAGGCGTCGGGTAGCGCGTCCTGATGTTCCAGTTGAGAAAGGTCGGTAAAGGGGAATGTGGGCATGGACCGGGCACCTTGAAGTCATCTTTGAGCAAGTATGGATATAATCACAGTATCACAGATTTTTGAAACCTGGACACCCTTTACCAACCGCTGGATCAAACCTGAAAAGCCGATATTTATATTCATAAATAACTGTTCGGTTGAGCCTGTTAAATGTGACTAAAGCTGTTGCTAATTAAGTTGCAATGGATTCCGGGCAATATTGAATGATCTCATGCTTGCAGCTTGAAGCTTGTTTTAAAAACCGGATTATTGGATCATATGGTCTGGACGCTCAACTGGTATTGGCGAACAGGAATATACCGGCCCGGCACCTCATCTTCCCCGGAGCCTGAGCCAGCGCATTCGATGAGGCATCGCCGACACCTTGCCCGCGCTACTGACTGAAATCGGTGAGCTCTCCATAATGGCGCTAAGCTCTTGAAATAACGCCCGATTGTGGACTTGGGGC
>Ga0307947_1004100_pt1:0-10000 | contig 11569 bp, 14 predicted proteins | sample OrgLakmetagen232_FD_201840 | JGI IMG/M metagenome (GOLD analysis project Ga0307947, IMG submission 201840) | Saline water microbial communities from Organic Lake, Antarctica - #232 | ecosystem: Environmental > Aquatic > Non-marine Saline and Alkaline > Saline | place: Antarctica: Organic...
GTAATATCTGTCTACATCTGTCTCCTTACGCTTAAAAAGTTGTGCCTAAATAGTTGTCAAGTGAATGACACACAGCGTGACCCGAGGGGGGGGGGAGCGTAAGCTTTCCTCAATCTCCTATGCTTATATGGTTGCCAAGGTAAACACATAAAGTGGCTGGTCTTGTGCAACTACAGCAAGCAGGTGAGTGGCTGTGGTCTTGATGCTGGGCGGGATGGGAGAGTTTTTGTGTCGAGTGCAAGAGGTGGGTGAGAAACAGGATGACAAGGAGTGGGTGAGAAAGGTGGGTGGGACAAGGTGGGTTATAGAGGTGGGTGACAAAAGTGGGTGAGAAACGGGATGACAAGGAGTGGGTGGGACAAGGTGGGTGAGAAAGGTGGGTGAGAAACAGGATGACAAGGAGGGCAGCGCAAGCTGTCTGTGACCTCTCTTTGGTCTAGCAATTATTAAGGCAGGCAACAACTGCCGGCCTATGATGTTCTGCAGCAAGGCCAGGACGAGTAGGTGGGTTGATGTCAAGGTAAAAGGTTTGTGGGTTCACAGTGCTGAGAATCAAGAAGTTTGATTTTGTACCGTGTTCCCTGTAATGTATTGCAATACACATCTCTTATGTTTTTGCCCTGAACATTTGCAGCACATTCAATCTTGTGATATTATCTCCACTTGTCTCTCACATGCAAACACACACGCACATGTATACACACAGGGTAAGGAGCCCTTGCTTTACGTCACAGTCCTGCTGCTGAGCCTACAATTCCATGCAGCGCTTCGGTTCCTGTGGAAGGTGTGTGTGTTAAGCGTGTGTGTGTATTGGCACGTGTGGCCGAACGCCTAAATTGAGCCTACAGTGCCATGCAGCGCTTCTCTTCCTGTGGAAGGTGTGTGTGTTAGCATGTGTTGCTGAATAATTCATTATGGTGTGTCATTGCGTGTGACCATGCGGAAGTGCTGAAGTGTGCGTGTGTGCTCACTTGCTTATGATCATGCTGAAGCTTATGCATTCTTTGGCGGGGGCAGGGCGGCTGCGGCTGCTTATTTAGTACTCTCCTTCAACTTCTGCGCTTTCTACCGCAGGAAGAAGCTGCACGTGCGTACAGAGTGGATGCGGTGCACCTTGCTATTGCCCTACACCAAGAAGGGGCACTATCTCTCCTGCAGTCAGGTGGGTGGGTGTATACGTTTGTGTGTGTGTTGTGTGTGTGTGTGTGTGTGTGTGTGAAAGAGTGTGACTGTGACTTTGTGGGCTTGTGTGTGCGTGTGTGGCGGTGTAATTAAAAAGCCCGAACTAGAGCTTCCCACCCAAGGAACATTTCTGCTAGACTCATGTAAAGCGTGTGTGGTGGTGTGTATTTAAAAAGCCCGAACTAGACCTCTCCTCCCAAGAAAAATCCCTGCTAGACTCATGTAAGCCCCCCTCATTTCAGCCCCCCACTGAGCCATGGAACACATGCATGAAATACTGCCAATGAAATGCTGCCATCCATACAGCTCCTTTAGCTCTCTGCTCTCGATCTCAAAGTAAGTATCCTGCTCTTTGCTGTCAAACTCTCAATACGCTGCAGCTTGTGCTAAGCCTGTTGTGGCCTTTACAAGTCAAGTGGTACAGTGAAAAATGCAGGCTGTGAAAATGTATTGCACCTTGTGTATTGCACCTTGTGCGTTGCATCAATGCTGATCTCGGCCCCGGTGCACACACCCTTACACGCCCGTCTCCCCATTGGATCGCACTCCAGCTTTCATCTTTTGTCTTTGTATTGCATCAATGCTCCCTTGGACCCAACACGCATACCCTCACACGCCCTCCTCCCCATACAAATGCAATTCTTGCTGTCCACATCTATCCTTAAGCTTTCGACACTTTACGCCGGCCTAAACCGCGTACCAAAAATGCCAATGCTTTTGGCTTGCTTGTTGGTTTCCAGAGAGCACGGTCACTTCCATGGCAGGTTCTGGTTCTGGCAGGCCTACTGATAAAATCTTCATACGTGGTCCATTGCTCAACGCCCATGCATTCCGACCCCCCCACCTCCTTCTCATCCCACTGCAGATAACCTCCTCTTTTTCCTTAACCTTCATATCACGTCACACATATCTAGTGTTGGCCAGAACCATTTATATAGTGTGGTTAGCAGGGTAACCACCAAATACACGGTCATATACCTACACATATCATCACCCATATGAGGGATCCACCATATGGTGTGCCAACCTCACACGGCCAGCAGCGCCATCGTCACGAAAACACCACTTTGTTGTCGTTGCTAAAGTCGCTTTTTAGGTACCAAGCTGCCTGAACACAACCTATGCTCTCATCAAAGATGTGCCAACCATCATGTTGCAGATGATTTAAATTAAACCCGGTCCCATTACTTCCTCTCCTCCAATGCTCCCTTGCCCTCCCTCCCCCGTCCCAACCTCCCTTTGAAGAAAAAAAAATTTAAAAAAAGCTGGTAGTGTTGACACAGCTGGCATGCCCTCCCCTTGCCTTTTTTGCAGCGGGTGCTGAGCCCGGCCCGGACGTAGCCTCCATGATTCACTCCTACGGCCGCAAGTTCCTACACCACGACAGCTCAGTGGCATTGCAGTACTACATGCTTGCAGCTGTGGTGCGCGGCAACAGCATCGCCGTCAAGGGACAGGTGCGTGTGTGTGCTGTGTATGCCTGTGTGGTGGTGTGTGTTTTGTGACTTCAAGTGATGTACCAATATGCCCCTGATATCCCCCTGTTGCTATGCCTTCACACACACACACACACACACACACACACACACACACACACACACACACACAAACAAACACACACACAGCCCTTTACTGGCCTGGCTTATTTATAAAAAGTAATTTGCAGCTTTCAACTCTTTAATCCCTAAGATTGCATGCACATATACTGCATGAGCTGCTGGCTACCTCCCTTTCCTTCTTCTTATGCATAGACGCTGCGTGAGCTACTGGCAACCTGCAACCTCTGAAACCTTCCCCTCCCCCCAATGCACAGATGCTGCGTGAGCTGCTGACGGAGTCACGGGATTTCGGCACCCTGCTGGGAGGTGGCAGTGGGCCTGGGGGGCACCCTGGAGGTGCCCTGCGTGCATATGTACCGGACCCTCAAGAGCGCAAGCAGCTGTTTGAAGCAGTGGCCTACGAGTGTCAGGTAATGGCACGGAGTGGTGCTTGAAGCAGGGAGGGATGTGTGTTTGTTTTGGGTGCTCAGCGTGCGTACATAGCGGACCCTGGGGAGCGTGTGCGGCTGTCTGAAGCAGTGGCCTATGAGTGTCAGGTAATGGTGCGCAGTGGTGCTTGAAGCAGGGAGGGATGTGTGCTGGGTGCTCTGCATACGTGCGTAGCGGACCCTGAGCAGCTTGAGCAGCTGTTGAAAACAGTGTAAGATTACCATCGGTGGTTTAAGTCTGGGACTTACGATCAGTGTGTGTAAGGACTGAGTTATAAAAGGAGCACATGCAGCTTTCTATTCAGCAGTTCATGGAAGGCGGGAGGTGCTCACTAGCTTGTTTTGTAGGGACTAAGCTTGCCTTCGTTTTTGTTGTGGAGGACTATCTGGCACTAGGCACCTTCATGGCCCCTCTTTCTTAATTTCAGTATGGAGGGTCTTGACTGCCTCGTGTTTTATGTGCGTGCTGAATTTTACACACCTCCCTTCAGATCCCCCTGCTCTGCTTCATTTACATCAAGCCTGGCACTGGGCACACATATTTCTCTCTCTCTTTTGCACATGGTCAGCGCCTTCTGCACACGGCATACTCCTGATTTCCAACCCAGGCCGCCGCACAACTTGGAGAGGCTACTAAGCACCTACCTGCAGCTGCTGGTCAACGCATGAGCTGCGAATGATTGAAATTAGGCCTGCGACCCCTTTGTTCCATTTCGCAGTGCCTCTGATGCACAGCACCCTCGTAACGACAAGCTCACCCTGGCACCCCACACAGCCCACCCTCGTAACAACAAGCTCACCCTGGCACCTAAACCTAAACCCAAACTCTAACCCTAAACCCTAAACCCTAAACCCTAACCCTAAATCCTAACAACAAGCTCACCCTGGCCTCCCACACAGGTGGCTGCGCAGCCTGAAGAGGCAGTGGAGTTGTACCTAGCGGCTGATCGCCCTCGCCAGGCTCTGTCAATCCTGAACCAGCAGGTGTCAGCTGTCATGCCACGCGCGGCAGATGAGGTGGCCACCGGATTGGATGCTACAGGTATGTAAGGGAACGAGATGGGTGTTGGGTTTGGGTGACTTAGCAAGGCCGCATACAATGCAGACACATGCATAAATTAAAAACAGGATTATCGCGCATTTTCAAACGGAGGGACGCTTTGTACTCACAATCGCCCCCCCCCTTCCCCTAGGCTCTTCTAGTTCAACAACGAACAAAGGGATTCCTTTGTAAATGCTGCAAGCGCAGTAGGTGTTCAGTTGCGACGTCTGTGTGATACACTTGGTGCATACATTTTAAGTTGATGCAACTCAGCATACTCTTAAGTAAATCAGCGTGCCTCCTTTCATGTCAAGCCTCTCTCTGATGGAGAAGCTCTAAAACGCATCCAGAGATTCTCAGTAACGCACACATCATAAAGTTCACCTGTGTGGGGGTGACTGAATTTGTGACTGAAGCGTACACAAGTCGTTAAGGTTGGCCAAAACCGTATATATGCACCGTATATGACCGTATATTTGGTGATTTCCCTGCCCAAAATACCGTGTATGCACTGTATATATATGGTTCTAACTAACCCTACACATCGTGCATGCATATAGCACAGAAATTCACGCGTGTGCTTATTTTTATCCGTGCAGGTACTTACAGTCACCTCACAACTCCACATTTGAGCACATCAATTTGTGTATGTGTCTGCACGTGTGGCTCTTACACTGACAGCTCAAGCTCAACTGCTTTCTTATGCAGTTGTGCAAAGTGCTGCTGTGGCTCTGGACCAACTCGCAGACATACAGTATGAAGCATGAAGTATGAACACATGAGGTGTATACTTAGCATGCGTACCTGCGCAGGTGCTGCTGTGGCGTTGAAACCACGCACAGACGTACAGCATGAGGCACGTACAAGTGTGTGTTTGTGCATATGTGCAGGTGCTGCGGTGGCTTTCAAACGACTTGCAGATATTCAGCATGAACGTACGTCTGCGTATGTATTTGCGCACAGGTGATGCTGTGGCAATAACGCAATCTGTAAAACGCTCAGTGTGGACACACGTGTGTATAGTGTATATAATATATATCTGTGCAGGTGCTGCTGTGGCTTTGAAACGACTTGCAGACATACAGCATGAAAACATGAACGCATGTGCATGTGTGTATACGCATCTGTGCAGGTGCTGATGTGGCACTGAAACAGCACATGATGCGCGGCCAGGATGCACGCGCTCGCATAGGGCCCAATGCAGACGCTGGTTCGCAACGAGAGGTGGAGGCTTTTGACCAGCTGTGCGCCGTGTGGGAGCTGCTGCTTGCCTCACGCAAGGGACGCCATGACATGGTGCGTATATGGAACTGTGATCTATAAGAACATGTTCTGCATACGTAAGGGCTGCTGCCAGCCTCACACAAGTGAGGCCATGACTTGGTGCGTGCTGTATGATTTAGAAACAGCGTAGAGTGCTTTGTGTTTGTGGCAGCTGCTGCTAGCCGTACAAAGAAGGGGGGCGTTGACATGGTGCGTGCAAAATAATGAATGATTTATAAAGGAATATACAGTGGAATATACAGTGTATTTATGGGAGCTGCTGCCAGCCCCACGACGATGGGAGGACGTATATGGTGTGTGTATGCATGAGCGAGATTGCATGGTTTGCAGGGTTTAGTGCGTGCACACTTGTGGGTTGGATTGCAGAAAAGTGTGTTTTCCACTTGATACCCATGAGTATGTGGGTGTGCACCCTGTTTTTATGTTGCTGTGCTCAAAATAAGCAGGCAGAAGGGATTACTCCCCATAATAATAAAAAAGGGCAGGGATGGGTCTTACGGACTTCTGAGACGTCCCATACGGTATAATACGCTAATAATACGCAATACGCGTATAATACGAAAACGTATTTATGCTATTTTGGGGGGTACCCTGGGCTTGCACCAACCACCCTCCAACCACCACGAATTTTCCCCCCAGCCTCCAGAACATTATAATGCCTCCTGGTAAAGACCCTGAGTGGCATCGTGTTGTTATGGGATAGAAGGGGCAGATTTACGAGATGCCAGATGCCAGATGCCAGAATTCCGAGATTTCAGCAGCGGTGCCCCCCGCATCCGCAAGCACTTAATGAGGCAGAATACCAGCGTAGGTGTAGCAGCATGCAAAGCTGACCCGGCAGGAATCCTCAGGGCGTAGTCGCAGCGCTCGCTAGCAATGGGTGAAATTGCCGACGCTAGCGGGAGGAGCATGCAGGAAAAGAGAGGCACCTGCACAGGACTACAGCAAGCACATCAGCAGCAGCATCTACACAGTCATTGGACACCTGCAGCAAGAGGGCAGTTACCAAGGCTTGTGTGGATGCAGCTGTTGCACAATTCATCTATGCTACAGGCACCACCCCCTGGGTTGTGGTAGCAATAAGCAAGTGATCATGCTACGTTCTGAGGGGCTGGGAATTCCTCTGGGGGCTCTAGAGGGCTTGGAAGTGGCTCTGGGGGGCTCTAGAGGGCCTGGGAGTGCTTCTGGGGGTCTCTGGGGGGCTTGTGGCTGCAAATTTCGTTGTGTGCCCAAAATCGTATTATACGGAGCAATTTAAAAAATACGGTTAAATACGTGATAAATACGTTACGACGTATAATACGCCTACGCCGTATGACTCATCCCTGAAAAAGGGTTTAGTTTAGTTTGGGTGCAGTAGATTGTTTCCATGCAACAGGGGAGGGGATGTTGAGGCTCTGGGCCTGTCTTGCCTAACAAATGCATCGCACAAATACTTTGTTTGCATTTAACACGTGTAAGGCGGGATCATATCTGAGAAGGGTAAACTAGGTTGAGAAGCTAGAGGCAACCAGTTAATTGGAAAGACAGAGACAGGGTCAGCCAGAAGCTTGCTCGTTTGGCAGGTAGACCAAAATATTGGTCACGTCACAGTATTACACATACTGCTGTACTGCTACTGATGGCTCTTATGTCTTTTGAGGAAATCAAGTGGAACAGTGCGCTTGTGCTGCACGTATGCTCGACTTCATGCTGCCTCAGACCTTGTTGGATTACGCTCCTCTCTTTTTCCTTTTCCCCAGGCACTGCAAAAGCTGCATGAAATGGCATTCGTGCCTTTGGAAAAGGCACGGGTGGAGCATTGCGTCCGTGCTGCCCAAACCGCTTTGCATCTGACAGTCCAGGAGCGGCTCCAGGACGTGCTTGGCATCGCAGCTGACACCATCTCCGCTCAGAAAGTAAGTGCAAGGCTTGTTGGGTGTGAAGGTGGCCGGAAGTAGGTAGGCGCTGTCCTGTGGCAAAAGGAAAAGGAAGGAGGCAGCAGTTACTCCCCGCAATCAGTGACAAATTCGCTGGCGAGTGCCCTCGTTGGTTGTGTAATTTGTGCCGTTATTTGGCAACATCGGTGACACTTTCTTGTTAGAAATTGCTCTGTTTCCTTGTCGGTAGAGAGCATAAATCTCCCATTGCTTCAAATCATCTGCGTTTATCTTTATCAAGTACACAGGCGGAGGTAACTTTCACAATTTGTAGAGGAGAAGGGTCCATGATGGTCCACCAAGCATTGCAAAACTCCTCTACTGCAATAGGAAGAGGATACCAGCTGGTACCAGTACGATGAGCAAGCACCCCATGCCTGTCCATGTTTGCAGGCCGGAGCTTCGCGAGAGAAGCTGTTCACCCTCAGGAACCAGCTAGATGCGTTGTGCCTCTTTGCCAACAGCGTTTCATTCCGGGTGCCAACCGCGGTATATCAGAAGTTGTGCGCGACAGCTGCAAGCTTTTCGTGATTGATGATTGACTTAGTCTCATTAAATGACCGGGAACGAACTCTTTAAAGGGAGACCTTGATAAAGTAGGAGCTGCCTATTGCTTACAAAAATGTGCGTAGCAATTTGAATGCTTGTAACAATCAGCGTGCTCCCAACTACTGCTCACACCAGCCAAAATTTCACCAAACTGGCTAACTAGAAGACAGTTCCAACTAACGTAGTGTTGCAATCTCCTCCAAGAATTCGAGCAGAGTATTTCCTTTGCTTGTAGATGGCGCCCACTACTTCAATCGACACCAACTTGAGTTTTATCTATTTGTACCCTGTCTTTGAAGATTGCTAATTAGAGTTTGTTGTTTTGTTGCCTCGTCTAGCTGACGTTGACCCTGAAACAGCAGCTCTATATTGAAGTTTACAGAAAATCTTGACTTGAGTGCCAAGATATATAACATAAAAAATAAGCTCCTCTTGGCATTTTACAGAAGTAAAATGCGATAAACCCTACACTACACTTTGCGACCTTTATCCAAAAAAGCAAGTTCAACTGACGTTGCAGAAATCAGTCAAGACGTTAAAAACCGTACGAGCACAGTAGTGCTCTTGTAATCATTAATATGGTGAAACCCCGGGGACAAGCCTTGACAGACAAAAGAGGGGTTAGTATGAAGGAGAATCGGCAATCTACTTGCTTGTGTGAGGCTCTGAGGGGGGGTGTACATGTTAGGTAACAACGCCCGGTGAAGATTTAACCTATGTTCTATTAATGGCACAACACAAAGGGGTGTCAGGTGTAGATTACGAAGATAAAATAAGATGAGGTAAGCAAGCCCAGCACAGCCAGCCCAGAGATGCTTGCAACAGCTGTCTTAAAGGAGAGACCGGCGGGCCCAGCTCTCTAGGGGTGGCAGCCATCTATGTTTCGTGGTGGGCTCCCCGACCTTCCAGCCAGGTACCTGCAAAAAGCATTCGTGCGACATCGATCATTTCAGATGGCGAGTCTGATAATTGGGAGAGGAAAAAGTCATTGACCGCAGAAACACAATGGAATGTACCTCTTTGTTGCATGTTTCCTAGCATGTGCAAAAGTATGAATTCCATTCTGCAAGAACATAGGCGTACTCCACATAATCTAAGTTTCATAATGAGATGAGGGTTGTAGCATACGGCCAAAATGGCTAACCGGATGAATGAGCGATTTGTAGATCGTACTTATGCATGTTACAAGGGTAGTGCAGCATCCTCTGCTGGGCCTGCATGTCCTTTCATTCATGCATAATTTACATGTGAGCATGGTTTGGTTGTGGACAGATCAAACATTTTAAAGCATAGGAATCCTGTGTGCGGCATGTGCATAGGAAGTAGAGTGAAGGTACAGCACATTCACAAGCCACACACACATAGGGATGCACACATACACAAATACACAAACCTATTCCAACCACAAGGTTTTGACGAGCAATGTGCGGTACGTATTCTGCATGCAGCATGCTCGCATCCTAGTAAGCACTTTAGCACGTGCATGGCTCCTGTGTTCAGGAATCCTGTGTATGACACTGCATCATTTTAGAGTGAGATGAGACGCCACCGTACACATAATTGTTATATATATGTCTTGCATTGTACGAAGGTATATGTGTCTGAGACAGTGCTGCACCTTGCACCCTATGCATCATGCATGAGTAAGGTCTGGCCAAAACCACATGTTTATTCTCTGTGTGTGTGTGGTGTGTGTGTGTGTGTGTGGTGTGTGTGTGTGTGTGGTGTGTGTGTGTGTGTGTGGTGTGTGTGTGTGTGTGGTGTGTGTGTGTGTGTGTGTGTGTTATAATTGTAGGGAACCCCCAAATTCAAAAATCATATACGTTGCGTATACCCGGTCTTGCTGACCCTGGTCATCAGCAACCGACAGTGAACGCCAATTTACAATGGTCAAATGCCTTTGAAATTTGAAATGAAGTATGTGTATACGCTTTTGTTACAGCAATTTGCCTGAAGTCGTCTTTGCATTTAAGCATGCATAAATGATGAGTGCAACCTCCGCCTCGTTATCCTGAGACTCTGTGGAGCATCCCAGAA
>Ga0307947_1004103_pt1:2500-11561 | contig 11561 bp, 10 predicted proteins | sample OrgLakmetagen232_FD_201840 | JGI IMG/M metagenome (GOLD analysis project Ga0307947, IMG submission 201840) | Saline water microbial communities from Organic Lake, Antarctica - #232 | ecosystem: Environmental > Aquatic > Non-marine Saline and Alkaline > Saline | place: Antarctica...
GGTGTGTTGGTTGCTTCATTTTAGGTATTACGCGTAGCACACTTCACCTTACACATTACCGACCTTCCGCTGTGTTGCGAAACTTTCACGTGCAAGCATGACGTGCAAGCATGACGTGCAGCGTCAAGCTGAAGCCTCGTTTGCTTTGATGGAATAAACAGAACATGTTTCATCTCGTGTCACATAACACTGGTTGCTCTGACAGGTGAATGTGCAAAAAGGCTGTGCGCTACTTGTGTATAGAAAAGTGGTGTAGAAGGTTGGTGTTACAAATCAAATATAATGCCTTCGTAACACACGCGCGCACACACACACATACACACTACACACACACATACACACACACACACACACACACGCACGCACACACACACAAGCAGGTGTTTTTGAACGAAATCAAGAGCCGAGCCCTTGCCTGGCAGTTTGCCGACGTCCAGCCTCCGAGTGCAGTGCTGTTTAGAGATCAAAAGGTGAGCTCTGATTCTGAGCCACAGGATCCAGAAGTGGTCCTGAGAGCAGAGCAAAGCTGGACTCCGGCCCAGAGGCAGAGTGCAGCTGAGTGCTGTTGAGAAGTGTATAAAGGAGACAGTTGGGAAAGTTTTGTTCGATTACAAAATGCTCTGACCGGAACTACTACAAAAGCGTATTGGCCAGAGGTACTTTTGTTCAAGCTCGAGGGCAGCGTGAATGATGTACCGAGGCCAACATGCAGGGCTGGCCAATCCCATGCATGTGTATGGTATGCGGTGTACATATGGTATGGTGTATGCATGGTATTTTCAGCAGAAAATTCGCCATGCAGAAATTCATGTACGGTGTATGTATACAATTCTGGGTTCTGGCCGATCCTCCCAGCAAGGAAGCCCCTTGCTCTCAGCTTAAATATCAGCTTTGAGTTTTATCTGGTGCCCGGGACTTTCTTTGAAAGGGATTGGCGAGGGCAAAATATGCCCCTGCATACAGCAATAGTGTGCAGTCCAATTGGCTGACTGCACACTATTGCTTGGCGTGAAGGTTCAACCGGTGGTTCACAATCATTATCCGGCGATGGCCTTTGCAAATTCTTTAGAATCCATGTTTTGATAAATCTTGCGATGTTGCTAACCTGGTAGTGGCATTTGCTTTGCTCTGCTCTGCTCTGCTTCGTTTCGCTTTGCTTTGAGCCGGCACCACAGCACAACAACTGATCAGGTCACTTGCTTGCTTACATCAATATTAACTGATCAGGTCACTTGCTTGCTTGCATCATGGAAACGACTGATCAGGTCACTTGCTTGCTTACATCTATACTAACTGATCAGGTCACTTGCTTGCATCAATGGTGGCAACTGATCAGGTCACTTGCTTGCTTGCATCATGGAATCGACTGATCAGGTCACTTGCTTGCATGAATTGTAACAACTGATCAGGTCACTTGCTTGCATCAATAATGATTCACACTCAGCTTTGGCCAAGCAGGCAAAGTCGGCCAAATGGTTAGTCAGTAACTATCATCCAACAGCAATACACATTTGGCCAAACAGCCTTGCACACGTTGAATTGACAAGGCTTCTGCACAAGGAATTGCTAAGCAATGAGCAATAAACAGTAAACAACGAACAGTGAACAATTGCCAGTCAGCGTTGACTGTCCCGGTTACAGATGTACGTCTGACGACAGGCAATGATTGAGCAATAAACGATTTACAATGAATAACGAACAGTGCACAATTGACAATTTGCAGTCACTGTCCCAACTACAGATGTACGTCTACCCACGCCCCCTGCACGAGCCTAACACGGTACAGAAGCTGCACGACTTTGCTGCTAAGGCCTACGAAGAAGTGGTGGGTCATTGATAGTGTTGGCCAAGTCTCTATACATGTACACGTGCATACCACTTTTTGGCAGGGAGCTTCCTCATTACATGGATATCGTTACATGCAACGTGCAAACATGGTTGTAAACAGCCCTGGTTGTCGATATTTTGTTCCTCCTCGTACTGCACGTATGTGTACAACAACTACGGCCAAGCTTGTAGAAACCACCAAACAACTCTTGTTAGTAATGATTTGCGTCGTCCTTGGTTTTTTTCTTGTCTGTATGGAGATCCTTGTTGCTCATCAAGAGGGACGGCATTCACATCTATTTTATAGAAGCAAGCACACGTGCCCGTACAAAAAAAAGAAGGGCTAGGCAGGTAGCGCAGCCAGCTTGGTCAAGAAATCAGTAATCAGCGTGTCTCCACGCAAAGTCCCTTGCTATCAAACTACAACAAATGGCTCCTTGGTAGAGTTGGCCAGAACCATATGTATAAACGGTGTATATACGATGTTTTGGCAGGGAAATCACCAAATATACAGTCATATACGGTGCGGTGTGTGTTACAGTTCTGGCCAACCTTACTCCTTGGCCACAACACTGGATCGTGCAACATGTGTGACAGCAGCGACAGGACACAGAAGCTTTTGTACCCTTGAATGCACCGGCCCTTGCTCAAGAACGTGACATGCACTTTGTGAACAAACGTAGAAAGATGCAGACACGCAGGGAAACGAGAGAACAAGGAAGGGCAAATATTTTTTTCTGTTAGTCCATAATTACCTACCATACCTTAGGGATAACACCCATAAATATCGTTCTTTGCCCTGCGGGGTGACTGCGGCCTTTTTTAAAGGTATATTTGTTTTGACCCTACGGGATTGTGCGGGGTCGGTGAAATGAACTCTTTCCAGGTCGCTGCCGGTCATGAACAGTGAGAGGTCCCCCCCGCCCCGCCCCCTGTCCCACAGCACTAGGCAGCCTCAGCCTCAGCCTCAGCCTCAGCCTCAGCAGCAGCCCCAGCCCCAGCATCGGTTGCTCCCAAGGGGGAATTTCAGAAAGCAAGCCGCGGTGACAGCCGAGCAGCAGGGCAACTGTCCGAGCCAGCAAGCAAAAGCGGAGCAGGCTGAGCGTTGAGGCGGGGGTGGCAGCCAACAAAAGGCCGATTGGCAGGCCAAAGAAAGATGCCACATTCTCACAATTTGGTTGTGGGTACGCCTCAGGGGCACAGCTGTTATGCACAGAGGCATTGGCACTCATGAGGTGGAAGCTGTGTGGCAGAAGATAAATGGGAGGAAAGTGTTGGGGTTGAAGAGGACCAACGCTTGCGCATGCGAGCAGGTTAGAGCAACCCAGCAGCTAAAAAACGAGCAGGTGGGACAGACAAGGTCATGCACCAAGGCTGCCCGCACCCAAGCAACACCATCAGTACGCACGAGCAGCAGTGATAGAGGATGCAGAAGGCTTAGGGTAGTAGAATGAGAGCAACCTCACATGCAAACAGCATGCTGGAGTAAAATAAGGGGGTTCTTTTTCATTTACATTATTTGTGAAGTTTATCGGTGCTGAACAGGGCTAAATGCCCTGCGGGGTTGATGCAGTAAGGGCAAAAATATACAGTATGGGGGTGCGGGAAGGTGCGGGGTTCTACTAAATACTACTGAAATTTGGGGTGCGGGATGAGTACGGTATATCGATTTTCCAATGTCTACAGCAACAGCAGGTCTCTTCTAAGTCTTTACCTGAAACCCTCTTGTCCTTGCAGGCCGACCAGCGTGTACCTGGCTCAATATTTGGGAAAAAGGTATGTACACTCATACAACGCTCTTCGTGTTGACCAGCGTGATTCCCTGTATTGCTGTCAAGCGCTGCTGCTCGCAAGATTGTATTATTGTCCATTTTGCACTCATTTTAAGCCTGTGCGTCGCTGGTTGGCCTTGTAGCAATAGCAACACTAGGAGGTGGGTTAGCAATAGCAATAGCAACAAGGTTAGCAATAGCAATAGCAAGGTTATCAATATTATAGCAGCAAGGTTAGCAATAGCAATAGCAACACTAAGAGAACACAGCATGTTGGTGGTGACAAGATTGTATTATTGTCCATTTTGCACTCATTAGCAGCCTGTGCGTCGCTGGTTGGCCTTGTAGCAATAGCAACACTAAGAGAAGACAGCGTGTTGGTGGTGACAAGACACAGGACACAAGCGATGTGATGAGTGGCTTGTTTGTACTGACAGCTTTTTTGTGCCTTTTCCGCGCTTGCAGGAAGCTCGTCAGGTGCAAGAAGAGTGGGTCGAAGCTAACTCAGCAAACTCCGCCTTTGACTACAAGACTGCCCTCTTTGGAATTGCTTGCTTGCTCGTGGTAAGGGCTGATTCAGGAAAAGGGTAGGCATTCGTTTTTTGGCTTATGCTGCTGATCATCGTTTTAAGAAGATGTTCACCATTGTTGCGTGCGGCTCTTGAGGTGGTAGGACTTTGGGTGCTCAAATATATAGGGCTGAAGCTGTCACTCACTTTGATTGAGTACGACTGGAGAAGCAAGGCTTTTCTCCAGTGTCAGAAGCTTTGATGTGCATGACCTCTGATAATCATACGTCTTGATTTCGTTAGGGCATGGCTCAATGCTCAAGGCATGGCAAGGCATCCTTTCCTATTCCATGCCGGTGGTGTTTACACTACCCGCGGTCGTTATTCCTTTTCTGTCTTGATGAGAGATGATGCACAGATGACTTTGGTACTCTCACTGTATCGTTGCTTAGCCGCACCCATGCCAGACCGGAGGTCTTAGCGATATAAAAAAGAAAAGAAAATACTCCGCTGGTGGTGATGACACAGCCAGCATGATTAAGGGAATTGTGATTTAAATATGCAACTATTTCTGTTTCTGGCTTGACCCTCTGCAAACATTTGTATCCTTGATTCGCCACGCCAGACTAGGGGCTTCGGCAATTTAATTGCAACTGTTGTTGACACATTTAATCGAAAATGGTCCTCCGGGACGTATGTTAAATAGAAGTATCCTGGCTTGGCTTACTGCAAACATGCAGGGCTGGAAGGTAAAATCCTGGGCCAAGAAGAAGAAGGTGGAGGAGCTACTGGAAGCTAGGGCAAATGCAGAGAGCGAAAACACGCCTGCCATTGGAGGAAGCACTTCAGAGGACACCAGTGAAGGACGTGAGAAAAATGGAAAGTCCAAAAAAAAGAAGTAGGCAAATCAAACACCTGTAGTATGATAAGTATGATAAGGTTTTTGCATGGAGCTGTTCTTGCACAGCTCGCGGTCTCCATGCATAACTGGTTTGGGCCTGTCAGGGTTGGGGCTCTCCTTTGGCGGGTTGGCTGCTTTGGTGCTGCATGCTGCTGGGCTGAGTGACTGGCCTCTGTCTCGTCTTCCTTGTTGCCTTCTGTTTGCGCTTCTTCAAGCAAACAAACACTCTCTTTCTCTACACACTTTCTCTTCTTCATACAGTTGTTTCATGCTTCTTATGGACGTTTCCCCTTTTATTAAGCTAAGTGTGTTTACAGGCTTTTTTCAAGCTTCCGCTCAGATGCCCCCTGAGGCATATGTGGCGATGTAACCTTATTTAGGTTATTGTTTCTGGTATGGCCTCATGAAATCGGTGACTCCTTGCATGGTTGTAATGGCGTCGCGAAGCTTTGAGTACCCAGACATAAGCAGGACAACGTCCGTTTAACAAAGATATGCTGTCACCCCAGACATCAAGGTTACATCACTATATATGCCTCAAAGGGCATCTCAGCGGAAGCTGTCACCCCAGACATTTGCGTAGGAAAGTGTATTTAGGCACCAGCACCTACTATTTTCTGGAGGAGATCCTTTCCTCCAGAAATAATTGCAATGTAGCCGGCTTTCAAAATTCGTGTGCAGGAACACCCATACGCACCACCACTAAGTCTGGATAAAAAAGTAAAAACTTTCAAGCCCGGTCAAATTGATCTGCCACCTTATTTTGCAGTAAATTAGCCGGTCTGCATACAACACAATCTAGTTCTATGGTAGCTAAACCCCGCATCAAAACATGCAAAAATGGGCTGATGGGGCAAAAGGAATAGAACCTGCCTGGGCTCTGAAAGTGGTTCTCCTTTTTAGCCGTAGCACCTGCAAATAAATGAGCCCGATACAACCGTTCAGGGTGTTTACTATAAACGAAAATCCATATTTTTCAATAAGCTCAGATATTAAAAAGGTTTGCACTGAAAGTCACAGAAATGTTAAAGTAAATAGTGGCGCTGCGCTTGAGGACCCTAGGTCGTGCAACTCATCATTATTAGCTAGTCTTTTGTGAAAAGGCATGGCATATGTGCAAACTTCCACAGCTATGAAGACCTTAAGGGTGGTGCAAGATGTCTGTTGGAAATTCCTAAAACCTGCCATTCTTGATCCCGGACGCTTGCACCGAGCACACGTCGTCACAACAACAAGTGGCCGGAATGCAATTGTGCTCCTGAGATGTTGCACTTAGCCTCCTGTTCATCGCGAAAAGGCAACAACATGAATCCGCTCAGGAACCAGGCTTGCATTTCATGGCATCGCCAAATGCTCCACGCAGGGTCCAGTATGTCTTAGAAATAAGTCTTCTTTCCATTTATCTAGTTCTTATGCTCAGGAGCTCAATATAAATGGTGCCTCTCTCCATCCAAGGCACTGTTCAACAATCGAAAAGCATCATCTTTCTCAGCATGAGCTTCTCACTCGATTTGGCTGATAAAGTTTTTAGGATAAAGGTCACCATTTTTAAGCTATAAGACTCTCAATTTCTCTAGCAATCCTTAAGCCCTAGACATTTCGTGTCCTAGGGTCCAAAACAGCAGGTCTGCACCCCCCTCAACAATTATGCAGCCCCCTCACCTGATGGGGTCCTTGCAGCCCTTAGCTGGGCTCTGGGCGGCGCCTGCACGACCACCGTTTGCAAGATACCTGCAAGAAGGAAAATATCCATGACAGATGATGCAAGCAATACTGGCGTGGCCTAGGAAAGGGCACAAATTTGTAGGCACCTGGAGCAAGGCGGCGCGTGACTAATCTGAAAGAGTTTATTACAAAGCTGCTGATTGGTTGCGCATTGTGTAGTAGACTGAGATACAGGCAGCAAGATGCCAAACTCCAGTTAGCTTCACGTATTGTGTAGTAGACTGAGATACAGGCAGCAAGATGCCAAACTTCAGTTAGCTTCCAAGCTACTAAGGTTGCTGAACTTTACATTACCTTGAGGATGTGTTTTTAACTGCCTACGCAGTTTTCTTCTTCTTTTCGAACATTTGATGCAGTACAACAAGCATTTTACTCAAGAGTGCAAGGAAAAGAGAACCTCCTCCTATATACTACTCACTGCTGGTGGTATGGTTCAGCCATATAATACCGCTCAATAGGCTCGATCTCGGTCACCACCAAGTCCTTGTGCTTGGCCTGAAAGAAGCAGAAAAGAAGAGAACGCAGATAGTGTAAACACCTTGTGTTTGGCCAGGACGTTGCTTTACATTGCACGTATCTCATACCACAGCGACCCCTGATCGCTATTTCTGTTTATGAATTATTGGGGGGGGGGGGGGGCCCTGGCTGCTTGCTGCGTTTTCCTCCTTTCTTGAAACATGAGTAGGGTTGGCCAGAACCGTATATATACACCATTTTTGACCGTATATTTGATAGTTTTCCTGCCAAAAATACCGAATACACACCATATATATATATGGTTCTGGCCAACCCTAAACATGAGCTATGAGCAATGAGACGCGCACGTGACTCCTCCCCACCTGTGCTCTATCCTTGGCCTTTAGGGCTGCTTCACGCTGCTCAGGAGTGTGGAAGTACACACCCGACCTGGGGGACAGTGCAATAACAGCACTGTTGTTGTGAATATGTGCACGTGCACGTGCACGTGTGTGTGTATGTGTGTGTCATCATGGTAAGACAGGGTACCTGAAATGCTTACATTCTTCATGCAGCTAGAAGTGGAAGAGTCAAAATGCCAGGTGCAGTGCCAAAACAACAATGTGCAGCATTCTTTTCTGTTCCTATTTTGTTGTAAATAATTACCTCCTACCCTGCCTAACTACCTCTCGTCAGCTTGTGCTTTTAACCATTACCCACACCTTGAGCCTGCGCAGACTCTTGCACTGAGCACACGCTAGATGAGCACAAGCTACACATTTTTTCCGTCTCCTTCTCTTGCGTATCTTAGTCGCTTCCCCTTTTGTTTAGCTAGGTGTGGTTACAGGCTTTTTTCCAAGCTTCCACTCAAATGCCCCCGAGGCATATATAGTGATGTAACCTTACCTTACCTTATCCACACCTCGAGCCTGCGCAGACTCTTGCACTGAGCATACGTGCTTGTTACTGTCATTACAAGTACTACCCCCCTCTTCATTTGCCTGCTAAATTTCAATGCTTTGTTGCATGAGAGCTGCGATCAATGCCCTGCTGTTCAAATTGGCTTTCTCTGTAAACTCTGAATGCACTCTGAATGAACTCATCGATTTGCGTGGGGTCGTGACTCTGATTCCTAGCAAGCATAGGACTAGGTGCTTTTCTTACAATAATTGCACTTTTCTCTTCCCTGCATATCATATGTACCGAACAGCCGCTCAGCCAAACAAATGGCTGGAGGTCACCCCCTCTTGTAACCTTAGTAACCATTTTCTTTTCCCTGGAATTACCTGTACTGAGAGCCTCGGTCGTTGCCCTGCTGGTTTAGCTGCGTGGGTTTATGCTTTTCAAAAAACTGGTCAAGCAGCTCGTCATAGGCAACCTGCGCATGAAAGTCACCAATGATGTAAAGAAGGTGAGCGTGTAAAGGAGGTGAACGTGTAAAGAAGGTGAACGTTTAAAGAAGGTGAACGTGTAAAGAAGGTGAATGTGTAAAGAAGGTGAACGTGTGAAGAAGGTGAACGTGCGAAGGTGTACGTGTAAAGAAGGTGAACGTGTAAAGAAAATGAACGTGTAAAGAAGGTGAACGTGGAAAGGTGTACGTGTAAAGAAGGTGAACAAGGAAAGAAAATGAACGTGTAAAGAAGGTGAATCGACATTACATCTGATCAAATTACCTTTATGGAACCAGTTGCCTAGGAGCTCCGACTTTAATGCGTAAGTGGAAACACATCATTCAGGCACAAGGGTTTACCGTGTACAAGGGTGTGTATCATTCATATATGAGTGTGTATCATTTATATATAAGGGTGTGTATCATTCGTATACAAAAGTGTGTATCATTCATATATAAGAGTGTGTATCATTTATATACA
>Ga0307947_1004104_pt1 | contig 11557 bp, 9 predicted proteins | sample OrgLakmetagen232_FD_201840 | JGI IMG/M metagenome (GOLD analysis project Ga0307947, IMG submission 201840) | Saline water microbial communities from Organic Lake, Antarctica - #232 | ecosystem: Environmental > Aquatic > Non-marine Saline and Alkaline > Saline | place: Antarctica: Organic Lake...
GGGAGGAGTCCAAGGGCTTGGTTCCCAAAATTACACATTGAACCCTTCAAACAGTTCAAGGGTTCTAGAACTTTCACGAACTAAACAACCCTGGTGAAAATAGTACCAACAGTACCATAGTAATAATAGCTCCGTTAGTAACATTAGTATTACCGTTTGTTTACGATCACTTCGGAAATTAATTAATTATTTGGCCAGAAAACGAAAATTTTTTTTAATTCTTGGAGGCCTCTCCGAACTGACTTCAGGGTGATAAATTAATTATTTATAGTTTTGAGGTTGAAAATCCTAATGAGCTCCAAGCGCGCCAGTGTGAACCCCCTGGCCGGGTTCTTGAAGCCTCAGCCACAGCTTCAGCCTCAGCCACAGCTTCCGCCATAACTAACAGCAGTAGCAGTGCACAGGCAGCATTCACAGGGGGGCTCTCGAACTCAAAAACTATTCCCGACAGGGCCCTCCCGAAGTGCCCTCGAACTCAAAAATTAATCCCCAGACTCCCTCACGAACTGAAATCGAAAATTCAAATAATTATTTGAAAGTGTGGTCACGAACTGATCGTGAACGAACGGTATATCATAACATTCGCCAGGAAGAGTATGGAAAGCTCTGTGGGGATCAGGAGGGTGCCAGCTTAGGCTTGAAACTGGCTCCTGGCAAGAGATTTTTCTTTTTTATTTGCATCGTGACGTGGCGTTGGAGTTCTTACGGGGAAACGAAAAGGTGTTATACGCTGGACTCAGCAGCAGTGTGCTAAAGAGGTCACCTGATGTGAATGACCTCCCATTTGCTGTTGAGAAACTTCTTTAGAGCCCATACAGCCACCAATTAACACCTTGCCGGTGCCCGTCTTCTTGCTTCATCGGTGGAAACAATTGATAATTATAATTATTATAGTAGATGGTTTTTAATATAATTAGTACACTTCATCAAACCTTTATAAACAGAGTCATCTGCCTCTGCTGTGCTCGCCTCTCCCCTGGCCCTTTCGACAGGATTTGCAAGCATGGTCTTTGATGCGAGAGTCGCCCTGCAAGGACCGCCTGCCGACCAAAAAGTGGTTCACTCCAGGCCAGGTGAGGGCGGCATTGAAAGCTGTTATGATGAAGCTCTTGAGTTTTGGTGTACAGTTGCGCTGTGTACCTACCTCTGTCGTGTAAGCTAAACCACTTTACACCGAAAACTGTTGCTCGTGTGGTGTGATTGGATTATGGCTAACCATCTAAGGTGCCAGTGAAAGCTTTTGCTCGTGTTGCGTTTGTAGATGATGGCTGACCATCTAAGGCGGCAGTGAAAGCTTTTGCTCGTGTTCTGTGGGGGTGGGGGCTGACCATCTAAGGCGGCAGTGAAAGCTTTTGCTCGTGTTCTGTGGGGATGGTGGCTGACCATCTAGCAGCGTGTGCAAGCGGTGCTGTTTTGGGTACGGCATGCGACGGAAAGAAGATAGAAGGCCTTTTGGCCTGCCTGTCTTTTTGATGGCTGCTTACCCAACAGCGTGTACGAGCGGTGCTGTTTTGGGTACACAGTACGGTTAAAAGAAAAGGGCGTTCCTCCACCTTGCCCTTAAAAACCGTCGAGCAGCGCTTCTCACACTTAAGCTAATTGTGTCGAGCAATACATGGTTGCCCTATCAGCCCTTCCAATGCCCTTCCATTATTTTTCAGGCAGCAGTCCACAAAATTTGCAGCAATCCAAGAAGTGTGCAAACAGTTTGACCAGCTGCTGCGCTGTCAACCTTTCCAATGTACTACCCTTTCTGCAGTAATGTCCCTTTCTGCAGAAATGACCCTTTATGCAGAAATGTCCCATTACGCAGAAATGACCCTTATCCCAAAACCCTCACTTCCCCTTATCATTGGCACGCTCAACCCACAATATCCATAAAGCCCTGCATTGACCTTGCCAGTGCACTCATGCCCTCACAATTCACGTGCACCCTTTAAGGTGGTTGTCCTGTCGGCCGTCCTGACTCTCAACCCTTCAGTTCCCTTTCATCGCACCCAGGCCTTCCAAGCAGCATGCATCTCTCTGTCGTTCAACTCTTCAGTTCCCTTTCATCGCACCTCAGGCCTTCCAAGCAGCACGCATCATCATATTATGCTCTCTCTGTCGTTCAACCTTCCGTTCCCAATCATCGCACCTCAGGCCTTTCAAGCAGCATGCATCATCCTTTAATGCTCTCTCTGTCGTATCATAGAAGCCCTCTTGAACCACATGCACCTTAGACGCACGCCACAGGCCTCCCTGGCCCTTTGTCACATGCTGAATAAAAAAGGCTCAAGCCTATAATGCTCTCGTTCTTGCACCCACGAAGCCCTCACAAATTGCATGCGCCTTCCTACACACGCCATAAGCCTCCCTGACTCTCTGCTATGTGCCCTCCTTGCATGCAGGACGTCAGAAGCTGGAGCAGAGCAATATGTTCGTTAGCACCTCAATCAAATGACCATGTGCGTGCTATTCACACACACACACGTTCTAACACACAGCGTGTTTCACTGGTCTCCCTGTGCAGCTGAGGAAGCTGGAGCGCAGCAAACTCAGCACGCTGCTGAGCGTGCTGTCACACTACCCACGGGCTTACAAGGTCTTCACCCCTTTCGTGCAGTCCCACCTGCCCGAGCAGTGTGTGGAGGCGCCGGCCACCGTGTTGTGAGTAAGGCAGTGGTGCACACCGTACACCACTTAATCTTTTAAATAATTGCTTTGTAATGTTCGTAGCTGCCTGAGCAGCGTGTGGAGGCGATGGTTATCATGCTAATGCTTATTATTATAATGCAGTGTGTGTAGTTGCATGAGCAGCGTGTGGAGGCCATGGTTATCATGCTAATGCTTATAATCATATTGCTATATGTGTAGCTGCATGAGCAGCGTGTGGAGGCGATGGTTATCACGCTAATGCTTATTATATTATACTGCAATGTGTGTAGCTGCATGAGCAGCGTGTGGAGGCGATGGTTATCATGCCAATGCTAATTATCATATTGCTATGTGTGTAGCTGCATGAGCAGTGCATGTAGGCGGCAGCCACCATGGTTAATGTTTTGAGCATCACATATTGTGTGGCTGTTTAAGCAGTGATGTAGCAACCACTAGAATTATGGTCTCAGTATGAACTATGAATGGCCTCAGTATGAACTTCCAGTTGTAGGGTGTGTCTTGCGTGGCCGCCTGCGTGGGGGCAGTACATCGGGGAAGGGTCAGTCAGTGCAGGTTGGTAGAGCAGTGCAGACTGTGTCTTTGTGTGTACCATGTATGAATTGGTAGAGCAGTGCAGACTGTGTCTTTGTGTGTACCATGTATGAATTGGTAGGGCAGTGCAGACTGTGTCTTTTGTGTGTACCATGTGTGTATTGGTAGGGCAGTGCAGACTGTGTCTTTGTGTGTATTATGTTTGAATTGTTAGGGCAGTGCAGACTGTGTCTTTGTGTGTACCATGTGTGTATTGGTAAGGCAGTGCAGACTGTGTTTTAGTGTGTATCATGTATGAATTGGAAGGGCAGTGCAGACTGTGTCTTTGTGTGTACCATGTATGAATTGGAAGGGCAGTGCAGACTGTGTCTTTGTGTGTATTATGTGTGAATTGGTAGGGCAGTGCATACCACACCTTTGTGTGTGGCTATGAAAGCACAGCGCCAAAAGACGTTATACAGTAGGCAGAGGCTTGCTTTTCTATAGAGTGCTGGAATTTCACTCATTTCACTCATTTCACTAGTGTGAGAATTTTTCCCAGCACTCGCAGTAAGGTTCGCTCACACACATAAGTACTCACACATCAGCGACCTCAAAAGCTCACCCAACACTTTGTTTTTGTTCGTATATCTGTTCCATTGTAGTAACTGCAGCATGTTGACTCAAACGCACGTTTGCACATACACACATAAGCATGTGCGCGCACATGTACACACAAACACACAAACAACCACATAAACACACACATACATACACACACATACATCACCACCACATAAACACACGATTATACACTGTGTCAACGTACAACGTACCTTGGCGCACAGAGAGAGCCGTATTTCTACCTTGAGGGGTAAAGGAGCAGTGCTGTCCATGCTCGTGGAGGTGCCGCTAGATCCGCTCTGCAGTGCAGACCTCACAGACAGCAGTTTGACGGGCGGTGGCAGCTCTTCTCCGGCATCCACGGTCATCATTTTGAACAAGTTTTCGCCTGGTGGGGGCCGCTGGGTGGTGATCGGCCTCGAGGTGCGCAGGGTCAAAGTGCTTTAACAGTGGGGTAGTTGGCAGCCAGAGTATGGTGTAGCGACCATTTTGTATACTGAGCAAGCTTTTTCCCGGTGGGGGTTGCTGGGAGGTGAACCGCGGGATACTCGTATCAAGTGAGCAGACGCCGAGGTAGGTCCGCTCACTAGATACGAGGAAGCCTCGATGCACAAGTGAGTGGACGCCGAGGTCGATTGATCAGGTTGAGCGACGTGGTAGACCGAGTGACAAGGACGGCCTCGAGGTGCATAGGGTCAAAGTGTTGTTTTCACAAGGGGGGTAGTTGGCAGGCAAAGTATGGCAGGCTGACGGGCTGATTGTGCTGGTGAGGGACCTTGAGATGTGCAAAAATGGAGGGGGCAAAAGGCGTCATTCTGTGTTTATGAAGAGTTTTCTCAATGGGGGATACGCTACGACTGAATAGAACCTGGTACTTAGGGGTTTCTAGGGTTGAGGTAGAAGCCTTCAGATTGGTGGTGTTAAAGTGGGTACAGGGAGGCACTGCGGTATATGTGTGTGAGGGGGAGGCGGAGGAGCATTGTAATGCACGAGCATAAAGCAGCTTTCGACCAATCATATGCTTGTACCAAGCCTTGCAGCTGGAAGCTAGGTCGGTGTGGGACGTTGAGCAATTTCAGTCAGTCAAGAAAGAGCCATTTTTGGATACACACACATGTGCGCTCACATACATTCATTATAAACACTCACACACACATGCACACACATGTGTGCTCACATGCATTAAATCAGACACACCCATGCAAAGGCAGATGCACACCCACATGCTCTCTCTCTCTCTCTCACACACACACACACACACACACACACATGCACACACATGTGCGCTCACATATATTATTTGAGACACACTCATGTGAAGGCAGGTACACACCCACATGCTCTCACACACACACACACACACACACACGCACACACGCACACACACACACTCACACACACACAGAAATTGAGTGCGTCGCTTGGATCCCATTTTGTACTAAAATCATCGGTGGAGGTCATTGAGCCAGGTGAGCTGAAAATGCTTTTGTCTGCAAATGAACTCCTGTGTGCAAGCAGAGGCAAAACTCCCACATGCTAACACTTTAAGCGTTGGACAAGGAAGGGCTGTCCAAATTTTAAAAACGTAGGAGCCTTACCACAGTTCTGTGCCCGTAGATACTCCAGGGCAGCAGATTACAATTTTAATTTTGTTTTTGCCTAGGCTGTTACTTTTGGGGGGGGGGGGGCAACTTCTAACCACACTAAAAACAATCCTTGTTGGTGAGTTGACTCATTTAACTATTAGTTGTTGACACAATTGCTTCGTTGAAAATGATTTTGGAGAATGATTTATTTGTTGTTGACCTCAAAATCACATGCAGGCGTTTGTTGCCTCGTTCTTAAGTTGGCTCCCATGCGCCTTTCCCCTTTTTCTACCATTCTCTTTTCTTATACTCACCGCTACCTATCATCAAACCTACATACAAGAGCAGGTAAATACTATGCTGCCTGTGAGCCTTCGCCACAGCCGTTTAAAGAAAGGAAGAGACCACCTCTACAAGGCTCACATACGTAATTACTTTTTACCCTTTGTCATGCCCCAAATCGAAATGATCGACCCTGGGAAGTTTTGTGTAGGGTCTGAGGAATCCAACCCGAAATCGAGGCCGTCACCCTCATCATGAGGCTGTTAAAAAAAAGTATACGCAAGGGGGGATAACATTACAAGCATGGACTAAGGAAACGAAGACGGAGCTTTCGGACAGCGGAGTGCTCACGCTACCAGGCGGACGCAAACCCCGCGAACCCGAAGAGTCTGGCCCGACCACGGGCCACTAGGCTTTCAGGGCAGCTACCCTGAAGAGGCTGAGGCAGAGAAATATATCAGGATGAGAAACACGTGTCTAAGAACTGTGTCAGGAAATGTATCAGGAGGAAGGCATGCCCAATTCTTGGGGTGAGCCCCCAACATCATCTCCTTGCCCCACCCAACCCTGCTCATTTGCATCAAGAGACTTCGCGCAAGGATTGCTGCTGCAACACCTGCGCACTCGGCTTGTTCCCCCAAATTCATACACCCCCCCAAATCATACCCCCACCCCACAGGTGAAGAGGTTGATCCCATGAAGTATCTCAAAAAGGACAGGCTTGGAACCCGGCGCCTCCCTAGCTGGCAGGCCACTGGCGCACCCGACTTGTTCCCCATGACGCCCATGCCCAAAACCGGCCAGGTCGGCACTTCCTCGCCCAGCAGCAGCAGCGCAGCAGGCCCAGCAGACACCAAGGCTGCTGCCTTATCGGTGCAGGGTTACACGCTGGAGCCCGTGTACGCCGCGCTGTCCCCCTTAGAGCCTAAGGACTTTTTCAGCGTGACGCGCGGCAAAGCAGGCAAAGACATTATGGGGCGTGCACTTGACGGCCTGGGCGATCTGGCGCAAGGTGTGCGCACATGTGTGTGTGTGCGTGTGTGTGTGTGTGTGTGTTTGTGTCTGTTCTTTTTTGGACTGCTGGATCTATGATCAAGCAGTGTGACTGTGCCTTATAAAAACACAGGAACACTTGATTGTGTAGTGTGTCATTGCTTTTTTCCAGATCAGATCACAGGAACACTTGATTGTGCAGTGTCTGTGCTTTTTCAGATTGCTGGATCTGTGATTACGCATAACCTGCGCCAGAAATTTTGCTCGGCTTCCTCCCTAGCACGCATGAACGCGCATAAATGAACACACACACTCACACACATGCACACACACATGTTGCACATATACATCCAGGCCTAAGCAGCAACAACGACGCAGAGCCTTCCTCGATAGAGCCTCTGGCCGGCTTGCCTGGATTGGAGGGTTTGCAATTAATGCGCTGGCAGGACGCTCTGCAGGTACAGCGATCAAAAAGTGTTTAAAAGCTTTCGAAAGGCACATTCGACTCCCAATCATGTGAATGTACAAGTTCTGCCATGGGTTTTTCGGATTGTTAAAGCAAGCAAGATTGCGTTTGCCCAATCTGCAAAGGTTTCAGATCAAACCCAGATGGTCATGTCCTGTTTGGGGCCTGGAGGCTAGGTGGCAAGGATATGCCAGACAGGTAGATGTCAACGTCGAATTTCGATGACAGCAATAAGCACGCTTTTCGTCACAGACACGCAGATTTAGCCTACTGTTTGTAATAATCGCACACACACACACACACACACACCAGATGCTGCCGCTGTGCATGTTGCTACGTCCATGACGAGGGTTGGCCAAAACCACACGTACATACGTATGTTTACCTAAGGTAGTATGAGCGGGAAATTGTCCGTAGAAACTGTCAGGCATCACACACAGTGTGTGTATACGGTTCTGGCCAACACTGATCATAACACAGGCGAGCCAGGTCATGCTGTTTGCAGGGGCTAGCTCACACCACGTGCAGGCTAACTATACCATGGGTAGGGCAGACTATCATGTGCAGGGGCTAGGTCACACCACGTGCTGGCTAATTATGCCATGGGCAGGTTAGATCATATGCCGTGGGCAGACTTGTTGTGCCATGTGCAGGCCAATTGTGCCATGGGCAGACTAGATCATGCCATGTGCAGGCTAACTATACCATGGGTAGGGCAGACTATCATGTGCAGGGGCTAGGTCACAGCACGTGCAGGCTAATTAAGGTGTGAGCAGACTAAATCATGCTGCGTGCAGGCTAATTATGCCATGGGCAGGTTAGATCATATGCCGTGGGCAGACTTGTTGTGCTATATGCAGGCTGATCGTGCCATGGGCAGACTAGATCATGCCGCGTGCTGGCTGATTATGCCATGGACAGACTAGATCATGCCGTGGGCAGACTTGTTGTGCCATGTGCAGGCAAATTGTGCCATGGGCAGACTAGATCATGCCACGTGCTGGCTGATTATGCCATGGGCAGACTAGATCATGCCACGTGCAGGCTAATTATGCCATGGGCAGATTAGATCATGCCGTGGGCAGACTTGTTGTGCCATGTGCAGGCTAATCGTGCCATGGGCAGACTAGATCATGCCATGTGCTGGCTGATTATGCCACGGGCAGGCCAATTACGTCTTGGGCAGACTAGATCATGCCATGTGCAGGGGAGGGGCTGTACGCCATGCCACATGCAGCAAACAGTGTTGGAACACACTATGGCCACGCAGACCATGCTCATGCTTGAGGGGTAGCCTTAAAGACACATCAGTGTTTCTACGAGGAGTAAGTAGCCTGTGCAAGGCAGTATGCAGCCAGACGCTCTCTGACAGCCCTCTGTTTGGCAGACGCCCTCCGTGTAACAAACAGCAGTGGCACGACTTTGATCAAGTTGCTGCAAGAGTGCTCTCAGAGTGCTCACAATGCATCTAGTGCAAACATATGAAGAAGTGACAAAGTGACAAACTTGTGAGTGGTTTTGATCAAGTTGTTGCAAGAGTGCTCACAGACTGCTCACAGAAGAGTGCTCACAGAAGAGTGCGCTCAGAAGAGTGCTCACAGAGAGTGCTCACAGAGTGCTCACAGTGCATCCAGTGCAAATGTGTGAAGAAGTGACAAACATGTGAGTGGCAGACATGTGAAGAAGTGGCAAACGTGTGAAGAAGTGACAAACATGTAAAGAAGTGTCAGACGTGTGAAGAAGTGACAGACATGTGAAAAAGTGGCAAACATGTGAAGAAGTGGCAAACGTGTGAAGAAGTGACAGACATGTGAAGAAGTGGCAGTCATGTGAAGAAGTGGCAGACATGTGAAAAAGTGGCAAACGTGTGAAGAAGTGGCAAACATGCGAAGAAGTGGCAGACATGCGAAGAAGTGGCAAACGTGCGAAGAAGTGGCAAACATGCGAAGAAGTGGCAGACATGCGAAGAAGTGGCAAACGTGTGAAGAAGTGGCAAACGTGTGAAGAAGTGGCAAACATGCGAAGAAGTGGCAAACGTGTGAAGAAGTGGCAAACATGTGAAGAAGTGGCAAACATGCGAAGAAGTGGCAAACGTGTGAAGAAGTGGCAAACATGTGAAGAAGTGGCAGACATGTGAAGATGTGGCAAACATGTGAGTGGCAAACATGTGAAGAAGTTCATCTTCACCCCACCTCAATTTGCAGGCGGTGCACCGGCCTGTGTCCCCTGCCACACTCACAGCAGGAAGGCGGCAGCTTGCATTTCAGGTGTGTGTGTGTGTTTGTATGTGTGCGTTGTGTTTTTAGTGTATGTATGTACGTGTGTGTATTTATGTGTGTGTGTGTTGCCCGGATCAAGATTTGGTCAGCCTGGTTGCACGTGGTGTGAAGGCACAGCATACTTGCAGTGCACATCTGCAGGCTGTGGCTTGCGCTGGGTGTAGGGTGTAAGTGTGTATGCACTAATATGCACTACAAGGAGTGTATGCACTGGGTGTAGGGTGTAAGTGTGCATACACTATTATGCACTTCCGGAGTGTGTGTGTACCACTGGTTTAACTACTAAGAGTGAATATGAATGTGGGACTGTGGCTGATGATGTGAACTGCGCAGTGGCTGATGATGTGTACTGCGAAGTGCTTGCCAGTGTTTGAACTGCCGACCTGCAACATCCTGCAGAGCAGCTTCCTGTACAGCGTTTCATGCCGGCCTTTGCTCTGTGTGTGTGCTTGCATGCGTGTGTGTGTGTGCAGACTGTGTTGTGGCAGTCATGTAGGCTCTGATGTGCTGTTGCACACATGGGCTTGTTTATACTCGTGAAAGGCACTGTGACGCCTCCCTGCACTGAAGTGTCATGACTTGGAATCCCAGCTTGCGTTTCAGTTCTCTTTTCAGTTCTCTTTCGTTTGCCTTGTGAGCGCAGTAGGCAAGGGACTATTACCAGGGATATAAAAAGCTTGGCCCCTTTGACTCAGCAGTGCGCAGACGTGTCATGGCTATTATTAGGGGGGCTGGTTAGAACCATTTATAAGTATATACGGTATTTCTGGCAGGGAAATCACCATGCATATGGTCATATACGGTGTGTATATGCAGTTCTGGCCAACCCTACTTTTAATTCCAGCTTGTGTTTCAGTCAGCGTGTGCAGCATTTGAGCTGCTCTTCTGCCTCGTTGATTTTGGTGCTGCCGTCCTCTGCATACGTGCATACGTGTGCAGGAGATGTTCTTCTTGCATCTGCAGCGCCTGCAACGACACACAGAAGGTTACCTTATCCATCTTGAAAATCATAAAGCTGCCTCATTGCCATCCTCTGTGTGTGTATTTGTGTGTGCAGGAGATGCTCCTCTTGCAACTGCAGCGCCTGCAACGACAAACATGAGGTTACCTTATCCATTTTGAACAGCATAAAGCTGCCTCATTGCCATCCTCTGTGTGTGTATGTGCGTGTGTGCGTGTGTGCAGGAGATGTTCTTCTTGCAGCTGCAGCTCCTACAACGGCGAAGGGACTTCCTCAGGCGCATGGCGAGGTGCGCTCTCTTGGAAACCGTAAGGGGTTCAGTAGCAAGTGCAAGCAGAGTGAGCGCCTGGTGCTCCAAAGCAAAACGAGCGCCTGATGCTCAAAAGCAAAGCAAGCGTCTGGTGCCCCAAAGCTTTTCACCCTCATCCCCTTTGCTCCCTTTTTTTACGTCGCACGCCCTGGAATTTTTAACCCTCATCCCCTCTGCCCCCTTATTTTCGGTTGCATTGTGACTTTCTCTGTGGCCCTCCCACCACCCGTCATTAATTCAGGAGGGTCGTCCAGAACTGTGTATATGCACCGTATATGAATTTATATTTGGTGAAATCCCTGCCAAAAGAACCGTGTATACGCCGTGTATGTATATATGTACCCGGTTCTGGCCAACCCTAGTCATGTATGCAAACACTTCGCAGCTCACACTGTGCGTGCACTCACATGCACTCGTGTAGGGTTGTGACACTGTGCGAGCATGTGTGACACTGTGTGTGCAAGCATGTGTGAGAGCATGTGTGTGAGCATCTGTGACACTGTCCAAGCATGTGTGACACTGTGCGTGCACTCACATGTACTCGTGTAGGGTTACTCGTGTGGGACACTCGTGCAGGGTTCTGGCACTGTGCGAGCATGTGTGGCACTGTGTGTGTGAGCATGTGTGTGAGTATCTGTGACACTGTCCAAGCATGTGTGACACTGTGCGTGCACTCACATGTACTTGTGTAGGGCACTGGTGTAGGGTTGTGACACTGTGCGAGCATGTGTGGCACTGTGTGTGTGAGCATGTGTGTGAGTATCTGTGACACTGTCCAAGCATGTGTGACACTGTGCGTGCACTCACATGTACTCGTGTAGGGTTACTCGTGTGGGACACTCGTGCAGGGTTCTGGCACTGTGCGAGCATGTGTGGCACTGTGTGTGT
>Ga0307947_1004105_pt1 | contig 11557 bp, 7 predicted proteins | sample OrgLakmetagen232_FD_201840 | JGI IMG/M metagenome (GOLD analysis project Ga0307947, IMG submission 201840) | Saline water microbial communities from Organic Lake, Antarctica - #232 | ecosystem: Environmental > Aquatic > Non-marine Saline and Alkaline > Saline | place: Antarctica: Organic Lake...
TGGAAGGGAGCCTCCCCTGCTTGCGTGCCAGTCCTGCAAATGAATCGGTATAACATCAAACCATTGTGTTTCAATCAAAGAGCATCTTGCAGTATGCAATAAGTAGCGATAAGCTGCTGGAAGGGAGCCTCCCCTGCTTGCGTGCCAGGCCTGCATATGAATCGGTATAACATCAAACCATTGTTTTCCAATCAAAGAGCATCTTGCAGTATGCAATAAGTAGCGATTATAACATCAAACCATTGTGTTCCAACCATAAAGCAGTTAGAAGTCTGCAACACGCAGCTACAAGCTGATGGAAGGGAGCCTCCCCTGCTTGCGTGCCAGTCCTGCAAATGAATCGGTATAACATCAAACCATTGTGTTTCAATCAAAGAGCATCTTGCAGTATGCAATAAGTAGCGATAAGCTGCTGGAAGGGAGCCTCCCCTGCTTGCGTGCCAGGCCTGCATATGAATCGGTATAACATCAAACCATTGTTTTCCAATCAAAGAGCATCTTGCAGTATGCAATAAGTAGCGATAAGCTGCTGGAAGGGAGCCTCCCCTGCTTGCGTGCCAGGCCTGCACAGGGAATGGAAGAACTTTTTGCCTCTGTGAGTGCCATAATGAACTCAAAAAGCACTCAGAGAGGCAAAAGGCACCAGAAGAAAGTACAGCAATAGCTGCGAGGAGGATGCATACCCGGCTGCGTTCCAGGCCTGCGTGGTCCCATCGAACACATGTGACACATCTCTGAGACACATCATGTGACATGTCACATGTGACATGAGGCACAAACTTACTAAGACAATTTATTACAAGCTTACTACGACAATTTATTACAAGCTTACTAAGACAATTTATTACAAGCTTGCTTGCCAGACTGGCAATATGCAACAAGTCAAAATGTGTTCTAGAAAAACCATGCCATCTAAAGTAGACATCAGTAAAGAATTATTATCTGCTTGCTTCAGTCATTGTTTTGATTTAAAGCATTTTGGGTCAGGGTGCTAATGCAGTTTTACAAGGAGGTACTCGTTCAACTTTCAGGAGCACGTCACTGTGGAGAGTACGAGAAGGATGCTTTCTTGCCTCTCTAGTGCAATTTGTCACAAATTTGCATGTCCAGCAGTGCACCGAAATCCGACAAGCAACTTAAGCTCAAAACCCTAGCATAATGTCTACAGCACACCTTTACTGGAATGTCAACAGCACACCTCCGCTGGCCCTCGGGTGTTAATATTTTCTTTCGCTGCCTTTTGCGTCAAAACCTACAATGCTACCGAACACGCACACGTACCATCAACAAAGCAGCCCAGGGATCCGAGAACTTGGGCACCGGGGGAGGGAGCGGCCACGGTCCTTCTGCCGTGCTGCTGCTGCTACTGCTACTGCTGTGCACAGCCTATGCGTAGAAATGAGTGTCCCATTGTCTTAGTTGAAATAAGCAAAGGCGCTCTCTTCAGCTTACAAATGCCACGTCAGCAGAACAGTCCATATGTAAACAACACCTGCGTGCATCTTCTTCGAGATACGTAGGCTTGTCTGCAAGGCTGTGCAGGCTTGTCTGCAAAGATTGGAGGCTGGATATGTGCGTGCTTCTGTCCTCCCTTTAGGATGCTGTATGAGAAGTAACATCTCTGTTGATAGGGATTGGGTTTGGAGGGCAGTGCAGTAGTTCCGTGGAAAGATAACAACATTTTTCAAGTTGTAAAATTATAAAATAAATATACTGATTTACACACAAATTTAAATATTTTAATGATGTAGGCTTGTTCTGAAAGCGAAAAGTTGTACAGGGCAATGACTTGAGGTGGGCTAGGCCTCCTGCAACCCAGAAATTGTAGAGGGAAATGGAGAAGTACACTAAGGGCCCCATCCTGGTGAGGATGAGCCTGTTCTGAATTGCGAGAACGCGCATATCTGAGTGCAATCACGTGCTGAAAGACTTACTTCCGCCAAACATGATCATGCAGGGCACCGGCACGTTTGCCAGCGTTTTCAAGGCAACCCACAAGGATGTGCGTACGTCTGTGAGCGAGTATGCTGTCATGCAGAATGATGACTGTGTGCATTTCACGAGATAAAACCCTCTCACACAATCTTACTGCACAAACGCAGACAGGAGAGGTGGTTGCCATCAAGAAGATTAGCATCACTGACAGCAAGGAGGTGTGTCAGCTAGCATGAATGCGAGTGCACGTTCAGTTCCAAAAATCAGGAGCAAGAGAGGAATAGCAAATGCATATTTGATATTCATGCTGTGTTTCACGCATAAGTCTTGAATAGCTATAGTGTTGCTTATGTAGCCAAAGGCCTCTCCCAAGCTAAAGGTTAAACTTCTGCATTAACAGGAAATGTTGCGTTCGTCACAAAAGAAGACCTTACACATATTTTGTCAGAGCAACAACCCTGCATGCCGCACTGCCCTTCTACAGAAGAGCACCACATAAAGCCCTACTTTATGCAATTAAAAGCCTGCAACGTGTGCATGGCACAGTGCAGTGCGGTCTCAGTAAGGGGAAAGCACAGAAACACTCAGCTGGCGATGCAAAACTTGCTTTTGACTGCAACTCTTGCAGGGTGTGCACGGTACTGTTGGGGTAAAAATGTCACGTAGCTAAATACAAAACACGCATTTAAACCTGTCCCAACTAGGGCGTGCATGTTACAGCCCTGCGGGAGATGAAACTGCTGCGAGAGATCCACCACCCCAACGTTATTGCCCTGCGAGACGTGTTCCCTCTCAAGAAGAACATAGCTCTGGTGAGTGCAGCAAGTGTGGACACATGCGTTCCCTGTCACAAAGGATACAGCTCTTGTGCGTGCGCCAATTGCAGAAATAGGCTAATCATTGGCATTGGCCTTTGAGATGTGTTCCCTCTCAGGAAGAACATAGCACATAAGAAAATAGAACCTAAGTGCAGCAAGTGTGGACACACGTGTTCCCTGTCACAAAGCATACAGCTCTTGTGCGTGCCGCGGGTGTGGAAAGAAGCTAGAAGGGAGGTGTTGGGATTAAGTGTGTTCACTCTCAATACGAGCAGGGCTCTGGTGCGTGCGGCAATTGCGGAAAGAGGCTAGAAGGGAGGTGCTGCGAAAGAATTTGATACCTTAAAAAACCTACGTGGAGAGTGATTACCTAATGGCGCACTCATCGCATTGCATTGGTTCTTATAAATCTTGCAAGCAGTCTCTTGCGTGCATGATGATCTTTCAATCAGAGCCAGCTGCATCTAGGGTTTGCCGTCACATTGCGAATTAAGCATAATTGGTGGGGCACTTGGTAGTCGTAATGCAGCCAGCGTTTTTAAGTTTAGTTTAGTTTAGCACAAAGACATTCAACACCTAAAATGGCTGCTCAACCAGCGTTTTTAAGGGAGGGGGCTACATAGGTGCCTGCACTAGCCAACCCCACCGAGATCACGTCTGTGTAGGCATTTTGCTGTTGTTGAATGAGAGTGTGCTCTTCACCAAAGCGATTCAAATACACCGGTATGCTATGTCAGCATCTCGTCACATGTATCCTTTCGCGAGCGAAGCATGCGTTGAATCCCGTACTATACTGTATGTACCTTTTTCATGCAGGTACGCACTGCTGTTCATTTAGAGGGACTTGATCGGTGGCGGTCATGCAGAACATGAACACCTATCAAATGGCCCTTTTTTTTACGTTCATACAGCATGGTTTGGTTGATGGCGGTCATGCAAGACGAGGCATACAAGAGGGCACATGCCATCTCCCTTTGTTTGAGCGCCACATCCCGTACTTCCAACGCAAGGTCAGGTGCCACCATTGTTTGTGCTTGCAGGTGCTGCCGTTTATGGAGAGTGATTTGGAGGCGGTCATTCGAGATCGCGCCATAATCCTGTCACCCGGGCACATCAAATCCTACATGAAAATGTTGCTGTCGGGGCTGGAGGCCTGCCACTCCCACTGGATTGTGCACAGGTGCTTGCACGTGTGGATAGTTGTGCGTGTGTGTGTATGTATGTTTGTGCGTGTACTTGAAATCTGGGCTGGAGGCCTGTCACTCCCACTGGATTGTGCACAGGTGCATGTGCTTGAAAATTCGTCCGTCGTGCATCCGTTGTTGCTTTAGGTGCTTGCACGTGTGGATAGTTGTGTGTGTGTGTGCTTGAATCCTATCCGTCATGCATCCGTTGTTGCTTCAGGTGCTTGCACGTGTGAATATATGTGTGCATGTGATTGATTTCCTTATTTTATGCTTCGTGCATCCTTCATTGTTTCAGATGCATGCATGTGTGGTTAGTTGTATGTTGTATGTGTGAGTTTGCTCATGCATCCTTCACTGCTTCAAGTACATGCACGTGTAGTTACTCGTGTGTTTGTGTGTGTGTGTGTGTGTGTGTGTGTGTGTGTGTGTGTGTGTGTTGTAGGGACTGGTGTAAAGTTTCGTGGCTTATAAGCAGGGAGGTGCATCATGAAACATTGAATGTTCAAAATAAATTCTCCCAAGAGCGTTGAAGTGTAAAGCACAGAAGTGCTGCAATTCAAGTGTGAGCGTCTCTTGCACTTGCTGCCTTAGATGCTATGTTGTATGTTCGTAATAGGTATTAGGTATGTTGTATCAAAAGAGTTTCCCTGCTGCCCGTACAATATTTTATTCCGTCAAGTTACGACAAACCCAGTTACAATAAAATGGAATAATGGAATAAATTGACCAACAGAAAGTAAGCCACTGTGTCATTGCCCCTGAAACCTCCTAGGAGATGTCTGTAATTGTGGCTGCTTCTGAAATGCGAGCAGCTCAACTTGCACCACGCACTATGAGGTCGTAAAGAATTGTACCTGACATTGTATTTTCCAGTAACTGTCAGGCACAGTGTTGTTGTGAGCAATTAGTATGGCATGCTAAATAGTAAGTACGTAGGGCTGGCCAGAACCATATATATACGGTGTATATGTGTATATACGGTAATTTTGCAGGGATTTTGCAGGGGTTCCATTACATACACGGTCATGTACAACGGATATCTATGGTCCTGTCCAACTATGTGATCACGGCATGCTTAATCGTTGGTACGGCATGCTAAATGGTTAGTGTTGGCCAGAACCGTATATACACACCGTATATGACCGTATGTATGGTGATTTCCCTGCCAAAATACCGTAGATACACCGTGTATGCCTAAAAATGTATGGTTCTGGCCAACCCTATAAATGGTTAGTCGTAAGCAAGGGAGTCACAGGGTGATGTGACAGCTAGCAAAACCTTGCCCATGTACACCCACTCTTTCTTTTATTTCCCTTCCTTTACCTCCCACAGGGATGCGAAATCAAACAATTGCCCATGTGCACCCACTCAAGTTCTTTAACTTCCCTTCCTTTAACTCCCACAGGGATGTGAAGCCAAACAATTGCCTCCTGGCAGCTGATGGCAGTTTACAACTGGCTGATTTTGGACTAGCCCGCACCCTAGCCAGTCCCGAGAGAGACAAGACAAGGCCGTACACTCATCAGGTGTGTGTCTGAACCTGAGGATCCCACATACTGTGGTGAATTTTTGATTGGTATACTTGCCCCTTGGGGCTGGTGCAGAGTTTGGTGCGTTCATTCTGCCTCCTACATGCATACAACCCCCCTGATCCTCATAAGGGGCCTATGACCTAAGTTGTGCGGTGAGGGGCTTATAGGTGCTGGCACCTTACTGCCCCGGACTGTGCCTGTTGAGGGAGTGCGGTTCTACATTTGGGAGAGCTGTTTGTGCCACATCTGGAGACCTCTCGAGGACTCCACCTCTTATTCTTGCTGGACGGGTAAAACAACAACATCTCCAGCGCAGCCACCTTTTTTTTTTACCTATATACCCCTCGAGGGCTCTTCCCCTAAATCTTGCTGGATATGAAAACAGTAACATATCCAGCGGAGCCACTTTATATTCTTTTTTCCGTCTGTCCCCTTCGTTTCTATCTTCCATTTCTGTCACCTTCTTTTCTTTATCTATGAAACCCTTGAGAGCTATGCAAATCCTACATGCAAATCCTAATTGATAACTGGTGCGTCACACATTTACAATTGTTCACGTGCGTCTCACTTATTTAGGTGTTTGCGCGTTGGTACCGTCCTCCTGAGCTGTTTTTTGGGGCTTCAAGCTACGGCTTTGGGGTTGACGTCTGGGCTGCAGGCTGCATCCTTGCCGGTGCGTGCTATGTGCATGTTGTACCTCATGTTCTTCTCAACGACCCAATGTGCATGTTGTACCACAAATTCGTCTCAACGACCCATTGTGCATGTTGTACCACATCTTTTTTTCAACGACCCAATGTGCATGTTGTACCACATGTTCGTCTCAACGACCCAATGTGCATGTTGTACCACATGTTCTTCTCAACGACCCAATGTGCATGTTGTACCTCATGTTCGTCTCAACGACCCAATGTGCATGTTGTACCACATGTTCTTCTCAACGACCCAATGTGCATGTTGTACCACATGTTCGTCTCAACGACCCAATGTGCATGTTGTACCACATGTTCGTCTCAACGACCCAATAAAGTACGTGCACGTCGAGTATCTTGCAGTGCATGTTGCATCATGCGCAAGGTACAAACTTTTCTAACATCCAAGGATGCCTTCTTAGTCCTCCTTACTCCTACTCCATGCCGTTGAGGATTAATCTTCCTTTCTGTGTTTCTCCTAGCTTGTCACAAATGCTACGACAGCTGTTGTAATGGCCCACGGGATAAGCACAGGATGCATGCTTGCACGTCAAACGCTAGTATTGCTGTTGTAATGGCCCAAAAGATGAACAGGATGCATGCTCGCAAGTCAAATGCTAGATAGCTGTGGTTATGGCCCATAAGATGAGCACAGGATGCATGCTCGCAAGTAGGCAAACTTTGTTGTTTAACATGCTCCTTGTGTACGTAGAAAGATGTGCTAGTTGCTGGAGTGTGGCGGAGCAAGCAGTGTCAAAGCAGTCTACCCACAAATGAGAAAGCCTGACGTTTGTCTATATCTATTCTCACAATCTGCATATGCGGCAAACTTGTTCGTCTTCAGTTGCATGCTTGCAAAGCAGGGGACACTAGCAATATCTCTCCCTCTCACTTCCTTGCTTTCTCTTTTCTCTGTAGAGCTTCTGCTCCGCCGTCCTTGGTTCCCTGGTAACAACGACATAGACCAGCTCGGTCGCATCTTTCAGGTGGGGGTGGGGGGCAAGAAAAAGATATCCACTCGTGTCTCCAAAATGAGTGACAGGCAACGGAAATGTGAGCTTGGTGGCTCCTTTTAGGCAAGCAAGATTATGGCAGGTTGTTTTGCACATCCTTGGGCTGGCCAAAACCATGTACCTGCGTTGCATATGTATACGTAGGGTTGGCCAGAACAATACATTTTAGGGTATGTACGGTGTATGTTTGGTATTTTTGGCAGGGAAATCACCATACATACGGTCATATCCGGCGCAGATATATGGTTCTAGCCAACCCTATGTATATGCGATGTAGGTAGTGGGCAAACTTCAATTGGTATATAAGTACACCGTCATACAAGGTGTTTGAATCTAGTCCTGACCAATTTTGCAGATACCTGACAAACAATTACATGTCAACAGAAAACTACATCTGTGCAGCGTAGCCGTTTATGTTTGCCTCTTTGGAGCAGCTGAAGCATGCTGTGCATGTGTGTGTTGTATGCCTGTTTTGAGCTTGGATTCCTAAGACGCAGGTACCCCTGTAAAGTGCACACCTTGGTGGTCGGTATGTTCATATAAGGTATACAATGTTACAGATAGGTGTGACCTTCAGCCAGGTTGGCTGATCGGCTGCTGACTGGTCCCGGCCGGAGGTATATATAAGGTGTACATAGGGTTGGCTAGAATCGTATATATTCACCGTGTATGACCGTATGTTTGGTGGATTCGCTGCCAGATATGCCGTAACTAAACCGTATATGTATGGTTCTGGCCAAATCCCTAGGTTACATATATCCGGTTCTGACCAATTTTATAGACACATGACAGCTGACAAGTTGGCATGTCAATTGAGCAGAAAGCAGTTTGTGAACACCGTCATTTTGTTGTTGTTCTTGGTTAAGCAAGCTCAGCGTGCAAGTTAATTAAGTGCCCATCTAGAGTTCAGCGTTTCAAGACACTAGCATCTCTGTAAGGGGCGTGCCTTTGTGTTTGGTAGGCCCTTGCGTGCTTGACCAGGCAAAGATAACAGATGCAGAGAAAGACTAACATTACAAGTTAGTCCAGAAATCCTTTGTCCGTGCAAGCCAGGCCCCAGGTACAAATCACTTTGTACGCATCTCTTGATTTAATTCATTGTGCTCAGCTTTGGCAGGCCCTAGTTTGTACTCTTCTATTGATTTAATTACGTGTGCCCATCTTTGACAAGCCCTAGTCTGTACGCTTCTATTGATTTAATTAGGTGTGCCCGTCTTTGACAGGCCCTAGTTTTTACGCTTCTCTTGACTTTATTCATTGTGCCCATCTTTGGCAGGCCTGAGTTTGTGCACTTTTCTTGATTTAATATAATTCATTGTGCCCATCTTTGGCAGGCCCTAGGCACACCCTCAGAAAAGACTTGGCCTGGCCTGGCTGCTCTCCCCGCCTATGTGGAGTTCCAGCCCGTCACGGCCCCGCCTTTGAGGTATATGCATATATAGATTATAGAAAACTGCCAAACATGGGAAGAAAGTAGTAGCGTGAGCATGCTCTTCCTTCCTATGCAAACTTTCAGGATATCAATGATGAATGCCTCCAAAACCCTGTGTTTGTTTGGTTGCAATAACCCTTTGAGTGCCGTCCTCTGTACTAGCCATTGAGGTTTCTTCAAAGCCAAAAGGCTACAGTTTAGCGAAATGGAGTTCTCATTAGGCATCTCAAACACCCTGCACATCAAGGCATACAGGTTAAGACTCCTCTTAAGGGTACGAGGTCGATAAAGCAGTAGTAAAACACGCAAGCAGTTTTACCTCCTACAAGGGGGGAAATTAACAACTCTAGGTTGTTTTGGCTTCTACCGGGTGTACTATGAGAAAGCTTTCATTGTTAACCCTTTTATTGTGAGATAGGCGTCCTTTAGTCCCAGCCCTTTACCGTTTGCATTGTGAGTGCAGGACCCTATTTCCAGCCCTTTACCATTTGCATTGTGAGTGCAGGCCCTTCACCCTGTTTGCATTGTGAGTGCATCCCTTCACCCTGTTTGCATTGTGAGTGCATCCCTTCACCCTGTTTGCATTGTGAGTGCAGGACCCTGTTTCCAGCCGCTGTCTCGGCAGACGCACTGGACTTATTAGGCCGCATGGTCTCCCTTAACCCAGCTCATAGGCCAACAGCGTCTGAGGCATTGGCACATAGGTATGTGCATATGCTTCTTTGGCAGCAAGATTGTAGGCTTTTTACTTGGCTGGTCTGTGGTTTGTCGTGTCTGACAAGACAACTATTTGTCATTGCAATCTAATGAATAAGATACATTTCTTGATCAATGTAAAGCAGGTATTGTAGATTATGGGGCACTTTAAGCCACCCAAAAGAGATCAAAGAAATGCATAATGTGGCCAAAACCGTATGTATACACAAATATACATACCGTATATATGGTGATTTCCAAGCCAAAAATACCATATGCAAAAATGCTGTATGTACACCATATATATTCTGGCCAACCTTACAAACTTACAAATGAACATTGATGGGCGGCAACGTCTTGCACTGTGCTACTGAAGGTGCCTTGCAGTTCGCACTTCAGCTGTTATGGTCCCATGCATTACCTTTTTGCAAATCGTGCAGTGTTTTACAGCACATATTCCTCACACAACTATCCGGTTGCCTTCATAAAGTATGGGTGTGTTTCTTGCTCCCTGGCCACGAAGCATGCAAGTCGTCTTACACAGCACAGCATCTTTGCTCAACAAAGTGCACTCCTTGTCAGCAAATCACCAATGGAAATTGCATACTTCTATAATGTCCAGGTATTTTATATTGCTATACATGACATGCCCGTTGCTACAATACACACTCGCAGCTATTTCAGTTCGGACCCCCCCCCTACTCCCCCCTCTCTTCTGCCTCGCCCCAAAATCCATAACGCCAACCAGCCTGCAGTGATCGAGTCCAATACTCTGCCCCCCCCAAAACGGGCAGCAAGTGAGAGCCAGCAAGGCCAGCAAGCGTCGGGCTTAGGCCTTGCCCCCTCGTCTATTAAAGCTGGAGAATCTAGTAGCCGCACTGAGCAGCCGCCTGCCAAAAGGCAGCGGCAAGGTGGTAGTTGTCAGCCGGGGGATGCTTTAATAGGCAGCCTGTCTCCTGCTTTAAGCCCGCCTGTGCGGACTTGATACTGAGCATTTTGTAGGAAACGTGTGACATGATTGTTATTGTTTATCTATTGCAGGAGTAATAATTGAGCAAAGAGCATATCCATGTCCGGCCCACACTTTTTGCTAGTACAGCTTGCATGTGAATAGGGTTAGGCTCAGTAAATCACCATCAATATAAAGTATAGGATTCAGCATATCAACTAATCGGTGGCGCCTTCAGACCAAAAAAGGCCTCTAAGGTGGAAAAATTATCTAGCAGAGAGTGAGATCTCTGCTTATACTCGTGATTGTGTCAATCTCTGCTAGTGCTACTCGTTTCTGGTTAGCTGCCACACCGTTGTCCCTTTCGGAGCTGTGACCGTTTATTCAGACTTGCTCAGACATCATCAGTCTCATCTGTGTTACAGAGTTTACAGATAAAGTCAGTCAAAACGTGCGACTGCTAGGCTGCGTATGTAAAACGTAAAAATTGTGGTAATTGTTGTTGCAGCACCTACTCATTGTGTTACACGATTTATGTGATTAGGCGAACAATGTAGTCAGAGAACCTACACGACGGTACAGGGTCTCTTAAGGATCCCCTCTATTGGTACCTCTTATAATCCTCACATGTTGCTTAACAATTGATTACCAATAGCAGCTATCAAATCCAGGAGATAGAGGTTATCAAAGATTGGCACATCCACTCTCAACCGTCAACCAAGTAACTGCTTGTCACACAATGTGTCGCTGCCACTGAAGGGGTAAGGGGTAAGGGGTTACACAGCTATATCCGCCAGCGAGGGCAGTTGAGCTATAGCATAAAAAAGCCAGCTTCAAGAAGAGAAAGAGGCCAGACTGAACAAGACACCTGAAAAAGAAGCTAGAGGGAACATGAAACTGATGTATGTAGAAGAGAAAAATGAATAGAGAAAGAGAACGTTTGTTTTGAAGAAGCGCAAAGAGAAAGCATCATGGAGAACGAGAAAAAAAGCTGCCACTGAGGATTGGGCGCGACGAGTGTAGCCGCTGAAGTGTTTCGTTCCTTGCATTTTCAAGCTGTTCCCGAAAATCACGTATCCGCCCTTCTAATCACATGGGACTTTCTATTGTCATTAATTGTTGTTCCCATAGATTTGATGAAGTTGCAAATGCGGGGCACTAACGTATATCATGGATAACGAAAAAAAAAATAGAGCCGCTGTGCTCGTTGCAGTGGCTCTCTCAATTTTTGTCGGGTCTGGCGACCTGTGTTGGTATGCATGGTTATCAGGAGACCAGCCTCGCCGTCTCCTCTTCACGTGGC
>Ga0307947_1004110_pt1 | contig 11544 bp, 15 predicted proteins | sample OrgLakmetagen232_FD_201840 | JGI IMG/M metagenome (GOLD analysis project Ga0307947, IMG submission 201840) | Saline water microbial communities from Organic Lake, Antarctica - #232 | ecosystem: Environmental > Aquatic > Non-marine Saline and Alkaline > Saline | place: Antarctica: Organic Lake...
GGTTTTTCAAGGAGGGTTTTTCTGTTTAGGCAGGAGTTTTCCTTTTCCCAGTCTTATAGGTTTTTCCTTCATTCTGTCAGGCCCTTGCTGAGGACCGTGTAACAACCCCCACCCAAAAAAAAAAAAATTGTATGTTGCTCCAGAAGGGCACTTTTGCATACTGGAGTTGGTCTGATGGGATGGTGCCCAGGAATTTACACATGTGTGGCTATTTGCGGCAGAGTGATGCATAGGGATTTGTGGTCATATCTTTATTCCATGAAGGGAGGAACATAAATGTCGCTGTTTTCTCTGTGCTGGCAGCAGCAGAGTTGATGGCGTGTCTTGTTGCTAAGAGCATGGTGTTTTTGTGGTAAATGGGATGGCAGATGGAGAACCCAGAGAATTGGGAGGAGAAGGCATTGGTGTTTGCCCCAAACACTTTGTCCCTTGGGTGCTCACTCCATTAATGGTGGAATTTGGGGTCGTAGTCAAGGAGGGATGCCATTTTTTTTAGTGACCAGGGCCCAATTTTGAAAGGCGGCGGTGATGTGGGAGGGGAGTATCCATGCGAAAGAGTCTTTGATTTTTTTTGTTCGTATGTTTAGAGGCAGAGATGTCTTTATGTGCAATGAGGCATACAAGTTCTGATGCAAAGCTAATGGGAGGAGGTTGGACGTGATCGTGTAGGCCACTGCGTTTTGCCCTGTCAAATGCCTTTCATAGTATGTTAAGGTGCTCGGGAGTAAGCATACCTTTACACTTTCCGTCGGCATTGTAAATACAGGCTACTGTGTCAGTGTACACTTCAGGAAGCATAGTGTCATCTGGGGAGGATAGGGTACTCTTTTCTTGATACTCCATGAGATCAATGGTTGTGATCCGATCCAGTACTCACAATGCCCTGTGGCCGTGATGTCAGCCTGTGGGTTGGTGATTTGGATGTCAAATCCAACTTGGTTCCGAAGATCGACATTGTAGGGTTGGTACGTATTGCCCTCTTGGATGGCAGACAACTTCTGTTTTTGAAGATCATTTAGGTGTTCATCTGGTGCAGGCTGAGATAAGTTTGGTGCGGCGATATGCTCTTCACACTTATTTAGGCTCTGCTTGAAGCTTTCACACGTTTTTTAAAGTTCTTCTGGCTCCCAGGTTGGGTTCCATGAGACTTCCACAATCTCTCTTTTCTGAAAGTGGATACGGCTTTCCTTTTCATAATGATTCAGATTGATACAGGCAGGGCAGGCCCATGAATCATTGGCATCAATAGCTTCCCTTTCAGTGGCATTGCAGCAGCTTGTTATAAGCAAGCATTGCCAGGGGTAGGTACGGTTGCAGACGTCACAGATGTTCATGTCATTAAAAGGTGGGGAGAGGTCTGGAGATTCAAGTCCTAGATGGTAGGAGCAAATTTCACAGCTTGCGCATTTAATTTGGCTCCGGGCAATAGTCTTACTGGAATTGGGCACTAGTTCAGCTGATTTAAAGAGGGGTAAGGCCCATCTTTCAATATTCATATGGGCATTGTATGTGTGGTATTGTTTCTGTCTTTGGGGTGTATCATCTGTCTCTTTACTTGGGGGTGAAGAACCTCTAATTATCTATGTGCAGGATATCCGTATCATCATTAAAGAGTGTTGATGGCCTCTGTGGGTGTCATTGGAAAAGCCTTATCCTTTTTGTACGTCCAGAGTTCTTGTTGTATATGCGTGGTGCGCAAGGGGGTCAGGTTTAGGCTAGGAAGGTTATGGGGTATATTGAGGATCTCACATCTTCTTTTCCTTTGGGGTCTGTGCTGTGATGATGGTGCTGGGTGGTCTGCAATCTCAAAGGTTGGGTTGTTGCGTACCTGGTAAGTTATTGGGTTGATGATATTGATATGCTGGGTGGGAGAAGTGATAATTTGTGTGAGCGCTTGTGTTGCATGGTGGTTATGGCTAGTGATTTGCGAGTGTGTGGTGCGTTTGTTTGGCTGGCTGTTTGTAGGTTGTTCAGAAGGCTGAATTACTATTTGTGAGTTTAATGCAACAATGTCTGTGATTTGAGTCAGGGGCGTATGTTGCTGACTTTTTGTTTGGCTGCGTGTCCTCTTTCTGGTACCGGGGAGGGTATCTTGTGTCTGTCATGCACGCTTTGCTGGTTGGTCTTTGGAGAGAGTGGCCAGTTGGTTAGTGGGTGCAGGGTCAGAGAGGCAAGTAATAGCTGTATTTTGTGGCAGTGGTATTGGTGATGTGCTTATAGAGTTATGATTCCTTTTTGATTGGTTGAATACCCTTTGTGAGTAGCGTTGTGAGCGCGGGGTTTCCGTGCGTGGTGAAGGTGGAAGCCCTTCCACCGTTGTAGCGAGGGAGTGTTGTGTTTGGAGAAGCTCATCAGTGCGGGATATATTGCCATGTGCTGTGCGTTTCCTTGGTCGAGCATTGGAATCTGTACATTGGGGGGTGATTTATTTTAAAAGTGAAGGTGTAGATATGTTGAGTGCAACATGACCTTGTGTTTCTGTTTGAGGTTCGGTTGTAATTGTAGAGGAGGCAGGGGATGTTTGTGGCTCTAAGTTGGGTATGTCAAAAACAGAGGATTGATTGGGGTGTCCATTATTTGTTGATGGATCTGTGTGTGTAGGTGATGGGCCTCTGACTAAGTTGTTTGTAATGGGGTGCCTGTAGTGTGTTGCTGAGCGTGGCTGTGGTGCGGGTGTGTGTAGATGGGCATAGTTTGTTGGGTTTGGGTGTTTGCGGGATTTAGGGGCACCTCTTCATGAGCCGATGTGTTGATGTGTGTGTCTAGGAGACCTGTGAAGGAGGAGTTGGTTATTTTGCGATAATTGAGTAGGAAAGACTGTTCTGAATTCCTTTCTTGGAGTATTTGTGCAATTTATGTTGGGTTTAGCTCTTATGTTCCAGGCAGGTTAGCAATGGCAGCAAGCCTATTAAGGGCTATGATGTGGCTATGATGTTGAAAACTCGAGTGTACTAGTTTCTGTGTTGTTTCCCGGAGACAATGTATTTTTTGTTGGCTGATGTGAGGTCATGGAAGCCAGTTATGCATAGGTCCATAAGCGGTTTGGTAATGCAATTGATGAGGGTGGCTAATGTTGGGGGGGGGGGGCTTGTGGGCGGAGGTGACTTCTGAGATCTGAGCTTGAGATCGTTTAAGAACAAGCCGTTTCCTTTCAAGCCTAATAAGTAAAGCTTGCTGGCTTGGATGCAAGAGTTGACGTGCTCGCATATGTAGGTTGAGTTGCCATTTTATTGGTAGCGACGTTTTTTCTTGTGGAAAGGAATGTAGTGGCAAGGGCCTTGAGTTGGGCGACCTGGTGGGTCAGGAGATGCACGGTCACAGATTGGTGGCGTTCAGAAGGGTCTTCTAGGCTTGTTACGAGTGCTACTGCTGAGCGTCTGTGGTATTCCATGTAAATGGAGGGGGCGCCCAATTTAAAACTATGGACATGTTCACGGATCATGGCAGTCAGTGTGCTTCACCATAGGTTGTCTTTGCTTTTGATTACCCTTCCAATCATTGCATCCCACTTATCCAGGTCTGGGTAGGAGCATGGTGTGACCGCAAAGGCATAGGCCAGACTAGGGATGATTGCTGTGCGTATTATGTTTAGTGTTTGCCGTGGTGAGGCATAAGAGCTTTCAAGGGCGTCAAGCTTTTGCTTTAGGTTTTCGTCCATGTGCCTGTGCTGGTGCTGGTGCTTCCAATTGAGATCCATCACCAGTGTGACTTCTAGATAGAGGAAGGGGGAGCTGGGTGTAATTTATTTTGTTGCCTGGTTTTGAACCAGTATGTTGTTGTTGAGTTGATGTTCGAGTGCTTCAGACGGTATTAAGCCATTTTGGTCTTTAGAGGGGGACGCATTTAGGCTACCTGTGACTAGTTTTACTGCCAGATATAATCAATCCAGCCCAATTAGAGTAGAGGGTGAGTTTATTTGCTTGCACTTTTAGTTTATTCAGGTTACCCGTGGGGCAGAGGAGGTGGTCTGCAAAGGAGGCACTGCTGATGTTGTTGGCCAGATGCAGGTGTGGACGTAGCCGTGTCCTCCTACATGCAGCCATCGCAAGAGGGGTTCCATATCGAGAAGGAAAATAAATGGGGAGAGGGTGTCTCCCTAGATCGTGCCTCTCTCTACTGGTATTTGACCTGTGCAGACCCCTGAAGGAAGCTTGAATTCGGTGGTGGCATTCTCATAGAGATTTTTGACAGCATCTATGGCGTCAGTCGGGAAACTGAGGTCATACATTATCCAGAGCATGCGATCGTGGTCAGTGGTATTGAAAGCTGAGGTAAAATCCACAATAAGGGCATACCTAGATGTCTTTGTGAAAGAGTTTGGCATCTTCTAGTGCCATAATCACGTTTTCGAGCTGGTGATTGGGGTCTTTTTGTTTGCGAAAACCAGCTTGTGTGGTGCTGAGTATGGAGTTTGCTTCTGCATATTCGTAGAGAGTGTTTGTGATGAGACGTGTCCATAGTTTGTAGAGGGTATTTGCTAAGCCAATCGGGCGATAGGAAGATGCCTCCATTTCATCTCCTTTGTTTTTGTCTATTAGTATAGAATTGCTGATTTTCCAAGCTTTAGGTGTGAAACCAATTGCCCACACAACAATGATGAGCATGTGTATGGTTTCCGAGATTACTATTGTTCCAGAAAGCATTTGCGGCTTGACTATTGACCAAAGGTCTAAAGTCCTTCCAGTAGTTGTAATACCCTGTGCCTGTTTTGGCACTGCCCAGTCTGTGTGATTTGCACATTTCTGTTTTCAGCTTGGCCTTTATATCAGAGAGTGCACGAAGCCTAGGTGTAATTGCCCCTCTTCCACTGAAATCCTCATCGGTGTCTTTAGTCGCAAGCCAGTAAAGGTGTGTGTATGCATTACCGTCTGGAGCTGGAGGCTGAAAGTGCACGTAATGACCTCCGTCATGTATGGCAGAGTGTTTGGCAATTGCATCTGCACATTCATTTCCGGCAATGCCACTATGGGCTTTTACTTTATAGAAGCAGATAGGTTCTGGTGAAGCATAAATCATAGATACGATTTGTTCTAGCAAATTTGAGTGTATATGGGCTCGTTGCATTTCAGGGAAGAGTAGCTGTTTTCTAATTTGGCTTAGGGAGCATGCACTGTCCGTTGCAATCTTGGTATACTTATTGGTAAGCGCTGCTGCAATCTTTGTGAGCTCAGCTGTATTGATGGTGTTTGTCAATCCCACGCCTCCTGAGTTCACATAACATTCAGCTTTGGTTTGAGGGCAGTATACCGCTGCGCCTACAAAGTTTTTGTCCTTGTCTATGCAGCTTCCGTCAGTGTAGGCCCATAATTTCCAATTGGGGCACTTCAACTCAAACTGCTTATCGTCCCGTGGTTGGAGGTAGACAGTAGCGTTCTGGCCTCTTTCCTGGCCAGTGACGTCCTCTCTTTTTGATTTGAAGTACTGGGTGCAAACATGGTTGGTGATGTTGTTTGTGTCCTCTCTTGCGAGGTCCTGGTTTATTTCCCAAACTGCTTCTGGGATACTCCTTTGCAGTGTCTGCTGCCAATTTGGCGAGCCATCAATTAAAATATGTTTTGCTTCTTTGTTCCAGACAGCAATAGCATCCAAGCTTCAGATGTGGTTGGAGAAATTACGTTGGACGCCCTTCCCAGAGGTTGGCATTGCATATGTGAGTTTTGTCTTGGGGATGAAGCCAAGCGGTTATCTCGCACCAATGCTCTGTAGCTAGGCATTGATGCTCTTGTTTTCTCAGTTGGGTAGAAATAGGAAGGTGGCGGTTGGTAGCTCGCTACACATCACAGATCCTAGGGAGAGTTGCACGCACTTGAGCAATCTTGTGTCATCATACACTGGGTGGCAGATTGAGAAACATGTAAACTTGGTGGCAAATGCATTGTAATTGGCACCAAAGACAATGTCACGGTAACACTCGTTCCAATATTAGGAGTCCCCAGGATCTAAGCCCAGAGCAGACGCCATTTTTCCTTCAAGGCCATGGCACATTGTTGACATCAAATGCTGCACTGATATGTTGGGGTAGGGTGCGTACGGGAGTAGGACTCTAGTGTTAGTTGGCTTACCTTCAGGATTTTCTCCTTACAAAGGGGTCAGCCAGGTGTAAGATGATGCATCTAACATCCTTTATCATATTAGGGGCTTCAGGCCTTTTAACGTAATGGCTTGCTACGCTTTACTTTTTTCTTTTTTCTCTTTGCCATTCCATTCTCTAGTAGCTTTTTATCCTTAATTAATGTGGGGAGTGTTTTTTCACTGCCTGCGTACTTTTTCTTAAGTATGCAAGTCTTGTAAATGCAGTAATTACGCAAGCCTTTAAGCCTAGCACTACCTTGCCATGGTGTCAGATCTCTACTACCCTCCCTTCTGTAACCTGTACTGAGCTCGGATTCAATGAGGACCCAAACGTTTGCTTAAGCATGCAAGTCAGTGATGCATGCATAAAGGGATCCAGGGCGATTAGCAAAGCTGGTACAGAGACACATGAGAAAAAATGAAATAAAAATGGACTTGAGCCACGTGTCTTTTCGTTTTATATATGCAATACACGTGCGAAACTTAGGAACGACTTGCACCTCTATGCTCACAAAACAAAAGATGGCATGCTTGATAGCCTAAAATGAATGCTGTCCCCAAAAATGTGGCAAAGTCTGATACAGACGCCCAATACACACGCACACAAGCACCCCTGCAACAAACATGCGTTAGGAATTGGAGGCCCCACATCCCTATTAAAGTAAAACTAACTAGTGCCATGGTGTCAATACTTCCGGCAGGGATCAGGAAAGAACACTGTTGTGGGTCGAGCCATAAAGCATCCCACCGTGCCCCTATACTTGCAAGCACACTCCTGCTCTGCATCTCGCACACGTTGCCCTAGTTTGCTTGTTGTACTAAGAACAAGAAATAGAACGCAGATAGTGTGCACACTACCGGCATGGATGAGGAGAGGTTGCATTTTCTAAAAGCACAACCTTCACCCTTTTCTTGGCCTGAGGGGCCTAAGTTCAATCGCACACATCGTGCATCATTGTCATTATGTGAACACAGTATACACACATAGCCGTAGTCGCACACGCAGACATCCAATTCTTCAAGTGAGGGTTCACCAGCTGAGACCTGTCGACCTGTGCACGCAACCCATCACATTCCTCATTATGCTCAAAAGGGGTATACAAGGAAGGGCTAAAACCTGTGCTCGGACCAGAACTGTAAACTTCAAAGGCAGCCCGCTGAAGCTACCCCACCACCACCCGTGCTATTAACTTGGTCTCTAAGCATGCATGAGCAAAAGAGCAGGGAGGCTGCATCTAAGCCCAGTCTGTAGTCTCGAGAGGCCAGCAAACATTTTCCAAAGCTTTTGCAGCAAGCTATTCTGCCATCCTTGCCTCCAAGTCGCTCTGTGCATGTTGCATGCGCGTAGTGAAGCGTGTGGCGTTGCTCTGCCACCCATGACTCCAAGCTGCTCTGTGCACGTTGCTTTCACGCAGAGAAGCGCGTGGCTTTACGCAGCCACTCGTGCCTCTGAGGTACTCTGTGCACGTTGCATGCGCGCAGAGGAGCGCGTGGTGCTACTCTGCCACTCGTGCCTCCAAGTCGCTCTGTGCACGTTGCATGAGCGCAGTGAAGCGCGTGGCGTCAGGCAGCCCAGCACTGTTGGGCACTGAGGCGCACACCTCGTACATCCCCCGTTGCACCTGCACGTACAAACGCAACAAACTATGATAACATATGCGGAATACACGTCTACTTGTCTGCAGAGTTTGTTAGAGTCAATTACAGAGGCGCACACATCGTGCATCCCCTGTTGCACCTGCACGTACAAACGCAACAAACTATGAGAATATATGCGGTAAACACATTTACTTGTCTGCAGAGTCGTTTATATAAGCACACACCTCGTGCATCCCCTGTTGCACCTGGAAAAATGCTTGCTGCTATTGTTCTTATAATTGTAGCAATCCTGTCTTGAACCTTTGTACCATTCAGCACCAGTCTGCACCAGCCTCACTAGACTCCACCAGTCAGCACCTGTCAGCACCAGTCTGCACCAGGCTCACTATACTCCACTAATCTCCACCAGCCTCATTAGTCTCCCCTAATCTCCAAACTCGTACCATTCAGCACCTGTCTGCACCAGTCAGCACCAGCCTAACTAGTCTCCACCAGTCTGCACCAGTTATGCTTCGAAGAACACAAGCAAGGCAGGATACGGCTCTCATGGCCGCGCTAGTGCTGGCCTCGCTAGTCTGCACCAGCCTCAAGCAGTGGCACCTAGCTATACTCCATGTGACAGCACACCTGAAACAGCACACCTAAAACATGTGACAGCACACCTGAAACAGGGTCACTCATAGGCTTAGCCCCCCTTTTGATGTGACAGCACACCTGAAACATGTGACAGCACACCTGAAACAGGGTCACTCGTAGGCTTAGCCCCCCTTGTCCTCTTTGGTCTGCTGCTTTTGTTGGTGCCGTGGATGGAGCCCCTTGCCTTGCTGCACCTGCTGCGTGAGTGTGTGTGTGTGTGTTTGCTTGTCTGTTCGTTTGTAGGTCCGTGTTTGTATGGGTGTCTCTGTGTGAACGCGTGTACATCATCGGGCATGTGTAAATAAAACTATTCATTTCTCTCTTTTGCTACTTGCATGTACTAAAACCTGTTCTAAACCTCCAATTCATCATGAAGGCATGCATCTCAACATGTGGCACTCCTGCTGCTGTGTGTGAACACAGCTGGTCTTATGAACTCCTATATTTGTACTCCTAATGATCTGATATCTGGTGAACTCCTATATTTGAACTCCTATGATCTGATGAACTCCTGTGGTATGATGAAATCCTATACTTGCTTTTTGCAGGTGCCACTGCAGGACAAGATGCAAGACAAGATGCTACTGCAGGGCAAGAAACCACTGCGGGACGTGGTGCATTGCAGGATGAGATGCAGGACAAGATGCTACTGCAGGACAAGATGCCACTGCGAGACGTGGTGCATTTCAGGTGCCACTGCAGGACAAGATGTAAGATGCTACCGCAGGATGACATGCAAGACAAGATGCCACTGCAGGAAGAGATGCAGGACAAGATGCTACTGCAGGACAAGATGCCACTGCGGGACGTGGTGCATTGCAGGATGACATGCAGGACAAGATGCTACTGCAGGACAAGATGCCACTGCGGGACAAGGTGCATTGCAGGTGCCACTGCAGGACAAGATGCAAGATGCTACCGCAGGATGACATGCAAGACAAGATGCCAATGTAGGAAGAGATGCCACTGCAGGATACGATGCAGGACTGAATGCCACTGCAGGAAGAGATGTCACTACTGCAGGACAGGATGCAAGACAAGATGCCATTGCCAAAAGAGATGCCACTGCAGGATAAGATGCAGGACTAAACGCCACTGCAGGTCGAGATGTCACTACTGCAGGACAAGATGCAAGACAAGATGCCACTGCAGGTCGAGATGTCACCGCAGGACAAAATGCAAGAAGAGAGAAGAGATGCCACTGCAGGACGGCATGACACGGCAGAACGAATTGCAGGACGGATGACATAGCAGGACAAGATGCCAGTGCGACGAGGCTTCTCCTTGCGCTGTTCCACAAGGCTTGTATGAACTGACCTCCTACTCAATTTCACCCACACATGGTCAAACCAGTGACAACATTATTATTAGCACCCAGTGAACAGAATGTAACCACTCTAAGACCACTCACAGAATAACCACTCAAAGAGAACAGAATAACCACTCAAGAGAACAGAATGACCACTCACAGAATAACCACTCACAGAATGTAACCACTCAAAAGAGAACAGACAACGCACCTGCTGCTTCTTCTGCAGGGGCCGCTGCAGGGCGAGGCTTCTTGTGCTGCTGCTCTGCAGGGCTGGCTGAGCTGGTGCTTGCGTTTGTGGTGGTGGTAGTGGCAGCAGCGGCTATGGAAGAGGAAGCTGGCGGGCTACCCACTGTTGCTTCTGCCTGTGAAGCGAGTTCAGGACAAGGTGTGTGTGAGTGTGTGTGTGTGTATTTATGTATTATTGTGCTGGCAGCAAACGGCAAAGGTAGACAGCAATGTGAGTAGAGATAGATAGATAGATAGATAGATAGATAGATAGATAGATAGATAGATAGATAGATAGATAGGTGGATGGATGGATGGATGGATGGATGGATGGATGGATGGATGGATGGATGGATAGAAAGAGAGAGAGAGAGAGAGAGAGAGAGAGAAAGAGAGGGAGAGAGAGAGAGAGGAAAGTGTGTGGAGCAGGGGAAAGCCATGTGGTGAACACTTACACGCTTCTCGGTTCCAAAGCGGCACTTGCTCCTGAATCAGTTCTTCCCCTCTTATATCAGCACACAACTGTCGACAAAATAACACCAAAATTTGCTCATTCCCGCCCCCCCACCCATGAACGATTTAGGTGGACAAGCCCCACGTGTGAAAGAAGGGTGGTACACACCCAAGCAGTGTGTGGAAGAAGGGTGGAACACACCCGAGTAGAAAAACTGCTGACGACAGAAATGCTTGCGCAGCCACGTCTGATGGATTCACACCCATATGTGCTCATTCCTGCCCCCCCACCCATGAGTGATTTAGGTGGACAAGCCCCAGGTGTGCAAAGGAAGGGTGTTACACACTTGGGCAGTGTGTACACAGCCACATCCGACCCATACGTGCTTATTTCCACCCCCCCCCATCCATGATCGATTTAGGTGACCAAGCCCCATGTGTGTGTGTGTGTGTGTGTGTGTGTGTGTGTGTGTGTGTGTGTGAAAGAAGGGTGGTAAACACCCGGGCAAAAAAACTGCTGTGAAACACAAATCCGACAAATTCACATCCATATCCCATATGTGCTCATTCCCGCCTCCCCCCCCACCCATGAGTGATTTAGGTGCACGGGAAAAGAGAAAAGAGTGATACACACATCCGGGCAAATATGGTCATCACATGCAGGACTGCTCACACAAGTAGTAGTAGTAGGAAAACACACATGTAGTAGAAAAAGTACACCTGTACCAGAAAAAATACAACTGCAGTAGAAAAAAACACACCTGTAGTAGAAAAAACACGCAGAATAAAAAAACCTGCCGTAAGAACACACCTGTAGTAAAAAAAGTACACCTTTAGCAGAAAAAACACCTGTAGCAGAAAAAATACACCTGTAGTAAAAAACACAACTGTAGCAGAAAACAGAAAAAACACACCTTTAGCAGAAAAAAACACACATTTAGTTAGGCCAGCCAAGCCCAGGCAGAAAATGAGGAGTTCATGCCCCATGGAAAACTGAGTATGAGGGGTTGCTCAGGAGCAATTATGGAGCACCTGTGGCCTGCCTGGAGCTTCAGTTGGCCGACTGACCTGCTTCCCATCATCGCAAAACTTGTTTTTTCCGCAAAATTTAATTTTGAAAGTTTAATTTATATCATTTCGAGTAGAATAATGAGCGCTGGAGGTGATTCTGGTGAAGGGAGCACACCCGCAAGGGGACCCCGCCCTTATGAATGGCACTTGATGCAAGCCCTGATGCCTCGTCATTT
>Ga0307947_1004113_pt1:2500-11540 | contig 11540 bp, 11 predicted proteins | sample OrgLakmetagen232_FD_201840 | JGI IMG/M metagenome (GOLD analysis project Ga0307947, IMG submission 201840) | Saline water microbial communities from Organic Lake, Antarctica - #232 | ecosystem: Environmental > Aquatic > Non-marine Saline and Alkaline > Saline | place: Antarctica...
TGCATTCAAATGCCTGCCACACTAGCGTGCTCCCGTAAGAACCAACACATCAATTTGGCCACCTCCTTTGCGTGTTTGCAATATGCAAAGGCTATTCTACGCCTTCCTCTTTTTAGCAGCTATTACTAGCATTCTCACTTCCCAAGATTCATACACAGAAATACATGCTCAAACATACACCTCCCCCACACCACCACCACCACCACCACCAACAACAACAACAACAACAACGACAACGCCAGCGTTACCCCTGCTCACACTTTTCAGCGCGTCTTTTCAGCGCGTACGACACATGCAAATGCCTTTGCTTGCCTAAGGGCAGTATCAGCTTCAGTTTGCTTTCTGTACTAAGGAGCGCTGTTTAACACAGCGCCAACCAAGCAAGGAGCGCTGTGTAATACAGCCCCTGTTCTACTTAGCCTGTGAGCTGCTAGTAGAAGGAGTTTGAAGCCGGCCTCCAGAAGAATTCAAGGAACTCTGCAGGGAGCCTGTGCGTATCATCTCCAAGTCCTCCTCAACCTGTGTGAGTGTTGTTTGTTTGTGTTGTGAGTGTGTGTTGTGTGTGTGTGTGCGTGTGTGTGTGTGTGTTTGTGTGTGTGTGTTTGTGTGTGTGTTGTGTACGCTTGTGTGTGTGTATGTGCGTGTGTGTATATGTGCGTATGGGCTGAGCAGCCTTACCAGGCTGGAGGTCCTCCTGCATGCACCCAGCTGAAGCAGCTCCTTGAATGTTGTCATACGCTTACATTTTGCCTGTCCATCCACACGTTTTGCACGTGCATGCATAGGTTTTGATAGCAGAGGCCTTCAACCTTGCCGTCCGCCGTCCGTCAAGGGCACAACACGAAATTACTTTTGTGTACACCCAGGTATGTGTCATACGGCGTATTCGTACAATGCGCCGTATGGTATTTGACACGTATTTAACCGTACTGAACGTCCCAAATGACCATATGACACATCCCTGTGTACACCATTATGTTGATATGTTTGCCATTCACGTGTCTACCATTATTGAGTCTGCCAATACTATGTATGCACATCCTTGAACGTAGCAATGGGCAATTGATTCGCCCCAAGACGCCATTAAAATGCATGCCACCTACTTTGTGGCAAAGCAGACAGTAGAAGGCAGCAGATTTAATACCTAGGTTCGGTTCTGTTTGTCAATTCATTATTATTCTAGAACATAACCAGTTCTTGCAAGCGTGTTTGTCAATTTATTAACATTTTATAACATAAGCAGTTCTTGCAAGCGTGGACCCAAGGTCTCTATATCTTAGGGTTGGCCAGGACCATATATATACGGTGCATATACGGTATTTTTGGCAGGGAAATTGCCAGATATACGGTCATACACGGTGTATATATATGGTTCTGGCCAACCCTACTATACCTACATACCGTACCTGTCCGATATCATCCCGGGTAAATAACGTTTTTTGCCCTCCTAGGTTCCGGTATGGTTGAATATATATTAATTTTGAGGCTCCGGGGTTGCCCGGGATTGGCGAAAGCAAAGTTCTGTGGGTGGGTGAACAGTGATGAGCGGAGGAGGCCCCGCCCCCGCCCCAGCCCCAGCACCTGCCCCAACACCTGCCGCAGCCCCAGCACCTGCAACACGACACACATGCGCCTCAGCACCTGGAGCACGACACTCCTGGACAGCACCTGGAGCACGACACACATACGCCCCAGCATCATGGAGCACCTGCCCCAGCACCTGCAGCATGAAACCCATGCGCATGCACACACGCACATGTGCACACATACTCACACACGCACACGCACTGCCTGGGGTAAATGCCCACTGGGATTCGTGCGAGAATGGCTTGAATATTTATTTTGAGGCTCCGGGGCTACGTTTAATAATTATGAAATTTGGGCACCGGGATGGATCCGCAAAGGTATGGTACATACATTTATGTCAGCCTCAACTTACATCACAGTGAGACAGCGCTCACAAATTAAGCGAAAGTGATTTGAGGAGCGTCGATCTCCTTGTTAATATTACTTCTACGTGGCCATGACTCACAAAACATATGGAGAGCACGTACCCTTTTCCGGTGTTCCCGTTCCTTGTTTAAGTCAGCCTCCATGGCATCCAGCCGTGTCTTGAGGTACTGTGTGTGTGCGTGTGTGTGTGTATGTGTGTGTGTGTGTGTGTGTGTATGTGTGTGTGTGTGTGTGTTGTGTGAGCATGTGTGTGTGAGTGTGTTTGTATGTGTTTTGAGGTACTGCAAAAGGGGAAAAGGTGAAACGAACCTTGAAGGTCAAAACAGCTAGCCACGTTTTGCATGTGCTGTTGCTTGCACATGAGGAGCGAGTGAAAATATATAGTTTGTCTCCAAGAACTGCAAATTACACTTAAGATTCTTCTTGGTGCTTGCACATATGTAGGATTTGCTATAACCATACATATTCTTGGTGCTTGCACATATGCGGGATCTCCCAGAACTATAAATATACAGTGTATATACGGTATTTTTGGCAGGGATATCACCAAGTATACTGTCAAATACGGTATATATAAATTGTCGTGGCCAACCCTACACATATGAGGCGACAGAGCAAATACAGAATTTGTCTGAAAGTACAGTCCATTATTAGTTTAAGGTGTACTACACGCAAACTGAGGGCTCAAAGGGTATTTGCAGGTCAAGCCTCCAACCTTCCTCATTGATTTCAATAATCTGGAGGCAGGAACGATCGACAGCCTCTGGCACCAGAGCGGCTCTTGTTCCTTGATGAACGTGGGGGTGGTTTTCACTGCCTAAATCAATTCTGTTTTCATTGTGCAGCACCTGACGACAGGCAGCACTTTGTTCTAAGGCTTACGCATATGCTTGTTTGTGCCATTTTAAAAACGTCCTGCGCCTTTTTGCCAACATCAAGGTGTTGCTGAGGCCAGTTGCGCTTTGCGTTGCTGCGTTTAGTTGTGGTGTGTGTGTGTGTACGTGTATATGTGTGCGCGTGTCTCTCTATGTGTGTGTATGTGTGTGTGTGTGTGTGTATCTGGTTGGTGCTACAGAGGTTGCTTTCCACCCATAGAGCGTACCAAGAAAATCTACTGTGAAATACAAGCACGTGTGAGGAATTGCCCTAGTGTACGTACCGAGGTCTTGGAGGTGTATCCTGTGGGTGCTGCTGATGCTGAGGAGCTCGCCTTAGACCCAGCCACAGACCTATCTGTATATTGATGGCGCCCTGATGCAAGAGAGTGTGTGTTTTGTGTGTGTGTGTGTTTTTGTGCGTTTATGTGCGTGTGCGTGTGTGTATGTGTGTGTTTGTGCGGTTGTGTATGTTATGTGTGTGTATGTTTATGTGTGTGTTTTTGTGTGTGTGTGTGTGCATGTGTGTATGTGTGTTTTTGCGTGTGTGTGTATATGGGTAGACGTGCACACATGCTTGGGTGCGTTAAGGACGCCTTACTTGCTGTGATTAAAATTGTGTTCATGTGAAACAGCGCTTTGCAGCAAAATTCTTGAAGCACAGGTAGCGCACAAGCAAATACACAATACACACACAAACCTACCTGTGTAAGCAAGGAGTGGCTTATCACTCGCAGCCTGCTTGGTCCAAAACTGCTCAGCCTGTGCTGTCTCCTTGTCAATGCGCTGTGCGTAGGATAAGGGCAAGGTTTTGTTCAGTGGCATGTATGGGTTTGTGTGTCTGATTTTGTACGTGTGTATGTATGTGTGTGTGCTTGTGTGTGTGTGTGTGTGCTTGCCTGTGTGTGTGTGCGTGCGTGTGTGTGTGTGGTGTGTGTGTGTGTGTGTGTGTGTGTGTGTGTGTGTGTGTGTGTGTGTGTGTGTGTGTGTGTGTGTGTGTGTGTGTGTGATTGCGTGCGTGTGCGTGCACGTATATTGTGTTCCTACGCTGTAGTGTAGGGCTGCTAATTGCGCTAGTGAAGGCTGCATACTTACTTGTGCCCAGGCTTTCGCCAATTGGACCTGCGAGTGAGGCGCGTGTGCAGTTGTGAGCGAGTAGCACATCAGGCAAGTCTTTTGCTCCAACTGAATGCACAAATGTCTTACCTGGTACAGGTTGTAAGCCATCTTCCTTGGTGTCTTCCTGGGTGTCTTGAATGTGAATGCAGCAAGTCCAGCCTGGCCTGCGCAAGCCAAAAGGGGGACCAGGTGTAATTGACGCAGAGCCTCTAGGTGTAGACTGTACAGAATTACAAACACAAACACACGCACAACCAGCAAGCAAGAGTCCCCAGCTTTCTGACAAAAGCAGCACATGTCAGCTTGCATTCCAAGGGAAACACGCCACAAATTCGCTGCTAAGCACGCGTGTTTGGTGAGCTGAAAGGCAGGGTTCGAATGATTTCGATTCGACACTTATCCTGCCTCACTTTCTTCTCAAACGTGTTGTAAGTGATGTGCGCAGATAATACGGAGAGCAACGCCTCAATCAATACGGCAACCTGTGAAATCGGTCACCTGCAATGGCTCTCCCTATTCTCCGCTGCGCCGGGCCTAAAGTATACCTACCTACAGTTTTTTTAGTATATTGTTAAAAACAGGGATAACCCAGGGATAACCGGCAGGTCTAACTCCTCCCTCAAGTCCGGAACACCATGCCAATTTGAATATAGCTAATTATAAGGCGTACGTTTTCTCAGGATTGCGCTGGGTTTTAAGCTTTAGCTCGCCACTGCTGTTCGTAGGAAATCGGGGGCCAATGCATACTTCGCAACTGTGATATCATGAAACAATGCATACATTACTTCATAAGTCTGTAAACAAGGTGGTGATAGTTCGTTTGGGCGACCAATTCAAAAACGAATTAGCTATGTCATCGCTTTGCATGGCGCAAAGCGCTCAAAAGTAAAGGACCAGTCTGGGCGAGGCTGCGCCGGAACGGAATGAAGTCCTGCCCGTGCATGTAGGGTTGCAAAACAGCTGGCACCTACAGGACAGCAGGAAAATTAAAGTGAAAATACAATTATTCCATTTGCTTAATCTCAAAAAGACTTTGGTCATTTTTATCACCAGCTTTATTCCCCTCCTACTTGCTGTCGTTTTCATACTAGAAGCACCGCCCACAGGCAGATGGATCTACGTATAATATTATAATACTGCCACTAAAATACGCCATTCAATATGATTACATTGATACAAACCCTTCAGGCCCATTAAATGACTCATGTTGAAAAAATCAGAGCAATACATGTCCAGCACCCACCTGGATCCCGTCCTGCGTCTGGTAGTTCTCCATGATACAGCACAGCGTGCGCTGGGTGGCAGCCAGGGTGCAGTTGAGCATGTGCACGTGACTGCTGCTGCTACTAGAGTTGGGGGAACGTTGTTGTTTCTGCTGCTCCTGCTGCTGCTGCAGCTGCTGACCTTTTACCGGCCCCAAAGCCTCTCGGAAGCGTACATTGAGATTGCGTGCCTGGAAGCGAACATGTGCGTCTACAATTTTTGTTGTGAGTGAATGGCACAATGTTTTAAGTGGGGATCACGCGAGTCTGAATCTGATGTCAAGCAGAGTGCACACCAGGAGTCATTTGCGGTGCTGGTCAAGCAACTAGCCACACAAAAGAACACAACATCAAATAAACATCAATGCATGTGTGTACATTCAACTTCTCATTTAGAACAACTTATGTCAATAAAGACAGCGGCCACAAACAAATAAGAATAATGTCCGTTTTGATATACAATTTTGAGCATAGATTTCTGCTTTAAACTTTTTCTGTGTTCCACTGCATTTGCGTCAAAAACCACAAAAGGGTTGCAACGAGGCATGTGACAAGTGCGGGGGCGTCGCTAGCGACGCTGAAAAATTGGCGAAGCCCATCACGAGCGCAACGTGTGCGTGCATATGCATGTGTGCGTGCAAGTGTGTGCGCGCGCATGCATGTGTGTGTATGTGTGTGTGCGCGTGCGTGCGTGTGTACCTGTGTGTTTGTGCGTGTGTATTTGTGCTCGCGTGTATGTCTGTGTTTGTGCGCGTGCATGTGTATGTGTGTGTGCGCGTGCATGTGTTTGTGCGCGTGCATGTGTATGTGTGTGTGCGCGTTTGTGTTTGTATGTGTGCGCGTGCGCATGCGTGTGTGCGTGTGTGGGCGTGCACACGTGTGCGTGTGTGCAGGCACGCCTGTGTGTGTGTCTTGCTGCCCCACAGATGCTGCAGTGGTGTGCATGGCGCTGTGCTGGAGTAGCCTTTGCTGAAACAGGCGTGAGGATGTGCTGCTTCTGCTTTTCCCTGTTGAGAAGGCAGGTGCCTGGGCTGGCCAAGATGTCTGAACTCGGCTTCAACACGCGGTGCGCGGTAAGCACCTGCACCGTGCACTTCATGCCCCGCGAGCAGTCCAAGCCAACACGGACCGCGTCCCTGAAGGGTCCCGTCCAAGCAAACTTCCGCGCGTCATGCACATCTGCCTAAACTAAAATTATATAGTCCATCAAAATTAGTATCACTTGATTCTGCTTGGATGGTCAACCGTGAACTTTGCAGCCGGAACACAACCGAGGGCCCCTGACGCAGCATTTACAGCCAGTGAAGTGTGCTGATGGATAATGCACCAGCAGGAAGTGGTCCGGGGGCCTGGCTGAGGAATCCTGGGCAGCTTCCTGGGGCTTCCAAACATATTTATACGCTCTAAAACTTTACACACGGCATCCCAGATTCCCAGAATTTATCTGCCCCGGTAGAAAGATTGTTTAGGAGCCTATGTTGAGTCTCAGCCCGGGAGGTGCCTTGGATGGGCCTGGGAAGAAGGGCTGGACCCCCCAAAACAAAAACTTGCTCTACAGCATCACACACCGCACCCCAGGGTCACAGAATTCATATGGTGCGGTAGAAAGTATGGTTAGGAGCCCATGTCAAGTGTGGGCCCGTGGGGTGGCCTGGGTAAGCCTGGGGAGGCCGGTGTGAAGTGGGGTGGGGAGGAGACAACGCTAGGGGCTTACGCCCCCGCGAGGGGGGCTTCGCCAAAAATAATTGCCACTGTAGCAGCATGTTGTAAGCATACTCGAGATGCTCGAGCATGTTGTAATGTAGCAATGTTGTAAAAAGCATACTCGAGATACTCGATTTGGAATTGTGATCCATATGAATTGATGCAGCCACTCAACAAAGAACAAACGCAAAGCAGGTTGTGAAAGCATTACAGCATGGGCTGAGAAAAATAGGAAAAAGTGTATACACACCTGATAATCGGTGCAGTTTGACGCACTGACCAGCTCCCTATACGACCTACTGGCAGGGAACCAGCCTTCCAGATCAATCTTAGCAGCTGCTGATAGATTGAGGGCACCGCTCACGATGCGCACCACCCTGTGGACAACACAAGTGTATGGCAGTAAGTGAGTGTGTAAAACAGCAGTCATGTCAGGCTGGCAAAAAACGAGTACAGTGTACTAGAGGTGTTTTGGCAGAAAGTTATGAAAATTTATGGTCCGATACGGCGTGTGTTTACAGTCCTGGTTAACCCTACAGATACACATTCACATATAATTTGGGACAAGCCTTGTGATTGGGTCTACGTTGCCTGCTTTGATGCAAGGCCTCTTGGACGTGGATGGCACCGTCTATATCTCACACTCTTTCAGAAAGTCTGCCAAATTAAGCAATAGTTTCCTCAAAAGTCAAGAAGCATGCCTCCAGGTCCCACCAACAGCCAACAAACACTCCACAGCTGGCGGTTCAGAGACCCTCGGCCCCAACCATTAGCGTACTGATATACAAATTACTATTTAAACAACAAGCCTAGAACCTGGCAGGTTCAGTGTTTAGAAGGCAAGTATGAATAACCGACTCAGAGAATTTCTAACTGCAACCCAAAAGTTGCATGTTTGGTTCATTTCTTGGCAGCGAAGTTCCAATGAAATGCGTGAAAGCCTGCGACATTTTAAAATGTCACGTACTGAACAGAGTTCAGGGTTGCTGTTACACATCATCTCAATTAAGAAGGGTCCTTAGTTCTTAGTGGGCACAAAAGACATACAGTATAGCACCAACTTCGCTCTATCATCTCTCTACCATGCATCTCTCCACCTTACACACATCTCCACTTCTCCACCACCACAACCACCACCACCACTCCCGGCGCGTAACGCTACAACGCTTCCTTCAGCTGCAATGACATGTTTAATAAACCTGAAAGAGAAATCAAGGTGAAGAACAAAAAGAAGTATGCCTTCACCTGTGAGGGAGGCCCAGAGCAGTGTAAAAGTCTTGGGCGTTGGAAACCATGCTGTCCATCATTTCCCGGGAGGTTTTCTCATCTGGGCGGGTCAAGGCAAACTGCTCCACCTTGTCGAATTGGTGCACCCTATGCGGACGCATGGTTGGGGTTTGCTAGTGTTTGTGTGTGTGTGTGTCTTTTTGTGTGAGTGAATGTGTGTGTATGTGTGTATGTCTCTATTAGATTGTTTGCTTTTGCAATGTAAGCCTGACACGGACCCGGTTCTGCAGCGTAAGATATCTTCAACAGGAACACAGTAAGTACTCCCCTCCAGGATTGACGTACCGTACCAACGCTTGACCATTGCGCTTTAATTATCTTTTTCGGAGCAATGGAGACGCGCAATGAATATTTTGCTACAATTGAAATCGGGGTGCGCAATCGGGTGCGCAAGCGGGAAATTATTCCGGTGAGAGCCGGTGCGCAATTGTGCGCAATCGCAAAATTAATTAATGTTATAAATTCTGGGTAGGCAATGGATAGGTATGTGCGTGCCATCCCGTGGGGGAAGCGGGAGGACGATGTTGCGCGCGAGCAGCAGTGTTCCAAGCATGCCATCCGGGATGCAAGCGTTTAGGCAGCTGGGCTGAAGCGCAAGCGTGAGGAGCAGTATGAGAAAGCCAAGCAGCAGTGCAAGCTGGAGGAAGCAGCACACAGCACCTCCCGTACAGCCACAGCAGCATGACAGCAGCACAGCAGCAGTGGGTTGCGCAATGCTCAAGTACCCGCGCAATGCTGGTACCTGTAATTCAAAGCCATGCAAGCTTGCTGCTGGGGGTCTGCGCAATGGGTTCTGCGCAATGCCCCTGAGAAAGCTCTGCGCACCTCAATTGCTGCGCA
>Ga0307947_1004122_pt1 | contig 11525 bp, 9 predicted proteins | sample OrgLakmetagen232_FD_201840 | JGI IMG/M metagenome (GOLD analysis project Ga0307947, IMG submission 201840) | Saline water microbial communities from Organic Lake, Antarctica - #232 | ecosystem: Environmental > Aquatic > Non-marine Saline and Alkaline > Saline | place: Antarctica: Organic Lake...
GTACACACACACGCAGGGTCGTACACGCACACGCACACACAGACAACGCACGCCCTTCTCACCTGCGCAAAGGGTGAAGACACTGCATTGTACACACACACGCAGGGTCGTACACGCACACGCACACACAGACAACGCACGCCCTTCTCACCTGCGCAAAGGGTGAAGACACTGCATTGTACACACACACGCAGGGTCGTACACGCACACGCACACGCACACACAGACAACGCACGCCCTTCTCACCTGCGCAAAGGGTGAAGACACTGCGTTGTACTGTGACATCCGGCTTGTAGGCGTTTCAGGCAGCTCGTCCCCATGCACCTCCTGCGCACCCCTACCACCCCAACCCCGGAGCCCACTTTCGCGTGCACTGCCAGGCACGTTGGACTGGAAGTCCACCTTCCTGCTACGCACATTGTTGTGGCTCCCGGTCCCTCCTGTGTGGTGTGTGTGCATGTGTGTGTGGATGTGTGTGTGTGTGTGTGTGCGCGCGCGTGCATACAAGTGCAAGTATTGCATGCAATACATGTGTACAAGCATACACACGTATGCCTCCCTTACCTGTGGCGTTGCTGCCCCCTTCTTCACGGACAACGCTCTCTGACACAGAGGGTCTGGCAGGCTGGGGGTGTGAATCCTCTCCTGGCGCAATACCTTTTGAGTTGACAGACGAGCCCAAATGTGCAGAGCCCAAATGTGCAGGCTCTACCAGGGACAGGGGGCGGCGCTCATCTGCACATGAACGTATGGGCGTGTGTGTGTGTGTTAAAGTGTGTATGTGTATGCGTGTGTGTGCGTGTGCGTTTATGTGTGTGTATGTGTGTGAGTGTATGTGTGTGTGTATGTGTGTGTGTGTGTGTGTGTGTGTGTGTGTGTGTGAAGAGTAGGGTGTTTATATGTACGTGTGTGTTTGTGTGTGTACTACACGCATGTGCAACTCATCCACACTGTGTACAGCATGGCATGTTGGCTTGAAGGTAATGCTTGACGATCAATTGGAACAAGGCTGCTTCGTGAACACTGTATGACCCAGCAGGCCGTGTTTGCAATAAGCGCACCCTTTAACCTGAGTGCAAGGCTGTACAACATATACATGCACAGTGCACGCACATGCACTCACACATGCACAGACATAAACACACACATACACACACATGCACACACACACACATACCAGCCTCACCTCCAGCTCCATATCCCTCCCCACTGTCACTCCTCAGGCTATGGCAAAGCGCGGGCTGGAAGGGTTGGGGGTGATGCACCTGGGGGTGGTGCACCTTCGCAGCAGCTGCACCGCTAGAGCAGGGGGAGGGGGAGGTAGCCACGACAGGGCAGCTCAAGCGACTTTTGTGCAGAGGAGTCATGTGCGCTTGCGCAGCATGGCGGTGCTGCTGCTCCTGCTGCTGCTCTGCGGCCGCTTCTGACATGGTTTGGCTGGTGCCTGGCGAGCTCATCACAGACCCAGCCCCTCTGCCGCTTGCACTTTCTGGCCCATGATAGACTGCAAGGAGAAAGAAAAGGGTGCAGCGAGGGAAGTTTGGGGTCTGACGAGTCTTGTGTTGATGGTGAGGGAAATTATGTGGACTGAAGGCACAGGCACACAAATACGAAGCCATTCCAGCACACACGCACTGTTCTCACCAGCAGTGGGTGCGGTAAGGGCGTCTGAGGTAGCGCTGCTCCAACCAGGCCCAACAGCAGGCAAGCCCAACTTCTGCTGCCCGTTGCTGCTGCTGCTGCTGCTGCTGCTGCGGATACCAAGACCCCCGTTCGCCCAAACCAACTTCTGCTGCTCGCTGCTGCTGCTGCAGCTGTCTTTCCCTTGGTGCAAGCTAATATAGTCCTGGTGTAAGCTGCTGAGGTGCTTTGTGGACTCATCATGGAAATCTTCCACCCTGCTCTTGCCCTTCTCCTCCACCATCTCCTCCTGCTCTTGCTGCTGCTGCTGCTCTTGCTGCTCTTGATGCTGCTCTTGATGCTCTTGATGCTGCTGCTGATGATGATGTTGACGATGAAGCTGTGCCTGCGACACGACCAAAAACGAGGTGAGTCAAAGCACGCACACAATTGCACAAGAATGTGAGCAAGTACACAGTAAACTGCAGGTGTTATGGCGTGAATGAGAAGGTCAGGTCGCTTCAATGAATGGTTGATGGCCAAACCCTTGCACATACATTCCTATAAATTGTGCTCCTTATAACGTCACAACTCCAAACCCCAACAGACAAGCCCAAGGCACGCCCCACACACACATACATCCACACCCAAACCCACATTCACACCCCCACACACATTCAAAGAAAAACAGCACGAGCGCACCTGCTCGCAGCCAGCTGCCAGCAGCATGCTTGCATCTTGGGCCCACCCATTCCCTCCGTTAGAGAGGTCCTGCTCGCAATCCACCTCTTGCTGCTTTTCAACCGCCCTTTCTGAGTATTCCCCCTGCTGGTCCTGGTACCAACCGTACACAGGGACACAAAGGGGGGTGCCATGACCAGGCTGGTGGCAGTCATCAGCACTTGCAGCTGTTGCATCGCAACGAGGCAGGGAGGGAAGGGGGAGGGGGCGAAGGGACTCAGCAAGCCACTGTTTCATCACTTCTGCAGGGGGGGTGTCCAGGATTTGAGAGAAAGAAGGAGAGGGGGTGCAATGAGAGCCAGCATGGCCAGTTGCTGGGCACGCAGCTGGTGGTCCTTTGGGCTGCTCGTGTGGTGCGCCAAAGGGCGTGTGCTGCACATTGGAACAAGGCAGAGGAAATGTGAGTGGGGGGTCAGGGTGCGTGCTTGACATAGACATGCTGACAGGCAGGCAGTCTGCTTGACGCATGCATTCACATGTGCGTATGCAGGAAGAGGGGAAGAGAGGAAGAAGGTAGAAAGCCAAGAGGGAGGACGTGTGAATGCCCTTCTCTTTTCTACTCTTCACCAAGTAGAAACAGTGAGCCGCCTTTCAAGCCTTCTTCCCTTCTGTAACAGGTTTGTAGGGTCGGCCAGAACCGTATGTATATGCCGTATATGACTGCATAATTGGTGAAATCCCTGCCAACCTTACAGGTTTTTGCAGAAGGCCAGGAATATAAGCCACACCCGAACTCACGGTAAACATCGAATCCTGCACCACAATTACCATTGAACCCTGCATTAAAGTTAATATTGAACCCTGCATCACACTAAACATTGAACCCTGCACAGATGTAAACGTACTATTCCCCCCTCCCCCGCACATACACGCACCAGCGCCCACACACAGACCCCCACACACAAACAACCCCCCCCACACACATACACGCACCTGAAACCTGAAGCCCACCCCCCTGTTCTGCTCCAAGGAGGGGCCGTCCTCCTCCTCGCCTTGCTCGCTCCGAGCCCGCCTTGCCTGCTGCAGGACCCCCTGCACCCCCCCCAGCTCATCACCACGGCCCTTGCCCTGCCCGTGATTGCCCAACACTGCATCAGCTCCGCCCCCTATCGTGTGCCGCTGCCAGAGATGGTGCTGTTTGGGTGGGCTGCAGCTCTTGTCAGAGCTCGAGCTCCAGCCACTGCTGTAGCGCCTGTGACCTATGCTCTCTTCTCCCTGCTGCTGCTCCTGCAGGTATTGGAGGTGCTGCTGCTGTTGTTGTTGTTGCTGCTGCTGCTGCTCTTGCAGGTATTGGAGGTGCTGCTGCTGTTGTTGTTGTTGTTGCTGCTGCTGCCCCTGCTGGTATTGGAGGTGCTGCTGTTGCTGCTGCTGCTGTTGTTGCTGCTGCTGTTGCTGCTGCTGTTGTTGTTGCTGCTGCTGTTGCTGCTGTTGCATGTTGTGGTGGTGGTGCTGTTGCTGCTGCAGCTGCGGTGCTTGTGCAGGCCCCTCCATGGCCACCAAGTTCTGCACTGACGCGTTGAACGTTGTAGAGGAGGGATGGAGATGGAGCTGCTGCTGCTGCTGCTGCTGCTGAGACTGCTGCTGAGGCTGCTGCTGGGGCTGCTGCTGTGGTAGCTGCCCAGGCTGTGCGATGCTCTGGCAGATACTGCTTTGGCTGGAGCTGTGATTGTTCGAGCCAGGGGCGCCCCCAGTGGGGGTGCGGCCTGAAGCGAACGGCGGCTCGTACTGGTGAGTGTGAGTGTTGGGTTGGCCGCATTTAGGGACACTAGAATCCAAAACAGGAGGGCACACGGTGCTGCCGTGGGTGTGTGTGTCACGGCCCTCCCGGACGTGGCTGTGGATGGCAGAGGCGTGTGTGTCGTGGGCCTCGTGCGTGACGCTGTTGCTGAGGTGAGTGGGTGCGTTATAAGCCACGGGGGTGTTGTGGTTGCGTGGAGGAAAGGGGGACAAGATGGTGCTGGGATTGTCTAGAAGAGAAGAGGGTAAGGATGCGGGTAGGGGTAGAGAGAGCAAAGGGGTGGAAAGACCAGGAAGAGGAATTTCGCTGCTGATACCTAGGTGGAGGGAAGCCTCACGCGACCTGTAGGTGTGTATACGTTTTATACGTGTACTTGTCTGTGTGAATGTGTGTGTGTGTGTGTGCAGGGGTGAGTGTGTGTGTGTGTTTGTGTGTGTGTGTGTGTGTGTGTGTGTGTGCAGGGGTGAGTGATGAGTGCATGCCGGGCAGGCAAAAACGCACTGCAAGACGGACAGACGGTGATGATACATTAACGTGTGACACAAATGCGAGCACTTCACACGCTGTCCCGTCATGATCCTGTCACGAAAGCGAGAGGTTATGCACGTATAATGTTTGGGGTTGGCCAGAACCATATATATACGGTGTATGCACGGTAATTTGGGCAGGGGAATCGCCAAATATACGTGCATATGCGGTGTATATATACGGTTCTGGCCAACCCTAATAATATTCATTCACACATGCCATCCTTCACAGCGCCAACACACGCATCCTCTTCCACCCGGTGCACATTGACGCAAACACCGCACACTCACATCACCAAGCTCACAGCCCCGGAGCTGCTGCTGCTGCTGCTGCTGCTGGAGTCCTCTGCTGCTAAGCCTTGCCTCATTTTGGGGCCAAGCCAAAGGGGTGGAGAGGACGCACGAGGTCGGTTTGGCAGCTGAGAAGCTGAAGGGCGGAGCCCAGCGCTGATCTCAGGAAAAGCTGAAGGGCGGAGCCCAGCACTGATCTCAGGGGAAGCTGAAGGGCGGAGCCCAGCACTGATCACAGGCGAAGCTGAAGGGCGGAGCCCAACGCTGATCTCAGGAGAAGCTGAAGGGCGGAGCCCAGCGCTGATCTCAGGAGAAGCTGAAGGGCGGAGCCCAGCGCTGATCACAGGAGTGCGGACACCACCTCCTTGGTGGCGCTGGTGCTGACGGTGCAGGGCCTGCTGGCTGTTATGGTGGTGCTGGTGCTGCTGCCAGTGCTGCTGCCAGTGCTGGTGCTGGTGGTGCTGGTGCTGAAGGTGCAGCTGCTGGCGCGGAAGGACCAGATCTGGCTGCATGCCTGCGTCCTCCTGCACAGTCAGTGGCTCAAGGAGGTTTTGGACGTGAGAGGGCGAGGGAGCACCTGCCGACCCTGCACCAAGCTGCTGTGAAGTGCCTGCACCTGCAGACCCCCATGAGCTCGCTCGTGAGTGCACCCCCCCACCACCAAACTCAGCCCAGCTCAGGCCTGCCAGGCCCGTGATGCTGCCCACCTGCACCTGCTGCTGGTCAGCCGCTGCTGCCACGTGCTGCAGCTCACGCTGCGACCGCTGTGCGCGCACATCGGCCGGACTGCAGGTACGCAACCCCCCACTCTGATTGTCTGCTTCCAGTGTTGCGCCAGAGGTGGCACTGCTTGCGTTCATTAGGCGGCTAGGGATGTGTACTCCTCTGTGAAACCCTGGTGCACTTGCCCCTCCTTGCTGCTGCTGCTGCTGCTGCTGCTGCTCCTGCTCCTGCTGCTGCTGCTTGCTGCTTTGGGTTGAGGAGATTACAGGCCCCTGCTCTGAGCCAAAGGATTGAATGCTACCCACCCCCTGAGGCTGTGATGTGTGACGAGGGCTGGTGCTGGTGTTTGCTGCTACAGGGGGTGTTGTGTCGGTGGAGCCAGGCGTCCCTGCTTCCTGAGCTGTAACGTCCCTGTTCCTGTTCAGCCAGTCAGATAGCGAGGACAAGGGGGGACGTGAAGTGGGTGCACGTGACACAGAAGTGGGTGCATGCGACACAGAAATTTCAGAGTTGGGTGTGGGGAACTGGCTGGGCAGGGGGATGGAGGTGGAGGGGGGCATGGGGTGGCAGTTCACGCTTTGGTGAAGCCCGGTGTCGGTGTTGGCAGTGGGGGGGTGGGTGAGGAAGGGGGTCTGGATGGAGGGGGGCAGAAGGGAGGTGGATGGGTCAGTGCTTGCTCGGTCAATACCAGCTGGGTGAGGCGGCTGCTGCTGCTGCTGCTGCCTGGCCTGGTCGATATTTTGGGGCTGCATGTTGGCCTCATTCGTGTGCTGCCATCCTTCTACCTGCTGCTGCTGCTGCCGCCGCTGCTCCTGCTGCTGTGCTGCAGGGCTAGGGATGACAAGGCTTGCATCACCTGTGTCTGGGGTCGTGTGGGAGCAAGGAGGCAACGCCAGTGGAACAGCTTGCTGTTGCTGCTGCTGCTGCTGCTGTGCACCTCCCCCCCCCCACTTCCATGCAGCTGCACAGCTGAATGCCCTTTGCAGCTCTGCCGACCTGCTTGATAGGCCGTCCAAAAAGCAGCGCCACTTTGTGCCTAAGCTGCCGATGCCCATAGGGAGTGCATCGTTTGCCCCCTCCTCCTCCTCTCTGGCACTCCCATTGCCCGAGATGCCTAGCTGCACAACCCCCTTTGGCTGTCCCCTCCTCCATGCTGTGGCAGCAGCATTAAGTTCCCGTGCAAAGCGTGCAGCACCTGTGTGCGCATAGTACGTGTGCGATGTGTGATGTGTGATGTGTGGTGTGCAAGTGTTTGTGTGCATGTTTATGTGTGTGCTCGTGTGCTTGTGTATGTGTGTGTGTATGCTGAATGATCAGGCCAGGGATTTGCCCATTAAGGTTGCAAATATCTGCATGCTCTGTAATTCTTGGGGCCTGCTGACTTTTGCTCAAAGCAGCGTTGCATCTCTGATGCCTGGTGCATCTCAGCAAGGCTTGCACATATGTTTGTATCATGCCCACATAGCAAGACCGACCACAACTGTAGGCTTACGCCTTACGCTGCACACAAATGTAGATTTGGACAGGTTTGCTGCTAGGAAATATGCAATACACACTGTAGGCACATGTTCGTGGCTGACCCTCCTATACAGCTGTGTAGATTGGGTGACACGCACCTGGGCCTGCGTGAGGTCCTGCTAGGAGCATGCAGCCTGCTGCAGCAGCATCCCTCCAGTGTGCGTAGCCAGCGCTGCTGCCAGAGGTGCTGCTGCCAATGAGCACCACCTCACACACACTGCGTGCAGAGGGAGTGGCAGTGAGTGTGTGTGTTAAATGTTTGTATTTGTACATGCTGGTGCGTGTATGCAAATGTGGATGTGAGTGGAAGAGAGAGAGAGAGAGAGAGAGAGAGAGAGAGAGAGAGAGAGAGAGAGAAGAAACTGTTAATATTGGAGGGAAGGTAGGGCAGGCGCAGCACGCATTTGCGTGACATGTAGGCGTGATTGGTGAAATGGAGGGGGAGGTGCTGCAGCCATGCAGAAGTGTGTACATGCGTACTTAGAGTGCCAAAGAAGTACTAACAGGTACAAGAAGCTGTTCCTCTATATTCAGGCTACCACGTATGCCCTTAACAGTAATTGCTGCTTCAGATGAGCAGGTTTGCGCAAGGTGCCCACATACCGTCTCAGGCGTCTGGGCATGTATGTCATGTGCATAGTGCACATCTGTTGATGGTGCGCACCAAATGCACACACAGGATAAACCAGCTCGGTGCCTGTGACCTCAACAACACAGCAGGGCAGGACTGCAACGCTCACTCCTCCTTGGCCATCTAGCACCGAGGAGCTGCTCATTACTACAACAGCACCACACCGCAAAACTGCACGCACCGATACAGCAGGGGCAAGATTGCATCCTGAGCGATCAGCAGCACGTCGTGGGGAGCAGCAGCCTGCCCTCCCTTCTCTCCCACATCCATGCCATCCTCCTGCTGTTGCTGTTGCTGCTCCTGCTGCTGCTCAGCGAGCACGCTTGCTTGCAACGAGGGTGGCCACAGCACGACGCGCAGCGCGTGCTTTGTGCGGAGCATGCCTGCCACAGATCTGTGTCAAAGAGGCACGTGCGCGGCGCAAGGTGGGTTTAGAAAATGTCACGGAAGGCATCATAAGCGCTATTCGTGCAATGCAGTGAACGATGCCTGCACCCACGTATGTTTGCCTGTGCGCAGTGGCGCTTGCGTTTGCATGTGCTGTGAATTTGTGTGTCCGTGTGCGTATGTGTGTGAAGGTGTGAGTGTGTGTGAGCAACTTCATGTGATAGATGGGTGCGAAGCATATACATCATTTGCGTTCACATGCGTATATGCAATTCATTTATTACCTGCACCGAGACGCATCCGCCGGAAGGATCACGGTGCACAGGCCAGGGTGGGCTTGCGCAAGACCCACGTGCGCAGCACCCACGGCGTCTTCCTCGCCCGGTTGTGTGTGCGCTGCAAGCCACAATGGGCGGTTGTGGCCAAGACCTGTGCACGATGCGTGGAAGTCAGGGAGGAATGTAGGGGGTTGAGATGATTGATAACTGGCTGGGAATACAGGGGGGAATTTAAATGGGAGTACTAAGGATGCAGGGTTATTGTGGTGGATGCATCGTGGTGCATGCTTTGTCCTTGCTTGTAATGCGTGGAAGGGGTGTACATAGGGTTGGCGAGATCCGTGTATATATTCGCCGTACATGATCGTAAAGAATCCCTGGAAGAATGCAGCATATACACCGTACATATACAGGGTTGGCCAGAACCATGTATATACGGTATTTTTGGCAGGGAATTAAACATATATACGGCCATATACGCTGCATGTATACGCTTCAGGCCATCCCTATACACATATTTATATGGCTCTGGCCTACCGTGGCTAAATATATAGCGGTATTAATACCTGGTATCAGCTTACCTTGCTTAATAGCTATGGCCTCCAGCATTGTTGGCTGCCAGTGTTTGCTGCTGTGCTTGCTGCCCTCCTCTTTTAGTGCTGCTGCTTTTGGAGGGGGGGGCTGCTGTTCCTGCAATTTGAGGAAAACAGCAGCTAGATAAGACCGTCGAAGGCACGACCATGCCTAGTCTTGTCAAAGTTCAAGTGAACGAAGCTTCTCATCAGCACCCTAGAGCCAAGAGGAGATCTTACTTCTGCGGAGCAAGCTCCAAAGAAGGGCATGCAGCAGGAGGCCGATCGGTCGTACACACTCCCTCAAACTTCCTGGATCTAATGTTCACGCATACCTCTGTGAAAGAGACGTAAAAGGGCAGCAGGTCGTGGACGCTGTACACAGCTCTGCGCAAAGTGCTCCACAAGAGCCAGTAGTACGCCGGTTCAGAGCGCGTGTCGAGCTGGTGTAGACGAATACCCAAAGCTGAAGCTATGAGCACCAAATTTGGCACGGAGGGAGCATCCTGTGTGTGTGCGTGTGTGCGTGTGTGCGTACTTGTGTGTGTTTGTGTATTGAGTGTGTATGTTTGTGCATGTGTGCGTGTTTGCGTGTGTGTGTGTTAAGTGTGTATGTGTGTATGTGTGTATGTGTGTGTGTGTGTATGTGTGTGTGTGTGTGTGTCTGTGTGTGTGTGTGTGTGTGCGTATGCGTGTGTGTGTGTGTGTTGCGCGTGCGGGTGCGCTCGCACAGAAACCTACCAAAAGAATGCCAACGGTGGGATGCTGTTTCATCAGGAATATGGCAGCGCTGTTGGGACCATCCAAACTGGCAAACTGTGCCACATCCTGTGTTAGGAGCAGTGAGAGTTTGGGTATAGGGGTGAGGGGTGTTCTGCTTCTGCAAGCAGGGCTACGCTTGCACTTCTGTTTTCGACCCCGCCCGTCTCTCACCTGGAACCGCTCCTTGCCACCATCCACCCCACCCACGCAGCTTATAACAAATTGAACGCAATGGCCGTACTCCTGTGAGTAGTAGTGCGAGTGAAATTCCGTTGGAAAAGAAACAAGCAGACTTGCATCGCCCGCACCCGACGGAGGTAGAACGCCTCTTCAAATTCTAACGTCTGTACACCCTTCACGCACCAGCACTGCACGATGGCACGCCTGGTGTACCGCACTTGCTTGCAGGCCTGTCTCGATGTGAACCCACACCGTAGGCGCAGGACCCTGCCCCACGCATTTGCAGTCTGTATGCATACCCCCGTCAGTCCCGGACAGGCACCAGACACATTGTTCCACTGAAATTCAAATTTGAAATATCACTGGGAGGGTTTAATTGTATGTGTCACAAGTATAAAATATATAACATTGTTGCTCTCTTTACGTGTGTGGGGGCGTCGAAGCTAGCAGGGAATTCAAATTCGGTGGGGGGCCCCTGCTTATTTTGACGCGATGCTGTGAAGAAAATATCTGCACGCACGAAAGGAAAGTGACAAGCTCAAGAACAGGACACCTGTCAATTCTGTTACCGGAGGAACTCACCTGGATTCAAATCCATACATGGATGCGCTCGACTGAGAGTGCACCCGAGCAAGTAGTGCAAGCTGCTACCCAGCAAGCCCTTGAACCACCCTGGAACACAGCGGCAATCACACTACTGCAATGCAAATCGCGCCAGGAGTAGTGTCAGCCAAATTTGGAACAAGGTTTGAATGGCAATGCTTGAAGGAAGCATGCATCAGTGCACGTAGTAGCTGTCGTAACAGTGCGGATTCGCAATCTCCCCATCGTAAGTCAGTAACAGGAAGGAGGCCTGCCAAGAAAACCCTCTCATCTAGAAAGCTCCAGGGGAAAAGAGCAAGCAGGAGCATAGGAGTAGGGCATCCCCATGACGACATTATAGAGGAGTACAATATTGTTGCCCTGCAGCTTACTACAGTGGAAGCACCGGTGCCTGAGCTGAGGTAACCTAGTAACTGACTTTTAGCCAAGCTAGGTAGTGGCATTGCAGTCAATTAACAAACAAATTGCTCATGTTCTAGGCAAGCACGGCTGTGTTGCTTGCTTGGTGGCGTAGCGCGGTTGGTTTGGTGCTGGCTGATGAGTGGCACCTGTATAGAGCTGGCAGTGGCCGTAATGGATGCATGGATATCCCTTTGACTCCCTTTGGCCCTCAGCATATCAGCTCTGCAGTTTGTCTGTGCTTGACGTGTCATGCTTATAAAAGAACTTGGCACAAATACTCCAGTCTCTCCTTCTAATAGTACTATGTTGGCCCTGAGTCTTCTCTGATGCCATCTCAAATACCTTGGATTCACTCTCACTCGTGATGGAAGTATGCACACAGCAGCTGAGAAGATGGCAGACAACCTGAGGCTCGCGATAGCTAGAGTTACAGAACCGGTTCTAGCAAGGGTATCACACACAGAAAACATGCCATGTTGTGGCTTTTCCAGGTCTTCGCTTTGACAGCTGGCCTGTACGGATGTCAAGTATGGGCCACTTTTTCACTGACAT
>Ga0307947_1004123_pt1:2500-11525 | contig 11525 bp, 11 predicted proteins | sample OrgLakmetagen232_FD_201840 | JGI IMG/M metagenome (GOLD analysis project Ga0307947, IMG submission 201840) | Saline water microbial communities from Organic Lake, Antarctica - #232 | ecosystem: Environmental > Aquatic > Non-marine Saline and Alkaline > Saline | place: Antarctica...
ACACATGCGCGCAAACATGCTCGCACACTTGCATGCACAAAAAAGCACACAGTTCACACACGCACGCACAGATAGACGCTCGTTCACATGTACATATATGTATGCACTCTTTAATGTTACCCAGCAAGCAACTTCTTGCCTTACCTGCTCTTGCAGAAGCCCTGCAAGGTCCGCTACTTCATCATTCGCAGCTTCAACAACGAAAACTTTGAGATATCAATTAACAAAGGGGGCTGGGCAACAACCAAACTAAACGAAATCAAGCTCAACGAAGCCTACGCCACCTGCGATGAGGTATGGCGATTATCAATGGTGTTTTCTGGTATGTGTGTTTGTGTTTGTATGTGAATGCACGTGTGTTCGAATTTGCAGCGTCCAAGAAGCTGAGTGCATATAGTCCTGCGTCTGAAAAGCCACCCAGCCACAATGATCTGAGCTCACACTCATCCATATTTTTAATGGAGGCAGATTTTGTGGAGAAAAATATTTTTGGTTGAAGCCCCTTCATCCTTTGACCGGTCTCATGCTTGCCCTCAACCCGCAGGCTGAACAGCACGCCAAGCTAGAGAGTTCTCTAAGGACCATTACAAAATTAACTTCTAAAGACCAATACAAAATTCACTTCTAAAGACCAATACAAAAACAACTATAAGCACCATTACAAAATCCACTTTTTAAATCCCCGATCTGCACAGGTACGCTTGGTGCTGTCCGTCAACAGGTCCGGCTGTTTCCAGGGCTACGCTGTCATGTGCACGCCCGTAGGCCAGTACGAACAGATTGTGTGGGGTAACGGCAGCACCTTTGGCAACGCGTTCGGTGTGGACTGGCGGTGCGTGGGCTGGGTTGGGTTACCAGCATTTCATGTTTCTGACCTGTAATGTGTAGGGTTGGCCAGAATCTTATACCCTAGGCTCCAATCACTTCGGAAATTATTATTTGGCAAAAAAACTTCGGAAATTATTATTTGGCAAAAAACAAAAATTTTTAATAATTCTCGGAGCCCTCTTCTTATTAAATTCCAAGTGATAGAATAATTATTTTTAGTGGTTTTGAGGTGATTTTAAAAACGAGCTCCCAGCGTGTCACTACTTCGGTATATGCACTGTATATGACCGTATATTTTGGTGATTTCTCTGCCAAAAACACTGTACATATATTCACCGTACATATATGTGTATATGGTTCTGGTCAATCCTAGTTTTGTGCTTTTCTTTTGGCGCATACTCTACCTAAACATGTCCTGCGTTCTTCAACACTCCTCCAGCAGCTCCGTCAAACTGCTTGTTTGTGTGTGTGTTTGTGTGTTTGTGTCTCCTGAATCATTTGTGCCTTTGGCTGAGGCCGTGCTTCTTCGTGTGGCTAAGGGTTGTGTGGCTAAGGGTTGCGGGAAAAGTATCAGGCCTGAGCATATAGATAACCTAGGGTTGGTCAGAACCGTACATTACAGGAAAATACGAAAAAACAGTGAAACAACAGTATACATGTACGATGTACAAATATATATGTGCATGGAACTGTGACGCAAATTCGGTGTATGGCTCTGGCCACCTTTGGCACCACCTGAACCCTAGAAAGCATGCCAGACGTGCTGCGCTAAGCATTATCTTGAGGGCGTCCATTTTTCAGGTGCGTGCGGACGATGGAATCATGTTAATGGTATGCTTTGAGCGTGGAGGGGTGTTGCTTGATGCAAACAACTCAACTAGGCTCCCAGATTGTGAGCTTTGGGGGGGGGGCTAACAAGGCGACCTGCTTTGTTCGCAAATGATTGTTTGAACAGACACACTTTCTGTTTGCAGTGCTTGTTACACGCTCACCCAAAAGCCATGGGATGAGCATACGTCTCTAGTACCATTGAATTGAGCGTTCCTGGCTCCTCCGACAGAGGGTGTGAGAACCCCAGCGAGTCAAAACGTTTCTCAGAAGGTTGAGTGCATGAGAGGGAGGGAGGGGGGGAGCAGTGGCCAAGTATATCTCGCGCTTTTGGTTATACCCTCCTTGTAGGTGTATATACGACACGGACCAGCGGCTGGTCAAGCACCTGTGCAACCCCATGAACGAAAACAAGCCAGTGCACATCGCGCGTGACGGTCAGGAAGTGCCTGCGCACGTTGGGGACGAGCTTGTGCAAATTATGGAGACTACTGCTCGGCAGGCAGGGGTGGCTGTGCCGCCTGCTGTGGGTGCAGGTCAGTTTGTGTGTGCGCGCGCGTGTGTGTGTGTGTGTGTGAGAGTGTGTGTGTGAGTGTGTGTGTGTGTGTGAGCTTGCGTGTGTGTGTGTGTGTGTGCATGTATGTGAATGTGTGTACGGTCTGTGTACCGTACCTCAGCATATTCATCCTGCACCCCAAGTTTCAGAATAATGCGTTGAATCCCACACCTCCCCTTGCCTTGTCCCAAATAAATACATCTGCCTTCCCCGCTTGAACCCGCAGGGCTTTTGTCTCTGTAATACAAACAATTGAACGATGTATACATGCGGGTTTGCGTGTTTTTGTGTGCGTTTGCGCGTGCACGTGCACATGCGTGCATGCGTGTGTGAGTGCAGTAGAGTAGAGCGTGCACACCCACACACGTACATACTCACTCGCTACCATGCATTTAACGCTGTGGTTTCACACGAGTGTGTCTAGAGCATGCACTCCCACACGCGTGTGCATATACTCAGTCACTAACACGCATTCAACACTGATGGTGGTTTTACACGAGTGTGTCCAGAGCATGCACTCCCACACGCGTGTGCATATACTCAGTCACTAACACGCATTCAACACTGATGGTGGTTTTACACAGGTGTGTCTAGAGCATGCACTCCCACACGCGTGTGCATATACTCAGTCACTAACACGCATTCAACACGGATGGTGGTTTTACACAGGTGTGTCTAGAGCAGGACGAGGCGGTCATCGCGGTGGAATGATGGGTGGACGAGGGGGCAGGGGTGCAGGTATGTAAGCACACACACATACGCATACACACACACATTTACACAGACACACTCACACTCTCATACTCGCACACAAGCACACACACACACACGCACATACACACATTCACACTTTTCTTATGTAGGTAGTGATTTGGCGGGTGGCCTAGGTGCCATGGGCCCTCCCATGGGCCACATGAGCGGCCTCGGTCCCAACCCCATGGCTGCCGCTCTACTACAAGGGGGCATGGGCATGGGAGGCATGGGCATGGGGGGCATGCACCCCGCCATGATGGGAGGCGGCAACCCTGCCATGTTGGAGGCGCTGATGCGCCAGCAGGGGGGCATGCCAGGGATGAGCGGTATGGGGGGGGATGGAGGGGGAGGCATGAGAGCAGGGCCTGGTCTGCAAGGGCCTGGGAGTAGTAAGGCAGGCAGCATGGGCTCTAATGCGCGCACAGGCTTGAGCAACGGGGCGGAGCGCGGGCTTGAGCAGAAGGGGGGAGGTGGGGGGGGCAACGTGCTGATCGGAGAGGGCACACGCAGTAGGAGTCGGAGTCGAAGCCCGCCTGCAGGTGGTGGGCGTCACCACCGTTCGTCGCGCGCCCTCAGCCCTGGCTCACGCAGGGACAAGGAACGGTCGCGTGGAGGTGGGGGGGCTCGTGTGTGGTGTGTGCTGTGCCTCCTGGTGTGTGGGGTTGTATGCGTGTCTGTGTGTTTGTGCTCGTGTGCGTGGTGCTAGCGCAGTTCCTGACGTCATGGGGGAACTGTCTGTGCTTGTGCACATGCATACACACACAGCACACACACATGCATGCACGCGCACACACACATACATGCACACACATACATGCACTCACATGCACGTACACACACACAACACACACACGCAACACACACACACGCACACACAGGTGGAGGGGGCGCTGATGGGATGCTATCGCAAGGCGCCCAGCATCTCAACCTTCTGGACATGGACTACGACCAATACTTAACGTTCTATCGTAAGCTGCAGCAACGCATGACAACGGACAAGCCAGGGCGAGTGGGGGGAGGGGGGCAAGAAGCTCAGCAACAGCAGCAGCAGCAGCAGCAGCTCATGCTGGGGGGACAAGCTGCGAACAACGGCTTGCCATCTATGCTCTCTGGCCATGGGGCAGGACGAATGATGCAAGGGGTGGGTGGGCTTAGTGGTGGAGTTGGCAGCTTTGGGGAGTGATTTTTGTGCAGTAACGTCCGCGCTTTTCGTTGTGTGTTATGCCTGCGCTGAATTAGGTGCCCAGCAAAGCTCGCAACCCTCTGGGTGCGCCGCTTCTGCGTTGCAAGCTGCCTGTGAGCGCCACTTAGGGTGCGCCCAAACCGTATATATGCACCGTATATGACCGCATATTTGGTGGTCTCCCCGCCAAAAATACTGTATATACACCGTATATATATGGTTCTGGCCAACCCTAGCGCCACTGCATCAAGCGTGCTTGTCCCTTTTGCCCTCCAGCGTAAGTCTAAAAACTACTTACTAGCCTTCTACTTACTTGCTTGCTACTTACTAGCCTACTACTTACTAGCCTGCTAACTCAAAGTCTAAAAACTTGCAGACAGGCAGGCTAGTGGGCCCTTGCCCTCCAGCGTAACTCAGCTCTAAAATGTTGTAGACAGAGAGACTGATGGTGATGCCTGTTTTCACTCTGAATTTTGGCTGCCGCAACCTCTGTGCTCAATCTCTTTGCTCCAAATGCAGGTGTCAGCTCTGTGTCCAGTTCCACGTGCAGGTGTTAGATCTGTGTCAGCTCTGTGCACAAGCTCTTTGTTCCACGTGCAGGTGTCAGCTCTGTGTACAGTTCCACGTGCAGGTGTCAGCTCTGTGTCAGCTCTGTGTCCAAGCTCTTTGCTCCACGTGCAGGTGTCAGCTCTGTGTACAGTTCCACGTGCAGGTGTCAGCTCTGTGCACAAGCTCTTTGTTCCACGTGCAGGTGTCAGCTCTGTGTACAGTTCCACGTGCAGGTGTCAGCTCTGTGCACAAGCTCTTTGCTCCACGTGCAGGTGTCAGCTCTGTGCACAAGCTCTTTGTTCCACGTGCAGGTGTCAGCTCTGTGCACAAGCTCTTTGCTTCACGTGCAGGTGTCAGCTCTCAAAATGCTTGGACTGCTCTTGCTCCTGGTCAGGCCTACTGTTCCTGCTTGACCAAACAAACCTATCTGGGTTGCTATCAACACGGTTCTTGTCGAGTGGTGATCCAGTCGATGCAGCATCAGCCTCATTCATATCCTGGATCGTCGTCGTAGTATCCCCGCTTTTAACTCGTCAGGGATTTCTTCGGTTACCTTAATCTAAGCACCCCTGCACGCCCGTTTTGTGCTACTTCCTTTTTCTTAGAAGTGCCCGTTGGGCTCAAGGGAAGCCAGAAGTCCAGTTTCAAAAAGCTCCCAGTGCCAGCAAAAAATAGGGGGGTTCCAAATATTCCAAATACAGTTTCAAATATGTTCCATATACAGTTTCAAATATCTTCCAAATATAGTTCAAAATTTAGTTCAAAATTTAGTTCCAAATATAGGAGGGTTCTGGGTAATGTTTTGACGTTTTAGTGCAGGTCCGGGCTCTGGGGTGAGGGTTGGATGTTGGACCCCACTTTTGGCAGGAGAAACACGATACCCTTCAGCCTCCCTCTCCCTGCACGAATCTGAGAACCAAATTGCAGCACAATGCTCTGCAGTTGCTCTGGTTCAGCACGGCTATAATTTGGGCAGTGAAGCTTTCTGAAAAATTTGCTGTCGCACCCCCCCCCCACCGCCAGCATCCCAGACCATATAAATTGGCAGGGCGTCCCTGGGGAGCATGCTGAAAAGCTCCTGACACATGGTTACAATGGGGGGTGACCTTCAGCCAGGCTGATTGGCTGCTGACTGATATCGTCCGGCCCCAAATTAGTCCACAAGCTTAGTTTGCGGCCAGGAAGTGTGCTTCCAGGGTTTTAAGAAACTTATATTTTGTGTGCAGGAGTGTCGCGTAGTTGCATATGATCCTCCTTTACTACCCTGAGTCATTTGAAGTCCAAAAGATTATGAGGCGAACCAGACAAATTCGGGCAGGGAAGGTGTGCCTGACGAAAAGCAGACAGACCTTTGACGTTGCATGCTTTAAAAGTTTTGGCTGCCACAGCATTTGTGTGGAAGCCTTTTGTTCTACGTGCAGGTGGCTGCCCTTTCATCACTTTGACTGCTCATACCCATAGCTTGCCAAGCGTGACGCATGTGCGCATGTGCAATGCATTCAAATGAACTCTCTTGTTGTCAACTGTAACGTGAAATCAACGCATTCACATGAATGCACGTGTGCGTGTTGTCGACTGTAATGCGAGATAAACGCATTCACATGAATGCACATGTGCGTGTTGTCGACTGTAATGCGAGATAAACGCATTCACATGAATGCACATGTGCGTGTTGTTGACTAACGTTTTCATGCAATTAAAAGGTACACGCTCTAATTATCAACTGCAAACCCAGGTCTTGCAGCTATTTCAGACTAGACGATTTCAGGAACTGCAAACTCAACGCGCACACACACATGCACACGTGCGCACACACACACGCACGCTCACACACACGCACATACACACATACAGACACACGCAAATGCGTACATACGCACTCTCTGACTTGCAACACGTGTGCACAGGGACCTGGCCTGGGGACGGCTGGGCACAACGGCAGTGGCATGGGCATGATGGGCGGCGGCGGCGGCTTGCCCACAAGCGCTATGATGGGTGGCGGTTTAAACACGAGCATGGGCATGGGCCTGCCTAATGGGATGATGCCCATGATGGGGGGCATGATGGGTGGCATGAACCCCATGATGATGATGAGCAACCCCATGATGATGGGGAATCCAATGATGGCTGCTGGCATGTTTGGGGGTGCAACTGGCGGGGGGGGCATGATGGGGCAAGGCATGGGGGGGGGAGGAGGGCTGAGGGGCATGGGGCAAAGCAAACCGTTTTCTGAGGCAGAGTAAGTCATGCTCGTTTTTGTCACAGACGTATGTAATGCAACACAGACCGTTTGCGCTCAGAGCCTCATATGTATGTACTGATCTCGGACCTGCCGTGTCTTTAGTATGAACTGCCCCTTTATTGTGCCCTGCTTGCCCCTTTATTCTGACCAGTCTTTAGCCCGGTTTATTTGTCTGCCAAAACCTGCACTTTTATTTTGGTCTACCCCTGCCTGCTCTGATTGCTTGATTCTTTCGCTTAGTGTGACCTAGGTATGATGAGTGAGGTTGCATGAGAGACAAAAAAATTCTATCTGCGTGTAGAGAGACCTGTCCTTGATTAATGATGTGCATGAGAGACAACAAGAGTGTGTGCTGTGCATAAGAGTTAAGACAAAGAAGCACCTGCGTGTGGTGCATGTAGTGCATGAGAGAATAAGAGCATGTTTGTGCGTAGAGGTCGTGCTTGCATAATTGATGCTAGTTATGTTTGTTTGGTTTGGTTGTGTGGATAAGTTGATCTGATTTCATGCATTTTAGGACAGTTGACATAAGTGTCTTTTGTGGTTGCTGACCAAGCGTTGTGGTCGCGCAGAGTTGCGCATCAGTTTGTTGCATGTTCTTTTGCGTGGACGGCCAAAATTACACACTTGAACAATGTGGCTGCGCGTGAATAGAGCTGTTGTTTAGTCACTTGTTGTGTTCTTGGGTGGCTTTACAATTTGCCACACAAATAAACATGTGATGTCAAAAGCGTGCTTAATCTTAGTTGAAAGATGTGAGTGTTCATGTCATTGCTTGTTTTTCCTGAGGTGCGCTGTGAATGGCTGGGAAAGGATAAAGATCCTTCACACGTGCGTGGCCCAAATCGATATGATTCTTAAGCCACGACAAAATTAGAGAGTTATTGGCACCCAGTTTAATGCTTGCAAAAATAAATTCCCTCCTGAACTGGGGATGGTTGCCTGTAAACGGTGCTTGGTGTCTGTTTTAGTGAGTGACAAATCAGGCAAAATGTATTATTTGCCAGCATCATTTGGTGCGTAATGGGGTTATGTGTCGTCATGTTTTTTATGGTTTCCCTTTTCACAGACCAATTTGAACTGGTGCAGCTGGGTTTCGTTGTTGTTTTGTTTTTACTGTACAAAAACCACAGGTGCGTGCATCGTCCAGCGCTCGTCCCAATCTTGCCTCCTTTTCAGCACTATCTAGGATAGGAGCAAACACTCAATCATCCGTGCTGTGCACAGCGCCGGCAGCTTGTTTGCTAGCTGGCTTTTGCCACAACTTCCTTGCTCGTTTTTTCAGTTGCACCTGTGCACCATCAACTGCCTCTGCCTTGCACTGTAGCTATTTAAGCAGGAGGCATATGCATGATGCCTTGTGTGTTGCTGCCCCCTGCGTGCCATTCCTGCAGGTACGTGCAGTACACGCTGCAGCATTTTAGGAGCCAGGGCCAGCAGCCCCCTGCGGAGGAGTACATTCGTCAGCACTACTGGCAGCAGAAACAGCAGCTAGAGGCTAGCGGCGGGCGAATGTGATTGGATGCAAGGCCTTAGATCTAGGTTTCGGTTAGATCTCCTTACTACGATAGCTGCCTTCCATCTTCTTTCTGATAAGGCTGCAAAGTTTACCTTGGGGGAATGTGAGTTAGTTATACCTGGCTTACCGTTACAGGGCGTTGTTTCAGAGGTACTTGGATGGAGAAGGCCACAGGCTCTGTTTGCCCGATAGAAACAGCGAACTAAAGGTTTTGTAGCTAAGGCAGTTCAGTTTGTGGAATGGGTGACGATTTGCATGTTGTGTAGGGAATAGATTCAATTACTACTTGATTTACGGCATGCATATTTTATTGGAGCATTGTTGCCCAGGTCTGCTTCGTTGTAACTGTAATGCTTAAAACATGTGTATAGACCTGGCTTTACTGATTTTCTCTCGTATTTGTTTCTAATGGGACGGGCACTGATTCAAATTGAGCTTAGGGGGTAAGGGGTAAGGGTTACACAGCTATATCCGCCAGCGAGGGCAGTTGAGCTATAGCAAAAAAAAAAAGGCAGCTTCAAGAAGAGAAGGAGGCCAGACTGAACAAGACACCAGAAAAAGAGACAA
>Ga0307947_1004124_pt1 | contig 11524 bp, 13 predicted proteins | sample OrgLakmetagen232_FD_201840 | JGI IMG/M metagenome (GOLD analysis project Ga0307947, IMG submission 201840) | Saline water microbial communities from Organic Lake, Antarctica - #232 | ecosystem: Environmental > Aquatic > Non-marine Saline and Alkaline > Saline | place: Antarctica: Organic Lake...
GGGAGAGGAAGGTAGGGAGAGGGAGAGGGAGAGGGAGAGGGAGAAAGGTGGAGGGAAGAGGGAAGAGGGAGAAAGGTGGAGGGAAGAGGGAGAGGGAGAGGGAGAAAGAGAGAGGGAGAGGGAGAGAGAGAGGGAGAGGGAGAGGGAGGGGGAGAGAGGCATGGCTATACCTCGTATGCATTGTGTTGTGTGTCAGTAGATGGAACCCACATCCTTTAGGTTCGCCAGAATCGTATATATGCACCGTATATGGCCGTATATTTTGTTATTTCCCTGCCAAAAACACCGTTTAGGCATACACCTTAGATATACGGTCCTGGCCAAACCTACACGTCCCATAACCCTTTTTCAAACGCCACCCGCCCAACACTGGCCCCCCTTCAGGTGAGATTGACTATCTGTTGTGTACGTTGTATGGTGTGCCAGCAGATGGGACCCACATCCTCTAACCTCAACTCTGGTGACACTATACACATCCTGTTGTTTGCGCCATGAGTGCAAGCAGATGGTGTTATGGGGAGCCAATTCTGGTGAAAACATACATATCCTGTTGTTTGCGCCATGAATGCAAACAGATGGTGTTATGGGGAGGAGTGCAGGTGCAAGTACTTGGACACTAAGAGGACCTCTGGGTCCCTTAGAGGACCTCTGGGTCCCTAAAAAAGCCTCTGGGTCCCTAAGAGGACCTCTGGGTCCCTAAGAAAACCTCTGGGTCCCTAAAAGGACCTCTGGGTCCATGACCTCGCCTGAAGTTGTAAAAAGAAAGAAAAGTCTACGCAGTCAGCGGAATTTGCTTCCCGCATTGATCAATGAAAAGGAGTCACTTTGGTACTGGTACCGTCACACATCTGTCTGTGTGAATGTGTGTGCGTATATGTGAGGGATTACTCAGGCGTAAGCCCCGCACCAGTTTCAACTCTTGAAGCACGTGCTTTGCAGCACGCACACTTGCGTGCAGAGCCATGGTTTGGGGACAATGCCTTCAGCTCTGTCATCCTTAAGAATGTCACTTATTTACCGTACAATTCTGTGAGAGGGCTACTGTTTTAGTGCAAGTGCTGCAGCTGTGGCACCCTTGAGGTCACTCTTTGACCACACACTCCTGTGAGAGGTCCGCTGTTAGCAAGTGCTTCAGCTCTGTCACCCTTGAGGTCCGCTGTTAGCAAGTGCTTCAGCTCTGTCACCCTTTAGGCCCGCTGTTAGCAAGTGCTTCAGCTCTGTCACCCTTGAGGTCCGCTGTTAGCAGGTGCTTCAGCTCTCTCACCCTTTAGGTCCGCTGTTAGCAAGTGCTCCAGCTCTGTCACCCTTGAGGTCCGCTGTTAGCAAGTGCTCCAGCTCTCTCACCCTTGCGGTCCGCTGTTAGCAAGTGCTTCAGCTCTCTCACCCTTGCGGTCCGCTGTTAGCAAGTGCTTCAGCTCTGTCACCCTTGAGGTCAGCTGAAGTCTGCACTCCAGTTTCAGGCACGCGCCTGATGTTGACAGACTCAACTCAACTCAAGCACGTGTCTGAAACAGAGGAGTATACAGTATGAACTGAGGCGAGGTGGTGGCAGTGAGAGCGCGTGCCTGAAACAGAGGAGGATGCAGGTTCAGCTGAGGCGAGGTGCTGGCAGTGAAAGCACGTGCCTGAAACAGAGGAGGATGCAGGTTGAGCTGAGGCGAGGTGGTGGCAGTGAAAGCGCGTGCCTTGATCAATATTCTGTCCTTGCTTTCAAACACATGCCTTAATCAATATTCTGTCCTTGCTTTCAAACACATGCCTTAATCAATATTCTGTCCTTGCTTTCAAACACATGCCTTAATCAATATTCTGTCCTTGCTTTCAAACACATGCCTTAATCAATATTCTGTCCTTGCTTTCAAAACACATGCCTTAATCTATATTCTGTCCTTGCTTTCAAAACACATGCCTTAATCAATATTCTGTCCTTGCTTTCAAAACACATGCCTTAATCAATATTCTGTCCTTGCTTTCTAACACATGCCTTGAATCAATACTCTGTCCTTGCTTTCAAACAGGTCTGCGTGGCGCCAAGTCCTTGGGAGCTGCAAAAGGCAAGGGCAGCTTGGGTGCCCTAGCCGCTGGGGGGGCGGCGTCAGCCGGCCAAGAGGACGACCCTCTGTACCACCATGGGTTCATGATAGGTAGGGGGGTGTGTGCACATTTTGTGTGTCTGAGTGTGTGATTGTGTGTGTATGCTGCAATGTCTTGGGAGCAATCCTTTGTGTCACCACGTGTGCATGATTATGGTGTGTGGGTGTGTGTGCTTGCAGTGGCAAACGCGTCGTGGAGATGTGAGATGTGATTCTTACACACCATTGGCCTCACACGGCGCGTGGCCGTGTGAGATTTGACATTACCCATGGCTGTATCATGTGCACAAAAAACGTGTACCGTATAGGTAGGGTTGGCCAGAACCGTATATATACACCGTATATGACCGTATCTATCGTAATTTCCCTGCCATAAGTACCGTATATACACCGTATATATATGGTTCTGGCCAACCCTACGTACAGGCGGTATATCACCGCGTACCGCTAACGTTTCTGACCCCCTCGCGGAGTGTCAAAAGCAGTTTAACTAATTTAGTTACAAGGGCCTCGCAAAGCTCACATTGGGGTTAACTAATTTATTATATAAATTAATTTTTAGGCATGACCGGGACAGGCCGGGAAAGCCTCCCAAGTCGCCCCTCAAGGCCCCCAAGGGGGACAATCAGCTTGGGAGCTAGTCCTCTCTTGGGGAGGAAGGGTTTGCACGCACATAGGCACACTCTTGCGCGCACACACTCACGTACCCGCACGCACACACACGTGCACGCACGCACACACGTACGCATACATACGTACACGTGCACACACACAAGTACACAATGCATGCACGCATGTACGTACACAACCGTACACGCACGCACGCACGTACACAATGCACGCACACACTGATGCGCACGCATACACACGCACGTACGCGCTCGCACGCACACATGGGCACGCACGCACCCGTACGCTCGCGCACACGCGCATGCATACGCATGCACGTGCAGCTCAGAGGGCCAAAGGCCCTCGCATAGGCCGCATTGGGGTAAATAATTAGGTTGTGTGCCCCTCGCATAGCTCGCATTGGGGATCTATTCAAAAATCGCATCGGTTATGCGCCTGTACGGTACATATTTGCACGCACACACACACACACACACATACACACACGCACAGGTAACCATGGCTTTGGAGGCCATGGCGCAGGTGAAGGTGATGTGGAGGAGTTCAGCCCAGGGGCCTCTCAACCTCACAACCCCCTAGCCCCCCTTCTCACTCCCTTCCGCTTGATGGCTCCTGTGGCGAGCAAGGTGTGTGGCTGTTGCACACACACACACACACACACACACACACACACTGTGGCGAGCAAGGTGCGTGGCTGTCGCTATGTGTGTGTGCACATGTGCATGTCTGTGTGCAAGGTGCGTGGATGTCGCTATGTGTGTGATGTGCACATGTGCATGTGCATGTGTGCATGTGTGCATGTGTGTGCACATGTGCATGTTTGCGTGTGTGTGCGTGTGCGTATGCATGTGTGTGCATGCTTGTATGTGCGCGTGTGTTCGTGGAGAGCAAGATTGCTATAGCATGTACTATGTACCATCAAACTCTTCTGTACTTAAAGCGTGCGTTGCATCTGTGCCTCACAGTTTTGAAACAAAAACTCTGTGACTGCTTTCGCATGGCCATGGTGTAATGAGTGCATGCAAGGCAGCTCTGCATGGGTGTTTGTGCACGTGTTGAGCGCTTGTGTAGAAGCCACCGTTTGCTGGTAGCTTACGCTGGTTGCGTGCAGCTTTGCATGGGTGTTAGTGCACGTGTTAAGCATTTGTGTAGAAGCCACCGGTTGCTGGTAGCTTATGCTTAGGGTTGGCCATGACCGTATAAATACACCGTATTTGACCGTATACTTGGTGATTACCCTGCCTAAGTTACCGTTCATATATAGGTCTCTGGTCGAATTACTTATGCTGGCTAGGAGGGGGGGAGAACTATATGCCCAGGGTTTGTGCTGATGCCCCGGGTATTGTGCTGACGCCCAGAGTTTGTGCTGACTTGTTTTCAGGCCATCGCTGCTGCCAAGGCAGACATGAAGAAGAACTGGAAGCACACCAATGCCGTGACAAGAGGGGCGTTTCCCGGGACGGGGGCAGGTAAGGGGGCTGGTTGTGTGTGTGTGCATGCATTCGTTTGTGTGTGTGCATTCGTTTGTGTGTGTGTGTGCATTCGTTCGTGTGTGTGTGCATTCGTTTGTGTGTGTGTGTGTGTGTGTGTGTGTGTGAGAGTGTGTGTGTGTGTGTGAGTGTGTGTGTGTGTGACCGTGAGTTTGTGTGTGTACGGCTATATGTTGGGAGTATGTTTTCTCAGCTGTTAATGTGCAGGGGAACAGCATGCCCCCCCTAAACTACGCATGGATCTAGCACACACATACACACATGCACACACGCGCACACACACACAAATGCATGCTTACACGTACACACATAGCTGTCGAGGCACAAGGGGACAGCGTGCCCCCCATGGGCTACATGTGGCTTTGGCTGGGCAGTTTCAAGCGATGGCAGCGCCGCTTCTTTGTGGCTTCAGAGGCCCCAGGCCTGCTGCTCATCTACAAGCGGGCCAGCCTGAAGGGCAAGGTGGGCAGCACGCCTCCTGCAAGTGTAGTTGTACAGTGTGTGCGTGGGCAGCACGCCTCAAGTGTAGTTGTATTGTGTGTGCGTGGGCAGCACACCTCCTGCAAGTGTAGTTGTACTGTGTGTGCGTGGGCAGCACACCTCCTGCAAGTGTAGTTGTACTGTGTGTGCGTGGGCAGCACGCCTCAAGTGTAGTTGTCCTGTGTGTGCAGCACGCCTCAAGTGTAGTTGTACTGTGTGTGCGTGGGCAGCACACCTCCTGCAAGTGTAGTTGTATTGTGTGTGCGTGGGCAGCACGCCTTGAGTGTATTTGTATTGTGTGTGCGTGGGCAGCACACCTCCTGCAAGCGTATTTGTATTGTGTGTGCATGGGCAGCACACCTCCTGCAAGTGTAGTTGACAGCCTTTGGCAATTGCGTGTGTGTCATTGGCCTGGGAGTCATTTGCTGCTCTATTTGTTTGGGTGTGCGTGTGTGTGTGTGCGTGTGTGCGTGTGTGTGCGTGTGTGCGTGTGTGTTGTGTGTGCGTGTGTGTGTCGTGTGTGTCGTGTGTGTTGTGTGTGCGTATGTATTGTGTGTGCGTGTGTGTGCATGTGCGTATGTGTTGTGTGTGCGTGTGTGTGCGTGTGTGTCGTGTGTCGTGTGTGTTGTGCGTGTGTGTGCGTGTGTGTGCGTGTTTGTCGTGTGTGTTGTGCGTGTGTGTTGTGTGTGTGCGTGTGTAGTTGTACTGTGTGTGTGTACTGGTGACCTCAGAACCCTCTTGCCGCTTTTTACGCGAGCTTGAGGCACAAGATGGACGGCAAGCCACAGCTGCCTCGTATCTGCCAGTTTGTGTCTTAGCCTGTTTAATTGGCTGTCTATTATTGGTTTCAGATAAGGTTGGCCAGAACCGTATATCTGCAGTGTGTATGACTGTATGTATGTACACCGTATACACCTATTAATTGTATGGTAAATATATGTTTGACATTGTTTGCACATACGAGTTTGCAAATGCCAGCCTCTTTCAGCAATGCACGACGAAGAAAGCGGCTTTTATTAATGTGTTTCATCGCAGGAGGCCTCAAGGATCATAACTTTTTGGCGTCACGTGTCAATCGAAATATAGATTACCTACTCGGAATCCTGACATTGAGAGCTATCGATTGGTATATAAATGAGTCGATTATGAGGGGGCCGGGGGGGGGCAGGGAGGGTCAGGGGATTTTTGGGAGGGTCTCCAGACTTTTACTGGGCCACTTTTACAAAGTATAAATATATTTTTGGAATCCTGAGCTCAAGCCCGGTCGATTGGCACCCTTGTTGGGTGATCTAATTGAGAGGGGGGGGTCTGGGTAACCTGGTCATAGAAATGCATGGAATGTCCCCAAGTAGGCCGCGGGGGTGTGTTCAGACAAATTACCAGCAATTGAATCCAAACTTGCAGTTTACGCATTGGATTATGCATAAGGTTGCATGATTGAAGTAAAAAAGTGCTTTGGCAACGGTTTTGGCTGGATTTGTGCACTAAACAGGTGGTCAGTGCAAGAGCCTGCGCAAACCAGTTTCTGCCCTATAGCTTGTCAAATATTGCAATATTTGGCATGAGAACTGTATAGGCAGATAGCTGCTTGAATTCTGAGCAGATTGACACCCTTTTTATTAGTGTGGGGGGTCAGGAAGGGGGTTGGGGGGGGGGGGGTCATTTTATGCCGGAGGCCCAAAGTTTTCACGTGACTGTCATAAATTGTTTTGAGGCCTCCTGTTCATCGGCCTTTATTAAACGTGTGTTAAAGTTTTTATGTAACGTGTGTTATAACGCTATAACGTGTTTAATTTAACGTGGTTTAGCTAATATTCAGGAGAGCTTGCCCTACGCCTGTGTGCGTAGCTGTCCTGATTTCCTGTCTCTTTCCTTGCGTAGCTGTCTCTTTCCTTGCGTAGCTGTCTCTTTTGTTTTGAAATTGATGGGGCCTCAGCCTCTTCCGCTTTGCGCGCGATGTGTTGGGAGCAGCGACTGGGCACGCAGATGATGGGAGCAAAAGGCACAGGCACACACGGATTGAAGAACTGCTCATGCAATGCTGTGTGTTACTGTGTGTGTGCGTGCATGCGTGTGTGCAGCAATTGAGCATGCAGATGATGGGAGCAAAAGGTACAGGCACACACAGATCTAAGACCTCTATATAAAGCTGCATGCAACCGTTTGTGTGTTGTGTGTGTTATTTCAGGTTTGGAGCATCAGCTTGCGCAATGCAGTCATGGAGGCGGATGACAGCAACCCCCGGCAGCTGAAGATTAGTGCCCCACAAGGTGTGTGTTTGTGCGGGCACGTGTGGGTGTGAGTGTGAGTGTGAGTGTGGGTGTGCACGTACCTGTCTAGGTGTACATGTGGGTGTGAGTGTGGGTGTACGTTTCTGTGTGGAGTGTGTGTGTTTGCGCTTGTGCACGTGTGCATGCGTATATCCCTGCACTGTTGGTGTATGAATCCCATCAATGTTGGTGTATGAATCCCATAACCGTTGGTGTATGATTCCATCACTGTTGGTGTATGAATCCCATCACCGTTGGTGTATGAACCCCATCCCTGTTGGTGTCAATGCACGTACCCTGAGGGCCATCACACCAACAAAGGGATGGTCAAGAAGAGGGGATGCCTGCAGGACAGCATCGAGATTTGTGTCACTTGTTGTCTTATTTGCAATGCAGTCGAGATCTTCCTGCGCACCATCAACCATGGGCAGGGTGCCCTTTGCAGCGCCCTTTCGTGTGCAAGGTTGTCCATAACAGCGTGCCCTGTCTTTTGCCCATGCAGGCGAAATCTTCCTGCGCACCATCAGGTCGGCCGACAGGGAGGGGTGGCTGGAGTGTCTGCAGCACAGCATCGAGGTGTACCAACAGAATCAGCTGGTGGTGGAGGTGCTGAAGAACAAGGGCCTGCTGGGGGATCAGGTGTGTGTGTGTCCATGTGTGTGTGTGTGTCTGCAGCACAGCATCGAGGTGTACCAACAGAACCAGCTGGTGGTGGAGGTGCTGAAAAACAAGGGCCTGCTGGGGGATCAGGTGTGTGTGTGTGTTTGTCCATGTGTGTGTGTGTGTGTCTGCAGCACAGCATCGAGGTGTACCAACAGAACCAGCTGGTGGTGGAGGTGCTGAAAAACAAGGGCCTGCTGGGGGATCAGGTGTGTGTGTGTCCACATGTGTGTGTGTGTGCTTGTGTGTGTATGGTGGTGGAGGTGCTGAAGAACAAGGGCCTGCTGGGGGATCAGGTGTGTGTGTGCTTGTGTGTGTGTGTGGTGGTGGAGGTGCTGAAACACAAGGGCCTGCTGGGGGATCAGGTGTGTGTGTGTGCCTGTGTGTGTGTGTGGTGGTGGAGGTGCTGAAGAACAAGGGCCTGCTGGGGGATCAGGTGTGTGTGTCCACATGTGTGTGTGTGTGTGCTTGTGTGTGTATGGTGGTGGAGGTGCTGAAGAAAAAGGGCCTGCAGGGGGATCAGGTGTGTGTGCAACATGTGTGCGTGTGTGCTTGTGTGTGTATGGTGGTGGAGGTGCTGAAGAACAAGGGCCTGCATGGGAATTAGGTGTGTGTGTCCACGTGTGTGTGCTTGTGTGTGTATGGTGGTGGAGGTGCTGAAGAACAAGGGCCTGCAGGGGGATCAGGTATGTGTGTCCACATGTGTGTGTGCTTGTGTGTGTATGGTGGTGGAGGTGCTGAAGAACAAGGGCCTGCATGGGAATCAGGTGTGTGAGTCCACATGTGTGTGTGCTTGTGTTTGTATGGTGGTGGAGGTGCTGAAGAACAAGGGCCTGCTGGGGGATCAGGTGTGTGTGTGTGTCCACATGTGTGTGTCCACGTGTGTGTGTGCCTCTGTGTGTGTGGTGGTGGAGGTGCTGAAGAACAAGGGCCTGCTGGGGGTTCAGGTGTGTGTGTGTGTGTGTGTCTTTAAGTGTGTGTGTGCAGCAGCAGGACGTGGGACATTCACCCACACTGCTTATATCTCCCTCACTCTGTCTTTGCAGCAGCAGGGAGTGGGACAATCACCCACGCTGCTTATTTCACTGTCTTTGCAGCAGCAGGGCGGGGGAGGGGACCCTTCGTCTGTGAGCGTGGGTAACACCAATGGGCTGCCCTTGCCTGAGGTGGCAGACATGGACGTGGAGCAACGACGCAGGTGTGTGTGTGTGTAATGCATGTGGTGGTGTATTGGGCACATGTGCGTGTGTGTGCAGTGTGCATTGTGTGTGAATGTGTGTGGTGTGCATGGCAGACATGGACGTGGAGCAACGACGCAGGTGTGTGTGTTTTGCATGCAATTAATTTGGGTCTATGTGTGTGTGTCACATATGGAGCAGCAATGCAGGTGTGCTTACGCATTGCGTGTGTTGTGTGTGTGTTTGAAATTGTGACCATGTTTGTGTGTGTGCATACATACACCTGTGCATCGACTGTTGTTATTGTGAATGTGCCTAATGTGCCTTACATTTGTGGGTGGTGGGGACATCAGTTGTGGGTGTGGTGCAGCAATGCGAGTCATCCCGCACGCTCGCTTGCTGAGCTAGCCCAGCACTAAAAAGAACATACACACACAAACAACCCCTCCCCCCCCCTACACACCCACACCCACTCACGCAAACCTACACTCAAAAGAACATACACACACAACCCCCCCCGCCCCTACACACACACACACACAAACCTACACAGGATCCGTTACCTGACAGCAGAGAGGTTGGCGCAGGTGGCTCTGTTCCAAGAAGAAATGGAGCGGCACATGGTGGAGCTCAGTTCACGGCTACTGGGGGCAGCTGCAGGTGTGTGTGTGTGTGTATGTGTGTGTGCGTGCGTGGGCGTGGGCGTGTGTGCAAGGGTGCTTTCGTGCATGTGTGCGTGCATGCGTGCATGTGTACGTGTGTCTGTGTACGTGTGGCAACCCTTTCACTTGCATGTGTGAAGTTGCGTGCAGTTACACTCGCTGAGTCTGACTGCTGCGTCCCTTTTAAGTGCGAGATACCTACGGCATACAAGTGATCCATGATCGTCGCGAATGCTGTCGTCCTGCTGTCTTTTCTTTTGCTGCGAACACACGCAGCAAGCCGTCCTAGGACCGCCCCTCTTCCTCATGCGTAGGGCTGGCCAGAACCATATATATACGGTGCATATACGGTATTTTTTGCAGGGAATTAACCAAATATACGGTCATATACGGTGTATTTATACGGTCTTGGCCAACCCTACTCATGCGCTGTTTGCAAGCTCCTGCCTTTTTTTCTTGTTTTGCATGCCATGCATTTCCTTATGCATGCACATACGTGCACGCGGAGCACGTCACTTAAGAACTACAACTATTCCATCTTCACACAAGTGAGCTCGCGCACAAATGCTTGCTTGATTATGTACGTAAGTGCATGTGCTCAATGCTCAAGTACCTAATACCTACGTACACATATACACGCACACACACATATACACACATACACACATACACATAGGTATACGTACCTACGTACATGCCCATGCCCGTACCTGTCTACATACACACCTACACATACACATATACGCACATGCACACATACACACATACACACATACATACCTACGTACCTGTTCATGCACGTACCTGTCTACACACACACCTACACATACAAATATACACACATACACACATACACACAAGCACATACACATACACATACACGTACCTACGTACATGTCCATGCACGTACCTGTCTACATACACAGCAAACCCCGCCGACCCACGCCCAACATCAACCATGGGGAAAGGAACGTCCAGCCATCTCGATTCTGCCCTCCCTCCAGACACTGCTGAAGCCTCACACGACACAGCACAGGTACGGACAATTTCTAGGTGAGCATTGCTGCCGCTGCTTCTATATTGTGCGCCCTCCCCCCAGACACTGCTGAAGCCTCACACGACACAGCATAGGTATGAACAATTCCAAAGTGAGTATTGCTGTTTGCTCTATTCTGCCCTCCGGGCACCGCCAAAGCCTCACACAATGCAGCACAGGTACGAGCAAATTGCTGCTACTGCTTCTCTGTTCTGCCCTTCCTCTGGACACTGCTGAAGCCTCACACGACACAGCACAGGTACGAACAATTTCTAAGTGAGCATTGCTGTTTGCTCTATTCTGCCCTCCGGGCACCGCCGAAGCCTCACACAATGCAGCACAGGTATGAGCAATTTTTAAATAAGCATTGCTGCTACTGCTTCTCTGTTCTGCCCTCCCTCCGGACACTGCCGATGCCTCCCATAACACAGCATAGGTATGAGCAATTTGAAATGTTTCTACTTCTAAGTGATGAGTCCTCGTGCTTTCTGCAACTTGAAAGTGTGCCTGCCTTGGATGCTCCTCAAGAGTGCTGCATGTTGATTCTAACTCTGCAGCAGCCTCTCATGGAACTAGCACCGCTGTAATTGCTATAGATATACAATGGCATAACTGCGTAAAGCGTTCAAAGCACCACTGTGTGCCCCTAAAACATACAATGGCATAACTGCGTGGAACGTTCAAAGCACCGCTGTGTGTTCAAAACATACAATGGCATAACTGCATGAAACGTTCAAAGCACCGCTGTGTGCCCCAAAAACATACAGTGGCATAAATGCATGGAACATTTAATGCACCGCACCGCTGTGTGCCCCAAAAACATACAGTGGCATAAATGCGTGAAACGTTCAAAGCACCACTGTGTGCCCCAAAAACATACAATGGCATAACTGCGTGAAACGTTCAAAGCACCGCTGTGTGTTCAAAACATACAATGGCATAACTGCATGAAACGTTCAAAGCACCGCTGTGTGCCCCAAAAACATACAGTGGCATAAATGCATGGAACATTTAATGCACCGCAC
>Ga0307947_1004127_pt1 | contig 11520 bp, 9 predicted proteins | sample OrgLakmetagen232_FD_201840 | JGI IMG/M metagenome (GOLD analysis project Ga0307947, IMG submission 201840) | Saline water microbial communities from Organic Lake, Antarctica - #232 | ecosystem: Environmental > Aquatic > Non-marine Saline and Alkaline > Saline | place: Antarctica: Organic Lake...
GTGGGGGAGTGGGTGTTTGGGTGTGGGTGTGGCCGCGTTGTCAATGCTTTGTCGTAGATTATCTTGTTTCAATTTAACTTCAACTGATGCTCGCATGTGAACTAATCCGCGCTTTCTACTTATACCTACCCATGCACACAACATGCAAAGCACACACCTGTCTTACTTTGCGCAGGTGCTACCTACCTTTCCAGCTTACTTGCACACAAAACCAACGCACACACCTGTCTTACTTTGCGCAGGTGCTCCCTACCATGTCAGCCGAAGTGGAAAAGCTCAGCATCATTCCTCGCAGGTGTGTTTCTAGGTCCTTCCACTGCATTGAGAGGAAGGACATTGATCGTCCTCTTAGGTTTATTTCAAGGGTGTGTTGGTAGGGTTGGCCAGAACCGTTTATATACACCGTATATGGCCGTATATATGGTGATTCCCCTGCCAAAAATACTGTATATACCTCGTATACTATTTAGGGTTCTGGGCAACCCTGCATGTGGTGTAATCAAGGTCTAAGTGTCGCATAATTCCCTCATTAGCGTGGCACTGCCATCGGTACCACTGAGTCCCTCCAACCCCATGCCGACACTTCGTCCCTCTAGTCTTTTATGTTCTAATTTCACTCCTCTCTGCTCATTTTCACGTGGCCTCACGGCCTCCTTCCGCTTTGGTTTCAGCTGTTTGCAGCACGCACCTGGGAATACCCTGGCCAGGACCACGTGGTTATTGCCTTGCCTGTTTAATCCGATTGCCTTGCCTGTTTGATTTGATTGCCTTGCCTGTTTGATCCGATTGCCTTGCCTGTTTATTCTGATTGCCTCGCCTGTTTGATTTGATTGCCTTGCCTGTTTGATCCGTTTGCCTTGCCTGTTTGATTCGATTGCCTTACCTGTCTGATCCGCGCCAGCTACCAGGACACAGTGTATCAAGATCTCCTGTGACATTCTTACAGCATCATGCATCGAGGCCCATCGTGGTGCTCAGAGCGTGCTCTTGGCTCCTTGCTTGTTGATATTTTTATTCGGATACAATAGCTTTGTATATGAAGACCCAATGTGACTTACTTAGAGCATCATGCATTGAAGCCCATGAGTGATGCTCAATTGGTTCAGGTCCACCAGTACTTGCTTGACGCATTGGTGCTCACAGCGGTGCTCATAGTGTGCATTGGTGCTCACAGTGAAATGCTTAGAGCAATCATTGGAGTCCACAGTGAAATGCTTAGAGCAATCATTGGAGGTCACAGTGAAATGCTTAGAGCAATCATTGGAGGTCACAGTGAAATGCTTAGAGCAATCATTGGAGGTCACAGTGAAAAGCTTAGAGCAATCATTGGAGGTCACAGTGATGCTAAAGTGAGGCAAGCTGAACCTTCATCGCGCGCCTCTCTCAACATTCTCCGCCTGCTGCTCCTTCTTACACGTCAGGAGTGCCAAGCTTGACGTACATTAGCTAGAGTAAACACCAAAGTTAACAGCGTTCCCCTCCTGCCACCCCCACTCACGCGTCAGGAGTGCTAAGCTTGACATACTTTTTCCAAGGTACACATTATATACTATGACTGCCTCCTATTTACTCCTACCTCCTCACTTCCTGCGTGTGTGTTCCCCTGCCTCCGCACTCACAGTGGAGGAGCTTTAGGGTTCACGTACATTCCGCCACGGACTGAAGACCGTTCATTGATGTTTGAGAGGTGAGTGCATGCAGGGGGTTGTGAGTGCATGCAGAGGGGTGTGATGTTGGATCTCAAAAGGTGGGTGCATGCAGAGGGGTGTGATGTTTGTTCTCAAGGTGGGTGCATGCAGAGGGGTGTGAGTGTGCGCAGGGGTGTGATGTTTGGGAAGTGAGTACATGCAGGGGTATGATGTTTGAGAGTTGAGTGCCTGCAGAGGGGTGTGAGAAGATAAGGAGAGGCATATCTGGGAGTTCGGGCTCCTTATTGTTTGCTGTCCAAGGGTAGGGAGCCTCAAGAAACCAGGTTGTCTATAGTCGTTTCTCGTTTTGTGGTAGGGGGCGTCAGGGGTTGGTCCTGACTCATTAACATTTATGGTGCCTATAGATTTCAACGTGACAGGCACTGCAGCGAAATCTCTGCCTGCAGTGAAAAAAGTGCACGGTGCCGTTTCATCTTGCTGCCACGCAACTCTGCCTGCAGCGAAATTCGGGGGCAACTGGCCATGCTCATGGGAGGACGAGCTGCCGAAACTCTCACGTGCGCGTCAGTGACCACTGGCGCCATGGACGACATTAAACGGGCCACGTCCTTAGCAGCAGCCAGTGTGTCGGTAGGTTCAACGCAAGGGGAAGTAGGGCTGGTCAGAACCATATACTCACACTGTATATGATTGAATTTGTGGTTTCCCTGCTGAACACATGTGTGTGCACTGTGTTTAGGGTGGTTTTTCTGCGCAACACACTGTATGACTGTACATAGGGTGGTTTCCCTGCTGAGCACACTGTGTGTCCACAGTATATACCACGGCTGTTCAGTCCGGGGCTCGGTCAAAAGTTTTGGTACGCGAGCTTTCATGCATTTTAAGCTTCTATTTTTTATACTTTTTCATATTTTTACAAATCTAAAATCACCGTTCGAAGCTCATAATTTGTCAAACTTCTGAGGGTATATCGAACTGTAAAGCCACGGATTTGTGCCCTGCACACTCCAAAAGCTATTCTTTCATGATATCAAAACCATCTGCAGTGTGGTGGCATCCAGAGTGTGTGTGCGTGTGTGTGTGTGCATGTGCATGTGCATACATGCTCGTTCGTGCGTGCGTGTGCGCATGCACGTGCGTGTGTATATGTGTAAGTACACGTGTGTGTGCGGGCGTGTGTGTGCGCGTGTGAGTCTCATGCTGCATGGTGGCCTGAGCCGCCCCTGCTGCTGCTCCTGCTGCTGCTGCTAACTCTGCCGCGAGGTGTTCCTGATGTGGTCCAGCTGACGACTTGGTAACCCTCTCCCTTTTCTCGGCAGCTGTGTGTCATCAATGGCACAATCGCTCCCAACATGGGGTTTTCCTTTATAGAGTCCTCCCTGATACGGGGGGCACCCTCCACAAACTCGTGGCGCAGTACTTGCACTTCACCCCGGGTTGAAATCTTTTTCAATTTTATGATGGTGACATGGTCCCATTCTATGCCCTTTTCTTTTCCCACTAATATTCTATATAATTATACACACACACATCAAAGTGTGAGAATCCGGGGAAGGTTGGGGAAGCCCAGGGACCCCTTTCACGAAGTTGCACTGCAAACCCTTTGAATAGTTTGAGGGTTCACGGCAAACTTTATTAAACCCTTGCTTCCAGGAGAACGAACTGAACAACCCTGGTATATGCGCAATGCGAGGTTAAAAAATTTAGCCCCAATGCGAGCTATGCGAGGGGGGCAATGCCTGACTATAAAACACAGTGCGAGCTTGTGTGCGATTTTTTTGCCCCGTTCCTGATTAAGTACGCAAGCCCTTCAGGCACACTAACACAGGCAAAAGCAATCTGAAAGACGTGTTGAAAGGCGGCATTATGGGAATCGCGTTATAGGAGCTATACTTATTTTTTGGGTGTTTTGACACGTATTCTAACCTAGGACCTTTAGACAACCCTCATAATTAGGGTTGGCCAGAACCATATATATACGGTGTGTATACGGTATTTTTGGCAGGGAAATCACCATATATACGGTGTATACATACAGTTCTGGCCAACCCTACTCATAATGAAACTTTGCTTTCGCATTCAAGCCTGATGACTTGACGAAATGAGTTGAATAAGCATTGGTTATAGAAGTGCCAAATGCTGAAAGTAGCCGATGGTAGGTCTGTACAAAGAGTTACTTTGCCCCAATGCGTTCTTCGGTGTTTTTACTTCAATTATAATTGCTCTTGATACGTGAGGGGTCAAAAACATTCGCGGTACGCAGTGACATAACGCCTATACGTACATACTATATGTGTAGCGTTTCCCATCCCTACAAGGAGGAGAAAGAGCGAGAATGTAGCGTGTTGTGAATACAAGCAGGGATCCGTGAGATTGTAGCGTGTTGTGAGAGTGTGTGAATACAAGCAGGGATCCGTGAGATTGTAGCGTGTTGTGAGAGTGTGTGAATACAAGCAGGGATCTGTGAGTGTGTAGCGTGTTGTGAGAGTGTGTGAATGAGCAGGGATTTTGAAAATGTAGCGTGTTGTGAGAGTGTGCGAATGCAAGCAGGGATTTTTGAAAATGTAGCGTGTTGTGAGAGTGTGTGAATGCAAGCAGGGGTCCGTGAGATCCAGTGTCAGGAAGATGGAAGAAAGCACACGCGTTGTTGATACTAGCAAGAGTCACGGAGATTGTGGTTCCTATAGCAGTGTGTTAGGGAGGACAGATTTCTAGCAGTGTGCCAGGGAGAGCATTATGGCTTCTAGCAGTGTGTTAGGGAGATCGTGGTCCCTATAACAGTGTGTTAGGGAGGACTGATTTTTAGCAGTGTGCCAGGGAGAGCATAATGGCTTCTAGCAATGTGTTAGGGAGAGCGCAATGGCTTCTAGCAGTATGTTAGGGAGAACGGATTTCTAGCAGTGTGCCAGGGAGAGCATGGAAGCTTCTAGCAATATGCCAGGGATAATGAATCCCTAGCAGTGTTCAAAGGAGAACGAGTCCCTAGGAGTGTTCAAAGGAGTGTTCAAAGGAGAATGAATCCCTAGCAGTGTTGAGCGTGGCCCTGACCCCTCAGACTGCATGAGGCAAACTAACAATCTGTGGAAGCTACTCTTTGCGCTCGACATCCGTTTGCGCCGTACGCTTGAACACACACAGGGAGCTCGACGGCGATGTTGACCACAAACAATGTATTGTCTGATTATCTTATCAACCCAACCCAAAACGAGAGGTTTTGACCACAAGCAATGTATTGTCTGATTATCTTTACAACCCGAAGAGCTTTGCTGGGCTCTAAGCGCTGTGCAGCTGTGGCTGTGGTATTGCACTGAGGGCTGTGCAGCTGTGGTTGTGCACTGAGTGGTGTGGCTGTGCACTGAGTGGTGTGGCTGTGCATTGAGTGGTGTGGCTGTGCATTGAGGGCTGTGGCTGTGGTTGTGCACTGAGGGCTGTGCAGCTGTGGCTGTGCACTGAGGGCTGTGCAGCTGTGGTTGTGCACTGAGTGGTGTGGCTGTGCACTGAGTGGTGTGGCTGTGGTTGTGCACTGAGGGCTGTGCAGCTGTGGCTGTGCACTGAGTGGTGTGGCTGTGCACTGAGTGGTATGGCTGTGCACTGAGTGGTGTGGCTGTGCACTGAGTGGTGTGGCTGTGGTTGTGCACTGAGGGCTGTGCAGCTGTGGCTGTGCACTGAGTGGTGTGGCTGTGCACTGAGTGGTGTGGCTGTGCATTGAGTGGTGTGGTTGTGCACTGAGGGCTGTGCAGCTTTGGCTGTGGCTCTGGCTGTGGTGCAGCTTTGGCTTTGCACTGAGAGCTGTGCAGCTTAGTGAAAGGGCGTGAAAGGTGTATTGAAGTTTGCACATTTTTTGCAAGGCAAATAAGGTGGAGGATTACTGATAAAACGTCAGGCCCAGCTTGCAATGCATGTGATCGAAAAAAGGCGATAGCCATTGTGCCAACAGTTCAACACACGTGTATGTACATACATAAAGTTCCATGCACACACATACACACACATGCACACACATACACACACATACACACACATACACAACTACAAATGGTCTTCTAACTCCTCAATGTACACAGGAGTTTGGTTTGAGCAGCAGCATAGGGCCCATCAATGTAGCTGCCCTAGGAGCTGCTGGCTCAAATGGGGGGGAGGATCTGGCAGCATTACTGGGCAAAGGAGAGGGGGGTAGCATGGGCCTGCTTGTAGAAAAAGAAGTCAAGGTAATTGGTTTAGTGTGATCATAATGGTTTTTATTTCCAATGACACAATAGGTAGGCGATCATGGCTATCTACAAGGGGCTTGAGGGTGCAGTCAGGCAAATGAGAGGGTGTGTGCTGTTGTTGTTTTGGGGCGCTGTCGGGCTAGGAGAGGGGGATGCCAAGGTACTTTCACTAGGAAGCAAGAGGATGTGGTGTGCCTATAGACAATGTGGTGTGCATAGATGATGTGCAAAGACGTTGTGGTGTGCCTGTAGACGTTGTGGTGTGCCTGTAGACGTTGTGGTGTGCTTGTAGACAATGTGGTGTGCATAGATGATGTGCAAAGACGTTGTGGTGTGCCTGTAGACGTTGTGGTGTGCCTGTAGACAATGTGGTGTGCCTGTAGACGTTGTGGTGTGCATAGGCGATGTGCAAAGACGTTGTGGTGTGCCTGTAGACAATGTGGTGTGCATTGACGATGTGCAAAGACGATGTGGTGTGCCTAGGAAGCAAATTACGATGAGGTGTGCCTAGGAAGCAAAAGACGATGAGGTGTGCCTAGGAAGCAAAAGACGATGAGGTGTGCCTAGGAAGCAAAAGACGATGAGGTTTGCCTAGGAAGCAAAAGACGATGAGGTGTGCCTAGGAAGCAAAAGACGATGAGGTGTGCCTGCTTTGGAAGCGACTGGCGGTGTGTCTGCACGGGAAGTAAGCACATTACATACATTACATAAGCACATTACATTAAGCACTTTAAATGTGTATTGGAGCGCTGCTACTAGGCAGTTTAAGCCCTGAAAGGGATGAACATAGGGACTTCATGTAGAGCGTACACCTGGAGGAAGAAAAGCGAACAGCTGTGAGCAGACGTTGTATGGTGCATGTCAGGTTGTACAGAGTGGTGGTATATAGAAGTAGGGTAAGCTTCATGGCAGCTGGCCAACGTAAGTGACATCTTCGCTGTGTGTATCCACCCCCTCCAGGTCTACCTGCTTTTTTGACCGCTAAGGTTGGTTGTTGCTCCAAGCATCGCTGTGTGTATCCACCCCCTCCAGGTCTACCTGCTTTTTTGACCGCTAAGGTTGGTTGTTGCTCCAAGCAAGGAGCCCACGTTGCATGTGCGCACACGCAAACGAATGCTCGTGTTGATGTGCACTCACAGACACTGCTGGATGCTGCATTGGTGGTGGCGATGGACGTGGTGCTCACGAATCAGAGGAGCCATCTAGGCCTCAGTAAGGAATTGCAAACGAAGGAGCGCATGGAGGGTGCAGCATTGGCGTCGTGGCTAGGTGGTGTACAGGTGAGTGTGGGAATGAGCTAGGTGGTGTACAGGTGAGAGTGTGGAAATGAAGCAGGGGAGAGTGTGGGAATGAAGCAGGGGAGAGTGTGGCAATAAAACAGGGGAGAGTGCGGGAATGAAGCAGGTGAGAGTGTGGTAATAAAACAGGGGAGAGTGCGGGAATGAAACAGGGGAGAGTGTGGGAATGAAGCAGGTGAGAGTGTGGTAATAAAACAGGGGAGAGTGCGGGAATGAAACAGGGGAGAGTGTGGGAATGACACAGGAAGCAATTCGTTTGTGGTTGTGGAGACCATCCATTGAAGAAGTGCGTGGTTACATGCAAGTTGTGTGGTGAGGTTACACAAGGAGCCTGTCTTGAGGGTGGGTGCGGGATCAGGTCTGAAAGCAAGTTGCGAGGTTGCAGAGCAAATTTGTTTGTAAGGGTGGTTTAGACGAACAGGCAAGTGTGTGTAAGTGCAAGCATTTCAATGGAATTCAGGGGGTGGCTCAAAGATTGAGAAACAGACCATTCCCGAATGGTTTGATGTGTGTACGGGACCACCCTTTTTCCACACTCGTTTATAGTGACTGGAAATGCCCAAGAGGCTATAGCTGCCTGTGCCCAATGAGTGCAGCAGAGGTGACTGTACCCAATGAGTGCAGCAGAGGTGCCTGTGCCCAATGAGTGCAGCAGAGGTGCCTGTGCCCAATGAGTGCAGCAGAGGTGCCGTGCCCTGGTTAAAAAGGTCCGGGACCACCATGCTGTATAAGCAAATGTTATCACTATGAATTCATTGTGTGAACGTGCCCTGGTATGGTTGGTACTTATAATACGTGCCCTGGTATGGTTGGTATTTATAATACGTGCCCTGGTATGGTATGGTATGGTGTGGTGTGGTGTGGTATGGTATGGTATGGTGTGGTGTGGTATGGTATGGTATGGTATGGTATGGTATGGTATGGTATGGTATGGTATGGTATGGTATGGTATGGTATGGTATGGTATGGTATGGTATACCGGAGGGGCAGCTAAAGCTTGTCCGGTTACCCCGGAAATCTGCAACGATGACGGCCCCTGCGATTCCGGGTTACCCGGTAAAATTATAATTGTAGTTCCGGGTGATTTGCAGTGGATTTTTAGAATGACACTGTGAGAATGGGAAGAAGAGGGAAAGGTCAGCCAGCAGGCAGGGGGAGAGTGAGCCATCCCAGCAAGAGGCTCCTTCACCTGACCAGGCCCCCCTTCGAAGCAAGTGCTGGGCAGCATGCAAAAGCACCAAACTGCAGCATGCAAAAGCACCAAACTGCAGCATGCAAGCACCAAACTGAATGAAAATCTCTCCAGATGGAAGTCCCCCGCTCTTCTCCCTATGCTCCCCCCCCTCCCCCTGCCCCAGGCCCTGATGAGGCCTCAACTAGCACAGCCATGCGTAAACCTCGAGCGATGTCAAGCACACGCGAGCACACACACACACACACACACACACACACACACACACACACACACACACACACACACACACAAGCACGCACACAGGCACACACACACACAAAATCACACACACACACAAAAGCACACACACATACGCACGCACACACGCACAAAGCGTACACACAGCTCACACACAACACACAAATGAACGCACACACTCACACACTCACACATCACACATCACACACATAAACACACACAAAACGCACACACACAAATACGCACACATACGCTCACAACACACACGCACACACACACTCACACACACACACACACACAACACACACACAGACACACAAACACACACACGCACACAAACACACACACGCACACACACCCACATGCACACACACACACGTACGCACACACACAAACACGCACACACGCACACACTCACACACACACACACACGAGCACGCACACACGCACATACAGACACAAGCGCACACACACGCACATATACACATACACACACGCAGACGTACATACACACGCTCACACACACATGCATGCTCACACGTATGCACACACACAAGCATTATCATCGTGCTTGGGGCCGGGGGCGACAGCCCCCGGCCTGGGAAATTTTATAGCACCCTGAATAATTTTGAAAGCAGTTCCGGGGAACCCTGGAAAATTTTACAGGCTGTTCTGGGCCCCCCTGAATAATTTGGGCATCCAGTGTACATCCATGACCCATATACAGGGCTTAAATACCCATGTACCAATATACATGGCTTGAATACCCTTATACCCACACACAGGGCTTAAATACCCACACACAGGGCTTAAATACCCTTATACCCATATACATGGCTTAAATACCCTTATACCCATACACATGGCTTAAATACCCACACACAGGGCTTAAATACCCTTATACCCATACACATGGCTTAAATACCCACACACAGGGCTTAAATACCCTTATACCCATATACATGGCTTAAATACCCTTATACCCATACACATGGCTTAAATTCCCATTCAGGGCTCCTGGCACAGCTCTTGCACCTTTCGTGCAACATGATGGCTGGAATCAGAGACACGTACGATGAACATATGTTGTGCACACTTACACATTGCAGGTATTTTACACACTCACAAAGCACGGATGTGCATCCACAAACTGCAAGTGCTTTACACATTAACATTTTGCCACCACATGCTTAGGTGCCCAAGTCTCTGCGTGCGTTTGTGCTCATGGGCACGCTTCCCAGCCAAGATCTGGTCCTATCGGTACAGCAGGCCGGTGCGCAAGTAGCCCTAAGGAACAGCATTGACACCGCCAGCAGCGGGTGGTCGAGTGAGCCTAGCAATACTCGTGACCAAATGAAGCAGCAGCAAGGTCCAGCATGGGCTTAGACCACTCTTAAATACAGCACCAGCAGCAGGAGCCACAGCACCAAAGCTTGCATTGGCAAGGCATTATTGTTTGCCCGCTTTATTGTTTGATTAAGAGCCGCAGCTGTGACATAGCAGCAGCAGCAGCAGGAGCAGCTTCTGGCGCTGCGCTGGTAGTCTAGCATATTACTCTGCAGTATTGTTCGGTTTGCACACGGTTTGCGTGTACTGCTGGCTTGAGAGCAAAAATAGTGTGCTGGGCGCCCTGCCACACTGTCTTAGGATTCGTAATATGGGGATGAAACCGGTTTTTCCAGGGTTGACCCCCCCTCCTTTGTACGATGTGTTTGGAAGTGTCCTTGCAATGGATGGTTTTTTTGGTATGGTTTTAGTATGGCATGCAGAGCACAATGAAGCGTCAGAAGTATCGCTGCTGTTAAGTGCTGCCACAACCAGCAGGTGCATGGGCTTGTGTGTAAACATGATCATTTAATTCAAAACTCTAGATGAAACTCAAGATAAAACTCTAGATATATATATATATAGAGAGAGAGAGAGAGAGAGCTATGTAATGAGAGAAATACTACACTGAATTGTGCTCAGACCAATCATCCTGAAGAACGTATTTTATGTTTTATTACGACTACCACAAAAACTGAGGAATTGTAGCAGGCGACCTCCCCAGTTTTCTTCTTTGATATTGGCAACCATTGTAATAATGGTTTGGCTAGGTTTTGAGGAGAACAGAAGCAGAGAAGGAGGGGCGGGAAAGAAAGAGAAGGAGAGAAAGGAAGGTCCACAAATAGGTAGACAAGTGTCTTACCTATTGTCTAATAGCTGGAAATCACTGATGTTTGCAGCATAATTAAATTACACAATATTACTGTGCTTACAGAAACGAGAACAAGTGATGCATCTAGGTTGTTACAGCAATTGCCTGGCTTTACTGTGCACAACATTCAGTTAGATAGAGGAAATGAAGGCAAGAACGAACATGGAATCGCTGTGCTCGTTGCTCCAAGCTGCTCTGATTATATGCGTGTGCTTAAAACAAGTGAAAACGTGCAGTGCATCTGGATGCAGTGTGAAAGGAAAATGTTTGGGCTGGAGGAGGATGTGATTGTGGGTGTTGCGTACATCAATCCGCAAAGTCGTGATTTACTTCCTGTTCGTGCCGTTTAAACTCATTTTACTGACCTATTTGAGGACATGCTTGGTGCTTTTCAGGTGTCTCCTAATGTCGTACTGTATGGTGACTTAACGCCCATGTGGGGGAGCTGAGTGAAGTGAGTGACGCGCACGCTGGTTTTGTTTTGGATTGTCCTGAGGTTCTTGAGGCTAGGAGACATGTGTGCAACAGTGTGAACAAGGCAGGTCAGTTGTTAGTCGATCTGGCTGCTGCAACGAGTATGGCTATTACGACTGGATGTACGTTTCGTTGGAGATGATGGGCAACCCTCGTTTACTGGAAATTATGGCGATAAAAAGAGCCGGCCTGATCACGTGCTGCTGTCTCCGGCTTTGTACAAACTTGTGTGTTCGTTTAAGATGTGGGATACGTGTGC
>Ga0307947_1004129_pt1 | contig 11519 bp, 11 predicted proteins | sample OrgLakmetagen232_FD_201840 | JGI IMG/M metagenome (GOLD analysis project Ga0307947, IMG submission 201840) | Saline water microbial communities from Organic Lake, Antarctica - #232 | ecosystem: Environmental > Aquatic > Non-marine Saline and Alkaline > Saline | place: Antarctica: Organic Lake...
CCCCTCCCCTGACCCCCTCAGAATCGAAACATTTATATACCAATTGATAGCTCTCGACGTCAGGATTCCGAATATGTATTTTATTGACACGTGACGTCAAAATTTTTGATCCAATACTCTCCTGAGCGTAGCCGCAAAATCCTTCACAAAGTGTGCGGGTAAGTAAGGGTAAATTTTTGCTGGCGCAGCCCAGGCTTTTGAGCATTCAGGAAGCAGTCACAGCAACGTCAATTAATGCGCGCGAACAACAAGCACAGAACCGACGCACATGCGTGCATCCATGTGCGCATGCACATGCCCCACAGGCAGTTTCACACACACACATTTTTAACAATTTCCCCCTTTTTAAAGCGCTTGCAGCCCACTGACATACACGCAGCCGTGCGTCTGCTTGCACATGCACATTGCAGGCACAAACCAGGCTTAATTAAACTTGTGCTTAATGCCATGCACGCAAATGCACAATTTAAACATCATCCATGTTCCATGAGCACGCACGCACGCACGCACGCACACTTACACCCACCCACACCCACACCCACACCCACACCCACACCCACACCCACACCCACACCCACACCACACACACAGCCACACACACACACATCCACACACACAAGCATGTGCGGCCGTGTACGCATGGTGCAGACACGCACATTGCACGTACAATATGTGCAAGTCCACACGTCCACACACATGCGCGCACATGCAACAGAACGTAAGCACCATCAAGCAAACACACATGCACATACACACGAGTATGTGCAGCCGTGTACGCATAGTGCATTACACCATGCAAGCACACGCACGTACACGCGCATGCAGGCAGTGGAGGGTACCATCCATGTTGCGCAGGCATGCACATGCCCATTCAGTGCCCGGTGATGCCTTAGGATACATAAGTCCCACACAGGGCACATGCCAGCCACATGTCTCTAGGTGCCCAGTAACAGCTTGCTATGGGACCTGCTATTCCTGCTACTCCCCTGCTGCTGCTCTTAGGCTCCTTGCTTGGGCACAAGGGGAGGCCTCCGCTGCGTCTCCTCCCCACCCGAGGCCTCCCTCTGTCGATATCACGTTTTTCTCCGGGCAGCCCAGATATAAAATTTTAATTTAACGTGGGCGTTCCGGAGCCAGGTTCAATTGGAACCTGGATTTTCTCCGGTTAGCCCTGAATTGGCCCTTCATAAGTGCAGCGCCTGCACAGGATGAAGTTCCCTGTTGCAGAATGGAAAATGCTCTTATTTAGTTGGGCTCCAGGAAGGCCCAAAACTGTTGCCTTCACAACAACACTGCAAACAAAAACAATCTGTATGTAATGCCATAACTATTGCTGCCTGACACGACTTTAGCACCTTTGCTTGCATTGCAAAGGCCTGTGAGTGATTTTATAGGTAAATGCACGATGTAGAGTTCACTTGCGACAACTCAAAGACGGGAAATGCAGAGCGCGGATTGCAAATTTGATCTTCGCAACTGGGTAATTCCTTTGCTTGGACTATCTGCTTATAGTCCACCATAAGCGCCAGTCTGCTTAGAATGTCAGAAAGTGCAATGCAGCCAAGTAAAGGGATTGGCTAAGCAAGTTGCGTTACTTGCCAGGAAAAGAGGTCAAGCAGCACACCTGAATGGTGGTACACTGTACAGCGTCCCTAGCAGCAGCCCAAAACTGTACAGCGCAGATATGAGCGGTCCAAAATTCTGCGCTACAATGACGACGCCAAGAGAAGCCAGCCCAAGGCATAGGGCCCACGCAAGACCAGGGGAGAGCTCACCTGAGTGAGGGCATAGCAGAGACAGGGAGTGGGACCGTTGCCCAATGCCCCAGCTAGCTCAAGTGTTGCTGCTATTCCACACTTTTTACGTCATGCATTACTGCTTCCATTTTCAGTTGTCATTATTTCAATCTCGCATGAAAAAAACAAGGATAAGGCAGACAAGGCAGTTGAAAGCACAGAACAATTGACATATTTCCGGGTAAGTAAGAGCATTATAAAAACATAGCAAACTAGCCTATATAATGCGAATATGTCTAGGACATATGCGTATCATTTGCAGCGACACGCACCAGCAGCAACAGGGAGGAAGGGCTTGTTTACTATATCAATGTCCACGTCGTAGATCTGGTTAATACCAACGATGAAGCTGCACAGAAAAGAAAAGACATGCAAACAAATTGGCAAACATATATAATTTAAAGGAAGCCACAAGCAGAGGGAAACCCCTCGCTGGTATCAATGTACTGATGCGGTCTACTATCAATGCATTGAAGCGGTCATTACAAATAGAAGAAAGCATGCTTTACATAGTTATAAAACGACCAACCCACCCACCCGTTGCCGCACAAAAGTGCCAGTAGGCCCATTAAGGCTTTGGGCAGTAGGCTCCAGTCAATAAGGGCAGGGTTCTCAAGCAGCGCTCGCGTCGTCAATGCAGTAGTGCCCAGCATCTGCCCAAGGAAAAAAAAAGTGTTTCTTAAGATGCAGGTCATCTGTTTCAAGAAAAGATGGAATTGCCTTTAAATGAGGCGACAACCTTCGGAAGATAACAAGATGGGTGGAACGCCAACACAGTAGGCGCTCTGCTCCTGCATTACACACTTGTGGAGTTTATGAAAGTGTGTGTGTGTGAGTGTGTGTGTGTGTGTGTGTGTGTGTGTGTGTATATGCTTTGCGGAAGTGCAGGTACATCTCTGTATGCACAAATCTTAACGCAGAAGTGCACAAGGAACCCACCGTTCCTCTGATGGTGTGTGGCCGTACAAACTTCCAAAATGCCTGGATGAAACCGCTTATTTGTTGCCCCAGTTGCTGTGGCTGATCTTGGCTCGGGGTGTCGCTAGCATCACCGCTGCCCCCTCCGCCAGCACTAAAAGAAGGAGAAGAGGCTGAGGCTTGCATATTAGGCCTGCTGCTACTTGAGACGCAACTGCCATGTCTACTGCTACTGCTACTGCTGAAGCTGGGGGATGGGCTGCTGATATAAATAGGCAGGTGGTGAGCGAAGGAGGGGGGGGGGGCTTGGCTCCTGCTGGTCTACAACACACACGCACCACAACACATGCACATCAGCAGCAGTTAAGATGCAGACTTCATTCGTCACCACAAGTGTTGCACCAGGCAAAGTAGTGTGCAAACATACCATGACTCCTGCCAGCCTTGATGATGGTGTAGGAAGGCTCAGTAAACTTTTAATGCTGCTAATGCTGTTGCTGTTGCTGCTGCGGGGAAAGGTCCCCGCAGGATGTCTCCATTTCGTCTGTGCGCAGAAATCCATAGTATAATATTTTTAAACTGGATATTGGCTAAGCTGTTAAGTCGTTATCTATACCATTTTTACCGGTAGTCAAGCGGGCCGGGCTGGCAGCCTTCCTTCAGACGACCAATGGGACAAATAAGTAAGCACGACAATGCACGCGCCTAAAACATGAGCTCAGACACACACTCTCTCACACACACACACACACACACACACACACACACACACACACACACACACACACACACACACACACACACACGCACGCACGCACGCACGCACGCACGCACGCACACACGCACGCACGCACGCACACACGCACCCACGCACACGCGCACGCACGCACGCAAGCACACACGCACGCACACACACGCGCACACACACACACACACATACACACACACGCACGCACGCACACGTGGACACGCACACGCACACACACGCACACGCAAGCATGCACTTGTATACCAGCAGACGTCTTTCATTGACACCTACTCCATCCGATCACTCCCTGCAGGCAGTCGTGAGGGAGACAGCCCCCTTCTTGTAGCAGCCAAGGCACGTATCTCTCCTTGTGCTTAAATTGTTGGTACGTTGCAGGCATTGCAGTGTACTGACACGACTGTTTTCAATGGGCACAGAATGGAGACCTAGAGGCTGCTGCACTTGTGCTGGCAACTCCTGGCGTAGATGTCAACACACGAGGATTGGTACGTAGATGGGAAATGGAAATATGCTTTGCAACGTCATGCAGCATCTTTGATTGGTGGATTCATTTGCTCTTCTTATACGTGCTTTTGCTCATCGACATAGCTAGAAACACGCGCATCACACAAGTCTGATTTTCACAGGAGCTTCGCTGCATTAAAGCTGCCCTCATGTACACCAAGTTTTGACAGCACTCACAGACACGTCTTTCTGTTCTTGCATGCAGCAAAAGTGGACGCCACTGATGATGGTGAGAACCAGGGCTAATTAATATTGAGAAACAATGTGACATCTCCATCAATTGATGGCTCGTGCTTTCCAGCTCTCCCAGCTTACGCTTCACAGCACCCCTAGGCCCTGTCACTGTTTTACCAGTTCACCCTTCCCAGCATCCCTGACTCCGTTGTTAACCAGCAGTATTTGTCTGGCTAACAACCTGTAGGAATAAGGAGCACAGAATATAGATTGAGGCACGTTTTGCTCTCTTACTTACAGGCAACATACAACGGCAATATGGAGGTTGCAAAGCTGCTCCTGCAGCACCCAGAGGTGCGTTTATTTTATTTGGTGTGTGTGCTCGTCGAAGACGCATGCAATTCCGCCGCTCATACTCTGTTCTTCAACACAGGTCGATGTCAATGCCAGGGACACGGTGCGTAGCTAAATTGCACAGGAAGCCTCATCCCCTTGTCCACAAAAGGGAAGCCGGCAACTACCTGCCTGGAAAGCCTATAGTTGGACTCTTCATAGTTTCCTTTTTATTTGAACGCCGCACAAAGGATCCTTCCACGTTATCGCATCCTTTTGAGTGCATTGGGTGGGAGTCGTAAGAGGAAATTATGTTGCCATACGACATCATTCCTTGATTTACAACTCAGTGAAGCTTGAACATACTCTCTGTAGGCGGGATGGACACCCCTTATGCGTGTGTCTAATTGTGGCAACACGCCAATGGTCCGCACACTTCTTGCGCATCCAGGTGTTGTAGTCAATGCGCATTCTACGGTAGGTGGCTCCAGGCCATTGTTTATATTTGTGTCAGATAACAGCAAAGCAAAAGCTTGGATCTTCTTTCAAAGAGGTCCTGTCGAGGCAATAAAAAAGCTTGGATTTTCTCGTCAGAGCACCTTTAGAGACATGGAGACGTGATTGAAATGTGTGTGTGGAATGTAATGAACGCGCGTCTTCGTTGCGTGGATGCCTGCGCAATGAACAGCTTAGCAGTGTTCGTCAGATTACTAATTGAGCAGTGTTGGCGATGTGAAGAGCACCCTAGCAGCACAATTGCAACGTACTTGGCATCACTTTGCTCACTTTGCCTTTCAAGTTGAAAAGTACACACTGCGGCTTCCAACGTGACATCTAGATCTATTTTTGCCAAACTAGTCCCTTCCTCCATTGTTGCAACGAATTGAACAGGACGGATTGACAGCGCTCATGGAATCGGCATTCTGGGGCTTCACTAGCGTGGTAGAAGTGCTGCTTAGTTCCCCAGACATCCGTGTCAATGTCACCGACAAGGTGGGTAGGTGGGAAGGCTTGCTCTAGGCCCAAACCTGAAACCCTAAATTCGAAATTTTGTCACTGACATTGTGTGTTCTCGTGCTTTGCGTGCCCTTGCAAGTCATGGCAGTGTGTGCATACTTGAGCAGCAGAGGACAACAGAAAACTGCCCCTTCCTTTCACCTTGTTTAAACACAGAATGGAAGTACTGCACTGATGAAAGCAGCTTGCAATGGAGGAGCCGGGAACGCTGCTGTGATTCGGCTGCTGCTGAATTACCCTGGCACCCTTGTAAACGCCCAGGACAAGGTGCAGACAGACGCCACAGCCCTTGTGCACAAAAAACTCAGCACCAAGCATCTAGTGTTTTGTGTGGCACGCATTGCCTCACTACTTCGGAAATGCAAATACCGTATTTGAAATTCAGCATTGCCTTTTTGCCGACTGCCAAGGGCACTTGCATTATTTTACACTTTTCCTCATATGATCATTCAGTGCATGTAGCCAAACCTTCAGTTTTTCAAGCATTTGGAGATGTGTACATTACGCAGGAAGGAAATAGTGCCCTCCTTGTTGCAGCCAAAAGCAACATGGTCGAGAACGTAGCTCTGATTCTTGAGCACCCTGATGTCAACACTGGCCTCAAAAATAAGGTGTGGTGAAATTGTCCTTATTTTTGAATTAGTTGTTAGACCCACGTGGGCATGCGCCAGTGTAGGTGCCAATTGCCATAAGGGCAGCTAATCCATCCAGGCCATTCTGACCCATTGACGCTAGAAGATGCAATTGTTTGTATTTCCTCAAACCTTTATTATCGTACACAAATTTGCATGTTCAACATTGCAGAACGGGAAATCAGCATGGAACATTGTAAGAAACAGACGCATAGAAGAAATGGTGAAGCCGAAGGTGAGCATATGTGGCTTGAATCGGTGTGCATCTGTGTGCCTTCCTTCTTTTTTTGTATTTATGCTTTTTCTCACTTACCCTACAAGAGCTGAAGGCGTTAGCCTGCAGGTAAATTCAAACCATTCAGTTTTCAGCATGACCGTCCTTTACGACCAGCTTGCCTGCATAGAAAGCAAAGGTGAAAGAGTGGAGCTGAAGCCCTCAAAGTAAAAAGGCAACGTCAGACCCTGGGGATGTTTTGCATGAAGGGCCCTCAATTTCCAGGGTTGCCTTGAACTCATAGGCGCACCCACTACGATCTTGATAAAGGAGTGTGAGTCTGCAAATTATGTTAAAGGCTTGTGACTCATCGACCTAGACAGTACTTGTCTACTGTACTTTTCATTGTTTTTCACCCTTGTTGCAATCTCCAGTTTTCCATTTTTGTGCTGACCTAAAACTGTGCAGTTCTTTGCTAAGAAGCATTGAAGTGGTTCTTGCAACTGAAGCAAAGAAAAACACAGCAAATTGGCTAATCTTAATGTGAGCACAAATGTGCATTTCATCATACGCGTGCGCCGTTCATCATATACAAGTGCGGGCTCGTCTATAATATCGTTTTGTGCAATCCAAATTGTATATTAACCTGAGTGCACACATGTTCTTGGGCAAACACGTTTATTATTGCATCCAGGTTGTGATGGAGGCGCCATCAAATGGCAAAGATTCTCCCCCTCCTCCCTCTGTCTCCTCCTCCCTTAGCGACGTCCCCAAAGAGGAGCCCTGGGAGCATGATGGTAGGAGTGACCACTCAGGTAATTTGTGGTTGCTTTGTTCCGTACGGCATTTTAATACACTGCACAATTGAAGTCTGTAATGGCAAGCAGCAAAACACAGCCTCCCTGGTTAGCCACTATATAATTCGTTCTAACCATTCAATTCAAATTTCAGCGCTTGTGGGATACAAGATGTTCTCACATACCCGTACATGTATGTACCACCACCCCGGAAATTTGTGTTTACAGAAAAAAAACAGCAACCACCCCCCTTGAAATTATCTATTCTACAGTAACATTCAGCAACCACCTCCTCTCCAGGGGTAGCCCTGGGGGTTTGTGTGTGGCCACCTTCATCTCCCACAAACTCAAGGAGGAAATGGAAGCCACTGCCACTTCCACTCTTGTTTTTGTTGCTGTCACTGCTGCTGCTGCTACTGCTGCTGCTACTGCTGCATGCGTGTGCTAGCTTTGCGTGCTGCTTGGGTGCTATAGCTAGAGTGTGTGTGTATGTGTGTGCGTGTGTGTGCGTGTGTGTGTGCATGTGTGTGCGTGTGTGCGCCTGTGCATGTGTGTGCCTGTGCATGTTTGTCTGTGCGTGAGTGCTCCTGTATGTGTGTGTGCGCCTGTGCATGTATGTGTCTGTGCATTTCTGCTGCATGAGCATGCTTGCATCTCTGTCAACTTCATTTGTCGCATATTCACAGAATGCAGTGCAAACTGTACAATCCTGTGGGGGCAAACCAAGGTTTCCGGGTTCTGCACGGCTGCCTCTTGTTCGTGCGCTCATTTGCCTCTCGCTCAGCCCAGTCCGCTCTTGCCTGCTGCAGGCGGGCGGGGTCTGGGGGGAAAGGGGCAAGCGGAGCGGGGAGGGGCATCCTCTCCGCTCGTCACTTCAAACAAATGAGTTTTTTTGCCACCGCCCCCCTAAAAACCTGAACCGCTTCCCCTAGAAATAAATATATAATTAATTGATAATTTATCACCGTTTCGCGAGCAATGTGTCACTGCCCCCTCCAAAAAACAATAATTAGGGGCGGTGATACACTTTATGTATGGTACACCAGCTAGAACAACAGTAAGCTGAGGAAAGCACGCAAAAAGGCAGAATAGGAGTTCTCAGAGCCCCTGACGAGCACAGGGCCACTGACAAGCACAGGGCTGCATAAGACGGATAAAAGCACATTGTCTCTCAAGCGGTTTGTATGTAAGCAAATTCGAGTGTCTAATCTAGCTTTTCTAACTGGCAAAATGCAGAGCCCCACTCATTCACCACTGCCGATGATCACCCTCGGCACTCTGCTGATGCAGCCATGCAACACGCCGACCGGCCTCAGCCTTTGGAAATATCTGAGCACGAAGACGGTCTGGCTGGACAAGAGGAGGATCAACAGCGTGGAGCTGCAAGGGGGAGACAAGGACAGGGTCAGCAATTACGACATCGATACCCACAGCAGAAACAAGTTTAGAGAGGCTAGCGAAATGGGCAACGGGCTAGCCATGGTACGATCATAGTGTGATTGCTAATAACAGTAGGAAATATGTGTTGTTTGGGATTCAAGGCGTGCAGAATAAAGGGTTACCACACAGTCTAGGTGTAGAAGGAGAACGGTTCAGGTTTTCATTCACATTATAAAATCAAGATGACAATGAAGGAAACCGAAAGGCTCCAGGTATCCTTCATCGTCTCTTGCACACAGGGGCATAGTGCACTAAAAAATTGCAAATTCGGGTGGAGGTACCAAATCCGTACTTTATTCTCCTTTTGCACCCTTGCATCCTACTTTCTTAAGTATGACATAAGAAACAATTTGCATGGTGGACATCATCACAGTTGTTGCTTTGCTCTACACTTGTTTGTTGGTCTTCCTATATTTGTGTGCTGGTGCAATGCCCTTGTGGTTGGGTTGCTTAGTATGTTCTGTTGAAGGCCAAACTTGATTTGGACCTTTACTTTTGATAAATGTGACTGTGTGCCCTTGCTGCTGTTTGTTTATGTTGCGCTAAGGATATGGGTCAGGATACAGCTTAAGTACGGAAAAGCTCAGCAGCTTTTCAGAGGGATGTTTGAGGTTTGGGGATAAACTTGTTTTTGCTTTTTAAGGGCACTGTTTTGTGCTGCTCAATGAACACGCTTTGCTCCAACATGCGCTAGTTAACAATGACTTCAAACAACATTTCTAACAGTGTCACCCTCTTGCAAGGTTTGCAAAAAAGGCCTTCAGTCAAGAAGTGTGGCTGCTAGCACCCTCTTACATTCATTCATTCTAATAAACTTGAGTCTTCATTGTTGTTACACCTTGATAATATGACTGAACGAAGAAATAGAATCGGAGACCTCACACGGCACAGGGTCTCTTGAGGATCCCCTCTAATGGTACCTCTTAGAGTTCACATGTTGTCAATTGATTACCAAAACTATTAATTCAGAAGATAAAGGTTATCAATAAGACTGGCCATCCAGCTTATTGAACAAGACATAAAGAAACTCTCAACTGTCAACTAAATTAACTGCTCCGTCACACGATTCGTCTCTGCCAACGATTGGGCGTGACAACTTTTTCAAAATTCCTCTGACTATCTCATGCTGGCATAATCCTGGAAGTTTGGTGTGAAATGCTGCTCCATTGGCTTGACTCACTCCGCGGCCTGCACCTGAGCGCGTGTGCCTCTGACTTTTGGACATGTCTACAGACCCCCCCTTTTACCCATATTGCCCAAAAAGGGTGGCAATCGACTGGGCTTGAGGGTTTTAATGAAAAGAAAAAGAAAAGCTACGCAGGCAGTGGAAACCACTCCCCACTTTAAGTATGGAAAAGGAGCCACTTTGGTACCGAGTACCGTAAAGCTCCTCCACCGCGAAAAAGGAAAGGAAAAATCAATGGGGATCAGGAGGGTTGCAGGCTTGGCCTGAAACCGGCTCCTGATGAGAGTTGATAACAATACTGGAAGGGGCACATCTGGTATGGACAAGTTTCGCAGCAAAGTTCACAGAGTGCACATGGAGCTTGGTGGCAAGCTCCTTAACTCTTTGAGAATCGGGTTAGGGTTTATCTCGTTGTGCATGTGCTGCTCCTCACTCATGAGTTTTATATTTGATACATAGTATGTCACGACAAAGCATGGTACCAGCTTCAGCATGGATTGCAAGTATGGGCTAATGACATAAAGGTGTGTTTAACGTCTCCTCCCCGTCTCTCGACGTGAGAGAAAGAGACGACGGCTCAAGCACCGCACCGAGGAGACGGATGTCTGGTTTGTTACAAGAGGACCATCTAGACTGGCAAAAGAAAAAAAAGATAAACTACGCAGGCAATGAAAACCACTCCCCACATTAATTAAGGAAGAAAAGCATTTAATAGCCACTTACAGTCAAACAACCATAAACTCGTTGCTCACAAAAAGAATAAGAAAAAACGAAATTAATGTGGGTCAGGGGGGTTGTGTGCCATAGCACCCAGACCCAAACCTTGACTGTTGTTGCTTGTGTTATATTGCAGTACATACCTTGTTTTTATGAGTGCAGATGCATGTCTGATGGAGTGCTCATTCAGTTTGTGTGTCATGTTTTTAATCTTATGGTAATCCAGATTAAGTCTGCCGGAGGTTTGTCTGTATAGTTTTTGTAGATCGTCCCCATAACTCCAACGAAGATCACGTGGAGCTTGAATTCCCTATAACCTTGTCTGTTTAGGTTGGCAATAAGCATACTGTGTTGTGCTTGACTCACTACCAGCACAGTCTTTTTTAATTTGTCTCCCTTATTCTTGGTATCCTCGTATCCTCAGTGAGACAGATGTTTTCCCAAAATACATAGACGATACTTCCCTCCGTTTAATTCAGTGCGGTTGGTTGGTCCTGGCAGATGCTTGATTGGTTTTACTGGTTTTATTCAGTGCTGCAAGTCAGCAAACAGCGTTGTGCCTTTTTTTCCTTCCAACCCTTGAAGTTGGTTCTTGCGTACGTGACCAGTGTCCTGGTGAAGATGACCATTTTCAGAACGAGGTGCATGCTCTTTTGTTTTGCCAAGACCATCGGGTTTGTGAGCTGAAGAAACATTGCTTGATCCTTTTTGTTACATAGCGATGGACCTTACCTACTCTATCTTATCCTTTTCATTGACACCTTTTATTAAACTTTTCGGTTTTAAAGAGAATTTTGAGAATTAAATCTACTTCTGCAAACTGGTGTGTGCTTCGAGAATGCGCGCAGAACCCTTGCAATTTTACTGGTTCAGGTCAGCTGTCAAATTTTGGAACAGGATGGTTGATTCAAACAGCAATACTTTACGCGATGTTATGAAAGCAGATATTTCCCTTGGGAATTCTGGTGTTTCTAATTGTTGGACTAGACAGGTGAGGGTTACAAGGGTTACAAGGATGGCCT
>Ga0307947_1004130_pt1:0-10000 | contig 11518 bp, 10 predicted proteins | sample OrgLakmetagen232_FD_201840 | JGI IMG/M metagenome (GOLD analysis project Ga0307947, IMG submission 201840) | Saline water microbial communities from Organic Lake, Antarctica - #232 | ecosystem: Environmental > Aquatic > Non-marine Saline and Alkaline > Saline | place: Antarctica: Organic...
CCACACACACACACGCATGCACGCGCACACGTACACATACAATAATACATAAAAACTTCATGCCCAACCGCACCACAACAGCAACAAACTTCATGCCCCTCCTGACACTCACTCCTCACTCACTGGCACTGCGACTCTTGCTTTTGAGCAGCTTGTAAGCATGTCCACGTCAGCACATTCCATATCACACATGTCAGCACAGCTCATAACACAACAGGCGCTGCGGCTCTTGCACTTGAGCAGCTTCTAAGCATGTTCACGTCAACACAGTTTGTCGCACGAGCAACACGTACGTACCAGGAACACATTGTCCCTCATAACACAACTCTAACCTCGAAGACTGTTGCGCACAGGCTCAACAACCAGCTCCAGCAGGCCCAGCACACAGTCACGTCAGCACAGCTCACTCAATACACACAACATAATAACCAGGACAGTATGCCATCCTGTGTAGATTGGAAACTCGTACCTCCCCCAAGTACAGGCTTGGCAGCCAATTCCAGCAAGCCCAGGACACAGCCCTGCTGCCCCTGCTGCTCCTGCAATTACACACGATGGAGGCAAATACACATGATGGACAAAACGATGGAATGCAAATACACACGATGGGCAAATACACACGATGCCCCTGCTGCTCCTGCAAATACACATGATGGAGGCCTCTGAGCAGAGCAAAGTTTGAGTGCAAGGAAGGCCCTCACACTGTGAACGATGCGCGCGCGCTCGCGCTGTGGAATCACGGGGCATTAGCGGTGCATGACGCACAAGCTGCCATGCCAATTGCCAAATACGTTGCGGAGGGGAGATAGGCTGCTGGAAAGCTTGCAGGGTAAATATTATTTACAGGCAGTGCAGGCAGTGAGCGGTCTTGGACAACAATGGCTAAGCCGTACGCTTGCAGGGCATACCAGATTAGGAAATGTTAATTTGGGGGCTAACAACCAGCCAGGTTGAAGAAGACTTTGCTGTTGTGTTTTCTGGTGGAACTTTGGCTAGCGTGAGTGCCTACTGAAAGGCTTTTGCTGAACTGAATACCTATACGCATAGATTGGTACTTATTTTTCTTGTTTCATGTTCAAGGACCAATCATGCTCGGCAAGCAAGATCTGTGAGCTGCAAGCAAAGGTCACGCAAATGCTGCAAATGCTGCAGTGTTAGCGAGCACACACAAGTGTGCGCCAATACACGTGCACACTGCTGCTTGAAGGAATAGCACTCCAACACGGCTACACCCAGGGGTTACACTTCATCCTTGGCTACCCAGAGTTCTATACACACATTAACACACACATACACACACCTGCTCCTGCTCCTGCTCTCGCACAGCTTGCCAGTGCTTGCCATGCCTTGCCTGGGTATGTGTGCGTGTATGTGTGTGTGTGTTAATGTGTGCTTTTCCCTGTCCTGTGTGCTGCCCTCAGGAGGCTCCACACTCCATCTCACTCCCCCGACCAAAGTGCTGCTGCTCCACAAAACAGTGCACCGAATTCGCCATGTGGCGCGCATGCTGGCCACGCATGTTTCTTGCAAATGCATTACTCTTCTTCCTCATGCAAGTGTAACATACCTAATAATGGTGCCAAATTTGCATGCTATGCATCTCTCAGATCATAATATTAAAAAAAATGTAGCGCACCTTGGCTCTCCTAGGTCTCAGCACACGATCGGACTCGCCCAATCCAGGTGCTGGTGCACGAGGGGCAGTGGGGGCTGACCTGCGTGCAATAAAGTGTAGAAAAGACAAGAATAAGTGTAGAAAAGATGGAAAAAAGACGAAAAAAATAAGTGTAGAAAAGACGAGGGGCGGCGGGGGCTGACCTGCATGCAAATAAGTGTAGAACAAACAAGAGAGTGACGCTCGCAGCGTACAGTTATTGCCAGCGTAAGTTTGAATGCCCAATTCAAAATCAAGGAACAGGAAGCGAGGAGCACAGGTCGGGAGAGTGTGCCGTCAGCACAAGCAGGGATGCTTTTCACTTTTCACTCACTACAGCTCGAGCAGAAAGGATTTATGAACTGTTGTGCGTTAAGATGTCAAGACAGCATGAAAAGGTCAAGGAGGCATGTGCGCAGCATCTGTGCGCGAGTTGAGCTTTATGTAGAGTCATCTTAGCAGGAGCGCAGACTCCAAGCTAGCTCTCACATTGGGTCAGGGCCTCTTTGAATGAGGCTCTGGCCTTTGATGAAGTGCTGTTTGTCACAACGGGCCAGAGTCTCATTCCAAACAAAGGCCAGCTCTCACAATGAGCCAGAGCCTTAAAATAGAGGGCTCACTCTCACAATGGGCCAGAGCCTCATTAAAAAAGTAGTACATGCTCTGACATGCTTCAAACGTTCATCGCGATACTGAGCCTTGAGGGGAAGCTGGTGTGTACCAATATTTAGTCATGTACGGCATCCAGCCTAATTGGCAATTCTCGTCCTTCCTTTCCACGTCACAGAGTACACTGGTATGGTGCACAAAACTGACCTGCGCCAAGGCTCTGGATCCATGTCGCTGGAGTCACTGGAGCCACTCGCACCTGTATGTGTGCGTAAGCGTGTGTGTGTGTGTGTGTGTGTGTGTGTGTGTGTGTGTGTGTGTGTGTGTGTGCGTGTGTGTAGGTGTGCGTGTGTGTAGGTGTGCATGTGTGTATCTGTGCTCGTTTCTTTGTGTGTTTTTGTGTGTCTGCTTGTTTATTTGTGTATGTTGCCTGCATCCAGCAAACGGGCATACACAATCTGGGCACCCTTCAAATCACAACTGCATTACACATCCTATAAGCACATGCACCTACACAGTGGCGCTGCACGTGCGCGTGATGCTCCCTTTTTCACCTGCTTGGGTATTACGGTACCTGGTGCCGTATGTGGGAGAGCACCAACTGCTGCCCTTTTATTCATCATACCACGCCCTTGCTGGTAGAGGCTATCAAGCGCCCCTCTCTAGAGCACAGCGTGCCAGGATGGGGAGGTTGGCAACTTCTTGCTGTGGAACCGCCCTACTACGTCTGAGTCCTAGTCACAAACACGCATGTCTGCACTGAAGGAGCGGCCACACAGGCCCTCTTGAACACAGCATCAAAACGGGTAGGGCGTCAGCCACCCCACACAACTGCTGCAATTTCATGCCTCAAGCCCCACATCTCGAGGGACAACACACACACACACACACACACACACACACCGTACCTGCACTGAAGGAGCTGCCATACACGTCGTTGGCAGCAGCAGCAGCAGCGGATGCCCTTGCAGCATCATACCGGTAGCCTACAGGCCCAGCGTCACTGAGGTACTGAGTGCAGGCAGAGGCGTAGTTGCTGTGGGAGTTGGGATGCGCGTAGGGAGGGCTGTAGGGGGAGGCCGCTCCGGTGGGAGCTTGGAGGCCTGATGGGGGTGGGGGCTGCCCTAGGTAGTTGCTGGCAGCTGCAATGTAGGCTGCAAGCGTGTAGGGGTCTGGGTAAATTGCGTGGGTGTGGCCGAGGTAGGTGCTGGGCGGAGGCCACATGGGGAGGAGGGGGGTGGGATTGTGGCGTGGGGCTGCTGAGGGTGAAGGGGGCTTGGAAAGGGGGGCGTGGGGGTTGGGAGAAGGGCGGAGGAGCGATGGGGGTGGTGCCTTGCTGCTGCCCAAGACACTTTCTCGAGCAACACTCCCTCCATCAAGTCCAGCACGTCCCCTACTCAGTCTCACCGCAGCGGCCGCAGCCGCAGCCGCCGCGTCGACGTCCTCTACGTCTGCTCCTGGCTTTGCCTGCGTGTGGGCCTGGTGCTGCTGCCGCTGCTGTTGCTGCTGTTGCTGCTGTTGCTGCTGTTGCTGCTGTTGCTGCTGTTGCTGCTGTTGCTGCTGCTGCTGCTGCTGCTGCTGCTGCTGCTGCTGCTGCTGTGTCTGCTGCTGCGCATCAGTATTTCCATCCTGCCCACTTCCAGAGGCTGTACCTGCCACCACAGCTGCTGCTGCTGCTGCTGCTGAAGCTGCTGCTGCTGCTGCTTGAGTATTTAGCGTTTGCTCCTCTGAATTCCTTCCACCATCGTCCTCGCCCGCGGCAGCAATGCAGGCTGCGACGATAGCAGACGTGACAGAGGCCACATAGGCGGCATCACTGCCGTCTGGCGCAGTATGCAGCGGGGGCTGCTGTTGCTGCGTCTGCTGCTGCTGCTGCTGCTGCTGTGTCTGCTGCTGTAATTGCTCTTGCGATTGTTGTTGTTGTTGCTGCTGCTGCTGCTGCTGTTGCTGTGTTTGCTGCTGTGGTTGCTCGTGCAGTTGCTGCTGCTGCTGCTGCGGATGCCCCAGCTCATGCCCCTCCTTTCCCTCTCGGTGCCCCGCTTCCTTTGAAGCATAATCCTCTGCAGATGTGTCATTCTGACCCTCCTTTTTTCCAACCCCACCTCCGGCATCATCCACACCCACACTTTCCTGCCCCCCCCAACCCCCACCCACGGCTCCCCCTTCATCAACCTCCATCGCAGCCACACCATTCACTTGCTGCTCCTTTACTCCCCCCTTTTCGCCTTGCAAGGGAAGGGCTGGGAATGCAACCTGCCTTACAGCTGCATCCCTCAGGTCACCCCCATCTCCAAAACACGGCCGTCCCTGGACTCCTGCTCCACCCTCCGCCTCCATTGCAGCATGGGGTATTCCCTTGCCACTCCCTCCCCCATTTTCTGCTGCCCCTTTGTCAACCTCCATAGAGCTCGCGAGCCCATTCTGTGCATCCCCACGCCCCTCAACCTCCATCGCAGCTGCACCCACCTTGTCCCCCTCTTTGACGGCCCCATTCACAGCCTGGTCTGCAGAGCCCTGCCCTTCCTGCCCCCCTTGAGCTTGCTCCTGATGCCGCTGCTGCTGATGGGGAAGGATTTGGAGAAGAGAAGGGGGCAGGTGCTCGGGGCAGGTCTGAGCCAAGCGGTGAAAAAAAGGGGCCCCTTGGATCAGTGCTTGTGACGAGGAATTCAAGGATATCCCCCACCTATATGTGTGCGCGCGTGAGTATGGATTCATGTATGTGTACAAGTGTGTGTGTGTATGTGAGTTGAGGCGCCGACAAAATGTGCTTTGGAGCTCACCTCATGATATCCAAGCCTCCGCCATAGCGGCCAGACAGCACCTTGCTCACGTCTAGTTCTGGACCCCCCTCCAGGTGTACAAGCAGCTGGTGTAAGGCCGTACGCATATCTCCCTGGAGTGCTGGAAACACAGCCTGCTCACACAAGCACCAAGGGTTTGTGGCGTGTTGGCATTTGAAAGCATGCAATGGGCATTGTGATGTGGGAGCACGGGAGTGTGTGTGTGTGCGTGTGTGTGTGTGTGTGTCAAACACAGCGTCCAGCAGGAGGAGATGGTGTGCAAAAAGAGAGGTCAGTGTAGTATGGTATGATCCTACAAAGGCCAAGGGTTGTGTGCGCTCGTGCTTTTTCACTGCTTTGCACTTTTTCCAGTAGCCGTGTGTATACAGCACAGCAGCTGCAGGACGCAATGAAGGCGCGGGGAAGCAGCTGCCATAATAAGCCACAACATGCACACTCTGGGGGAGGAGGTTGGTAGGTAATTTTTATGAGGAAGCAGCTTAGTTGCGGTGAAGCAGCCGCCAAAATCAAGCACAGCATGCACAATCTGGGGGAGGAGGTTCAAAAGGTAGCTTGTATGAGGAGGCAGCTTACTTGCGGTGAAGCAGCCGCCAAAATTAAGCACAGCATGCACACTCTGGGGGAGGAGGTTCAAAAGGTAGCTTGTATGAGGAGGCAGCTTACTTGCGGTGAAGCAGCCGCCAGGAAAATGGACAGCAGGCGCAGACTGGGGGAGGTGGACTGCAGGGTGTGCTGCAGCATCGTGGTAACGTAATCCTTGCACATGAAATCCAGGGGCACCAATTTTTGCTGCAGGACCTGCAGTTTCAAAGGAAGGAGCGTGGGCAGTAGTGGGGTGCGTGGAGAAAGAAAGCAGGAGCTGTAAAAAGGAAAGAGAAGAGGCGGGAGTGGGGGGAGGGGTGGGGAGAAAGAGAGCAGGAACTGCAACGTAAAAGGAGAGGGCATGGGCAGAGTGGGAGGAGTGGGAGGAGGGGTGGGGAGAAAGAAAGCAGGACCTGCAATAAAAAACGACTGTGGTTCAGTTGACAAGGAAAAAGGGAGGAAAAGAAGCACAGCTATGCAGGTGGCATACCCCCCCCCCCCCCTCCCTTGTTGCACCAAGAACGGGAGATGAATGTGACGCCCTGTGCTAAAGCGTAGCATACGTGTCATCACTTTGATATGTAAGCAGGAGTAGTATCTTGCAGTAAGTTGTCATCCAAGCTCTTAAAGCCTAGGGAAAGGAAAGCACCATTTTTTAGTTTTCACCGACGCCTGTCCTTATAACACTCCTGTCCTTACAACTTAAAACCATCCTTGCCTGACAGCACGCGCCTGGTAAGTGATATTTTGATATTTTGCAGGGACCTAGAAGCGGCACCCTAGGCTTGCCAATAATAATAACCATTGGTTGCTGATACACAATGGATGATTCAACAAGTGTTGCATCAATGAGTATACGCCCATCACACTGCTTTGCAACCAATTGGCTTTGCCAGCTAGAAACACCGACGAAAAGCAGAAGGTAGGTCGCCCTGCTTACACCTTCCCAGCATTGCAAGCAGGAGCAGAAGTAGGAGCTTTGCAAACATGAGCACAAGATCCGTTACATATTCAAGTAAAGGAGGCGCTTCATCAGGCATGTGCCCATCAGCCTTCCCAATAAGAACACACACATGCACACGCAGGTGATGTACTCTACATGCACCCACCAGCCTTGCCAGCAGGAGCAGGCTCAGCTCCTGGCTCCATCCATCCGTCCGAAAGGCTGTTACCACACACAGCGACACCAGGGTGTTTGCGTTGTTCTGTGACAGAAAAAGAGGAATGAAGAAATAGGACTTGACACACAGAGTGACACCAGGGTATTTGCGGGATTTAAACCAGCATTTAGGGATACGACCCAGCAAGATGATTGAGATGGCACTTCAAGCCTTTAGATCTGACCCAGTCTGCCTATCTGGAATGGTGCTTCAGCGCTGCATTCGCCAGAGTTTTTGATGAATAGACAATTGGGCCGTGATGAGGGTGATAAGGGTCTGAAAATCAAAACGTCAAGTAATTGTACATTGGATGGATGGATCTGTTGGAAGGGCTGAAAAGTCTCGGGTTGGTGCGCGTGTGGGCGCCAGGTGGTATGTTCACCAAAACATTCCACCAAGGTGGGATGCCAGACAACAAAAAGTATTACAGACGAGCTGTGCAAAGGGCGAGCAATGCAAAGGGCGAGCAATGCCAAAAGTACATTTAAAAGTACATTTAAATTGATGTGTGCGTGCAGCCAAAGATATTGAGGTGCAGGCAATAAAGTGCTGCTACGTTGTGGAGTGGACATCAGCTTACCAGAAAAGTAACACGAGCAAGCTGGTTGTAGTCCCAACTAAAAGGTCCGAGCGGCATTGAAGTAATAACAAACACACATGACATACACAAGACAGAGGCACGGCCCTGAAGGTAACACGCTTGTGACAACAGGCATACATACGCGCCCCCTCATCCCCCGCCCTTACCCACCCGCACATACACACACAAACTCACTCAAACATACGCACACCACCTACCCCTTCCAACACTATTTACAACTTACATTCCCCTTCAACACAACAAACACACTCACATACATGCACCACCCCCTCAACAAAACTTATAAACAAACGCAGCCCCCTTGACACGACACACACATACACACCCGCAGGGTGCCTGACCCAGGCTGCTCCGTGACGCAGGTGTAAAGCAGCTGCAGGGCCTTCAGGGACACTAGCCGGGGCATGCCCTTGATGTCCCACTGCTGTCCTCCCTGCAGGTGTGTGTTGTATGCGTGTGTGTATGTGCGTGTGTGTGCGTGTGTGAGTGTGTGTTGTGCCTGTGTGCTGCGTGTGTTTGTGTGCGCGTGTGTGTGCGCGTGTGTGAGAGTGTGTGTGCAATTGTGTGTGTTTGTGTGCGCCTGCGGGTGTGTACGTGTCTTTTGCGATCCACATCCACCGTAGTCAAATGTTTAGTCAAATGTTTAGGGTTGGCCAGAACCATATATATACGGTTTATATACGGTATTTTTTACAGGGAAATCACCAAATATACTGTCATATACGGTGTATATATACGGTTCTGGCCAACCCTACAAATGTTGGATTGAGCTACACCTTCCAAGACCCCTGCCCTGCCCGCTTGGGTGCCATGTGCTGGTAAGCATGGCACTTCATAGCTCGTGTTGAGAAAGATTGAAATGTGCAATTATATCCTGAAACGCTCCAAGTCAAAACCTGAGACGTTTCAAGGTGTACCTCGTTCTCATAAGTGGAGCAGCCATCCCAGGTTGATTGCCTTTGCAGACTAAATGAAAAACCTGAGACATATCTTTCTTGTAGGTATGCAAGCACTTAATCCACTCATGCTGCAAACGGTACAGCAGTGCACAGTAGTGGCTTGAAGCACCGAGTGTGTCACGTCTACGCAGCAGTGCACAGTAGTAGCTTGAAGCACCGAGTGTCACATCTATGCAACAGTGCCGCAGCGGCACAGACCAATTTCACATTGCCCTCCAAAACAGTGCAGAGACGTTCGTGCTGGGCACCTCTAACAAAGGGGCACCATCTCGATTGGGGTAGCCAACCAGGCAACTGCCCTAGGAAGATGTGTTCAGAAACTCACGTACGTGTGCAGTGCAGTGGGCGCTCTTTGCCTTGGACTTAACATGTTCAAAGCAGCTGCGCCTTGCGCAACCCATCCGTAAAGGTGCCGCCAACGTTTAACTGCGGGATTGGGCTGGATCTCAACTGAAATTGAGCACCTCCTTACCTTGGCGTGTTGCAGCAGCAAGGGAATGCCTTGATTTTCGGTGATGGCGGACAACAGCACAGCACCCACTTTTGTGCCAGCACTGGAAGCAGCAGCTGACAAGCATAGAGTGAGCATGGAGTAGGCCCCTTGCAGGGAGGCTGGGGAGGGTGGCTGTGCACCTTTCTGCGCTGCTTGTTGCTGATTTGAGGGCACGCTGCTCTGGAGGGAGGTCTGCAGCAGTTGCACTACGTCCTGTGTGTGTGTGTGTGCGTGCGTGTATGTACGTGTGCTTTTCAGTGTAAGTGTGTAATGTGTGCGTTTGCGTGTGTTTGTGTGTGTGCGTGCGTGCGTGCGTGCGTGTGCGTATGTGTGTGCATCTCCGCGTCTGTGCTTGCTTATATGTGTAAGTGCGCGTTGTATACGTGTCGTAATTATATGTGTGCATGTGCGTGCGTGTTTATGTGTGTTGCTCTCGTGTGTGTCTATGTGTCTGTGTGTGCTTGTGTTTGTGTGTGTGTAATTTGCATGCAAGCATGTGAGAGTGTGTGCGTGCGTTCCCATGTAAGAGTGTGTGTGTGTGTGTGTGGTGTGTGTGTGTGTGTTAGAGAGCGCGTATGTGTGCCTACATGTGTGTGTATGTGTGTGTGTGTATGTGTGTGTGTGTTTTTGTGTGTGTGTGTGTATGTGTGCGTGTGTGTGTGCGTGTGTGTAAATGTGTGCATGAGGTGTGCATGCGAGTAAGCGTGGGTGTGTCTTTGCATGTATACATGAGTATGTATGCGTATATATATGTGTATGTATGCGTGCCAGCATTATATATTATATAGGATATAGGACATAGGTAAACTCTGGGTGTACACTCTGGAGTGTGACATGACACAACTAGCCGCGCCAATACCGTTCCACCTTACGTCATTGCTGCACGTGCACAAAACCTGATGCTTACAAAGCTGCCCATAAGTAATAAGCCATGGCGAGCAAAAATACACGTGCTTGCATGCTGTCCCACACTTTCCACGCGGTGTTCACAACTCCACTCACGTTGCACCACTGGAACCCCTCATGAGCTGTGTCTTCAGAAAGAGAGTAGACCACAGCCAGCCGCATCATGATGAGGGCGCGTTCGAGCTTTTTGGCTAGGTCCTCTGGAGTGCAAGCTTGCTCCTGACTCCTCATTGTC
>Ga0307947_1004132_pt1 | contig 11515 bp, 9 predicted proteins | sample OrgLakmetagen232_FD_201840 | JGI IMG/M metagenome (GOLD analysis project Ga0307947, IMG submission 201840) | Saline water microbial communities from Organic Lake, Antarctica - #232 | ecosystem: Environmental > Aquatic > Non-marine Saline and Alkaline > Saline | place: Antarctica: Organic Lake...
ACATATGGTTCTGGCCTACCCTATGTATGTAGGGTTGGCCAGAACGGTATATATACACCGTATATTTGGTGATTTCTAAGCCAAAGATACCGTATGTACACCGTATATATATGATTCTGGCCTACCCTATGTATGTAGGGTTGGCCAGAACGGTATATATACGTATATATACACCGTATATTTGGTGATTTCTAAGCCAAAAATACCGACATACACCGTATATATATAATTCTGGCCCACCCTATGTATGGAACATCTTTGTTGCCATTGGCATCAATAAGAGAAGGCATAAGAGTGGTGGGCATCATTGGTGGTATCGGAGCAGGTAACAGCGTGTTTCCTGTGTTCCTGCGTGTCCTTGCGTTTTCTGTGTGTCTTCCTTGTGTTTCTATGTTTCCTTGTGTTCCTAATTTTCCTTGTGCTTCTGTGTTTTCTGTGCGTGCGTCTGTTTGGCATGTATAGGTCACATCTCTGTTGCCATTGGCATTAATAAGAAAAGGCGCAAGGGTTGCCGTGTATGCTTTGCTCTCATACGTATGGCCCCAACACAGAGCAGTAATGAAAGCTACAGATCCATGTTTGATGGTGGTAGGTGCAGTGTGTGTGTGTGTGTGTCAGAGTGACCCCACACTCGTAAAAAATATTAGTTTGATAGGTGCAGTGCGTGTCTGAGTGAGCCCACACTCGTGTATTGAATGCTAGTTTATTTTGATCGTGCTTTAGCCGTTGCATTTGCGATGCCGTGCCAACATCTTGCTGTGAGGCACTAGATGTGAGCAATGCCTTGATCCAAGACACGCGCGTGGACACTCTTATTTGCCAGACAAACAACCTCAAATCACGCTTGCACACTTTACATACAAACAATACAAACACACACTCACACACCCACACCCATGGACAGCCAGATGAACAAACTTAAAATCCGCTCGCGCACTTAATACGCGCACACGCACACACACACACACATACACACACACGCACACACACACACACACGCACACACACACACACACACAGGTAAATCCACTCTGTTCAAGATCATCATGGGTCTCGAAAAGCCTCAGAAGGTGTGCGGGATGTTTCCGCCGGGAAATGTCTGCTGTGTGTTTGTATGTTTGTATTGACGTAATAGCAAAAAAGCATTGAAAATTAGAAAGCATTAAAAATTAGAGAGAGTTGAAATAGCAGCTAAGGGCTGGGTCTTTCCCTAAAACATAACTTATTATCAAAAATTCCCTACCCCTAAACCCTAGAGTATATGTAGGTCGCGTGTACATGTATTTCCTTGTACATACATACGTGAAAAATTATTACGTGCGCATATTTCAGTGTGCATTATTCTGTGTGCATTCCATGTGCATACGTAAGTTAAGCATATTCATGTGCATGCACGCATTGGTGTTCACGCTGCATCCACGCTTGCTTCTGTGCACAAAAACAGGCTGCTGTTTGCGCAACAAGCTGTTTGTGCGACAAGCTGATTGTGCAACAAGCTGATTGTGCGACAAGTTGTTTGTGCAACAAGCTGTTTGTGCAACAAGCTGTTTGTGCGACAAGCTGCAACAAGTAGGGCGAGCTGGAGATCAGAGACACTGTGGTGCCCACATAGGACCAAAGCAATTGGGCACGTTATTAATCAATAATGCACAACCGCAGGGCGAGCTGGAGATTGGAGACACTGTGGTGCCCATGTATGTGGACCAAAGCAGGGACTCCCTGGACCCCAACAAGACGGTAAGCAGCCTTGCACTAGACCCAGCAGTGCTAGCCTTGATCCACGCATGTTTGAAACGTACTACCTGTCCAGGAAAGTGTTTTGAAACTGGGTACCCAGAAAGTGATTTAAAACTGGGTACCCAGAAAGTGATTTAAAACTGGGTACCCAGGAAGTGATTTAAAACAGGGTACCCAGAACGTGACGTAGAACTGGGTACCCAGGAAGTGACTTAGAACTGGGTACACAGAAAGTGACTTAGAACTGGGTACCCAGAATGTGACGTAAAACTGGGTACCCAGAAATTGATTTAAAACAGGGTACCCAGAAAGTGACGTAAAACTGGGTACACAGAAAGTGACTTAAAATGGGTATTCAGAAAGTGACTTAAAACTGGGTACCCAGGAAGTGACTTAGAACTGGGTAAACAGAAAGTGACTTAGAACTGGGTACCCAGAATGTGACGTAAAACTGGGTACCCAGAAAGTGACTTAGAACTGGGTTGTTGTGGCGTTGTGCTGGGCACTTGGCACCCACTGTACAGCAGCACCTGTGGCGCGTGTGCTGGTGCATGAATTGGAGCAGTGCAGTCTGACACCCACTGTACAGCAGCACCTGTGGCGCTTGTGCTGGTGCATGAACTGGAGCAGTGCAGTCTGTCTGCCTTGTGAACTCAGCGCGCTCAGGCGTGCGTAGCCTTACTGCAGTCTGCCTTTGAACTTTGTGCTCAAGCATGTAGCCTCACGGTTGAAGTAGCTCAAAACTAGCACGCATACACCTCTGCACTCACGCCCGAGTGTGTGTGCCCGCACACACAAACAAGCACACCACTCCATGCAGTGTGCACCGCCCTGATCCCTGAAGGAGGTAGCTCGAGCTTACCACCTACAAGGTTTACAAGAAAAGGCCTCACGCTTACCACCTACAAACCTCTTGACCCGCACGCACGAGCTCGCACACGCTTGCACTCACTCACCACTCACACGCATACGCACTGTCTCCTCTGTAGGTATACGAGGAGATTGCAGATGGCAGCGATGAGGTGGATTTGAACGGCCGTAAAGTCAACACGCGTGCTTACTGCTCTTGGTACAACTTTAAGAGCACAGACCAATCTAAAAAGGTAGGCTGAACGTGTGCTTACTGCTTGTGGTATAACTCTAAGGGCACAGACCGATCTAAAAAGGCAGGCTGTACGTGTGCTTACTGCTCATGGTACAACTCTTAAGAGCACAGACCAATCTAAAAAGGTAGGCTGAACGTGTGCTTACTGCTCTTGGTACAACTCTAAGAGCACAGACCAATCTAAGAAGGTAGGCTGAACGTGTGCTTACTGCTCTTGGTACAACTCTAAGAGCACAGACCAATCTAAGAAGGTAAGTGAAACGATGCACTTGTGCATACCACCCTTTTGCGCTGGAAGTCAGAGGGAAGTGTATGGGAAGCCGAAGGAGGCGTCAAAATGTAGGGGGGAAGTGTGGAAATGTAGGGGGGGGAGTCTTATAAGGTGTGTATTCTTGGTTCTCTTCAGCCCTGCAAACCGTGTCTGCGCACAAATGCCAGCTGGCCGTGCACCTGGTGGGAACAGGCACACACACACACACACACACACATGCACATGCACACACACACACACACATACACACACACAAATTGAGAATAGGCACACATCCACGATTGCTGAATGCCAGCTGTGCACCTGCACGTGGTGGGAATCGGCGCACATGAACAAATGGCATGTGCCTTAGTGCCTGCACATGGCAAGAGCAAGAACACACACAAATTTCAGCTGCCTATGCTCCTGCTGATGGTGAGAATCGGCACACTTACATGAGGTAAAATTGCTTGTGTGGTGATTCATTTTTACAGCACAGCTCCAAGGCCAAAGACAGCCCAAGAAACAAGCCATAACCCCACTGCCCGGCGTGCAGATGCCAGTGCCTGTGCGCAAATTCCAAGACTTCTGGAGAATTATATTGAGTGTGCACACAACAGCACTCACATACACACACGCATACACACAAGTACTGCTGCTGCAAGAGAATCGTATAGGCCACCAGCACGCTATGGTCAGTCTTCAAGGAATGGACACGCTTACACACACTCATACGCAGACTCAAACGCATACACACACAACAGCACTTTCACACACATAAGCGCGCATACACACACACTCAAACGCAGTCCCAGGCTCACGCCCTTCCCATATCCCTCCCCCCCACCACCACACACACACACACACACACACACACACACACACACACACACACACACACACACACACACACACACACAGACACACCCACCCACACTCACACACACACACACAAAACACTCACACAGGTTGGCATGCTTTCTGGAGGAGAGCGCAATCGCTTGCACCTGGCTAAGACTTTGAAGCAGAGCGGCAACCTCCTGCTCCTGTGAGTTGTCGGGCCTTGTTGGGGTGGGGTGGGGGGGGTGGGGATTGCATAGATAGGTCCGTGTCTTGGGTGGATGATGTGGGGCTAGAACAGTGCCTGCTTTTGACGTGCTGTGTTTGCCTGTTCCTTGCATGGGCATAAGGTGTGCACTCAGTCGGGCTTGTGCCATTTGGTGTGCACTGTACGTAGGCTTGCGTCTACACACAGGTTTGGCAGGCCATTCTTTCTTGATTACTTTGCACGTGCTTGCTTAATGTTAGTGAATAGGTAGTTTGACTCAGTGACGTGTCCACTCCACACACAGGACAAACTACCAATAATGCTCGTGCAAAGGCTCATGTGCAAAATCTTAACACATGCGCTTATACACTCGCACTCACACGCTTGCAAATATATCCATAAAAGTTACATACGTACGTGTAAGCATATGAAACAAGTCTCAGACACAACGGAAGGACGTGCTGTGTTACCTTTTCAAGCACTGTTGACCTGCTTCTAGACTAATGGGAGTAGATCATTTTGAAGGCAAGTGTTGAATGGTGTGCTTTCAAATCCACTTCATGATCTGTTACATCATTAAGCACGACGAGCCCGTCAATAATTGCCAGGTATTACTTTCACATTGACTCCTGGAGGAACTGTACAACGTTGCTCTGAGAAGCACCCCGCAACTTTTACCTGCTTCTCCAGAGATGAGCCGACCAACGATCTAGACCTGGAGACGCTGCGCTGCCTGGAGGAGGCCGTTGACAACTTTGCGGGCTCTGTGCTCATCATTTCCCACGACCGGTGTGTGTGTGTGTGCGTGTGTGTGCGTGGGTGTGTGTGCGTGTGCGTGGGTGTACATGTGTGTGTTTGTCTATGTGTACGTGTTTGCGTGATCGTTTTAAAGAAAAAGCTACTGCTACGCTTCGACGACGTGTGTATGAGCACCCTTTTGTAGACGTGTGTATGAGCACCCTTTTGTAGACGTGTGCATGAGCATCCTTTTGTAGACGACAGGCGACAACTGTTGCCTCAACCACCTTGGGATGAAAACTTTATTACAAAATCGATCCTTGGTCCCTGATTTAAGTAATAGCTTCATTGGACTCATACCTTGATCTCACCCCTCTCCTCACGGGGTGTGCGTACTGTGACTCCATCTCACTCCTCTTGCTCAAGCGTGTGCTTTTTCCTTGATCTCACCCCCCCCGTTCCTGAATGCATATGCAGCTGGTTCCTTGACCGCATGGCAACCCACATCCTGGCCTTTGAGGACAACTCGCAGGTAATTACGGAGGTACTCGCAGGTAATTAAGGAGGTACTCGCAGGTAACTAAGGACAACTCACAGGTAACTACGGACAACTCGCAGGTAACTAAGGAGGTACTCGCAGGTAACTAAGGAGGTACTCGCAGGTAACTAAGGAGGTACTCGCAGGTAATTAAGGACAACTCGCAGGTAACTAAGGACAACCCACATCCTGGCCTTTGAGGACAACTCCCAGGTATTAAGATCAAGAAAACCTACGCAGGCAATGAAAACCCACTCCCCACATTAAATAAGAAAAAGGAGCCGCTTTCAGCTCGCACTTGCAACTTACAACTCGCAACTTTCAACTCGCAGGTGATTCAGTAAAAGAAAAATAAAAGAGTATGCTGGCAGCAAGAAACAATCCCCACGTTAAATAAGGAACCGCTTCGGTATTTAATTCAGTAAAGCTCCTTTTCCTGCATAAGCAAACACAAAGGCTCTGCCAAAAAGTGGGACCAACAAAATACCAGAAGGAGCAAAGAAGTCACAAAAAGGCACTGGAGGCTCTCAAACGGTGATCGGGTAGTTTTATAGGAAAAGAATGCAACACAAGATTTCTGGTCGTCACTCCCAACGTAAAAAGGAAAATTAAATTGCTTCGGTACCGTGCAATGTTCCATAGCTGTCGCAGATTCTGCCTGAAAATTTGCGCCACTTCTTACTCAAGAAGAAAGCCGCGTAAGATACGCGATTGTTGTGGTTTACCCACGATATGCACTGCTTAACATTGCACATGCTCATCCCTAACCATGCCGGATGTGTTTGCACCATGGCATTACTTTATATGACTTTGCTTGGCGCATGCAATATATGAACCCCTTGTGTTGGTTGAGCCTCTCTCTTAACAGCAAATAAGGCAGTGCCCTTGATCAGTGGCCAGTCAGTGGCCAAGCAAACAGCATGTTCTTTCCTCCGTGCTTTCTGCTCACCACTGACTCGTGCTTCCTTCCCACAGGCTGTGTGGTTTGAGGGCAACTTCTCAGAGTACGAGGAAGACAGGAGGAGGAGGACGGGACAGGTCAACCCCACCCGTGTCAAGTTCCGTCGTCTGGCAAACGTTTAAATTCCGTCGAGTTCTGTCAAGTTCTGTCAAGTTCTGTCAAGTTCCGTCGTCTGGCAAACGTTTAAGTTGCAGCTGAGACGGAGGAGGTGTCCCTAAATTAGAATCTCACTTCTTCCCTGCAACCATCTTTGTACGGTTCTGCGCTTGTGTGCTGATATGCAAGGGGTTCCATCGCAGCAATTGTGGTGGGAACTGCGAGTCTGGAGATGTGTTAGGGTTCTCCCACGGCTCCATGTTGTACAAAAAGACAGACAGCACCTACCACTAGCTGTCCGGCTGCAGCCATCCTAAGAAGATTAAATGACAATAGAATGGCATACTAAGGCATAACAGCCGTATGAGTCTTAGCCGCTCCCGAGTATTTCCGGGCGTGTGCACGAAAGCACACGAAGGCGTTTTCCAGGGGGCACCACGCGGAGGTGCTCATACATCGCCCCCCAAATTCCCTGGAGAATACAGATTCCCTGGAGAATACAGATAAGGTAAGCCTTTCAGTGGGGATCAGGTGGTTGGGAGGCAGAAGCCTGCACACTACCAAGAGTATTGCTCATATTATTGGGGGGGTTGTATTGGGTAAGGGTAAGGGTAAGGGTAAGGGTTACACAGCTATATCCGCCAGCGAGGGCAGTTGAGCTATAGCAAAAAAAAGGCAGCTTCAAGAAGAGAAAGAGGCCAGACTGAACAAGACACCAGAAAAAGAAGCTAGAGGGAACATGAAACTGATGTAAGTAGAAGAGAAAAATGAATAGAGAAAGAGAACGTTTGTTTTGAAGAAGCGCGAAGAGAAAGCATCATGGAGAACGAGAAAAAAAGCTGGGTTGTATTGAAAGAAGAAGAAAAGAATAACCACACAGGCAGTGAAAGCCACTCCCCACATTCATTAAGGAAAAGGAGCCACTTTGGTACCGAGTACCGTAAAGCTCCTTCACCGTGAAAAGGAAAGGACAAATCATTGGGGATTAAGAGGGTTGCAGGCTTGGCTTGAAACCGGCTCCTGATGAGAGTTGATAACAGTACTGGAAAGGGCACGTCTGGTATGGGCAAGTTTAGCAGCGAAGTTCACAAAGTGCACATGGAGCTTAGAGGCAAGCTTCCTAACAACTCTTTGAGAATCGAGACCCAGATCCTTGAAAGGCTTCAGAGTGTGAGTTGTAGATGGTGCCGCCCACACGCAAAAGGATGATGTGGACTAACGGAGGCTCCTTGGAGAATGTTGCACAGGTCTTTGTGCTGCTCCTTTGCAGCGTTCAGCTGGTTCTGAGGTCTGGTGTCCTCACAATACTTGATCTTGACGTGGTGGATGTCACGCCGATGTTTGCTGAGGTCTTTAGGTCGGTGCTGTCTGGGGTTGGTGGCTCTATTGGTGGCTGGCGGTGCTGCTGAGGTGCTCCCGGTCTCCCTCAATTGCCCCCTGCCACTCCGAAGAACCCACCCCCCTGCAGCAGTTTGTTGTTTTCGTGTTTTGCAGAGATTGGAGTAACCAGCACAAATTTGGGCGGCTGGAGGTACATCTGTCTTTATCTGGGAAGCGGGGTGAGAAGAGCCATTTGGGAACAATTATACTTTCAGCTGTTTCAGAAATCTAGAGATTTTGCATGGTCATCCGTTCGTTGCTGACTATATTTGGAGACAATAACGGTGTTATGCCATTTTGGTCTTTAAAGGGGGGGGTTGTTTTTAATGTCTTGTCTCATCTTTTGTTGCGGAACTGATTGCATGTAGGCTCAAAATTTTTATGAGTGCATGTTTGGCATGTAGACCAGTAACTCCGAGGCTGTGGAGTGGGTTCCTTGTGTGGCTGCTTTAGATGGTGCCTGTTGGTCCTAGCAGGATGGTGTGAAGGGTTTTACGGTGTCCGAGCAAGCGAGGAAGTAACTGCTTATGTTGTTCTCGTGCCTTTTCTGTTTGTTGGGTAGGAGAAGTGTCCACAATACTTAATCCCAATCAGGTGTATGTCGCGTTTTTTGGTTGTGTGTCTCTTGGTTCATAGCCAGGGGGTGTGGATTGGCAGCGCCATCTGCTAGGTTATCACGGGCAACTCTTCTTGCATTATTGGCAGACCTAGTTTGATACGTGTTTGTTAGGTTTCGTTCGGGGCGTGGTTGCTGAGTCGGAGTGACTATGTTTGCACCTGGCTTGCTAAATTTCCGCCGCTGTTGTGCATTGAGATTGGAAGGTAAGAGCCAAATTGGGAAGGTAAAATCCAGGTTGGGATCTAATTACATACTGGCGATGACACCTTGCCGGATTTAATTACATACTGGCGATGACAGCTGTTGGCAATGCAGACCAGCTTCACGTTAAGACACAATTGCTGCAATACCAATGGCATCCAACCAAAGAGGACCTGCACGCTTCGAACTTTATGCTAGCATCCAGGCTACTTAGGGTGCTTCTGGATCTATATCCTCCTGGATGTACTAACTGCCAGCCAGTGGCCATTCCAGTGAAGCGAGCTTATAGCGGTTTCTTGTTCAGAAAGTGAGTGATGAGGTGCAGGGCTCGCTGGGGCTGGGTATACGGCACCTGTGCGTGAGCACGTCAGAGTAAAGGGCGCTTGCGCAATCCTCTTCGTTCAAGGAGGCTGCTGCTCAAAAGGCTGAGCAAAGCCAGAGCACATTTCAAAGCAAAGGGTGCCCTTTCACTTCCGACAATAGCATAACAATGCGGTGGCAGCCCTCACACAATCCAAGAAATGATTTGCTGTGATCAGGGTGCCGCCGTTCTAAGCGTGCACAATACGTTCTGCTCTTTGGGCAGTGTACCTTCATTTTATGTACATGCCTGTCTGCAACAACTGTACACACACACTCACGTCCCTAACATGGACACACATCGTGTGTTCCTGCAGATGACCGTGCTCCACCAACCCATACCCAAACGAAAGGCCAACCACACTTTTCAGGCAAATATTCACCCAGCTCTATTTGATTTTTCAGGGGCTTGAATGCCTGTATCTAAAACATCCTCACCATATGTCCTGCTACTTGCACGGTCAAAAAAAGAAGGATGCCTGTAACCAAATCCGAAAAACTCTCACCATATGCCCTGCTCCTCGCACGGTCGAAAAAATGAAATCTGAGGGCAGCGTGTCAGCATGTGCCTCTGTGTTTGTGTACTCCACTGCAAACCCTCCAACCTGCACATGCGTGTATGTGCGTGCATGTGTGTACGTGCGTGTGTGTGTGTATGTGCGTGTGTGCGTGTGTGTAGACTTAACTCTCAAAGTGCTACATTTGAAAATGGAGACACCACTCCTCGGCCAGCTAGCTTGCAGTACTCGTTGCACTTTGATCTCATGTGCGCATGTGCGCGTGTGAGTGTGAATACGTGAAGGCATTTGTGTGTGCACATGTGTGTGTGTGTGAGCGTGAATACGTGAAGGCATTTGTGTTTGCACAAGTGTGTGTGTGAGTGCGAATACGTGAGGGCATTTGTATGTGGAGAGCTTCATTGCAGAGCTTTACCTGAAGGGACCGGAGCAAGCTGTTGCTTTTATTGAAAATGGAGACATAAACGTTCAAGTATCCAAAAGCATGCACATGCACACGTGCACGCACACGCAAAACATACATACGTACACATGCGCGCGCACACACACACACACATATACATACACACACAACACACTTATACACACGTGCGCGCACACACACAAAACACACACGCATGAGCACACAAGCAAATGAGCTGACAAACATGCGGAATATACAAATCAAACCTGTGAGGAAGGACCCGAGTTCCAGGGCCTCCAAGCCTTTGTCTCTTGCAGCTTCAGGCCTGCGACCCAGCGCCTGCACACAGTGTAACCTTACAAATTTATTATTTTAATACCCAGCGCCTGCACACAGCGTAACCTCACAATTTTGTGCCAACATAGCCGAAATTTGGACTGACAAAAGACACGTGTGTATATGTGCACCTCTTCCTTGTTGCTGCAAGCACATTACTGATGCCCATCCCAGATTTGCTAAACGGTACTGCGCTTGGCTTGGTGTTTGAAATGCCCACATGTCTACCTTGTACAAGTGTGTATGCGTGTATACTGGATAGTGCGTATTTGTATGTGTATGTGTGTGTGCGTATGTGTGGGTGCCAGTATGTGTGATATGAAAAAACAATATTTACCTCGTACCAATCACGGGTACAATGCCATCCACATCTCCAGAGTACACTAGGAAACGAAGGCCACCTGCAAAATATAAAAGAAAGATGCAGCACGTGATAAAAAATAAATAAGAATGATGCAGCACGTGATAAAAAATAAATAAGAAAGATGCAGCACGTGATAAATAAATGAATAAGAATGATGCAGCACATGACACAGAAGATAAGAAAGATGCAGCACGTGATAAAAAAATAATAAGAATGATGCAGCGCTTGACACAAAGTTAAGAAAGATACAGTGACCAATCGTCCGTGCCAATGTGCCAATGTCCATGTACAATAGCATTTGCAATGTCTGGCAAGTCAGCAGTGCCATCAAATACAGAAGCAGCGAAAAGAACGGCGAGTGCAGTGAGAAGAACGGCGAGTGCAGTGAGAAGAACGGCGAGTGCAGTGAGAAGAACGGCAAGGGCAGTGAGAAGAACGGTGAGGGCAGTGAGAAGAGCGGCGAGGGCAGTGAGAAGAACGGCGAGTGCAGTGAGAAGAACGGTGAGGGCAGTGAGAAGAACGGTGAGGGCAGTGAGGTGAGAAGAACGGCGAGTGCAGTGAGAAGAACGGTGAGGGCAGTGAGAAGAACGGTGAGGGCAGTGAGGTGAGAAGAATGGCGAGGGCAGTGAGAAGAACGGTGAGGGCAGTGAGAAGAACGGCGAGTGCAGTGAGAAGAACGGCAAAAGCAGTGAGAAGAACGGCGAGGGCAGTGAGAAGAACGGCAAGTGCAGTGAGAAGAACGGTGAGGGTAGTGAAAAGAATGGCGAGGGCAGTGAGAAGAACGGTGAGGGCAGTGAGAAGAACGGCGAGGGCAGTGAGAAGAACGGCGAGTGCAGTGAGAAGAACGGTGAGGGCAGTGAG
>Ga0307947_1004133_pt1 | contig 11515 bp, 8 predicted proteins | sample OrgLakmetagen232_FD_201840 | JGI IMG/M metagenome (GOLD analysis project Ga0307947, IMG submission 201840) | Saline water microbial communities from Organic Lake, Antarctica - #232 | ecosystem: Environmental > Aquatic > Non-marine Saline and Alkaline > Saline | place: Antarctica: Organic Lake...
ACACACAGAATGTAAACCTAGTACCTAACCACACACAGACCTTCATGGTGACCCGCAGGTTGCAGGTGTCCGCTGAGGAGCCCCTGACACACAGAAGCTGGATGACAGCCTTGAATGAATCACCCATGGGCGCGTCTGTGAACAATTGGATCTCTGCCATCCACCCAGCGATTTCTTTTACTTTGATCTGCATGTGTGAGTGTGTGAGTGCGTGTGTGAGTGAGTGAGTGAGTGAGTGAGTGAGTGAGTGAGCGAGTGAGTGAGTGAGTGAGTGAGTGAGTGATTGAGTGAGTGAGTGAGTGAGTGAGTGAATGAGTGAGTGAATGAGTGAGTGAGTGAGTGAGTGCGTACGCATGTATACGTGTATGTGTGTACGTTTTTGTGTGTGTGTCTCATGCCTATGTGTACGTTTTTGTGTGTGTGTGTCTCATGCGTATGTGGCCCTTAATTCTTACTCTGTAGTTGGGGCTCACATGAACATAAAATACACATGTCTGTGATCTTGAGGATGCATGCGAAACGCAAACATAAAATACACAGGCACTGCAAAGGATCGTGACCCCTGCGCACCTAGAAGTGACGTAAGAGCAACGGTGATGAGAATTTCCCCCCCTGCCAAAACCACCCTGTATGAACAGCAGATTCACAGTCCTGGCCATTGCAAACGTCTGCATGTACACGCCCTTGTATTTTTCTATCTGATCATCCCTTCTCCTGCACAACAAGCACTCTCCCTCCTCTCTCATGCACAAGCGAGCATTCTCTTCCTCAAGACATACAACTCCACCGTGTCAGGACATTTAGCTCATAAAACAACAAATGTGTAAGTTTTCGTGCTTATATGTCACACGTACACATATACAAGCATATACCACCACCTCTCTGCCTGCAGCTGCACCATGAAAAGAAAAAACAGGAACAACTACGCGGACAGTGAAAACACACTCCCCACATCAATATGCACCATGCCAATACATTTGGCAGAGTTAACGTAGCTCCGCCATGCCAGAGCATTTACCAGGAGGACAGACACTCACTGCAGCATTGAGGCCATGTCGAAGGAAAACAAGAGGACAGACACTCACTGCAGCTATGATGCCATGGCGAAGGAAAACAGGAGGACAGACACTCACTGCAGCTCTGATGCCATGGCGAAGGAAAATCTGGTGGGAGTTGCCTTACATGTGCTCAAATCTCCCATGTTTACAAACATGAGCATTGACCTCACCATCTGCAGGTTTATTCCGTGCCAGGGAGTTGCCCTCGACAGAATAATAAGGATACCCTCGACAGACTAGTTAAGAATCCCTTGACAGACTAATAAAGATTCAGTGCAGCTCTGCTGTGTCAGAACATTTTCGGCTGGCAAATCTGTGTTTGAAAACATGCCACGCAAAAGAACAACACGTAAAAGACAACAACCACGTACAAAACAACAGCCACGTACAAAAACAACAACGAAATCCTTACCATCTGCAGCTCGACCATGTCAGCAAATTTGGGAGAGAAGGGTACAGGGATGGAAACCGGCTTCCTGAAGAGGCAACACACACACAACATATAGACGTCGTCGCGTAGTATAATATTTTTTACGAAATCTGCAGTAGCGAAAAAGTACAATGTGCCTATCACTCCTGCAGTTTCAGCTGTTAGGAGTAAAACAACAATTGAACGGGTCCCTCAAGTTTGCTTCCTCATTCCTACAATACTGCAGGGTGGCATTAAATGAGCATCACATCTTGGGGCGAGCACAAAATGCGTACAGCCACCCTTTTTGGAGGTGACTAGGAGAAGCAAGCGACCACGATAGTCGACCAAGCATGGTACGAGAACAAGCAAGGAGCGCTTGTTGTAGTTTGACGCTGCAGAACTCTCTGCTTGCGGAAGAACTCTAGTTCTTGCAGGCGAGTGACTTTTATAGTGCACTTTATTAACCTGATCTTCCCCTGCCTTCTGAACGAGCCGCAAAAGAACTGCCACTTTGTATGTTTCTCAGATTCTAGACGTACCTTCTTCCTGACATCCACCCAGGTTTACTCGACCCCACTCAACCCCACCCATACACGTACTTGTCCCAAGGTAAGAAGCATGTACGTGTGGTGATGTACGCATGCGCCAGACAAAAAGTGTTCACCTATATGAGACTTTTCGCTGCCTGAAGGTGCCTTCGTTGGTCGTCACCATCTCCCATTCGCCCCTGTTAAATTTGTATAGGCCCTGAAAATGCATAGAGGGTTGGCCAGAACAGTATGGTGTATACGTAAAATTTTTGGAAGGGGAATGCATAGAGGGTTGGCCAGAACAGTGCGGTGTATACGTAGAATTTGGAAGGGGAATGCATAGAGGGCTGGCCAGAACAGTGCGGTGTATACATAGAAATTGGAAGGGGAATTAAACATCCAGTCATATGTAAATGCCACTCCCCACATCCTTTACGGGAAAGGAGCCACTTTAAATTGAAGAACAGCAAAGCGCGTTTCCTTAATTAGTGTGGGGAGTGGTTTTCACTGCATGAAAAATCTTCTTTTTCCCCCTACCTATTCAAAGCTCCTCTAATGCAGAGAGCAGATAATTTGAGAAAGAGAGAGAGAGAGAGAGAGAGAGAGAGAGAGGGAGAGAGAGAGGGTTTTCACAGGCTGAGTCACACACAAAAAAGGATGTGGCGTAGAGTATGCTTTAAACCTATCTTCAAATCGAAAAGTCTCACCTCAACTGCAGCAACCTTGGCTGTAATTTTTGAGCCTGCCTTTAACATCAGCTGGTACAGCCTGGCACAAGCAAGGGCATATGGTTTAGGACAGCATCTGGAACAACATGGGGCAGGCAATAGCAGATATCCCAAGGCAGCAGCAGGTCAAGCCTGTCACATGCAAAAGCAAACAACTCAGCAGCAGATGTTACAGCCTGGCACGCGCGAAGCAAACAATGTGGCAGCATCTGTTACAAGTTAGGATATGCAAGGGCAAAACAGGAAATGCAAGATGCAGGCAGTGCAAGATACACAAAGAGGCAAATACAACAGGTTGGGCAAAACAGGAGCAGTGACAGCCCAGTCCCTGCAGAGCATTTTACGTGAAATCAAATCTTGGATAAATACAGATGACATGCATGGCCCATAAGAGGCCGTGTGTAAGATTTGGCACGACAATAGAAGCACTGCTAAGCTACTGCAGGTACCTTCAGTGCACCTTCAGTGCACCTTCAGTGTACCCTCAGTGCACCTTCAGTGTACCTTCAGTGCACCTGCAGAGTACCTTCAGTGTACCTTCAGAGTACCTTCGGTGTACCTTTAATAGAGTACCTTCAGTGTACCTTCAGTGCACCTTCAGTGTACCTTCAGTGCACCTTCAGTGTACCTTCAGTGCACCTTCAGTGTACCTTCAGTGCACCTTCAGAGTACCTTCAGTGTACCTTTAATAGAGTACCTTCAGTGTACCTTTAGAGTACCTTCAGTGTACCTTCAGTGTACCTTCAGTGTACCTTCAGTGTACCTTCAGTGTACCTTCAGTGTACCTTCAGTGTACCTTCAGTGTACCTTCAGAGTACCTTAAGTGTATACACCCACCCATCTGAACACTCACACACTCTCTCACACACGCCCGGCGTGGTAACTCACTTGCAGGGGCCAAAGTCAAAAGAGATCTCCAAGCATTTGATAGGAAACGGCTCAGGAATATCACTCAGGGGAGGAGCATCGCGCTCATCTTCCTGTGTGGCACGTGAGCAAGTATGTTGCGCATGAATGACAAAATAACGCTCACAAGCAGGCTGAGCTAGCGCCCCCCTGTTGCACCTTGCACATGCATAACAAAACTATGCTTAACAGCAGGCTGAGCTAGCGCCCCCCCTGTTGCACCTTGCACATGCACAACGAAACAATGCTCACAAGCAGGCTGAGCTAGCGCCCCCCTGTTGCACCTTGCACATGCACAACAAAACAATGCTTAACAAGCAGGCTGAGCTAGCGCCCCCCTGTTGCACCTTGCACATGCATAACAAAACTATGCTTAACAAGGCTGAGCTCGCGCATGGTGTCAGGCAGGCGCGCGTTTCAACACGTTTTCTTATCCTTCAGGGTTGGCCAGAGCCATACAGTGTACGTAACGACGGTGTATGTACGGTGTTTTCAGCATGTGGTCATATACTATGTGTGTGTGTGTAAGGTTCTGGCCGGACCTACTTATAAATGACAATCCTTCCTGAACGGCAAACCATCTCAACTGCTGGCCTGATGCACGTTCTCACAAAATGCCCGCCAGTCAACAGTGCGGGAGATCAGGTTACTCAGCGAGCCGTGCCTCTTTCTTCCTGCATCCTCGCTGCTTTGTTTCTGTAAAAAAATCAGCAGACTCACAGCTGTTGACTACAACAGCCACTCAGGACAGGATGGCCGTGCCTCTTCTTCTTGACAGTGCAACCAACTTAACCACCCTCCCTCTCTCCAGGCAGTAAACTTGATCACTGGTCAGTGTGACCGACTGAGCCACAAACCAAATTAAACAGCAAACTAACACTAACACCAAGAAACAAAGGGAAACGCCTTGCCGATGCTCTCGGCTCGTTCGAACACCTGCCCTCCCCTGGGCTGTGCTACTCAATTCCCCAAGCACGTACACCTGCCTCTCATCCACCTCCCTCCCCTTGAGCAGCGTAATCAATCATCCTGGTCAGCGTAATCAATCACCCTGGTCAGTGTAATCAATCACCCTGGTCAGCATAATCAATCACCCTGGTCAGTGTAATCAATCTCCCTGGTCAGTGTAATCAATCACCCTGGTCAGCCTAATCAATCACCCTGGTCAGCCTAATCAATCACCCTGGTCAGCATACTCAATCATCCTGGTCAGCGTAATCAATCACCCTGGTCAGCGTATTCAATCACCCTGGTCAGCGTACTCAATCACCCTGGTCAGCATTATCAATCACCCTGGTCAGCATTATCAATCACCTTGGTCAGCCTAATCAATCACCCTGGTCAGCATAATTAGTACAGCCACCCAATCTGGACATTTTAATTGAACACCTAAAACAAAATAAAACACTAATCGACGCAATCATCTCAACTACCTTCCTCCCCCTGGGCAGTGCTACTCAATCCCCCCAAAAAGTGCATTTGACTCTCCGCCACCTTTCTCTTGTTAGGCAGTGTTACCCATCATCTGCACCTGCTCTAAGCCGTGCACCCCATAATCCCCTTGGCCAATGCAACCAAACCTCATACAGACTCCTCAAGCTTGTGTCAGACTTAGTTTCAATTTTCGACATTGGTTGATAATGTTTCACCAGCCAATTGCCATCAGCCAGAGTCTTGGGCTGTAGGCCATCCTTGTAACCCTTGTAACCCTTGGCCAATGCAACCAAACCTCAGCCACCTCCTCTTGTTAGGCAGTGCTACCAATCACCCTGGCCAGACCACCACCGACCTTTGGACCAACCCAGAATTACTCTCCGCACCTGCTCTTCCAGCATGTCCAGCACTTGGCACAGCACCTTTGGCTTGGGGCTTGATCTTGACAAGGAGGGTTGTGAGGGCTGCGCATGCAAGCACAGCACAAACGACATCATGGGAAGATGCTGGGCATGACCAAGATTGTAAGCCCATGCCTCAGTATAGCTCACACCTAGCAGAGAAACAAAAGCGTGCAAGGGCTGCATGTGTGAGCACAGAATGGTAGAGCACGTACAGCAATGGGGCCATTCGTTGCAGAGGTATTTGTAAGCAACAGGCTGCATCTGTCGCGGGATAGGATGCATGTAAGAAACTGTGCGGATGAGCTTTGTGCAGGAATGTGGAGGTCATTACTTTTGGGCCCCAGCTGCATCTGTCGTAAAATAGGATAGGCCAGGAAGCTGTGCAAATGAGCACCGTGCAGGAGAGTGGACACCAATACTTGTGAGCCCCGACTGCATATGTTGCAAGATAGGATAGGCTAGGAAGCTGTGAAAACGAACAATTTTTTTGAAGTGGACACCAAATACTGGTGGGCCCCAGCTGCATGGGCCGCAAGATTGGATCAGTCTGCCAGGAAGCTGTGAAAACGAACAGTGTTTAGAAAAGTGGACACCAATACTTGTGGGCCCCAGCTGCATGGGCCGCAAGATTGGATAAGTCTGCCAGGAAGCTGTGAAAACGAACAGTGTTTAGAAAGTGGACACCATACTCGTGGCCCCAGCTGCATCGGTCGCAAGATTGGATAAGCCTGCCAGGAAGCTGTGAAAACGAACAGTGTTTAGTGTTTAGAAAAGTGGACACCAATACTTGTGAGCCCCAGCTGCATCGGTCGCAAGATTGGATCAGTCTGCCAGGAAGCTGTGAAAACGAACAGTGTTTAAAAAAGTGGACACCATTACTCGTGGGCCCCAGCTGCATCTGTCGCAAGATTGGATCAGTCTGCCAGGAAGCTGTGAAAACGAACAGTGCTTAGAAAAGTGGACACCAATACTCGTGGGCCCCAGCTGCATCGGTTGCAAGATTAGATCAGTCTGCCAGGAAGCTGTGCAATTGAGCACCGTGCAGGAGTGTGGAGGCCTCCCTTCCTGAACATTTACACCCGTTTATACATGTTTCCAGGCCTGCATGTTCTTGTGCACATTCGACACCAGTCACACCAAGAAGCTTCCTTTTCATTAGCACCTTTGCTTTACTTCACACACAACTGCGTGACATGTGTGCAACAAGGAATCAAACCGGCACAACCCCAAACCCACACGTGCGTGCACACACGCACACACACGTGCACACACACACATGCACACACACACACTCACACACGTGCGTGCACACACACACACACACACATGCACACACACACGCACACTCACACACGTGCTTGCACACACGTGCGTGCACCCGCCTTATCCCATTCTCTCCCCTGTGTCTGCACACCTGCTTGCTGATGCGTAAGCTGAAGTGCACGACTGATTCTGCAAAGGGTGATTTGCGTTGCAGGGGTTCCATAGTCCTCTGAAAAGGCTGGGGGTCACTCTCAGCAGCACCTGCCTGTTAGGAACGAACAAAATAGAAAACACACTTCTTAACTTAAGAAGGGTTTGGGGTGGCTCTCAGCAGCACCTGCCTGCAAGTAATGCACAGAGTAACACACACACTTTTTAAAATCAGAAGGGTTTGGGTTCAATCTCAGCAGTGTCTGCCTGTCGATGTTCAAAAACATCATCTAACTTCCGTTTGGAAGGGCTTTATGTCAGCCTGAGTAGCGCCTGCATTGGATGAAACCAACTGGGTACTCTGCTACTGCAGAAGTACCCAATTTTTGAAAGGCGATTGTCACCAAATGTCAGCTGGAACTGTCTTGGCACAGCTTGCGCTGTGGAAGCTGGAAGTCATCCCTTTCGTGCATGGGTGTTGGCTTCAAGTGTACTTGCCCCTCCTACATTTTTGATTGGATTGAGACGGAATAGAACCAAACGTTGTTGGTTTCTTTTGGAAAGGTTGGGGTAACTCTCAGTAGTGCCTATTTGTGACATATATAAATAATCAGAGGTGTATACCGCCATTTATGGCAATCAATCAATTTCTTCTTCTCCTTCGATTTCTTCTTCTTCTGTTTACTTTTTTCATCTTAGATGTATAGAATTGGTATTATCAGTGCTATCATTTATTTTGTTTGTGCATGCAGACACCCTTCTTTTTATTCGACAATGTTTTGATGTGGCTAGACAAAAGAGGGAAAGTAAAAACCACACCAGTTGTGAAACACTCCTCATCAATTGAGAAACGTCAATGGAATAGAACGAGCTTCTTTGGTACTGAGTAGCATAAATTGCTTTACATTAAAATGCAAGCTTAACAAATAGTTTGGGGAGTTTTCTTACCTTACCGCGCTAGCAATTGATTTTGTTGTTTAGTTGTTCTATCAAAGTCTTGAAGCAGCATGATTGCTTTCCAGCAACCTGCTTATATAAGGCCACTGTTCTTAAAATGTCTAAGCACGGAAACCACAGAGATGATGACACAGGCGCTAATTACGCGCCCTCAAGCGTTAATTAGACACACATACAAGCACACACACTTATACACACACATACAAACACAAGCAAACGCATAGGCACACAGGCGCTTGAATACACGCAAGCACGTGCGCACACCAGTGTTTCTTTTAAGTCGATATACCATATTGATCGATATGAAAACATGGTTCTATTCCGCTTGCATCGTGAGATGCATAGGGCTCTGTCATTATTACCAAGGAGAACACAACAGATCAGAGAAACAGGAGAAACAGGAGCAAAATTAAGACTAAAATATAGAAGAGAGGTGAGGGAGGGGGGGAAGTATGCTAAAGAGAGAGTTGTGTTCTCCAAGGAATAAGATGAATGGAGAAGGGAAGCAGAAACCTGAGAAAATCAGGTAATGAGATCATCCCACTTTATGCTACACTTTAAGAACCTGAGTTCAGGTGCTTCACACTGAACTCATAAGTTTTCCAACTTTTGAAATCGATATGAAATCAAGTTTTTGGGGGTGTTGATGAGCCCCTGTGTAAAACGGTTCTGTGGCCCTAGAGGGCCGTCGAAGGCCCTCACACACCACAAATTCCAAACATTTAATTAATGATCATGTTAAAATGAGCGAGAAAAACCCACCAAAAAAAGGCCAGAGTTGCCAAGGGGAAAAATGATGGGAAGTACATAGGGGCTCGCAAACCCTAGCTTGCCCTCTCTGCCAAGGAATTTTGGGGGGAAGCCACACGCTTAGGGGCACGGGACCAGTTTGGGGAGTGGGTTAAGCTAGCAGAGCCGGTGATGGTAACGGTGCCAGGGTCAGTTGAGGATGAGCGCATGTTCAGCACCCTCAAGTACATCCGTAACCAACAGCGCAACAGGCTACAAGCACAGCACTTGACGTGCTGCGCTCAAGGGTTTAAAATTAAAAAGCTTAGCCTTTAGTGTGGAGGATTTCCCATACCCAAAGGCCATTTTGGAGTGGTTTAGCGCAAAAGAAACGCCGTGGAGTTGTTTAGGCAAACTACTCAGTTAGAAGGACAGTATTGGAGACAGATTTCCCCTTACAGTTGCAGACCACCATATTGAGTTGATGCAATAATTTTGAAGTTTGAAATTTGATTGGATTCACTTACATACACCATTCACCATATGTCGGGAGGCCGCAGGCCTCCAGGCGGGCTAGGGCAGCAAAGTACAATTGATATGAGAACCCACTTGCTCAAATCCCCAGGTTTGGGGGTGATATGAAATCAAGGTTTTCCCAAATCCTTATAAGAAACACTGGCGCACACACACAACATACAAAAGCACCCATCACAAATATATCACACCTACACGCCGCACGCACCTTCTTTGCACCCATGGACCCAATCCTGCCAAACTTGGCACTTCCTGGTTCTGAGAAAGATAGTGAAGACATCCTTGCATTGGACACAGCATCACGTGTGCTGCTTGAAACAGTATTACGGGTGCTGCTCGAATGCAGTAGCTCCGGCGGGATGGAAGCTGAATTGTGAAAGCTGGTGCTCTCTGCTGAGTATACCTCATCTGCGTGCACGTTGCGCACATACGCGTCTGTATGAGTGTGTGTTTGTGTGTGAATGCAAGGTAAACCAACTCATCTGCGTGCACGTTGTGCACATATGCGTATGTATGAGTGTGTGTTTGTGTGTGAATGCAAGGTAAACCACCTCATCTGCGTGCACGTTGCGCACATATGTGTATGAATGAGAGTGTGTATGCGTGTGTATGCAAGGTAAACCACCTCATCTGTGTGCACGTTGCGCACATATGTGTAGGTATGAGTGTGTGTGTATGCAAGGTAAACCACCTCATCTGCGTGCACGTTGCGCACATATGTGTGTTTGTGTGAGTGTGTATGTTTGCAAGGTAAACAGCAAAGACGTGTATGTGTGCGCTCGTTTTGCACACTGAAACGACACAGCTTTTTCTCTACGCCTGTGTCCACGCTTGTGAAGGTCTTGTGTGTAGTGAAGCTGCAGCAGGAAGCAAAATTGCCATGTGCACTGCCACATGACAGGTACAGTCACCCTTCCAAGCACAGGTGCTCCCACCCACCCTCCCATGCATACATACATACAGACACACCCGTGGACAGCTCATTGAGAGGAGCCACATGCTGCATTGCTGCACAAACAGCAAGCACGTTTCCAAACACGATGATGCAGATGGATACACCTACCTAGCAAATTCGGCTACACCTATAGTTGTGGTACCTTAATCATCCACACATCCATCCACCCATACACACACACAGTCTACTACAGATGAGGCAGCACGTGTTAAACAAACTCGGGCAAACACTGGGGCTCTACCACAGGAGCACCAGACAGACTTTGCAATCGTGCACAGCATGGGCTCATACAGCTGTAGTGCACAGCATGATCTCATACGAACTGTCGTGCACAGCATGGGCTCTTATGGACTGTAGTGCACAGCATGGGCTCATACAGCTGTAGTGCTCAGCATGGGCTCTTACGGCTGTCGTGTACAGCATGGGCTCTTACGGCTGTCGTGTACAGCATGGGCTCTTATGGACTGTAGCGCACAGCATGGGCTCTTATGGACTGTAGTGCACAGCATGGGCTCTTAAGAGCTGTAGTGCACAGCATGGGCTCCTACAGGCTGTCGTGCATAGCATGGGCTTTTACGAGCTGTAGTGCACAGCATGGGCTCTTACGGCTGTCGCGCATAGCATGGGCTCTTTAGAGCTGTAGTGCACAGCATGGGATCCTACAGGCTGCCGTGCACAGCATGGGCTCTTACGGCTGTCGTGCACAGCATGGGCTCCTACAGGCTGTCGTGCACAGCATGGGCTTTTACAAGATGTCGCCAAGATGTCTGCGGCTCAGCAGGGGGAGACGCGAGGCAAAACACCAAGCAAGAAGCAGCCCCTACAATCATCCAGTCTGACATCTCAGATGTAATCAAACTGACAATAAACATGGTGCCAGCAAGGTGTGACCTATCTCTTTTCACAACCCTGACATACCCACTCGACTGCAATTCTCCGGCATATGATCGTTGGTCACTTGCAGGCTTACGCACAAAACACGGTGCCAGCAAGGAACCACGTAATTCCTTCCCACACCCCACGCAAAACACATCTCTAAACCGCACATCTAGACCTGCACCTCTTCCCTGCGGTTATGCTCCAACACACGTATGCTCCAACACACCTGTTGACCTGCACATCTAGACCTGCACCTCTTCCCTGTGTGTGGGTATGCTCAAACACACATATACTCCAACACACCTGTTGACCTGCACATCTAGACCTGCACCTCTTCCCTGTGTGTGGGTATGCTCCGACACACGTATGCTCCAACACACCTGTTGACCTGCACATCTAGACCTGCACCTCTTCCCTGTGCGTGGGTATGCTCAAACACACATATGCTTCAACACACCTGTTGACCTGCACATCTAGACCTGCACCTCTTCCCTGTGTGTGGGTATGCTCAAACACACATATACTCCAACACACCTGTTGACCTGCACATCTAGACCTGCACCTCTTCCCTGTGTG
>Ga0307947_1004136_pt1 | contig 11513 bp, 12 predicted proteins | sample OrgLakmetagen232_FD_201840 | JGI IMG/M metagenome (GOLD analysis project Ga0307947, IMG submission 201840) | Saline water microbial communities from Organic Lake, Antarctica - #232 | ecosystem: Environmental > Aquatic > Non-marine Saline and Alkaline > Saline | place: Antarctica: Organic Lake...
GGTATTTGACAGATTGTGACCTAGGTATTTGACAGATTGTGACCTAGGTATTTGACAGATTGTGACCTAGGTATTTGATAGATCGTGACCTAGGTATTTGACAGATCGTGACCTAGGTATTTGACAGATTGTGACCTAGGTATTTGACAGATTGTGACCTAGGTATTTGACAGATCGTGACCTAGGGAATCACAAATTACTTTGAGTGGTTCACATAGGATGAGACTGCGTGCAGGGAGCTTGGCCAGAAGCCATTTCTTTTAGTATCACCCACCGACTAGGAAACTGCTGAGTTTAGCGTATAGCACTCGAACTCCAGTTCTTGGAGTGAAGCAAAGTGTATCACTCATGTCACTCTTGCTTTTTTATTTACTGCGTAAATGATCCACCGCCATCTCACAATGCAAACGTAATTGAGATAAAATCACGAAAACGAGTCGTCTGAGAAGAGCAAGAAGCTGAAAGTGGGACATCAACTCCGAATTCTCTCAGCTTCATTGCTGTGTGCACAACATAGGCAACAACAGCCCACTGGCACAGCCCCCCCGCTGCATCTACTCTGCCACCACCTTCCCTAGGCTACCACTCATCTACGATAACATGGCCCAACTGCTGCCGCACCTATCCACCACCATCTTTCCTGAACTACTACTCATTCACAATGACATGGCCCAACTGCTGCTGCATCTCCTCCACCACCATCTTCCCTAAACTACTACTCATTCACAATAACACGGCCCAACTGCTGCTGCATCTACTCCACCACCACCTTCCCTAGACTACCACCCATCTACGATAACATGGCCCAACTGCTGCTGCATCTCCTCCACCACCATCTTTCCTGAACTACCACTCATCCACAACAACATGGCCCAACTGCTGCTGCATCCACTCCACCACCATCTTTCCTGAACTACCACTCATCTACAATAACATGGCCCAACTGCTGCATGTCCTCCACCACCATATCCCTCTCCCATACCACCACTGATCCACTTTAACACAACCCGCCTGCTGCACCTCCTTTACCTCCTTCATCTTACCTTCACTGCCACCTACCATCGCCCCGCATCGTACTGCCCACCCACACAACCAACCTGCTGCATGTCATCCGCCACCATCTGCCTTTCCTACACTTCCATCTAATACTCAGTTATGGGCCTTTCCTACACTTCCATCTAATATTCAGTTATGGGTCGTTCCTACACCTCCATTTAATATTCAGTTATCCGGTTCCTATACTTCCATCTAATATTAAATTATGGGTCAATGATAGGGTAGGCCAGACCCATACATTTTTAGGTATATACGGTGTATATACGGTATACCTATACGGTATTTTGGGCACGGAAAATAACATACATACGGACATATACGGTGTGTATATACAGTTCTGGCCAACCCCATCAATGAGCTAACCTTGCCCACCCACACGACCCACCTGCTGCATCTCCTCCACCAACATCTCCTCCTGCTCTTCTGCTATGCGTAGCTGGTATGGCAGCTGATATCCCCTGCCCCCCCCCCACCCTGCTGGAGACAGACAGGGATCGCCTCCGCGCACATGGCCCTCCCCCCCCTGTGTGTATGTGGATGCGTGCACATTTGTGTTTCTTTGTGCTTGTGTCCTTTGCGTCTGTGTGAGGGTGCAACGTGTTTTTATTCCAAAACAAACAGGCAAGGAGAAAAGTTTGAAGGCACGACAAGGACACACCGACAAAGCATGAACTGCAGCACGATGAAGCATGAACTACTCACGCAGCATAGTGCCACTGCAACCTATCCCACCTGCGCATGCAGAAATCCGTGTGGCCGTTCCGTGGATTGGGTCCCAGGTCGCCTGTCTTCCACTTTTAGCCTGCATGGTCATGTAGGGGTGAGGTCGGCAGAAAGCGTTAAACTCACATCAAGCATCATGTATCAGGTGGCTGACTGTCTTCCACTGGATTTTAGAGTGTAAGCTTACATGGTCATGTATGGGTGGAGCCGGCACATCACGCAATAAATCACATCAAGCATCAAACTGCACACGCTGCATGTATCAGGTAACTGCCCGTCTTCCACCGGGAGCCTTCATGGTTAGATTTGGGTGGGGTCAATTTGATGCATAAAATACAGAGAGTGGTATTGAGTATCTAATTGTGATGGATGTGGGTGACATGTGGGTTGCTTGATTAACACAGTGGGCTGGGGTGGGGCCGATATATCTGTGGGTGCTAATCTTCAAACCGCATCCATTGCAAAGCACATCTGGGTCCCATCAGAGAGGCGACAAAGAGAAAAGGTAAAATATGAGTCAGAATTTACCTTATTTCCATCAAAGGGGTATAGTCAATATTTTGCTACAATATTTTGCTACATTATTTTGCTACAATATTTTGCTACAACTTAAGGCTGAAAGGGAGCTAGCCAGTACCTCGCATATCTGGGTTGGTAAGAAACCATACATCACGGTGTATATACGGCATATTTCAGCAGGGAAATCACCATACATTCGGTCACATACAACGTAGAAAAACTGTTATGGCCAACCCTACACACATCCTGCATAAAAAAGGGTCAGGATGTGTTGGATAGCTTCATGTAAAAAGGCGAAGAACCAGAAAGCTTGCATCGGTCGTGTTTTGACGAAAGCTTGCATTGGCCATGTTTTGACGTAGCATGATCATAACACACGTACGTCTCACAGTGTGAGTAGGGTTGGCCAAAAAAGTGCATACATGTTGCTTATGATTGAATGTTTGATGAAACCACTGCAAACAATGTCTGTGTATACACCGTATATGTATAATCCTGGCCAAAAGCGTGTATGCATGTCGCATATGATTGAATTTCTGATGAAACCACTGCAAAAAATGTCCGTGCATACACCGTATATGTATAATCCTGGCCAAAAGGGTGTATGCATGTCGCATATGATTGAATTTCTGATGAAACCACTGCAAAATATGTCCGTGTATACACAGTATATATATGGTCCTGGCCAACCCTAGGAGCGAGCCGTCCACTTGGAAGCAACCCATCGCCACATTGCGATGAGATGAAGATACACATTTCTGCGCACACACCGCACATCACCATTGCAGCTAATAAGCACAAAGGGATGAAATGAGGATAGTACCTACACTGTTAGCAAGCCTAAGCTGCAGAACAAACAGCAAGGCTCAAGCGCGTACAGCAGCAGTACCTGTATTGAGGAATGCCCTTAGAGCCTCCTCTCAGCTGGTTGCCCCTGCTGCTGCTGGCGGCGATGCTGCGATGCTGTGAAGGCAAACAGACAAAAGAATGTGTTGAGAATGATTTGCTGCATTTGGTGGTGCTGCCGCAATGCTGTGCCGGGAAACAGACAAAGAAACAGGTTTGAATGAGTTGCTGCTGCTGGCGGTGATGCTGCGCTGCTGTGCAGGCAAACAGACAAAATATTGGATTGAGAATAATACACTGCATTTAGTGGTGCTGCTGCGATGCTGAGCTGGAAAACAGACAAAGAAACAGATTTGAATGAATTGCTGCTGCCGGCACTGCTGCGTTGCGTGCAGGCAAACAAACAAAGGACTGAACGTGGATTGCTATCACTGCTGGTGCTGCTGCAATGCTGTGCAGGCAAACATACAAAGAAACAGGTTCAAATGAATTGCTGCTGCGGCTGGTGCTGCTGCGTTGCAATGCAGATAGACAAGCGAAACAATGGATTGATTGTGGACTGCGACCACTGCTACCACTGCTGTTGCTGCTGAGTAGAATGAATGTAAAGGAACGTGAATAACCCAAAAAGTACATAATGCCAAATCTGCTGTGCAGGCAAACAGAAAGAAGGCTGCCACCGCTGCTGCGGTGCCTGAATCGCTGCCATGTCGACCAAATAAGAGAAAATGTGAAAAGGAAGCGCTATTGCTGTTGTGTTAGCATCAGTGCTGTGCACCTGACGCTTGACGGCGTCAATGGTAAATGACGCTGACGGCGTAATTTATGTCAAATTGACGGTGAAAATAGTAATTACGCCGTCAATCGTCAGAGTTTAGTGACGGTAACGTCGATATCGACGATCGTTATTTACGGTGCCATTTTTGAATGACGCCGTATGTGCACAACACTGGTTAGCATTGCTGCTGAATTGTAGAACAGAGGTCGACACATCATAATTGTGGCTGGATTAAGTTGCACGGCCTTCTGTGTCACATCCTTTCTGCTTTGGTCGGAAAAGAGAAGAAAGTGAGCGATGGGGCATACGTCAGCTATTGAGAAAGAAAGCGGAACACATTGGCTGTAGGGGCATATGGCATATGTCAGCTCCTAAAAGAGAAATACGTCAGCTATTGAGAGAGAAGCGGAACACTTTGGCTATATGGCATATGGCAGCTACTAGGGCATATGTCAGCGGTCGTGGCGACACACGACAGCTTGAAATATGACACACCCACGACTGCTTGAAATATGACACACCCACAACAGCTTGAAATATGATATTGCTGCTGTCTGGAGTGGAGAGCAGGGGGCATAGGGACCAAACTGACATCCTCACGAGAACTCAGACTCTGAACTCACACTCCAAACTCACGTCCTCAAAGTGTATCTGCTGGCATAGGGACCAAACTCACATCCTCACAAAAACTCACACTCTGAACTCACACTCCAAACTCACGTCCTCAAAGTGTACCTGCTGATGTTGCTCTTTATTACCTTGTAAATAATTCCACTGCCATCTCACAATGCAAACGGAATAGAACTGAGCTCACATCCTCAAAGCGTACCTGCTGCTGATGTTTTTGCTGCTGCTGCTGCTGGTGTGGCTGGTGAGCAGCCAGGACCGCAGCTGCACGAAAACAAGAGTACATTGGCAAGCATGTGGGAAAGGGAGGGAGAGAGAGAGAGAGAGAGAGAGAGAGAGAGAGAGAGAGAGAAAGAGAGAGAGAGAAAGAGAGAGAGAGAGAGAGAGAGAGGGAGAGAGAGAGAGAGAGAGAGAGAGAGAGAGAGAGAGAGAAAGAGAGAGAGAGAGAGAGGTTTTAGGGCATCCGCATGTGGGAGAGAAAAAGAGGTGAAGTTTAAGAATGTGGGAACAGCAAAAACAGCATGGAAGCGGAATGAAGGGGGGAGTAGGAAAGAGGGGCGAGGGAATGAATTGTGAGTTGGCGAGCATTCAATTTCTTACACGCACATGCTAATACGTGCACCGGTATGCATACTCCCACTGGCCCCCCCCCTCAGACTTCACAGACACACATACACACAAAGTCTCACATTACACACAAAACCTCACATATTTCTACACACACCTGCGCCATCATGGCTGGCATCATTGTGTAGGGAGCTCAACTGTTGCACAGAGCCGTGATGAACTGACTCGTCCTCAGAAATGGACTCCATAGGATTGTCCTCGTGCAAGTGGTGGTGGTGGTGGTGGTGGCCTCCTGTACACACACGAGTGTATGTGTTTGAGTGTGTGTGTGTGTGTGTGTGAGTGTTTGTGTGTGTGTGTGTGTGCGTGCGTGCGTGTGTGTGTGTGCGCGCGTGAGGATGTGTCTAGGTGTGTGTTTGTGCCTCTGTGTGTTTATTGCTAAACAATTTGAAGGAATGGCATTATGAACGTGTGCAGTGTCTTGCCACCAATATTATGGTTCCTTCCTGCAGTCCATAAGAGCACATACTCACACAGAGTGCTCTGCTCCAGCATTAAGTTGGCTTTGCAAATCTGAGGCTTACTTTTTTTTGAAGCACCCTCCTCACTTACTCCATTTTCTCCTTTTGTTTGTTTTACACCCATCATGGTAACAAAGCGGCTTCTTCGCTTTAACTGATTTGGGGAGTGGGCTGCATCAGCATATTGCATATTTTTCTCTTTTGTGAATACTGGTCGGCCTGGATGAGCACATTTTCTGCTTTACTCCCTATTTTGCAAGCATAGCAGGCAGTCACGCACAGTAAAACAAAATGGATCAGAAACACGGGCATCGGAAGCTTTCTTTACGAGGCTTGAGGCAACTGGAGCTAACTCTAGAGCTAAGTCTTGCCAATAGTTTGCTCACAAATTATTTACCTGGAGAGTTGGCCATCACATGCGTCTCATCCATGGGCATCTGCATGTTTGCAAATAGAGATAGGAATGGAATGGAAGAGACATTTGTGCACGCACAGCGTGTCCAAAACACATCTTACTGGCCAACTCTACAAACTAGGGAGGGGTGTGAGTGCACGCTCAAATGCAAAAGTTTTGGTGCACTGTTGGAATGTTTAAACTTTCCTCTCCACACATCCAGTGTGCTCACCTAATTACAATAATGTAACAATAACCCAATAATAACAGTAATTTATGATATATGTGGAGTGGTCACAGCAAGCGAAGGTGTTTCAGTTTGAAAACGACAAGTGTGTGTGTGCGTGTGTGTGTGTATGTGTGTGTGTGTGTAAGTGTGTGTGTGTGTGTGTGTGTGTGTGTGTGCGTGTGTGTGTATATGTATGTGTGTGTATGTATGTGTGCGTGTGTGTGTTTGTGTATGTGTGTGTTGTGTGTGTGTGTGTGTGTGTGTGTGTGTGTGTGTGTGTGTGTGTGTGTGTGTGTGTGTGTGTGTGTGTGTGTGTGAGGCTTCACGAAAATGCAACAAATAAGACAGTACATTCTAAGGCGAATAAACAAATGTGGATTAAGGTAGGTACCTTACCACTCTTTCGTACTCCTGCAAAATCTGGTTAAGAAGGCACATCTAAAAAGGGGTAGAGACGCCTGATGGATGCACATCAAAAGAGCGCACATGCATAGGGTTGGCCAGAACCGTATATACACACGGTATATGACCATATATTTGGTGACTTTCCTGCCAAAAAGACCGTATATGCACCGTATATATATATTTATGGTTCTGGCCTACCCTACACATGCATCACCTCATCGCAGCACATGCCTGTCTGCGTAACTGCACACCTTGACAGGAATGGACACGCCATGATGGGGAGCACCGTCAAGTTGCTGCACCCTCGCCTCGGACCCAGAAGACCCTGAGGCGGAGGAAGCACCATGCTGGGAGGAGGAGGAGGATGCACGACGGCGGTGGGCCGCCTGTGTGAGTTGATGATTGTAGCGAAAGTTGTGTGATGTGTGGTGCAGCGGAGTCTGCACGACGGCGGTGGGCCGCCTGTGTGAGTGGATGTTTGTAGCGAAAGTTGTGTGACGTGTGGTGCTGCGGAGTCTGCACGACGGCGATGGGCCGCCTGTGTGAGTTGATGTTTGTAGCCAAAGTTGTGTAATGTGTGGTGCAGCAGTGCAGCGGTGTAGCAGGTGCAGCAGTGCAGCAGTGCAGCAGTGCAGCAGTGCAGCAGTGTAGCAGTGCAGCAGTGCAGCGGTGCAGCAGTGCAGCGGTGCAGCAGTGCAGCAGTGCAGCAGTGCAGCAGTGCAGCAGTGCAGCAGTGCAGCAGTGCAGCAGTGCAGCAGATGTGTGGTGCAGCAGATGTGTGGTGCAGTTCAGCAGTGCAGCGGTGTAGCAGTGCAGCAGTGCAGCAGTGCAGCAGTGCAGCAGATGTGTGGTGCAGCAGTGCAGCAGTGCAGCGGTGCACGTAGTGAGGCAGCATGGACATGAACACAGGACTGCAGTGTCAGCGAGGTGTGGTGTGGTGTACATAGAGGGGTGCAGTGATTGCAGAGAGGTAGGGGAGGTACCGTGCTGGGAGGAAGAAGAGGAGGCGTGCTGTGAGAGGAAGCGTGCTGAGAGGAAGAAGAGGAGGCGTGCTGTGAGAGGAAGCGTGCTGGGAGGAAGAAGAGGAGGCTTGGAGGCGTTGGCCTCTCGAGATTTGACAGCAGCATTGTAGGATGACGAGACACATAGCGATACGGCATAGAGTCAAGCATCACGGCACGGCATGCAGGTAAAAGAGGTGCAAGAGTAGAGTGGTATGTGTAAGTTAATAGTGGCACCTGAAATGAATGGTGGCATCCGGAATTAATGGCGGCATCTGGAATCTATGGCAGCTTATTCGCGCGTGCCAGGGTAAGAGCCTAAGAGGCCATACATTGTATCAGACAGTCAGGCAGCAAAATTTCGTGTTTACTATCCACAACACAACACACACGCTCACACACGCGCACACACACACACACGCAAACACAAACACTCTCCTGCCACACACGCGCACACACAAACACTCTCCTGCCACACGCACACACACTCTCCTGCCACACACGCACACACACAAACACTCTCCTACCACACGCGCACACACACACACTCTTCTGCCACACACACACAAACCTCGTAGCCCTCAGGTGTGTGAGGAGTCAAAGCCTTGCGCGTGAGCTGGTACGCCACACAGCTGAGGATGACAGCCATGAGGCTCGAAGTGATCCAAGAGCCCAGGATCTGAGTGAGAATGTGCAAATAAAGAGGGTTTGGGCGCGATAAGTTTGTATGCAGGGTTGCTGTAAAACAGAACCAAGAGCCCAGGATCTGAGTGAGAATGTGCAAATAAAGAGGGTTTGGGCGCGATATGTTTGTATGCAGGGTTGCCGTGAGAAGCAAACTAAGACCCCAAAATCCGAGTGAGAATGTGAAATGAATGAACATTTGTATTCCGAGGGTTTTTGTGCAGAGTTGTGAAAAGGAGTCTTTTGAGATTTATGTGTTCATAATATCAAATGCATTGTGACGTGTTTATAACATCGAAGATCTACTTTGTGTTGTGTTCATGCTGTGAGGGATTCAAAAACCCAATTCCAGTGCGAGATTACCTTGTGTCCAGGGTTATTGGAAGGAAAGAAGCAAAGGGGGTAAGAGTGTTTTGACAGATTAATGGAAAGGAAAAGCAAAATAGTGGCTTAATGAATGATTTTTTATGCTTGAGGTAAAAAATGAAACAGGAGAGACAAGAGCGTGTTTTTCCAGCGTAGCACGTGTGAGATTGGAAACGACACACACAAATTGAGAAGCGAGCCTGTGTGAGACCCTAAGCTTTCAGAGTGTGAAGGAGCACAAAGCTGAGACAGACGCGCACAACTCAAGAAGTGTGCAAGAATATAACTGTAGATCAGCTGCTGTAGATTGTGTAAAAGCGACAGAGATCTTGCACACAGATCAAAAAGCGAGCCTGTACAAGACCCCAGGCCTTCAAAGTGTGAATGTAGCAGAGGTCTTTGTTACGGGACACAGATCGAAAAGCGAGTCTGTGCAATATTTGAAGCTGTAGAGTGTGTGAAATTAGCAGAGATCTTGCACGTAGGACACAGATCAAAGAGCGAGCCTGTGCAAGAATTAAAGCTGTAGAGTGTGTGAAAGTAGCAGAGATCTTGCACGTAGCACACCACACTTGGGAGATTGAACTTATAAGTGGTGCCTCCTGAGCTATTTTGAAAGGGCTCGACACACGTGTGTAGATGTTGTTGTTTTGGTGTCCATGGGTAATTTACAGCGCAAAACACTTTATGGATGACCGGTGTCCAGATGCTGGCATGCAACGCCGAAAAAAACTGAAACCAACACCGAATCAAAATTAGGCGTGTTGTCTGAGGTACTTTCCTAGGCATTTAAAATGCACAGAAAACTGAAAACAGTGCCATATACATTGCACGAGCAGCAACAAACACTCATGCGCGCTTTGCACAACCTGTGTTTAATAGACCTGCAAACAAGCCCAGCATTAACCAGTGACCGTCCCATTGGCTTTTGTGACAAAACCTGCAAAGAGGCCTAGAATGCGGCAAGAATCAGCCCATCTTTGTTCTTCAAAGACCGACCTAGTTTGCAAAGCCTGACCTTGACCTTGATTCCTGACCTTGATTCCTGACTTTGCTCCTGACCTTGACCTTGTTCTTCAAGACTGACCTTGTTTGCAAAGCCTCCTGCCAATGCCCCTAAAACCGTTGGCGGCTCCTGCAGTCAAGAAACAAATGCTTGGACTTACATTGTGGCTTATTGCCTTCCTAAATATGCAGGAATATCCTGATCTATAGTAACTATGGAGTCCCCCCTGCTAAAACTACAGTAGATACACTTCAAGAATGTGTGGTTATGACCAGCTCTACGTGAATGGCAACAGGGCCACTGGACATCCACCAACCTAATTACTGCTTGGGATGGAAACAGCATTTTGCTCAAAAGTGAACGCCAGCCCTGAACTATTTAAACACTAGCAGACCTTTGACTGCTCCTGCAGCTTTTAGCCTTGCAACAGCCGCACACAGTACGCAGCTTACAGGTTAGCAGCTTCCATAGTTATAATTGAACACAGACAACAATACAAAACATTCAGCAGAAAGCCTCTGAAAGCATGGTCGTACACAATGTGTAAAGGGCCAGAACCCTATAAATACGGTGTACATTCAGTACTTTTTGCAGGGGTTTCATCCAATGTGCGGTCAATACGGCAACACAACAATGCACAGACAAGCACCCTGACCCACGTATGGATGAACAATAAGCCAGAGTACAGCGATGTGTGCCTTTCTTACCATCATAAGGATCAGATCAATACAGCAATGTGTGCCACCATCATAAGGATCAGATCAAAACAGCGATGTGTGCCACCATCATAAGGATCAGATCAAAACAGCGATGTGTGCCACCATCATAAGGATCAGATCAATACAGCGATGTGTGCCTTTCTTACCATCATAAGGATCAGATCAATACAGCAATGTGTGCCACCATCATAAGGATCAGATCAAAACAGCGATGTGTGCCTTTCTTACCATCATACGGATCAGATCAAAACAGCGATGTGTGCCACCATCATAAGGATCAGATCAATACAGCGATGTGTGCCTTTCTTACCATCATAAGGATCAGATCAATACAGCGATGTGTGCCACCATCATAAGGATCAGATCAAAACAGCGATGTGTGCCTTTCTTACCATCATAAGGATCAGATCAAAACAGCGATGTGTGCCACCATCATAAGGATCAGATCAATACAGCGATGTGAGCCACCATCATAAGGATCAGAACAATACAGCGATGTGTGCCTTTCTCACCATCATAAGGATCAGATCGTAGTCGATGAGGGGCAAGACTCTGTGGATGGGATGGCTCCTTTGGAAGTTCAGCCTGTGAGCAAGACAAACAGCTTTTGGGATGGCTCCTTTGGATGTTCAGACTGTGAGCTTTTGGGATGGCTCCTTTGGATGTTCAGACTGTGAGCAAGATAAACAGCTTTTGGGATGGCTCCTTTGGATGTTCAGACTGTGAGCAAGATAAACAGCTTTTGGGATGGCTGCTTTGGATGTTCAGACTGTGAGCTTTTGGGATGGCTCCTTCCCAAAGGGTCAGCTTTTGCGATGGCTCCTTTGGATGTTTAGCCTGTGAGCAAGACAAACAGCTTTTGGGATGGCTCCTTTGGATGTTCAGACTGTGAGCTTTTGGGATGGCTCCTTCCCAAAGGGTCAGCTTTTGCGATGGCTCCTTTGGATGTTCAGCCTGTGAGCAAGCAGACAAACGGTAGTAACTACGTTGACAGCCCGTTATGGCACTTGCAAGGTATTTATGGCATGCTGGGGTATGAGAGGCAATGCTTGGTGGTCAAGAGGATAATGCA
>Ga0307947_1004139_pt1 | contig 11512 bp, 12 predicted proteins | sample OrgLakmetagen232_FD_201840 | JGI IMG/M metagenome (GOLD analysis project Ga0307947, IMG submission 201840) | Saline water microbial communities from Organic Lake, Antarctica - #232 | ecosystem: Environmental > Aquatic > Non-marine Saline and Alkaline > Saline | place: Antarctica: Organic Lake...
CCGTCAGAAACTAATCACCAGGCGTAATTTACGGTGATTTTAATTTTTGACGTCTGACGGTCGGCTTTACGGTTATTTACGGTGTGAAACCGTCAGGAATTAGTTATTTACGGTGGGAAACCGTCAGCAGCTTGCCAGGCCGGGCCAGGCTCGACTGACTCAGGGCCACAGGGCCACACGAGCCCTCTTGGCCTGATTACCGGAGGACATTTTATATTTATATCGCAAATCGCAAATGTTGTTTGTGGGGAATTCGGAGCTTGAGTTGGCACTCTGAGCCACTGAGTTCCTGACGCCGCACCGTTACTTACGATTCCCCACCGTCAGTATGAATTTCACCGTTAATCACGGTTATGTGACGTAGACGTCATTTAAGCACCGTAATTTACGGTGCCATTTCTGATTGACGCCGTAAATTCACAACACTGATTGAAATGCGTCAGCTGCTACGCCACACATTAAACACGCAGGATGGCCGTGTTTTGGAGCAAAATCAAAGCTCTGTACGGCAGTATGGCTCTATCTTAGGAAGCGGTATTTGGAGGCTAGCAGATATTGCTCCGCAGGTGAGTTAGGATGGCCAGATGTTGTGCACAGCAACAGGGAGCAATGTTTTGGCCAAGCATTTTGTGAGTATGCTTGATTGTCATGATGCTCACAATTTCTTGGTTGCAACCTGCAATGGTATGGGAACACAAACGGTCCGACATTGGCCAAGGCTTATAAACATCTTGTTCTGATTAGCCCTTTGGTATGTTTATGCTTGTGTTTTTACCTCTTAACTATGTAGGGCATGAAGCTGACACAGGCCGCCGCTGAAGGATTTATGGAGGGGCCACTTCCACAGCTCTTTTTGGGGGTCGAGGCTCTCATTGATATGCTGGAGGTATGTGTTGTAGTAAGCAGAAAGCCAGCCCGGCAAAGCAAGCTGACGCTCAAGCTACCCAGCCTTTCACTTGCAGAGTGCAAGGTTTAACAGTATCTTGCCTTACGTTGCATTCTTTATAATGCATTTGTATAATTAATAAATCAATAAATTTGTAAATGGGTGAGATTTTGGAAATACTGCTGCATCATGATGTTTTTGGGATAAGATACCAAGCAGAAAATGGTGTAAGCAAACTGCCTTTATGTAGGGAAACCCTGTTGTTTAGAAAGCACTACGCCCATTTCATGCCCCAGCTCATGCCCAGCTCCGATCCACCTTGCATGCCTACATTACAATGTGTTGAAGGCGGTAGATGGTTCAGAATTTGCACACAATTGGACCAGTTAAATCTCCCACCACCCAGGCACTGAGTTTGCAAGCTTGATTCCTTTTTTGCTGAGCGCAAAATGGTCATAATACCATACGGATCTCATACGCACATTACATAGTACTTGCATATTATTTAACCTCGCACCCTGTTCATGCTGTTATAATACTGCTTCTGTGCTTTCTGTTGCAGCATGTCGTGGAAGCTAAAAGGGGAAGCTGGAAAGGGTTTGTACCTTTGGATCCAGAAGCGTCCAGGCCTACTGCCAAAGAAGCTGTGCATGCCCAAACCCACAAGCAAGGTCAGTGGCTGGGTCTGCTGATAAGCTCATATTCAGGAAGGGTGATGTTGGCATGAAAAGGGGGATGATCTGGATTACTGGGCGCATGTGTCATGCCACAGCTTTAATCACGTTTTGGCATTGTAATTGATGTAAGACAGTCATCTGCCAAAACACCAAAGTACCCCATTCTTGCTACCGTAGACCATGAGGCATCGAGCTCCTCTCCCCCCGTCCTCCTACCCAGCTCTGCTCTTAAAGGAATACTTGGTGACCAGCTGCAGCATAAACCCCGCAGCTCTCCCTACCAAATGTCTCCCTCTTTCAGCACCCCACCTCCGGCACCATCCTTTGGCTCTGCCATGCCAAACCTATCCAGCAGGCACCAAAGCAACATGCTGGCCTCGCAGATCAACCTTCGCAATGCCAGCAGCATATCAAACCAGGATGAAGGAGCGCATTGCGCAGGGGCTGTTGATTTAAGCCTGCCGAAGAGTGCAAGCCGTCCAGTTCCTAAGCGCAGGCACACATTTGGTAATACCAACCAGCAGCAGCAGCAGCAGCAGCAGCAGCAGCAGCAAAAACCGCAGCAGCAACAAGTTTTGGTACCGTTTCATGTAATGGAGGAAGAGGAGGGCTGCCTGCCAGCACAAGCTCTGCACTCAACCCCTCGACGCCGGCACACGCTCAACGACCTTTGGTCCCAGCAGTGCTCCCTCTTACCAGAGCAGGGGCAGGGGCAGCAGCATGGGATGCAACAGCAGCCGCAGCGGCAACGTCCAGCTTTTCTGGATCTGAAGACACCTTTTACAAATGTGGAGAGAGGCACTAAAGGCGCAATTAACGAGGGCGAGAACCAGCAGGAAGAGCCAGCAAGAAGCCGTGCTGTAGTCAGTGCAATGCGCAAGAGCTGCCGCTCATTCTCATTGGGGCGTGTTCGTTTCACTGATGTCGTTGAAGCAGATAGAGAAGATGGTGAAGGGCAGCACCCGCGCCTTGTGCGGAGGACGAGCATGCCAGAAGAAAGGCAAAGTAGGGGTAGCTACACTTTGGGGGGAGACATTTCTAGAGAGCAAGTGAGCCAAGAGCTTATAGGGCAGCCAACAGGGGTGTGTGAGAGCAGCGGAAAAGGACCCTTTGAGCAACGCTTGCACAGGTCTAACAGCAGCAACAGCAGCAGCAGCAGTAGCAGCTGCGGCAGGGACAGACTCAGCTTAGAGACTGCAGCAGCCAAGACACCAGCCAGATTCAGAGATGCTGATCACGCTACCTGCCAATTCCACGAGATTGAGCTAAAGCCAGTCAATAATCCCATAACTGCACAGTAAGTTACTGCAAGGACAGGCTGTATACGGTACCCCAAATTTCAGAACATTTTTGTTGAATCCCGCACCCCAAATTTCAGAAATGTTTTGTTGAATCCCGCACATTCCCGCACCCCAAAAACAAACATTTTCCCTTACCGCTGTCATCCCGCAGGGCGTTTAGTCCTGTTTAGCACCAATAAGCTTTAAATGAAAAAAGAGAACACAAAAAGGGAAAGGAAAGCCATCATGCTGTTTGCATGTTGGTTAGCTTGACACTCTTTGCTCTGCTGCCCTACGCCTTCGCTGCCCTCCCCCCTCCTAGAAATATGCTTTTGCTTCATCTAGCCACTATCACTGCTGCTGGCGCTCTCCTCGCTCTCCTCACTGCTGCTGCTATGCTGCTGCTGCTGCTGGGTGCCTTGCTCGTGTTGATGGTGCGGCTTGGGTGAGCCTTGGTGCGTGACCTTGTTTGCCGCACCATCTGCCCCACCTGCTCATCTGTTAGCTGCTGGACTGCTCTAATCTGCTCTGCGTGCGCAAGCATCACAGCTTGGTCCTCCAAAACCAAGGTTATCCTTTGGCCTGCCAGTCACCGCTACTTCCTGCGCCTGTCGCTCGGCCCGTTCCGCTTTTGCTTGCAGCAGCGTGGCTTGGTCGATTTCCAGCTGCTGCTCTTTCTGCTGCTAAAGTTCTGCTTTCTGCTCGAATGTCGCTGGTTTCAAAAAAGCTGCGTGCATCCCGCTAAATAATCCCCTTTGGAGCAATCAGTGCTGTTGCTGCTGGGGCTGCTGCTGGGGCAAAGAGGGGCGGGGGGGGGGGCGGGTAGGAGGCCAGGTGGCCTCTTATCGCTCATTGCTTGCAGCGACCCAAAAACTTTATTTACACCAATCCCGCACAACCCCGCAGGGTCAAAAAAGATATACCTATTTTAAAGCTTACCGCAGTCGCCCCGCAGGGCAAAAAACGATATTTATGCAGGGTGTAATAGGAAAGGTACGGTAGGATTATTTAGATTTAAGATTTAGATTTACAAGTTGCTGCAAGAATAGGCTGTGAAGATGAGGGTTGTGATATGGCAGTCAAAGTGCTGCTTGTTTACAAAAAAATTACATGTTTGGTCATCGTAGAACTGCTGAGAAGTGTGTAAGGCACCGTCGTTGCTGCAGTTGCGTAATTTAATTGTTTGATGGTTTCCGTACGGTGGTGTTTGCACAGATGTTGCATACCGCATACCTCATATCATGACTTTGCAGGCCTGCCCTATTGCTGATACAACGTGATATTACTGAGCAAGCCAGACTTGAGATGTTGCTCTCGCAACTGACGGAAGATCAGTTACAAATGCTGAGTCAGGTCAGTCAGTGATGGCGTGCTGTTCAAATTCATGACCTTAAGTAAAGAGATTTAGGCAACGGCTTGCTTCTGCTCTTCGTAAAACTGCTAATAAGTACGCACATTGTTGTATGCCTACCGTTCCATCGTAGTCTCTACCAGTGTACCTCTCAATGTCGCTGTTTGCTATGTGCACACTTATACAAAAACAGCCTTCCAACAAATTAAAACATTGACCTTTCCCTTTCAGATCTTCCCCCGTCACGTGATTGAAGCGCTGAGCGCTGGCTCCCTTTCCTTAGAAAATATCGCGGCTATGGCACGCAGCCACGAAGATGTGTCCATCCTGTTTTTAGGTAGGTATATGACACAATGAGAATTAAGAGAGGGAGATGGAGAGAGGACTTGTGAGGTTAGAGAAAAGTGCACCAAAGGAGCGGTGTTTGATCTCAATATAACTGCGAATAAGTGGTCATGCTCTGATTTTTGCTGCACCGCTTGACGAGCGTGGTTCTATGCTACAGTTTGCTGTAGGCTTTGTCATTACACCAAGCTGCCGTGGAGGGAGATCAAAACTAGAGACACTGGAACCAAAAATGGGCTGCAGGCCCTCATAAAAGCAAAACAACGCAAAGAAGCAAGGAACAAGCTCGTAATTGTTGAATAGAGGCACATGCACTGAAAATAGAAGGCAAATGGAACAAGAAACGCATAAGTCAGATCCAAGCGAGCTCAAATGGGAACACCCACAAGTCAAAGCGAAGCCGGCAAGGGATGCAAGTGCAGTTGCACCCATCAAGCCAACAGGCTTCACACACTATGCCAGCAAGACCTCAACGGAATGCTAGACAAACGTCTGCAGCATTCCCACTTTCTGCAGGCGCAGGTGTATCCAACAAGCCACCGGACTTCACACCCCAGGCCAGCAAGGCCTCCTCAAACACCGGGTTAGCAAGGCCTTTGAAACCACCAGGCAAGCAAGCCTCTTTACCCAGGCCAACAAAACCTCTGAAGACCCCCCCAGGCCAGTAAGGCCTCCTAAACCACCAGGCCAATGAAACCTTTGGAAAATCCCACAGGCCAGTAAGGCCTCCTAAACCTCCAGGCCAGAAAGGCCCCTCGAACCAACAGGCCAAAAACTCTATCCAGGCCAGCAAGGCCAACTAAAACACCGGCCAGCGAGGCCTCAAAAAAACACCGGCCAGCGGGGCCTCCTAAAACAACAGGCCAACAAGGCCTCCTAAAACACCAGGCCAGCAAGGCCTCCTAAAACACCAGGCCAGCAAAGCCTCTTTATACAGGCCATCAAGGCCTCCTAAACCACCTGGCAACGAAACCTCTGGAAAAACCCGCAGCCAGGAAGGCCTCCTAAAACACCGGCAAGCGCAAGCTGAGGGGGGGGGGGGCGGGAAATAAACCCGAGCAAAAGCAAGGCATAAAAAGAATGCCCATTACGAGAGTACACAGCATTTTATGCAGAGTGCCTGCCAGATCTCAGCCTACGCTCACTACGCAAGAACTCCAGTTCTACAACCGGCTTGACACATTTTGAAGCAGAGAACTGATGATTAGTATGCTCTAGAAATTTTCAAGATTTGCTATCGTTCTCATTGTTCACTTATGCTCTATGTATTATGTGTTTTTTTAAGTTTTGTATTTTTTTGTCACCAGAATTCTAGAACAAATTTCACGCCCTTGCTATTTCAAAAATTACCTGCTTCCATTCAGATATTGTTGGTTTTACCTCCATGAGCAAGGGAGTGAGCGCAGAGCAGGTCGTCATTTTCTTGAACCTTCTGTTCAACCGCTTTGACGGGTAGGTTGCTTCATTAAAAATGGTGTGCTCCTAACTAGCATCCCTTTTGTCCTTGTGTAAGGAGCTACACTGTTGCGTCTGAAACGTTCTCATACCTACTTTCTTGCTAGGAAGTGTTCCTTGCTTTTTCAGCTAGCCAGCTAGCCTTCTTGAGGTGTGCCAACAGGATGCACATATTTTATCGCTTTACTCTTCAACTGCTTGATTCATGCTGTGTGCATGTGGATGGCTACTTGTAGGACTGGTGTTTGGTGCACAATCTCTCTTCATGATATACATGAAATAAAAGCTCCCTTATTTACAAGTGCAGGCTGCTGAGCAAGCATCCGATATGATTAATTAATTGATCACCCTCATCGGGCACCTTGATTGATTGAGAAACTGTTTAAATTGCAGGCTGCTGAGCAAGCATCAAGTTCAAAAGGTACGCCCCTCCAATGTGTATCTCCATGTGTTGAGAATCAAGGCAACAGCTTAACAGATTGACCTCTCTTCTTCTAGGTGGGTTTCAATGCTCAAGGCTTTAGAGCAAAACTCTAGCATCTTGAATCCAAAATTGATGTACAACCAAGGCCAGGAACTGCTGTTTAAAATTAATTGTACACAGAAGAATGCAGCAACTTAGCATGCATTTTGTTCAACGTTTGCAGGCATACTTACCATGGCTGTGCGTATGAAGGAACGTTTTGCCCCACTCTTTACCAGGTCAGACTGACTCATGCACCAACGCAGAAAATCAAACAAAGAAGCTCCTCTGAAGATGAGATGTCACAATATTTTTGTGTTCAAAAGCTGAGCCTAGCCCCAGTTTTCTAGAACATAACGTTTGGCAGGGCATATACCTGGGGAGCATGCATAAGAGCCCCCGACATTCAGGTGGTGGCCAAATAGCGCGCCAGTGTTTCTCAATGCATCCTTCGCCCAGCTAACAGGCCCAGGCACTTATAATTCCTTATGGAACAAATTTCCACCCACCATTATTTTTGCTTTGAGTTTGACCCTAAACCTGTGAACAAATGGACTCTGGAACCAAGGGTCCCGTTTATATTTCCACGTCACCCCTTTGGCAGGTGAATCGCACAGATGCAGCCCCCGACTCATACTTGGTTTCACTTCTTCATGCATATGTTTCTCATGTGCATTGTGTCTCTGTCCAATTTCAGGTAGGTATGCAATTTAGGAGTGGTACATGAACTCCCCAAAACGTGTCCTTGGCTGACCTGACTCTCCCCTAAAATTGGGATTTCTATGCTTCAAACTTTTTGGGGTCCTCTTTTCTCAAAGAGCGGCTCAGAAAAGCTTCCAAAGGCGAATGCACGATCTTGGCCTCATGGCTTGCCCCTTGCCTGCCTCCCTCCTTTCCTTGTCAGCTAAAAACCCTAAATCAACCTCCTCTTGCTCAAATCCACACATGGTCAGCCAGCCTCAACCAGACCATCATGCGCGCTGAGGCTTTTACCCTTCTAATTAACCCTTGGGGAGGGTAGCCGAGAGCTGATGTGCTAGTGTGGAATGCGGCCACATCTACCTGAAAACATCATAGAAAAAAGTCCTCAACTTTGCCCAAACTTGCTTCAATGCGCAGCCCTCAGCCCACCTCCCCTCTGAAAACTTGTGCAATTCTTCCTGATGGCAAGTACAGCAACCTCATTAAGTGTGGAAGGATAGAATGTTGTAAGGTGTTTGCTGAAGCAAGTTTATAATGTTTTGACCAGCTTAGAACAGCAAGCACAGGCCCTTGCAAAAGCCAAAAGCCCCTAACTTCATGGGATGCATAAGCATAATTTCTCAGGCTCGCGTTTCAAGCAACAGAGCTTGGGGATTGTCCATCAGAGATTACAAAGAAATTGCTGTAAAGGAGACGGTTTACAAACGAGCAAATATAAGAATTGATGGTTACCGATGTTCAATGAAAGGCTTCATGAAATTCATGGAAGCTCACAACCACACACACACACATGCATGTACACGCACACGCACACGCACACGCACACGCGCATTCATACATGCACACTCACGCACGTACGTATGCACACAAGTACACATGGGCACACATACACACGGAAGCACATACATGTGCATGCACAGGCACGTACACGCACATGTCAGCACATGCATGCACGCTCACATAAACGATGGCACAAATACGTGCACAAGCACAGATCCTGCAACGCTTGCACCTGCCTGTCATATTCAGAGTTATTAATTTGTATCCTGCTTCCAGGTTGATGTGGTGGGTGACGCGCTGATTCTGTCCTCTGGAGTCCTTACCCCTGATGCCGATGGTTTTATGACAGTAGACAGGCATCACGATCCATCACTTGGAGCTGGACGAGTACTTGCCCTGGCCATTGACTTGATGCGAACTGCAACTGAAGTGGGTTGTCATACGCATTCTTTAAATTGAAAAATATGCAAAGCACCTGCGACCAAAAATACAATTGTACTTGCAACTTATAAGGATCCCTCTACATCTTCAGGTTATGATGCCCAACAACCAGCCTGTGCAATTAAGGATTGGCATCCACACAGGTACGATGGGTAGAAGGTTATTGTTTTGATTTCTTGGCAGTTATAAACGCCATCCCTGCTTCTATTTGCCTAAGCAATAGATTTACTACTTGATGGTGATGCATAGCACATCCACACATCAGCTGAGACCCGTGTGCGTTATGATGACCGTGATGCAGCTGCAGATTTTACAAATGCAGGTTTCCCTAAGGTTAAACTTTGACCTCACTTACTTCTAGCTCTAGCTATCAAGCATTGATGACCTAAGGTGGCAAACAACAATTGATTAAAGTGCCTCGCTCCTCGACCACATCTACTCAATCTCTCCTTTGCAGGAGCCTGTGTAAGCGGTCTTGTTGGCTTGGAGATGCCCAAATGGTCTGTCTACGGGGACACCGGTGCGTGTATGTTTATAAGGGAAAAGTTATAAGGGGACCCACTAACATTCCTGCTGTCGACAGAGTTATGTCCCATTGAAGTTCATACAGCCCTTTGTTTTAGTAGAATTGTCTTACTTGGGCGGGAGAGGGGCAAAAAGTGGAGAAGTGTAAAGGATATTATTGGGATATTATTTGCTGTATTCTGCAGTAACTTCATCCAGCTCCTCTGCGAATGCTTAAAGCATGCTTCAGAGGCAATATTTAGACGCTCTGGCAGGTAAGTGTAGCATCCTTCGCTGTGCACCCCTGAGGAGCAAGGACGACATAGCCTGACCTTGCTTATCTGACAGGTTTGCCCCCCTGTAAGAATCCATATGTAGTTTGGAGGAAAGGAATGGCACAGTTCAAGCCTCAGCATTCTTGGCCATAATTCCACCAAATTCTGCCTTGTCTTTCTACAATGTTCTTCTTACTAAGCACGTGCGGTACACAAAATACAACCATGTCGGGAGAAAATCTGGTGTGTATTTAGGTTGCACAAGTGTTTAAATTTTTTGTTTACAATGTGACCTTATACTTTGATAGTAATCAGCATGCAAAAAAGGAGATGAGCGCTGGAAGAACTAAGAAAACCAGTTAGGGTGTAAAACCGGCCCAATTTTTTAATAACTGCTTCCTGGCAGGGAAATCTCACAGTTAACTCCAGAAAGCCTTGTAAAGGGCGGATACCGCCACAAGAGACAATCAAGTAATTCTTATTTTATCAAGCCGTTGTGGGCAAACAGACACACGTTTGGGGGAGTCGGAAAATGGATTTTGGGGCACCTCTACGGCTATTACCTGTAAGGGAAAAGCTTATTCAGCATCTGCACACTTCATGGAGCATTTTGGCTTCGTTACATAGCAAAATCGAGCTTTTGGTTGAATACTCCAATTCATCATACAGGAGTGGGTTGCTTGGTGATTTGGAAGGCCTGGAGCTCTGTAAATTGTGACCTGTACGTTGCGGTTTTGTTAGCCGAGTATATTTGGCGATTTTTACAACTTTCAACCTTCCAATGTATTTATGCCAAAGAACCCAGAGAAAGAGAGAGATACATATAGAGAGAGAGAGAGAGAGAGAGAGAGAGAGAGAGAGAGAGAGAGAGAGAGAGACAGAGAGAGAGAGAGAGAGAGAGATAGTGTTGCAAAACCCTTTCCTCTGTGAAGCAAAGGTTGCAATGAATGAAACTATGATTTAGTTACTTTCGACAATTAAGCCCCATTTCATTATTCTGGTGTGACCAATATTACGTGCCTCTTTTTGCTGTTACAGTGAACACTGCTGCTCGAATGGAGCAGACAGCCGCTGCAGCAACCATTCAAATCAGCAAAGCAACATACGATTTCCTCCCCTTGAATGTTGGCATCGATCTGACTCCCACTGGTGGTGTGCTATGCAAGGTGAGAAAGAGACCTTTTGGTTGCAACAGGTTTTAGCTTGATTGCACAGGTTTTAGCTTAATTGCAACGTATGCTTTGACGTATCAGAGTGGCATCCCTTTTTCGTGGCAGGAGGTGTGCCTTATGCAATCTTTGCAAACAGTCCACACAAATCATACCACGGAACCACTTGCTCCTTCTTTATGTCCCTGTGTGCAGGGCAAGGGCGTCATGGAGACATGGCAATGGTCTAGGCCACCTGAATGGGCCGCCATTGTTCAAGCCAAAGGGCAAGCACCCGCACTTCCAGATGCTTCACAGAGGCTGACAAAGGTGAGGAGAGGCCAGCCAGGATTCTGGTGTTTGCTACTTTTTCCAGACCGTGCCCTTGCTTTCTAAAGACACATGGAATGGCATTGCATCAACACGCAGTTTGCTGCAAACACTGTTGGGCAATTGACAAGCTGCATTTTCCTGTCCTACACAGATGTGCTTTGAAGAGTCCCGTGAGCCTCGATCTTTGTGCTTTTCTAAGCCTTTCGCCCTTGACGACCTTTCGAGAAATCTCAACTCCATCTTGCTTCCAAGGGGCCTGCAGCCTGTTGCTGAGGTGATCACCGTCGAAGAAGAAAAGCAACCTAGGCAGTCGTGGATTCGGGTGTTAAGGCAGCTTTAGTACCGGTTAACAGAGAAATTGCAGACAGGGAGGACTGAACATCACCAGGGACAAGAATCGTCGGGGGACCTGGGCTTTGATCCTACTTTTGCTTATACTTCTGCCAGCTGTTGAGGTTTTTATATAGGAGGTTTTACACACCATTGGCAAGCAAACGCGTTGGCTTGCCAATGGTGTGTAAGACCTCCAATATAAACCTCAACACCAGCTCATCAAGCAAAGCTGTTTTGCCTCTTTGTTTGCATATACCTTATTTCATTTCTCCCACTGAAGAATTTACCCACGGTCTACGGTACTTATCATGGCTCTGAACAACAGAATTGCCCACACTGCAATTAATTTAGATTTATAAAGCAGAATCATTGAGGTGAATTCCCAGGATATTTGTGTAGAAAGGGCAGGAGGGTACAGGATCATAACTTTTTGACGTCATGTGTAGATTGAAATATAAAGCATATATTCAAAATCCTGACGTCGAGAGCTATCGATTGGTATATAAATGAGTCGATTCTGAGGGGGTCGAGGGGGGGGG
>Ga0307947_1004140_pt1 | contig 11511 bp, 14 predicted proteins | sample OrgLakmetagen232_FD_201840 | JGI IMG/M metagenome (GOLD analysis project Ga0307947, IMG submission 201840) | Saline water microbial communities from Organic Lake, Antarctica - #232 | ecosystem: Environmental > Aquatic > Non-marine Saline and Alkaline > Saline | place: Antarctica: Organic Lake...
TCATACATCAGTTTCCTCTATTTCTTTTGTTTAGCCAGGTTTAGTTTCAGGCTTTTTCCAAACTTCCGCTGAGATGCCCTTTGAGGCATATATAGTGATGTAACCTTACCTTACCTTACCTTACCTTTTATAAGTTTTCGCTCAGACGCCCTAGAGGCATATATAGCGATGTAACCTTACTTTACCTTTTCTCAAACTTGATTGGGTGGTGTAGGCTGAACAATGTGACAAGCACACTCTATTCAACACAAAGGAGCCACTTCACTTGGCCTGACCTTGCATATTGACTAGTGCTCAACTTTTGACACGGTTGTCAAAGTATGCTGGGATGACTGTTGTATAATTAGGGTTGGCCAGAACCATACATTTACAGGTATATACGGTGTACGTACAGTATTCTTAGCAGGGAAATCACCATACATACGGTCATATACGGTGCAGATATACGGTTCTGGCCAACCCTATGTCAGGTGACCAGAGACTACCGGCTTCTTACACACACGTCCTGAGATATTAACAGCTTTGTCTCGTTTTCCCTTCAAGCAAACAAACGTTCTGTTTCTCTTTACACTTTTCTCTTCTCCATACACATGTTTCGTGTTTTTCATGGACATTTCCTCTTCTGTTCAGCTAGGTATGGCTACAGGCGTTTCTAAGCTTCCGCTCAGTTTTATATGTGCCCAAAACTCACAGATGATTCCCCCTCTTTAATTTATTGCGGTCGATTGGTCCTGACAGATGCTTAATTATTAACTGATTTCATTCAGTGCTGCAATGTCACAAACAACGTTGTGCCTTTTTTCCCTTTCCAGCGTTTTTTTGTAGGTGCTACAAGTCTGGAGCTACAACAACAATTATCACAGTTTTTACACGCTTTATTTATGCAGCCTAGCAGTCGCACGTTTTGACTGATGGCTTTATCTGTAAATCCTGTAAGCTTCCGCTCAGATGCCCCTGAGGCGCATATAGCGATGTAACATGTAACCTTTACCTATGAGGCCTCTTTAAGTCGTGGATTCAATTTTGCACATCGTGAGACGTTTGGTAGTTAAGCTCTTACTTTAAAGGGTTAGGGTTTAGGTTTATATAGCTGTGTAACCCTTACCCCTTACCCTTACTTTAAAGGGTTAACCAAACTCGTATATATTTCTGACGGTGATATCAAAGGTTAATTTTCAAAATAACACAGTTCATAAATGCAGCTGTCGATTTTTTTGGTTGATTTTTTGTTGGGACCTATAGGTTGAGCAGCCATCGATTTTTTTGGTTGATTTTTTGTTGGGACCTATAGGTTGAGCAGCCATGCCAGGCTGGAGGCGTTTGTAATCCAAACTAAACTAAACCCAACCGGTATATACACGCCGTCTACAAATCCTTGTGGTTGGCGCATTTGCTGCCAAGCTTACTGAATTTACGCACCGAATGGGGGGGAAAACCATCCTCCAGCTTGCCCCTCTTACTGCTTGCCCGCGTCTGTTATCTTCACTCTCATTTCTTGCCCGCATCTGTCATCTTGCCCGTTTCATGTAAGTGACCGTGCATCGCAACAGACCCATCAGCCCAATGAAGTGGCTGCCGGTCCTTGTACTCTAATTTAATCTGATGGTGCCAGGTGTTTCATGATAAGTGACCGTGCGTCGAAACAGACCCATCAGCCCAATGTAGTGGCTGCCGGTCCTTGTACTTTAATCTAATCTGATGGTGCCAGGTGTTCTGATGGTGCCAGGTGTTTCAAGTAAGTGACTGTGCGTCGCAACTGCGGCAATAAATCTGGGTGCGCTATTGGGCTTTCTGGCCCTTAAAGGTAAAATTTAGTCCTCCTAAATATTATAATGAAGGTACAATCTGCCTCTTTATTTAGCTACATATTTGCTGGTGGCAGGCCGAGACCATTCTGCAGCCAACCAGCCAAACACCCCCTATTGTAACCACTAAAGGTATGGGGTGACTGAAGGCCTTTTCTTTTGAACACCTTGTAACCGCTAAAACCGCTAAGGTATGTGTGTGTGTGTGTGTGTGTGTGTGTGTGTTAGCTGCCCTGAGAGCCTAGTCGTCCGTGGTCAGGCTCCTCAGTCCTCTATAAGGAGTCAAGCAGTCGCACGTTATGGCTTTATCTGTAACCTGTATGGGTTGCTGCTACCCGCCTGGTAACACAGAAGAAAAGACTCCGCTGGTAGTGATGACACAGCCTCTGATAACATGAGTAATATTTCACTGCCTGCGTATTCATTTCTTTAATCTTCTCTTATTTCACTGCCTGACAGCGAAGGTCTCTGCCTCCGTCATCCTCCGCCGCTCGCATACGACCATTCCCCACCGTCTTTCCTTTTAATTTTCGTCAGCTCCAACAAAGCATCAACAAGTCCGCTCAGATGCCCTAGAGGCATATAGCAATGTAACCTTTCCTTAATGTGGGGAGTGACTTTCACTGCCTGCGTAGTCATCTCTTTTCTTTTGCTATTTCACTGCCTGACAGCAAAGGTCTCTGCCTCCTTCATCCATGCTAGAAGTAGTTCCGCCGCTCGCATACGACCATTTCAAACCGTCATTCCTTTTAATTTTCGTCAGCTCCAACAAAGCATCAACAAGTCCGCTCAGATGCCCTAGAGGCATATAGCGATGTAACCTTTCCTTAATGTGGGGAGTGATTTTCACTGCCTGCGTAGTCATTTCTTTTTTCTTTTGCTATTTCACTGCCTGACAGCGAAGGTCTCTGCCTCCTTCATCCATGCTAGAAGTAGTTCCGCCGCTCGCATACCACCATTCCCAACCGTCTTCCCTTTCAATTTTCGCCAACGTCAACTCCAACAGAGCATCTTTTCTTGATTCAACGCACATTTCCGCGTTGCAACGCACCAGGTTTCCTATATGTGTTATTAGAATTAGGCTGCTTTCTTTTCTATCTGTACCCTCCATTCTACGACAACAAACCTGGCAAGAGGGAAGCTACACTCTTGATTAGTAAGGACAAGCTTCCATTTCATCTGTAATAATACTACTGAGCTGCGTTGTTTTTTTCCCTCTTGTGTGCCCTTCTTTCTTGGCCACAACAAACCTGGCATGAAGTGGACGGTGGGGACCACCTGGTCTGCCCCATCAGCTAGGATGTCATCTCTCAGCATACCCAAGCACTCCTCAGCGCTGCAGAAATCACAAATTCAGAAATTGCTGGCACGCTTGAGAATCAAGCCGGCTGCGGGTGCACTCCAATAGTGTAGCTGTGGACACACACACACAAATACACACACACACTCACAAATACACACACACACACACAACACAAGCTGTGCTGAAGCAGGGCAGTGCGCAGTGCGGCTGCACTACGCACAATGTAGCGATCTCTTTAACACTACGCGCATTTAACGCACATTCTAGCGATTTCTTTAGCACTACGCGCATTCTATGCACATTCTAGCGATTTCTTTAGCACTACGTGCATTCTACGCGAACTTTAGCGATTTATTAGGGGACGAAAGCCACAGCACACACACACATTGTCACAAGACATGTTGAATACAGGCAAAGTGCAAAACGAGTTCCAGCACTTGATGGCAAAGCTTGCGTACAACACAGCAAAATAGAAAACATTGGGCTTAGAAACGCGCTCACATACAGCACAGGGAATGCATGCAGGAGCCGTTTGAGCTAGTACAAAATTAGGACGACATAATGTTAGCGAGTTCGCGACATCACAATGCAAACCAGAAAAAGCACACAAGAGGCCACTCACAATAGTTTTGTCTCCATGCTGCCTAAATCATCAAACACGATTTCACTGCTCCCAGACTCCTGCACCTCAACCTCCTGCACACATGCATACACGACAACACAAACACACGGGACATGAGCACGGCGGCAGCGTACAAAAGGACAATGCATTGCGGCAACACAAAAATGAGCCAGGCCGTTCTCTGACACAGAGACCATATGATGTAGCGACAGGCGCCGATAATGCACGCAGGCATTTGTACAAAATTCACACACACACACACACAGTGACACACACCACAAATGTGTTTCTTGGATACACGCGCCTCATGTAAGATGGCTGCACGCTTAAATATGGAGCTGAATAATTATAAGAAAGGAGGGTCGGCTGTCCATTGAGGCACGCAAAGCTGAAATCAAAAAGGTTGTGGCCACAAGTGTCCGTGTATGTATGCTTTTCTAGGCCTTTGTAGGGTGTGTCGGGTAGCATTCTTGATTGCATGCCACTCAGGAGTATTTACACAGCGCTCTTCAAAATTGGGAGGAAGGAGCAACAGAAGGAGCCACACAGTCCGCCCCAATGTCCAATTAAGCGTGCGTCATCCTAGCAGTTGGAACTGACGCCACCACGCGCACGGAAATATGTACCAGAAAACACCTGAGAGCACACACAACACCTACACAGGAGGACCGCTGCATGCCAAACCAAGTCATGTGTAGGGTTGGTCAGGACCGTGTATATACACCGTATATGACCGTATATCTGGTGATTTCCCGGCCAAAAATACCGTATATACAGCGTATATATATGGTTCTGGCCAACCCTAGTCGTGTGCTTTCAGCCTCGCACACGAGCCGCCTACGTTTGCCATCAAACAAGCCCGACCACACACGTGATGCACTCCACCTGGCTTCTACCACAAAATGGTGTGTGCGTGTGTGTGCGTGTGTGTGTGTGTGTGCACGTACTTTCCCACAAAAGGGTACACTGCGCCACACATATGCGTAAGAACTTGAATGCACGCATATGCATGCACCATCCCCTTAATCGCACACACACACACACGCACACAAGCACACACACGCCATTCGTCAGAGACCCCTTCCTAGAGTGTCACACACATCTCCCCTCTAAAAACAGTCATCCAAATCTGGGAGGGCATGTGAGATGTGTCGAGTGGCTTGTTGCGTAAGATGTGTCGTGTAATTTGTTGCGTAAGATGAGCGTGAGAGGTGTCGTGTGATTTGTTGCGTAAGAAGTGCGTGAGAGGTGTTGTGTGATTTGTTGCGTAAGATGTGCGTGAGAGCTGTCATGTGACTAATCTCTCCTCCACATTCCCTACGAAATCTCCTACAGGTTCCCTTACAGGATTGGACCCACCCAACCAACCAAAGACCCTAGAACCCACTCAACTGACCAAAGACCCTAAAGCCCACTCATCCAACTGTAAACCCTACAGCCCACTCCTCCAACCAAAGACCCTACAGCCCACTCCTTCAACCAAAGAACCTATAACCCTCCCAACCAACCAAAGACCCTACAGCCCACTCCTTCAACTAAGGACTGGCCCTACGGCCCTCCCATCGTGCTTCAGCAAGCACCCAACATGCACATCATCTGCTAGCCTTGCGTTCCCCACTGCTTGCCTCTTTCTTGCTGGCTTTCCCGTTTGCTGCGCTATCTTTTTTGCTGGCGACTGGTTTGTTGCTGTTACTGCTCGGGCTCTCTTTGTCTAACGGTCTCGAAGCTGCCTCCTTGATCTCCTTGGTGGCGTTGCTCGGGTCCACAGCAGCAGACTGTGCAGTGTGTGTGTGTAATTATGTGGGCATGTATGAGTGAGTGAGTGTGTGTGTGTGTGTGTGTGTGTGAAGCTGAGTGTGAAACAGGCTATAAAACGACACAACATTACAGCGCTTCTCGAATTCCTTCACTCAACAACAGATTTACACACATACCCGCAAACACACACACACATTCACGCACACCTTTACCCAAACATGTGCCATAAACATGCAGGCACACCCACACCCCACATACCTACTCTCCCCTACCCACCCACCCACACCCCACACACTACCCCCCTCCTTCAAAAATGTGCCACACCCACAAAACAAGCTCACCAGCTTTGCGCTCTTCGTCTGCTTGTTGATTTGGTTGCGCAGCCCGTGGATTTTTTGTGTCACTTCCTTGCTGTCAGGTACCAGCTTGGAGGCCGTCTGGTACACCTCCATGGCCTACGTGCGACAGCGTTAGAGACGTGTGTGTGTGTGCGTGTGTGTGTGCGTGTGTGTGTCAGGCCGTCTGGTACACCTCAATGGCCTACGTGCGACGGCGTTGGGGACGTGTGTGTGCGTGTGTGTTTGTGTGTGTGTGTGTCAGGCTGTCTGGTGCACCTCCATGGCCTCCGTGCGACGGCGTTGGAGACGTGTGTGTTTGTGTGTGTGTGTCAGGCTGTCTGGTACACCTCTATGGCTTATGTGCGACGGCGTTGGAGACGTGTGTGTGTGCGTGTGTGTTTGTGTGTGTGTCAGGCTGTCTGGTGCACCTCCATGGCCTACGTGCGACAGCGTTAGAGACGTGTGTGTTTGTGTGTGTGTGTGTGTCAGGCCATCTGGTACACCTCCATGGCCTACGTGCGACGGCGTTGGAGACGTGTGTGTGTGTGTGTGTGTGCGTGTGTTTGTGTGTGTGTCAGGCTGTCTGGTGCACCTCCATGGCCTACGTGCGACGGCGTTGGAGACGTGTGTGTGTTTGTGTGTGTGTGTCAGGCTGTCTGGTACACCTCCATGGCTTATGTGCGACGGCGTTGGAGACGTGTGTGTGTGTGTGTGTGTGTGTGTGTGTGTTTCAGACCGTCTGGTATGCCTCTATGGCCTACGTGCTACAGCGTTGGAGGCAAGGAAGTGTGCATGTGCATGCATGCATGCACGTGTGTGTTTGTGTTTTGTGTAGTGTGTGTGTGTATGTGTGTGTGTGTGAGTGTGTGTGTGTATGTGTGTGTGTGTCAGCAATGCTCTCACATCCAGGCATTAAGTTCCATCTCTCACCTCGTTCAGTTTATTCTGTTCCTCCATAATTGCCCCTTTCCGGAAGTACCCCTGAAGGGATCATATGGTGATGCGTGCTTGGGTTTACGTTGGCCTTGACAAGCGTGCGTGTGCAGCACACACACGCGCGGCATGTTGAACCTTGACAAATGTGCAAATGTGTTGGTAGGCCAGAGCCGTATCTTAATATATACATCGTATATGACGTATATATGGTGATTTCCCTGCCAAAGATGCTCTATTACAGCCGCTATACCTATAGTTTGCATAGTTCTGGCTACAGTTTTTCATTCAACCCCAAAGTTTTAGGGGTTAGGGCCATAGTTTTAGGGTTTAGGGTTAGGGTTAGGGTTAGGATTAGGATTAGGGGGTTAGGGGACCAAAACTATGAGGTCGGATTTGAAACTATAGGAACTGTAACACAAAACTATGCAAACTTTGATTATAGCGGCTATTTCTCAAGATGCTGTATATACACCGTGTATATGGTTCTGGCCAACCCTACAGATGTGCGTTGAGCACACATGCACGCACATGCACAATGTGAGCATCCGCATTTGAATAAACACCAATGCATTGCATGAATGCCGACCACCGATCGTGTCAACATACGGACACTGAACATTGCAGGCTGCCAAATAGAGGGGGCTGTGTTTATGCGTGCGCACCTTCTCCCACTCTGGCTTAAGCTTGATGCACATGTCAGCATCTTCTATGGCTTTAGTCACTTTGAGCAGCTTCAATAGCGCTGCACTCCGGTTGCTGTGAGCATGTGTAAGCATAAGGAAAGCTTGTGTGTTTATAGGATACCCGCATGTACATGCGTGCGCAAATAATTGGATTGCAGGTACACCAGCATGTCGAGGTGTAAGTGTGTGTGTGTGTGTTCACGTGTATGTGTATGCGTGAGTGTGTGTGTGTGTTTGTGTGTACGCACATGCATGCATGTATGTGTGTGTGTGTATTGTGTGTGTGTGTTTTTGTGTATGCATGTGTGTGTGTGTGTGTGTGTGTGTGTGTGTGTGTGTGTGTCGGTTTGCATGTGCACACGTGTGCATGGGCGTGCATGCATGGTGCACAAATACGCATGAGCTAAGTTTCCCCACTCAGCACACACCCTGCAGACCCATTTTACTGGGGCCTACCTGTACAGCACTGCGTTGCCCGGATCCAGCTTGATGGCTTGTGTATACTTCCCCGCTGATTTGAGCCATTCCTTGGCAGCAAAGAGCTTGTTTCCCTCCTCCTTGAGACGGTTGACCTCTTCCGCCATTTTTGTAAACAACTTTGTATAAATAAAGTGGAGACAATTTATAAATTGTAATCGGTCTATTGCGCGCTATAATCGGCAAGGGAAATTCTGACATCTCATGTTTGGCCGAAGAACACAAACTCACCTGTTCGACTACCTGGTGCCCGAGGGATTTTGCTGCTTTTGGCGCTGGCCTGCTCCCTTGTGTTCTTGATCCTTCAGGTAGCTTTGCTTGCTGCTCTGCGCTTGTTTCGCCTCGTTCCCCTCGCTCTTCCATTGCTTCCCCTTTCACAGGCTGTCTGGGGAATATTCTCAATATATGTCCTGTTTGTCGTAACTTTAACTATCCTCGTGCACAAGCGGACGACTGTGTGTATGATGCCTTATTAGTTTAGCAGATCACCCACGCTGCACCATACACAGATGCACAATATGCATGTACACATGCGCACGCACACACACACATTTATAGATGCGCAGTGGCACACGCACACACGCATGCGCACAAACACGCACAAACACACACGCACATGCACACACACACACACACACACACACACACACATACAGACACACTTTTTACAATGATAGACAAATGTTGTGCTTTTTAGCGAGGTTTTGGTTGCAGGCGTTTATAAATTTCTGCTCAAATGCCCTAAGGCATAAATAGCAACCTTACCTTAGATCTGGCGGTAATCCGCAAGACGATATAGATTTCCTGCAATCAGGTTTCTGAATAGGATGTCCGACGAGCTGAAATCAAGGTCATGTTCAACAATAAACATGCTAGTATAATGGTGACTTCCAGCTTAGACTAATTTTACTTTTAATAAGAACCCCCGAGCTATGATTCACCACCTAATCAAACCATCGTTTTATGCCCTCTCCCGCGTCAAGCTTCAGCTGCACCACAGCAGCCGGGCTCTTCTTTCCCACTCCCTTGCTGTTGGCTGCCTTCTCTCCCCCACTTCCTCCCTTCTTCTTCTCACCCTTGACCCCTCCCTTTTGACCACCACCACCCTGCTTCTTTGCGCTGCTGCCCCCCCCCTTGCTCGCCCCCCCAGCACTTGGCACGCCCTGCAAATTGTGGGGGGAAATTGTATACTTGCTAAGTGGGCACTCTCAGACTTATACCCGGATGTGCATGTGTTTATATTTTGATGATGAGTATAATACTGAACGAGGCTTGTGAACGATCCCACTCGTACACCTATGTACGTGCATGCCTTGCATGCCTGGTCCCTCGCCCATTGCCAGCCATTGATTGGAATTGAAAGTCCAGCATGCAAGTTACTGTGGGTGAGTTCACAAAGACAAGCCCCTTTCTAATACACAGAGCCGCATGCACATTAGAAACGCACACAGAAACAAGGTAAGCTCACACCTTCTTTGCGCTCCCATCCCCTGACAATTTTGCCACGTAGCTCTGTGCGAGCTTGTCCAAGCGGTCGGTGCCCTCAGGCTCGCTGGCTCGCCTCCGTTTGCGTGCTCCATCCTTGTGGCCACCTACACACAAACACCCACAAGATATACAAAAAAAAAGCCCTTCAGTCAAGAAGTGCGACTGCTAGCCTTGTGGCCACCTACACACAAACACCCACAGCAGCCGCAGTGGCACACAGTGCAGCGAGAGTCATTGATCAGTCAACACAGTTACACAACTTTGGTCTATCCTTGTGGCCACCTACACACAAACACCCACAGCAGCCGTAGTGGCACACAGTGCAGCGAGAGTCATTGATCAGTCAACACAGTCACACAAATTTGGTCTATCCTTGTGGCCACCCACACACAAACACCCACAGCAGCCGCAGTGGCACAAAGTGCAGCGAGAGTCATTGATCAGTCAACACAGTCACACAGCTTTGGTCTATCCTTGTGGCCACCTACACACAAACACCCACAGCAGCCGCAGTGGCATACAGTGCAGCGAGAGTCATTGATCAGTCAACACAGTCACACAACTTTGGTCTATCCTTGTGGCCACCTACACACAAACACCCACAGCAGCCGCAGTGGCACACAGTGCAGCGAGAGTCATTGATCAGTCAACACAGTCACACAGCTTTGGTCTCAACCTTCCGGCTCGCACGATGATGATGATGATGATGATGCTCACAGGATGATGATTAATTCACTTGTGCGTTCCATCCTGATGGCCATTTGCTCGCACAGCAGTTACAGCACATGGCACGGTGTGTTTTAAAGATCATGCCTACAGGTAGGCTGTGCTGCTAAAACCTGCGTGCAGCATCGGAACAGTATAGCCTGCCCCTGTAATGACCGGAAAGCCTATCCACAACAGATCAAACACAGATCAAACACAGATCAAACACAGGTCACGTGTACATGCTTGCTTCTTGGCACGTGGAGGTTCGCCCTCTGTGATGCTATAGATCGCTACAGACGCTGAAAGTAATTAGAAACACACACAAGCGCATCCAAGCACACACAAGCACACACTGTGCAGTTACGCAAGCAGAGGGTAAAACAGCAGTAACGTGCCTCAACCCTTTGCAACAAAAGCTGTTGAAAATATTCAGTAGTGCTTGCGCGACCCCTTATGCACCATTTAATCCATGTAAACTCACACAACACACACACACTTTCGCCCTCTACCCACCAGCTCATTCATTGCGCTTACTAACTCACACACACACACACACACACATAAACACACACTCAAACACACACTCTCTTATACTCACCATTTTCCTGCAGCCCCTCGTTCGCCATCCTGTCCATGTCATCCTCAGCCTGCCGCTTGCGATGGTGCTGCTGCTGCTGCTCCTTCAACGCCTTGCTGCTCTCTCTCCCGTCCTGCTGCTGAGGCTGCCGCGGTTGCTGCTGCTGCTGCTTCTCCTGCTGCTGCTGCCGCCTCTCTTGCTGCTTCTGCTTCATCAGGGACCGCTTGCCAGTGCCCGGAGCCGACACCACACCTCCTGAGCCCTCTTTCTTCGAAGCCTGCCCCCCTTCTTCACCACCACCCTCAGGTGTGTCCTGTGCGCGTCGCTCCTTGCGCCGCTGCGTCTTGGCTTTGGCCTTGAGCCGTCGCCGCTCTCGTACGCTCAGCTCCTGTGGGTGCATATTCAAGCATAAGTGTGTGTGTATCTGTGTGCATCTGTGCATGTGCATGCACGTGCAAGTGAGCTTGTGTGCTTTGGGAAGGGTACACACACACAGGACAGCTTATGCACACACTTGGGTAATCGACGCTACCAGCTTTGCAGCCTTCCTTTGCCTGGCCCTATGCACACTGATTATTATGTATACAATGCTTATTATGTATACACTGCTTATCATGTATACACTGCTTGTTATGAATACACTGCTTATTATGTATACACTGCATATTATGTATACAGTGCTTATTGTGTATACAGTGCTTATTATGTATACAGTGCTTATCATGTATACAGTGCTTATCATGTATACAATGCTTATTATGTATACAATGCTTATTATGTATACAATACAAAACAACACACTGTCCCATACATACA
>Ga0307947_1004147_pt1 | contig 11498 bp, 6 predicted proteins | sample OrgLakmetagen232_FD_201840 | JGI IMG/M metagenome (GOLD analysis project Ga0307947, IMG submission 201840) | Saline water microbial communities from Organic Lake, Antarctica - #232 | ecosystem: Environmental > Aquatic > Non-marine Saline and Alkaline > Saline | place: Antarctica: Organic Lake...
TGGGTGTATATTACTACTTATATTAAGAACTGCCTTCTGGAGTCGAACCAGCTTCACCGGTCACCGTTGGACTAACCTCCAGTTAGTTATACACCTTTTCTCAAGGGACGTGTACACACGTATCACTTGACACCTGCACATACAACGATCTGCTTCTCGATCAGTAACCCCTTGGCTGCTAGCACAGCTTGACACCTGCACATACAACGATCTGCTCAACCAGTAACCCCTTGGCTGCTAGCACAGCTTGACACCTGCACATACAACGATCTGCTTCTCAATCAGCAGCCCCTTGGCTTCTAGCACAGCTTGACACCTGCACATACAACGATCTGCTTCTCGATCAGTAACCCCTTAGCGGCTGTAAAGTTTGTGTCATGCTTCATCACATCCATTCTGCCAGTCACATAACCTAGGCACAGCTTGACACCTGCACACACAACGATCTGCTTCTCGACCCGTAACCCCTTGGCGGCTGTAAAGTTTGTGTCATGCTTCATCACATTCATTCTGCCAGTCACATAACCTAGGCACAGCTTGACACCTGCACACACAACGATCTGCTTCTCGATCCGTAACCCCTTGGCGGCTGTAAAGTTTGTGTCATGCTTCATCACATCCATTCTGCCAGTCACATAGCCTAGGCATTCACGACTGAACCCTCACGTAAACGAAATTGATTCAAACAAGTTGAGCGTGTTACAGTGCCAACTCACAAAAGCTGCTAGGGCAGCTCAGGGCCCCATGCCTGACACTCACAACTCACAACTCACAACTCACAACTCACAACTCACAACTCACAACGTTGCAGCTATGCAAAGCAAGGGAGGCGGGCGGAGCTCCAATTGGTGGAAGACATATAGAATGGCGTGATGCGACCGGAGGAGGTGTGTGGAGTTGTGTGCGTATGTGTGTGCATGTGTATGTGTGGGTACATGTACTGCAGGCACATAGGTGTTGTGTATGTGTGCATGTACTGTGTGTGTGTGCACGTACTGCAGGCACATAGGTACTGTGTGTGTATGTGTGCATGTACTGTGTGCGTATGTGCGTATGTGTGCATGTACTGCAGGCACATAGGTACTGTGTGTGTATGTGTGCATGTACCGTGTGTGTATGGTTCATGTACTGCAGGCACTTAGGTACTGTGTGTATGTGTGCATGTACTGTGTGCGTATGTGTGCATGCACTGCATGCACATAGGTACTGTGTGTGTTTTTGTGCATGTACCGTGTGTGTATGGTTGCATGTACTGCAGGCACATAGGTACTGTGTACTGTGTGTGTATGTATGCATGTACTGTGTGCGTATGTGTGCATGTACTGCAGGCACATAGGTACTGTGTGTGTATGTGTGCATGTACCGTGTGTGTATGGTTGCATATACTGCAGGCACATATGTACTGTGTGTGTATGTGTGCATGTACTCTGTGTATGGTTGCATGTACTGCAGGCACATATGTACTGTGTGTATGTGTGCATGTACTGTGCGTATGTGTGCATGTACTGCAAGCACATAGGCACTGTGTGTGTATGGGTGCATGTACCGTGTGTGTATGGTTGCATGTACTGCAGGCACATAGGAACTGTGTGTGTATGTGTGCATGTACTGCAGGCACATAGGTACTGTGTGTATGGGTGCATGTACTGTGTGCATATGTGTGCGTGAACTGCGGGCACACAGGTACTGTGTGTGTATGGGTGCATGTGTGCATGTACCGTGTGTGTATGGTTGCATGTACTGCAGGCACATACCGTGTGTGTATGATTGCATGTACTGCAGGCACATAGGAACTGTGTGTGTATGTGTGCATGTCCTGCAGGCACATAGGTTGTTGATGGATCACCATCTTTAACTCCAATTGGCAGCAGGCAGGCAAGACAAACACAAACCTTTCATTCCCCTGCAGCCACACTTCACCTCTTGCCCTACACCCTTCACACCTCACCTATTGCCCTTCACCCTCCAAACTTGACCTATTGCCCTACACCCTTCACACTTCACCTGTTGCCCTACACCCTTCACACTCCACCTATTGCCCTACACACTTCACCCATTGCCCCACACCCTACACACCCAGCCCTCAAACTGCTCAGCACCTGGCTATGGCTTCTGATCCAGGTCGCTGAGGCAATTCACCAGGAGCTAGATGCAGAGAAGCAGGAGGCAGCTGCCGCCCTCATCAAGTCAGGCAGCAGGCGCTTTGAGCCAAGCCTGGCTGCCACACGGAAGCGACGGGTCACCTTGCACGAGATCCCCAACTATGTGAGCGTGTGCACCTGTAAAGATCCCTACATCCATTTAAAGCGTAGACCCTCTAAGAAAGCTGCTTAGGATTTAAACAAGCGGCAGGGAACATGATCCACTTTGGGTACCTGGTATCAAATTGTTCTCTTGACACGAAGATGAGTATCGCCTGTGATTAGGCCTTCAAAGCTGCTGTTTATAAGTTACGGGTAAAGGGCTTGATTCGGCTAGTAACATTTTGACAACCAGTTAGAACGCTTTTGCTCATTGTTCTACCCACCATCATGTCTGTGTGTTCCGGCAAAAGTCGCGAAATGGGAGTGTATGAGGAGTATAGCAGGGAGTGTGTGAAGAGGTTAGCAGGAGTGTATAAAGAGTGCATGAAGAGTATAGCAGGGAGCTGCTCAACCAAATAGCAAGTTATGCCGTATATAACAGATACGTAGGGTTGGCCTGAACCATGTATATACGGTGTATATACGGTAACTTTGGCAGGAAGATCACCAAATGTACGGTCATATACGGTGTATATATACGGTTCTGGCCAACCCTACAGATACGGTAGCGAGGCCAGTCCTCCATCCACCTTGCGAGCAGCGCTCCTTGTGGTGTCCAGGCACTGTAAGGCCACATTGTGCAGATGGTGGTGCTGTCCCTTACGGCGTAATGTGGTGTCCAGGCACTGTAAGGCCACATTGTGCAGATGGTGATGCTGTCCCTTACGGTGTAATTTCCTGTGCAGGTGCCTGCAGTCCTTGACAAATTCACCCCAAGTTCACGATGGGGAAGCTTTCAGCAGATGCAGCATGTGAGTTCAACAGCTGTTTGGTTTCATTGCAGTTTGTGCAAAGGTTTGGTTCGCTTGCGCATGTCTGTGAACAACAGAGGGTAATAACGTTCCATTGCAGTTGCGTGCAAAGGTTTGGTTCGCTTGCGCATGTCTGTGAACAATAGAGGGTCATGACGTTCCATTGCAGTTGCGTGCAAAGGTTTGGTTAGCTTGCACGCGTCTGTGAGCAACAGAGGGTTACGAAGCTCCATTGCAGTTGCGTGCAAAAGTTTGGTTCCTTTGCTTAGGGGGGTGACCGGCAGCCAAAATATGCTGGCTGTAGCTGGCTCGGCCAGTACAAAATAAAGAAAGGCATGAGATCTCCTTCCTCGATATTCCCTCACATTTGTCACTCTTCACCTTCTGTTCTTTCAAAGGTGCCAATTCGCGTGAAGAAGTCAATCAGCAAGAAATGTGCAGCATTCTGTGCGGGAGGGAAAGCAACACAGGTGCGCCATGAGGTCTGTGTGACTTAAGTATATATATGTGTGTTACTAAGTGTGACTCGTGTATCTATCTCTCTCTATATATATCTATGTTTATATATTTATGTTACTAAGTGTGACTTGTGTATATATGTTACTAAGTGTGACTCGTGCATATATATGTTTCTAGGTGTGACTTGTGTATGTATATGTTACTAAAAAGCCACTTCTTACTTGCTTCTTCTATTCATACAACGTGCAGGCTGTGTGCAAAACGGCTGGAAAAAAAGAGGAAAATTGTTGGACGATCATGCAGGTGATTCTGTCATTTAAGCAGTTCCTAAGACAGCCAGCTTGGTATCCAATAAGACCTCACTGTCTGCGTCTTTATCCATCAGGCATACTTTTTTGAAAGAAGGATCGCAATACCCCCTGAGTTTCCTGAATTGATCAGCATATACAAACCACACGCAACCCTGGAAGTCACCAGATAACCATTTAATTAAAACTGGCCCATCGTAATTGCTGCACGAGTAGGTTGCATCAAGTACTGTGTGCTACCAAATAAAACCACCTTGCAGAAACGCAAGCGTGGCCTGCCATACAAAGTACTGTGTGCTACCAAATAAAACCATCTTGCAGAAACGCAAGCGTGGCCTGCCATACAAAGTACTCGTGAAGGACCTCAAGGGGCGTGCTGACAACTACCTGAGGGTCTGGGCTGTGGTGCGTATTCAGGTAAGGGGTCATTGAGATCACATTCAGGGCGGTAAGATCACATGCATGGCGGTAACATCACACGGTACAATCATATGGAGTGAGATTACATTCAGGGCGGTAACATCTCACGATAAGATCACATTCAGGGCGGTAAGATCACATGCATGGCGGTAACATCACACAGTAAGATCATGTGGATCGAGATCACATTCAGTGCAGTGAGATCACATTCTGGGCGGCAACATCACACGGTAACATCACATTCAGGGCGGTGACTTACGGCTTTGTACAGAACCCCTACATGCAGACAGTGAAAGCTGGGCTTTGGTGCTCATCTAGTGTAGTTGTAGTTTTGTTTAATTTGTATTACAAAGGCCTCCAGCCTGGCAAGGCTGGTCAACCTATGGGTGCGCACCTAAGGTGAGGTGGATCAGGTCAGGTCTCACTTGAGGACAATGTACGTGGACCACATCTTAACATTTCCAAAGCCTGAGCCCTATACCTTGCGCACAGTATCTTTCAATCCAACCCTTGAACTACTTCAACCCATGAGTTGCTGCAATATACTGCGGCTGGGTCGCCAGAAGCAAGTCAGAAAGATGACCTTCTGTTATCGAATTCCACGTAGGAGGGTGTGGCAGAGGGCCCTATGCGGCGGTCTATAAAAGGGTCTATCTCAAACAACAACAGCAAGAGTCGCGTCGCCCTCCCACTGAATAATCCACCGTACCCCTTTTGGCCAATGCTTGAGATACACCTTGTCTTGGAATTCGTGTTTCATCACACACACAACCGATCCCAACTACAGCAAAGAAATGAATCATGTAGCAACATGTTCAGTGTTGTGCACCTGACGCTTGACGGCGTCAATGGTAAATGACGCTGACGGCGTAATTTATGTCAAATTTACAGCGGAAATAATAAATTACGCCGTCAATCGTCAGAGTTTAATGACAATAACGCCGTTATTTACGATCGTTATTTACGGTGCCATTTTTGAATGACGCCATATGTGCACAACACTGAACATGTTGCATCTCATAAGGCGTCATTGCATCATACTTCTGCACACCGCCACCATTCGCCCACTATACCGTTCTTAACTCCTGCTCAAACCGACCCAACTACAGCGAAGACATGAATCATCTAGCAAAATGTTGCATCTCATAAGGCGTCATAGCATCATACTTTCTGCACACCGCCACCATTCGCCCACTATACCGTTCTTAACTCCTGCTCACCCCTTCATTCCTGGCTAGTTCTTGTTCCATATGGTTACTTCGCATCCTTTAATCTTGCCCCCATGCTGCTTTTCACCACTGCTCACCCCTTAATGTCTGGCTAGTTCTTGTTTTACATGGTTGCTTCGCATCCTTTAATCTTGCCCCCATGTTGCCTTTCACCACTGCTCACCCCTTAATGTCTGGCTAGTTCTTGTTCCATATGGTTACTTCGCATCCTTTAATCTTGCCCCCATGCTGCTTTTCACCACTGCTCACCCCTTAATGTCTGGCTAGTTCTTGTTCCACATGGTTACTCCGCATCCTTTAACCTTGCCCCCATGTTGCCTTTCACCACTAATCACCCCTTCATTCCTGGCTAGTTTTTGTTCCACGTGGTTGCTCCGCATCCTTTAATCTTGCCCTCATGTTGCCTTTCACCACTGCTCACCCCTTAATGTCTGGCTAGTTCTTGTTCCACATGGTTACTCCGCATCCTTTAACCTTGCCCCCATGTTGCCTTTCACCACTAATCACCCCTTCATTCCTGGCTAGTTTTTGTTCCACGTGGTTGCTCCGCATCCTTTAATCTTGCCCCCATGTTGCCTTTCACCACTGCTCACCCCTTAATGTCTGGCTAGCTCTTGTTCCACGTGGTTACTCCGCATCCTTTGAACGTGTCCCCATGTTGCCTTTCATCAATGCTCACCCCTATCTCTGTCCTTGTTCCATACGGTCAGGCAGCATGGAGGGCCAAAGCCAAAAAGGCACGAGGCGAAGCAGACACAGGACTGTCCCCCCCCCCCATGAACCGTGAGCAGCTGCTGCGTATGGCACTCACAACCGCGGCGGGTGACCTTTACAGAGAGGTGCGGGCAGAGCACTTCAAGATGTGCTGCTCTGTGAAATTTGATTGGCCTGGGACAGCGCCCTGGTGTTCTAGCTCACGTATTTGCAGGCTCCAGCTCATGGCACAGGACACTCACCTTGATTCAGTAAGCCTTCAGAATAGAGACGTATAAGCAGCTCTTTCATCACGCTGTTGTGTTTTCGCTTTTTTGTTGCAAGGGCTGGCCACCCGTCACGAGCTCGATGCCTGCGTTAAGGTCTTGGCTCAAGCCCTTGCACCTTACTTTCGTTTACTCCGAGTCTCACGTACACCATAAAGCCCTTGCACCCTATTTTCGATTACTCCGAGTCTCACATACGCCTTAAAGCCCTTGCACCCTATTTTCGTTTTCTCCGAGTCTCACGTACACCCTAAAGCCCTTGCACCCTATTTTCGTTTTCTCCGAGTCTCACGTACACCCTAAAGCCTTGCACCCTATTTTCGTTTCTCCGAGTCTCACGTACACCCTAAAGCCTTGCACCCTATTTTCGTTTCTCCGAGTCTCACGTACACCCTAAAGCCCTTGCACCCTATTTTCGTTTTCTCCGAGTCTCACGTACACCCTAAAGCCCTTGCACCTCACTCTCGTTTTCTCCGAGTCTCACGTACACCCTAAATCCCTTGCATCTTACTTCCGTTTTTACCAAGTCTCACGTACACCCTAAAGCCCTTGCATCTTACTTCCGTTTTTACCAAGTCTCACGTACGCCCTAAAGCCCTTGCACCTCACTCTCGTTTTCTCCGAGTCTTACGTACACCCTAAATTCCTTGCATCTTACTTCCGTTTTTACCAAGTCTCATGTACACCCTAAAGCCCTTGCATCTTACTTTTGTTTTTACCACGTCTCACGTATGCCCTAAAGCCCTTGCACCTCAATCTCATTTTCTCCGAGTCTCACGTACACCCTAAAGCCCTTGCACCCTATTTTCGTTTACTTCGAGTCTTACGTACGCTCTAAAGCCCTTGCACCTCACTCTCATTTTCTCTGAGTCTCACGTACACCCTAAATCCCTTGCACCCTATTTTCGTTTACTCCGAGTCTCACGTACGCCCTAAAGCCCTTGCACCTCACTCTCATTTTCTCCGAGTCTCACGTACACCCTAAATTCCTTGCACCTTACTTCCGTTTTTACCAAATCTCACGTACGCCCTTAAGCCCTTACACCCTATTTTCGTTTACTCCGAGTCTCACATACGCCTTAAAGCCCTTGCACCCTATTTTCGTATGCTCCGAGTCTCACGTACACCCTAAATCCCTTGCACCCTATTTTCGATTACTCCGAGTCTCACATACACCCCATATCCCTTGCACCTTACTTCGTTTTTACCAAGTCTCACGTACGCCTTAAATCCCTTGCATCTTATTTTTGATTACTCCGAGTCTCACGTGCACCCTACTTCCTTCTTGCTGCCTCCAGACATCTGCAGAGGGACGCAAAGCGCTGCGAAACCTCTGCTCTGACAAACATCAGATGTCATTCAAAGAGCTGCTGGATGACATCACGCTGCAGGTGCGGTGCGCACAGGGAGCAGGTCATGTGTAGAACCTGCAGGTTATGTGTAGAACCTGCAGGTCATGTGTAGAACCTGCCAGAATAACACAGGGAGCAGGTCATGTGTAGAACCTGCAGGTCATGTGTAGAACCTGCCAGAATAACACAGGGAGCAGGTCATGTGTAGAAGATGCAGGTCATGTGTAGAACCTGCAGGTCATGTGTACAACCTGCCAGAATAACATGTTGTAGTGATGCCGTGCGTTCTGGGCTCGAAGGTCCAATGCATTGTACAACTTTACACATGTGTGAAATGCATGATGGGAGGGAAACTGCCAACATTTTTTATCATGCTTGATAATGAGGTGGGTGCGGAAAGTTGGAGAAGGAGGGGGGGCAGTGGGCGCATGGTACTATAATTCGTACAATGGGAAGGGTTTTGATGCCAGTATCAAATGACAAATGACTCCATATGTAAAAGCTGTGAGAGTGTTGTGCCTATAACTGTGCACCTGCTCGTTCCATTATCTGAGTAGGCCGCTTAAAAAGGGTCTGATGCAGCTTGTCCATACCATTGCTTTCAATGGTCGTATTTCAAGGCAGCTTGTCTATATCACTATTTCAAGGCAGCTTGTCTATACCAATGCTTTCAATGGTAGTATTCCAAGGCAGCTTGTCTATACCAATGTTTTTAATGGTAGTATTTCAAGGCAGCTTGTCTATATCAGTATTCCAAGCCAGCTTGTCTATACCAATGTTTTTAACGGTAGTATTTCAAGGCAGCTTGTCTATATCAGTATGTCGAGGCAGCTTGTCTATACCAATGCTTTCAATGGCAGTATTTCAAGGCAGCTTGTCTATATCAATATGTCGAGGCAGCTTGTCTATACCAATGCTTTCAATGGCAGTATTTCTAGGCAGCTTGTCTATATCAGTATTCCAAGACAGCTTGTCTAAACCAATGTTTCTAACGGTAGTATTTCAAGGCAGCTTGTCTATATCAGTATGTCGAGGCAGCTTGTCTATACCAATGCTTTCAATGGCAGTATTTCTAGGCAGCTTGTCTATATCAGTATTCCAAGCCAGCTTGTCCATACCAATGTTTTTAACGGTAGTATTTCAAGGCAGCCAAGCATCCGGGTCAAATTGAGAAGCACTTTCTTTTGCCTGGGGCTTTGAGCATGTGGGTCACGTGGTAATGCCTCTGTAAGAGAATCCTCGACTCCTACCACACTTGAAGCTACCCAGTTTTGACGCACATGACTTACGCGTTTTTGGAGCAAACGTGTGGGTTCAACTGGTGTAGAATGAAAACTCAGTGCATTGCACACGGAAGATGTCCGGCTCAGCTTACAAAACACTGGAAGCAAGCAAGTTGCAATTGCATGCAGTCAAGGGTTTATGCCTACCAGCATGCAATCTAAATCCGTTGCCAACAACCAAACCAGTGCACGCAAATCATGACCTCCCACAATGTGCTTGCAGTCGTGTGTCAGGAAGGGCATGAACGACTGCATGGACTCCGTAATTAAACCGATGACCACGCCCTACATATTTAAAAAGGAACACAGCAGACGCTTCGGTTTGGTTGCCGGGGTCTCACAGTTGGTACGTGCTCAAGCTTTGCAGCATGCCACATGCTATACATGTGTATGCTGCATGTGCTCTAAGCGGTGTGTGCATTCGTTGTGGCACTCTCACAGCTTGTGCTTTCTGTACCTGTGTTATTTTGTCTATTGGCCTCAAACGATGCTGCAGCTTATGGTCATAAAATGCCTGCTACATAGGCAGGCAGGGCTGGCATGCTTCAAACGCTAGGTTACTTCGTTCTGTGCTATTGAAGAACCACGTGTCAGGTTGGAGCTGGTTTAACGTGTACGCATTATGCACAAAAGGCTGTGCTTCCGTTTTCCTCATTAAAATGGGGAGCAACATGGATGCCTGCGTACTGATTGTTCTTGGTCTCCACTCCAATATGTAGCCTTATTATTGCACACGTGCATGGATCTGCGTAGAATTTGAGCCCAATACACACGCGCATTTGGGCACCTTACACTTATTCATGCGCTATTCACACAGATACAAAAGCTCGCTGTGACATTGAAGACACGACTCAAAGCACATGCAATTGCACAAAAGGATGGTTTCAAAAGCAGCAGACCAGGCACTGCACGCAGCCAGCCAGGCACTGCACGCAGGTAGGATTGTTTTTTCACATCTGCCTTTTGCTGGAACATTTTATCGCGCACATGGCAAGAGGTGAGGGGCACTTAAATAGGCTCTGCGTGTAGCCGTGCACAGCAGACCAGGCACCGCGCACTTGAAGTTTTTACATTTTTTCCGCGCTGCATGTATATACCGTGCCATCAACTTATCGCGCTGTATTTGCACATGCATTCCCGTCCAGCACTGCATTTGCACTGCATTTGCACACACATTGCTGTCCTGCACCCTGTTGCACTGCATGTACACGTGCATTGCCGTCCTGCACTGCACTTGCACTGTATTTGCACATGCATTCTTGTCCTGCACGCTATTGCACTGCATTTGCACATGCATTCCCGTCCTGCACCCTATTGCACTGCATTTACACATGCATTGCCGTCCTGCACCTTTTTGCACTGCATTTGCATTTCACCATATGCAATTTGCCATGAACAATGCCATTGACCACCGTACCAAGACTCCAACAGACAGAAATCCTTAGCAACTGTCTACCGGTTCCGTCTACTCTTGCCGATGTAGATCGCCCCTTCCTCAACAAGCACAGGGCGCAATTTTGCTCACATCATTTTTGTCAGACTTGCCGCCAGACAGATACACTACAAGTGCTAGCCAAACAGCTCAAATCCCTGTGTGTAAATGCACCTGTGTGTGTGACATTTCTGTGTGTACATTTTGCTCACATCATTTTTGCCAGACTTGCCGCCATACAGATACACTACAAGTGCTAGCCAAACAGCTCAAATTCCTGTGTGTAAACTTGCATGCTTGTGTGTGTGTGTGTGTGTGTGCGCAGTCGCCCAAACACAGGCAGCCGCAGCCGACCGGTATCGTCCAACACCAGGCTCAGCAGACCTACCACAGCGTCCAGGGCTAAATCAAAGTGAGCTAGTCGCGTGCACCTGGGCAGCCAATGCAACTAACTACTTTGTGCAGCTTGCAGTCACATGAAAGATCTCCGTGTGTATGGAATGCTGTGTGGCATGCACTATCACCGCATGCAATAACCATGCATGATCTTTAATCTGGACGGCGCAGCCCTACATCAAGACAGTGAAAAGAAGCGTTGCAAACATGTCGCATTTAAAACTTGTCGCATTCTAAAAGTAAGCCGTCTTTCATTTTAAATGCAGGAGGCAGGTGGATGCTTTAGAGCTGAGTTTCTCTGAGGTATGACATTTATAGCCGTGTTGCTGTTGTGTCATGTCTGCCCCTGTCAGCATGCAAGTGTGTACTCATTAGGTCATGTCGGCCTCATTGTGAACTCATTGCGTCATGTCGGCCCCTGTCTCCGTTCAAGTGTATACTGACTGACACACTGGAACACTTTCTTCCCCTCCCATACACACATACATCTCTCTCTCTCTCTCTCTCCCTCTCTCTCTCTCTCTCTCTCTCTCTCTCTCTCTCTCTCCCTCTCCCTCTCCCTCTCCCTCTCCCTCTCCCTCTCC
>Ga0307947_1004149_pt1:0-7500 | contig 11497 bp, 10 predicted proteins | sample OrgLakmetagen232_FD_201840 | JGI IMG/M metagenome (GOLD analysis project Ga0307947, IMG submission 201840) | Saline water microbial communities from Organic Lake, Antarctica - #232 | ecosystem: Environmental > Aquatic > Non-marine Saline and Alkaline > Saline | place: Antarctica: Organic...
GTGCTGAAGGCAGATTTGCATCTTGCTTCTTTTGATAGTTCTTGCTGGTCTGCTCAAGTCTCGAATGCGTTCAATGGACTGCAAAGTAGTGTAATGTTCAAACAGAAAATGCTGAGAGCCACACAGGATCCCATGCAAGAGTTCATTTGCGATTTGCGTTTCAGACATTTGAAGGTATGGAGGGAAGCTGAAATTTTCAGGTCCTCGCGCAGTAAACAAGAAAGCAGTGACGTATCACAAGTGGTGTGGGAGTTCTGAGAGTGGTCCTAAGGTTATCCTTTTTCTATCCCCTCCTACTTGTACAAGGATTTGGACAAACATGTGTTGAGGAATTTCAGCAGGTTCGGATTGCATGCACACCATTTGAGAGTGGAGTCTTGCAAATGGCATGGTGGTTCTAGCATTTGTGATAAATGTGAGTGTGGAGAAGTTCAAGATGAAAAGCATGTGCTTTTTTTTTGCAAGTGTGCTCAAGTGTGCGAGCTGCGCATAAGATACAGAGACCTTTTTGAAAGAATGTTTAAGACTCTGCGTGTGTTATTCCTTCAAGCTCTGAATTTATTCCTTTCTTAACTTGTCATCACAGTATCACTGATTTTGAGATCAATGCATTTCTGAATCAAGACTCATACAGACTCCTCAAGTTTGTGTCAGATTTAGTTTCAATTTTCGACACTGGTTGATTTGCTTCACCAGCCAATTGCCATCAGCCAGAGTCTCGGGCTGTAGGCCATCCTTGTAATCCCTTGTAACACCTTGTAAACACTTTCTCTTCTACATACATCTGTTTCATGTTTCCTCTAGCTACTGTTTCTTTTGTTTAGCCAGGCGTGGTTCCAGGCTTTTTTCAAGCTTCCGCTCAGATGCCCCCTGAGGCATATATAGAGATGTAACCTTACCTTAGCCAGGTGTGGTATCAGGCTTTTGCCAAGCTTCCGCTGAGATGGATAGTGACGTAACCTTACCTTGAGCCATTTTCCTATGGAAATCACCACAGGGTTTACATGCACCATGTGTGCTAAATCCAGTCTATCTCAGCACGCAAAGCGACCCACTTAAAACTGGGCACATGCTCGGATAGCTCTCAATGTCAAGTACACTTGGGTACTAAAATGGTGTCAATTGGATGAAATGGCTGTGAGTGGCTGCCTTCTAAATGCAAAAATGCACATTTTCAGGCATTTCCTCTGTTGACCCCTCTGAGAAAATGCATCTTACGGTGATTTTGTGGTGCTTGCGTAAATTAAAGAAAGGAACATGACATGGTGCATATGTCAAGGAGACCACGACAGTATACAAGTCCTTCCACATGATAATTATAGTTCGCTACCAGTGATTGCCCAAAGGAATCGCTGATTTTGTAACACCCGACTGCAAAACGAGAGCCTTCCTTTTTGCAGTCTGAACTTGCTGCGACCCCTGCTGCTCTTCTGACTTCTCCTTGAGCTGGTCAATGTAGTTGGGAAACCATGCGGCGACACAGCTGAAGCTGAAGCCGGCGTTTTCCTTTTCCTCGCTTGGTGGCTTGGGCGTGGAAGCATCTGGGGGAGGAGGTACGAAAGACAGAGGCATAGATAAAAGCTCCTCCTTTGCCTCCAATAGCAACGCAAGTGGCAGTGCGGCGCTTTCAACCAAGCTGTCCTTTCGTGCATGTGCAGGCACTGCTCCTATACTTAATCTCTCTCCTCCCTTGTGCAAGCCCTTGCTTTCAACCCCCTCCTTGCTTCCCTCTGCATCCTTGATGCTGCCAGTCAAGCTGCCTCCCTCTATGTCGGACAGCAGACGAATTCGTGCCCCCGCTATCGCATCTCGCACCACGATGCCCCACCTGTTGACACATTTTAGTGTACACACATTAATTAGGGTACGGAGTAGTTTGCATACATTGTGGCATGGATACGTGCACATGCATTGTGGTATTCAGTAGTGTACGTACATTGCAGTGTACATACAGAGCAGTGTACATACATTTGTGGTATGGAGTGTATCGAGTGCACGTTGCAGCACACATCATACCCAGGCACTGCAGCATGAGACACAAGTGTAGCAGGTTGCCCTGCAGAGATCAAAAAAATAGAAATTCAACAGAAGGGTTCTTATTGTAAGTTGAGAACCAGGGCCGGGCACGAAACGAACACAACCTTTCTCTCATTTTCCAAAGCCCTTAGGACCGTGCACAAAATAAACAATGAGCACAACCTTTCTTTCAGTTTCTAATAAGCCCTGAGGACCGTGCATAAAATGAACACAATTTTTCAGTTTCAATAGCCCTTCCTACGATATTACATGCTGCCCACAAGCAGCACCAAATCCGTGCACAAGGTACAACACCTTCCCAGGGTTGTGTGCATGACCTTGTTGAGTAAAAGTCAGAGGAGAGATTCAGAAAGCAACACGCAAACTCGCAAAGCACACCCACCTTGCGCCTTGGAAGGTTGCATGCATCTTCATTAACTCTTGTATTTCATGTGTAGGTAGATGCAGGTAGCGGAACAGCATGCAAAAGCCCTGGCCCACTTTCTGTCTTCTATCCAGCTCCTGGCGAAGGTGGCTGACAAGGATTCCCTCTACTGCTACTGATGCCGCTCGAACTGTCACGGCTGCTGCCTGGATATTTGCATGTATGCAGGGACATTTGAAAAGGAACGCGATAAGCTGCCTAATACATGAAGATTATCAAGAACTAATTGCAAACATCAACCGGGCATGCAACTCGCATTCACGCACAGCTTCGCACCCTGTAATAGCTGTTTGTGCCTGCCTGCAACGAAGGATTGAGCTAGAATAGGATGCAACATATAGTTATGCTTTATCCACCAAGAAAGAAAGTAACACCATGATGCACCACATAATCACACTCTAGTCATTAGGAAAGACAGTACATGCACTCTCTTCCCCCACACAAGAGCAGGGTGTAGGCTCAACTTGTCACCCCTTCTTCTCCTCTAGTCGTTCCTGTTACAACTTCTGCAAAGGAAGAGGTTGTTGGTACTATATTGTCCTTACCCTCTAATAAGTTGGGGAGCAAACATTTTGCCCGCTTACTTCTGAAACGCACCTGAAACGTTGAGCGCATTTCCAGGCTGAGTAAGTCACAGTAAAGCCATCACAAAAAAGTTGTGGCTGCTAACTTTATACATGAACTAACATTTAACAATAAATCCCTTTGCTGGTGGTCTGATACGAGTGAGAAAGGGTTTGAGCGTTCACAGCTACGCGTGCTCTGGATCTTGACCAGGCATTTTAGCAGAACCCTCTGCCTTTGGCGCAAGAGCTCAGCTAGAGTTAGAGTAGAGCTGAAAGTACTGATTAAAGCTAAAAATACTGAGAAGAGCTGAAAATACTGACCTGCAAGAACATGTTGCCACGAAGTCTGTCATATTACCCACACGTCCACCTACCTCGTGAGGAGTACCCAAGGATCACATTTAAAGCTTGTTTAACGGAAATAAATTAAAACTGCAATCACACACTGCCACACAACACAACCCGTCACACTGCCAACAATCTACCTACCTCGTGAGGAGCACCCACAGACCGCATTTGCAGCTTGTTCTGCGGGACAAGGACGTCAGCTCCACCAGGGATTGAGTGTAGGCGCACCTTTGCATACGTTGACACATTCATTATGAAGACAAGTTTTAACATGTTCACAATTGTATCACAAGATTAAACAAAGTCTGCGGTCCAAAAATCGTGCTACTCTTCCCACTTGAGAGGTCGTTCCCCCAAACCGTGCCAATAAGGTTTCCCCCAAACCGTGCCAATAGGCTCCCATCCAATTCAAAGCCCTCCTAACTCCTTTAAATGCAACATATACTCGTTTTAAATTCCAAACATTGCCATTTGCCAGAAATCTGGCATCCCGGCGTGCTGTGTGGGGCCCTGTGCCAATTTTGCACCTACTTTGGCAGGGAAAAGGTGCATTCCTGAAAGTGCAGCGATCAAACTCTGCTTCAGGATATAAGCATTATACGTCTTATGTAAAAATGCTGCAATGTCGAATCTGGATTAGGGGTACTGAAATTGAATATGAGTGGGAGGCACTTGCAGAAGGGACACAGGGTTGAAAGATAAAAATCTGTCACACCACACCTTCTACGAATTTCAACCCAGTTTCTGTCCCCAGTGTTTGGACCATTTAAGTAAATATTACAAATTTGAAGATAGGCCAATTTTCAACCTGGTTGGGTTTTGATGAATTCCTTGAAGCGTTGCATTGCAGCAATTTTGGTGGGAGTCATTCTGGGCCCATTCTACATGCCCAATTTGCACTCGAGGTTCAGACTGAATTACCAAAGCCTATGAATGTCAGAGGGCGTGGATTGTTTAAAAAATCATGGCTGATATAAGCTTGTTGGCGCTGATTTGGTCAGGAAGGGGTGCATGGGGGGGACGACCTTTGAGAGCAATACCTACATTACACCGCTACACGGAACTCGTTTTGCCTCCTTCACCAACAAGCGGCAATGATATGCTACCTAAAAATTTGCTGTCAATTGTACAAAAAGGAACAAGGAACAAATTGCCTGTAGAATCACTGTTCCTGCTTGCTACATTATTTTCTGCGCTAAACGCTCAAAGCAAGTGAAGTCACACGCAAGCACATACACACCTGGCGCTTCAATCCAAAGGGCAAGGTGCTTGCACTATTGTTAACATGGTAGGACGAGGACTGTCTGTTTGGGCGGAATAAAATGCCATCAACTTGATAGTGAGCAGGAGGATGCTGGTCCTGGTCTGGAAACCCATGAAGCTCAAGTAGGGGTGAGGGGGAAAGAGCAGCCTGGTGTGTGTATGTGTGTGTGTCTGTGTGTGCGCGCCTGCATATATTTTTTGCTGGAAGTGAACAAGCGTTGCCATGATTGCATTTTCATTCTATGATGGTTAAATTAACTTATGTGGGATAAACATCTACTTGCATACTACAAAGCCAATACACACTGTCCTGCATTCGCACTTCTGTCCTACATTTGCATTTCTAACCTACATTTGCATTTTTGTCCTACATTCGCATTTCTGTCCTACACTTGCATTTCCGTCCTACATCCGCACTTCTGTCCTACATTCGCACTTCTGTCCTACATTTGCATTTCTATCCTACATTCGCATTTCTGTCCTACATTCGCACTTCAATCCTACATTCGCACTTCTGTCCTACATTTGCATTTCTATCCTACATTCGCATTTCTGTCCTACATTCGCACTTCAATCCTACATTCGCAACTCTGTCTTACATTCGCATTTCCGTCCTACATTCGCACTTCTGTCCTACATTCACACTTCTGTCCTACATTCACACTTCTGTCCTACAATCACATTCCTGTCCTACAATCGCATTTCTGTTCCACATTACATGCATAGACATTTCTGTTTCACAATATGCACCTGACACAAGGGTTGAGACCTTACGCCCTCCACTTTAAAAACTCATGTAGGAATCCAAGGACCGTTTTGGTTGGCTTAAATGCTGGCCCCTCTTAGAAAGAAATGGGCACCCCTCTTATCATCTACTGTCTGTTCCGCGCTCTTACCAAACACATAGCGCCAAGAACACTGCCCATCATCTGGGTGGATTCTATATGTTGCATGTGACACATCCATACGCTTAAAGGAGATCTTAATTGTTCAAGTACTTCAATACCGCCTTTGCAGAATGCGTGTAAATCAGCCTCACTCAACCTCCTTTCCTATACAAGTCCGTCCACCAGACGTTGCCTGTCCAACAACGCCATGTATTTGATTGTCACGGCCTCGCGTCTTTTCCCCTCCCGTCTGTTCACGTTTGCAATCTGTTCTGTGCAACACCCACCTGTGCATCACACCCAGCTGTCTTACTTCGCGCACCAACTCACACACCCACCCTGCTCACCCACCTGCCGAACATGCTGGGCCATGATGTCCATGGATGCATTTGTATCGCTGAGCTGTGGTGCATTATGATAGGCACTCAGTGGCCATGACGCCTGCTCGAGAGAATGTGTGTGTACGTGTATGTGTACGTATGTGTTTGTGTGTGTATGCGTGTTAGCGTGCATGTGTGAGCATATATGCATATGTATGTATGTGTGTGCAATATGTATTTTTTGTTATACAAGTGTGTGTGCAAGAGTGTATGTGTATACGTTGCCATTGCCACAAGAGTGCCTACAAAAGCAATCCTGTGAGGCATGCCTGCGCAAAAGCAATCCAATCGATTTTAAACACTTACGTCTAGCGTTTTATGCCAACGGTTAAACGAAGCTTGGTCGACCGACATGACCACTCTCTGAAATCGAAAAAAGAAACAGAAAGTGGTGTCGGTGTTCAATTGGATTGATACAGAGCCTGACGTGTACAACCAATACACAGTAACTGGCCTAAAAAGCTGTAGGTAATGCGTTGCACTAGTGTGTAGAAGCATCAGGAGTGTTTTACAAGTGTTTGCGTGCAGCACGCACAGTCTGGCACAATGGCTGGGAAACAGGCTGCACTACCAACAGCACGAACGGTAGTAAGAAAAAAGAAACTGACTTAAAACATAGCATTGATGCAAGGACATCTTTGCGTACAAAATGACAGATTTAACGCAAAGTCTCACTAACATGTTGTGCGTGCTCACAGACCACAATCATATGTTCTCACAAAGGGTTGGCCTGAGCCGCTCATACTATGATACCAGGCAGAATTGGTAGATAGAGCCCTATCGCATCTGGTGGTTGATAGATTGGTTGGCAGGCAGAGCTGGAAGATAGAACGCTATCAAATCTGGTGGTTAATAGATTGGTTGGCAGGCAGAGTTGGAAGATAAAACGCTATCGCATCTAGTGGTTGAAAGAAGAGAGCCACTGGTACTACATACTACATACACTGTATGTCAGGCAGGCAGTGAGTTGTGCACAGAATGATGTTTGAGTTGCAAAATTCCGGACGGCCTTGCTTACGATGACACGTGCACACATGAAAACACATACAGCCTTACTATAACATGCGCAATTGCGCACACAATTCAGCGTAGCCATACATAATATCCTGGACAGCCTTACTATAACATGCGCACATACGCACACAATTCCGCATAGCCATACATAACATTTTGAACAGCCTTACTATAACACGTGCACAACAAAACGTGCACACTTGCACTCACAGCCGTGTGATTTTACACACGGGGATGAAAGAACGAAACAGCCCCCCCCCAAGCCAGTACAATATAATGTGTGTGATTGCGTCACCTTGATGGTCTTCTTTTCTTTTCTGTATGCCCTGTCAAAGATGGACCCCACCTGTAACGCAAGAACAGCAGACGGTCAGAAGAGTAGAAATAAAAACCGGAAAATACGCAGCTTATTTACATTTACAGAGGTAACCAAGGACACGAGGACTTTCCAACACTGGTACCATACAGTTTCTGTACCTCTGAGAATTTCTGTGCACCTCTGAGGATGAAATGTTCAAAAGCCCCACAAGGTCACCTAGTAGGACAACGACGAACGAATACAGACCGACTTTCCTTTCCCC